>Ga0308175_100000190_pt1 | contig 47801 bp, 48 predicted proteins | sample PhyCR1_3_FD_203893 | JGI IMG/M metagenome (GOLD analysis project Ga0308175, IMG submission 203893) | Soil microbial communities from UC Gill Tract Community Farm, Albany, California, United States - DLSLS.C.R1 | ecosystem: Environmental > Terrestrial > Soil > Agricultural land | place: USA...
TTGGCAGCAAGTTATCTGCACGCATCATTTCCTTTCGCGAAAAACTTGGTGGCTTTTATTCGATAGAACAAATTGGCGAAACCTGGGGGCTGCCGGATTCGACATTTCAAAAACTAAAATCGAGGTTTCAAATCAGCGGCGAGAACGTCAGAAAAATAAACTTAAACACCGCCACCAAAGATGAATTAAAAGCGCACCCTTACATCCGCTGGAATTTAGCCAACGCAATTGTGGAGTATCGCAGTCAGCACGGAAATTTTAAAAATCTTGACGAATTGAAAAATATCGTTTTGGTAGATGAGCCGACCTTTGAAAAAATAACGCACTACCTGAATTTATAAACTCGCTCTTCATTAGCCAAACAAAATAGCAGCATCATTAAACCCGGTGCGCATCGCTCCTTCTTAACCATAATTAACGCAAACGTTCACCTTCTGAAATAATTTGTAAAGAAGCACCTGCGTTGACTGTTTAAAGCAAGGAACGCTATGAAAAAAAACAACCTACTTCTCTTCGCTGCCGGTCTTTTCTTTTTCCATTCTTCTCAAGCACAATTCCGAATGCGGCCAAGATACAGAAGGCCCGCCCGGCAAACGTATCAGCAGCCTTATTTCAAACCGGAACTGAATTTTTCAATTGGCTACGGCTATCCGAATCTGGACAAGAATGCGCTGCTGGATTTTTATCAATACTACCGCGGCTCAACAACACAACAAGGCCCCATATTTGGCTCGCTCGATTACCGCTTTAACCGCACCACCAGTATTGGCGCAATGGTCAGTTATGGAAAAGTCAGTGCGCCTTATTATGATTACAACTCAGCTTCCACAACGCAACCAAATTTCACGGGTCGCTTGGAAAATTGGAGTGTACTGCTAAACCTGGTAAGATACATGCCTGCCAGCCCTGTGGTGACGCCTTATGTGCGTACAGCGTTTGGTATTAACATCTGGAATCAGAATTATTTGGATGCAGCGGGGAACAAAGTTGTTACCGCACTGCCCGATCCACCCGCCTTTGCTTACCAGGCAGGAATCGGCGCGAAGTTTAATTTTAGCAAACACGCTGGTGCTTTTGTGGAAGCGGGTTATGGAAAGTATATCGTCAGCGCTGGCCTTTCCTTCAAACTCACCAAATAAAAACGAAAAACCCTTGCCAATAGCAAGGGTTTTCTTAAGAGAGAAGATTCAATTACGCGATTTCAACTTCAGCGCCGGCTTCTTTCAGCTTGTTAGCGATGTCGTCGGCAGTAGCTTTATCAACGCCTTCTTTAATAGGCTTCGGAGCGCCGTCAACCAAATCCTTTGCTTCTTTCAAACCTAAACCAGTCAAGTCTTTTACGATTTTAACTACGTTCAGTTTAGAAGCGCCAGCCGCTTTCAAAATCACATTGAACGATGTTTTTTCTTCGGCAACAGGAGCAGCGCCACCAGCGGCAGGACCCGCAACAACTGTAGCAGCAGCCGGTTCAATGCCGTATTCAGATTTTAAGAAATCAGCTAATTCCTGTACTTCTTTTACCGTAAGGCCTACTAATTGTTCAGCCAAGTTTTTAACGTCTGCCATTTTGATTAAATTTTTTCCCCCTTCATGGTTTTAAACTCCGGAGGATGGTTTAAAAAAATTTGTTTTATAGTTTACAGTTCATGGTTTCCCATTTATAAGTTGGTTGCCTTAAGCATGCATAACTTGTAAAGGGTAAGTAGTGAACTGACGAACTCTTATTCTGCTACAGGTGCTTCCGTGGCTTCAGTAGCGCCTTCGGCTCCTTTTTCGTGATGGTGCAACAAGGCAGCCAATACACGCTTGACAGGCGATTGCAACAAGCCAATCACTTCGCCAATCAATTCGTTCTTCGTTTTGATCTTCGTCAGTGTAGCCAGGTTGTTATCACCGGTATAAATATCACCGTTGATAAAGGCCGCTTTCAATTCGGGCTTCTCTCCTTTGCTATCAGTACGAAAAGAAGAAATAATCAAAGCCGGTTCTTTCGGGTTTTCAGAAAACAACAGGGCTGTTACGTTGTTCAATGAATCAAACACGCCGTTGTAGCTGTCGTTGTTGAAAGATTCCAGGGCTTTTTTGATCAGCGTGTTTTTTGCAACACGCATTTCAACATTCTTGCTGAAACATGCACGGCGCAATTTGCTAACCTGGGCAACACTCAGCGATTCTGTATTGGTAACATAGAAGTTGTTGTACTGAGAAAACTTCTCTTTCAACTCTCCTATGATCTCGTTTTTTTGTTCTTTGGTCATGATAATAAGTTTTACTCCACGAAGCTTGGGCTGTCACCCTGAGCTTGTCGAAGGGTTAGTGAACAAAAGATTTTGTGTCAATCGCAATGCCGGGACTCATGGTAGCGGCCATTGTCAGCCCTTTCAGGTATGTACCTTTTGCCGTAGCCGGTTTTGCTTTAATGATTGCGTTAATCAACTCCTGGCTGTTTGCCGCAATTTTATCGGGAGCAAAAGACACGCGACCAATAGAAGCGTGAATGATGCCAGCTTTATCAACCTTAAATGCGATTTTGCCGCCTTTTACTTCGTTTACGGCAGCGGCCACGTCGTTGGTAACCGTACCGGTTTTGGGGTTCGGCATCAGGTTACGAGGACCGAGGATTTTACCCAAACGGCCAATTTTCGGCATAACGGCCGGTGTGGCAACAATCACGTCCACATCGGTCCAACCACCTTCAATCTTTTGAACAAATTCGTCTAAGCCTACAAAGTCAGCACCGGCGCCTTTAGCCGCGGCTTCCTGGTCAGGACCGCAAAGCACCAATACACGTTTCGTTTTACCAGTACCATGAGGCAGGGTTACTGTACCGCGAATGGCCTGGTCGGCTTTTTTGGGATCAACGCCCAAACGGATATGGAGGTCAACAGACGCGTCGAACTTGGTGGTGTTTACTTCTTTTACCAGTGCCGACGCATCTTTCAAAGAGTAAGCTTTGTTCGCATCAACCTTTGCGTTTACTGCCTTTCTTTTTTTTGGAATGAATGCCATCTTAATTCGTTTTAAATGCGTTCAAAAATTATTTAGCGGGGCCTCCCTCTACGGTTAAACCCATGCTGCGAGCGGTACCGGCTACCATTGAAGCAGCGCTTTCAAGGGTAAAGGCGTTGAGGTCAGCCATCTTGTCTTTGGCGATCTCTTCTACCTGTGCCCAGGTTACCTTGCCTACCTTTTGACGATTAGGCTCTTTTGAACCACTTTGAACTTTAGCAGCATCTTTCAACTGAACGGCTGCGGGCGGAGTTTTGATGATGAAGTCAAACGACTTGTCGGAGTAAACGGTTAACAAAACCGGGAGAACTTTTCCCATTTTGTCCTGCGTGCGGGCATTAAACTGCTTGCAGAATTCCATGATGTTGACACCTTTGGAACCGAGTGCCGGGCCAATGGGCGGTGCGGGGTTGGCTTGGCCTCCCTTGCACTGAAGCTTTACATAGCCAGTGATTTCTTTTGCCATTTTTCTTTGATTTATTGGTTCAAGCGACGTTTCATCTCGGCGACTACTTCGTCTCCCAAATTCCTCATTTCTCTACACGAGAATATCGAAAGAACTCTTTGGGGTCGCAAATATAGAAGAATGATTCTGGATTTTGGATTCGCAGTTGCAGATTTTTTGTTAAGCATCGTCAAACGTTCTTTTTGTTCTGCCTAAGTTTGCAGCCTTTACTTCCACGATGACGAATAAAATAAAAAGTCTTCTTTTCAAATTGCTGAAGATTGACGGCTACCTGACCGTTGTTCAAAAATCTTATCTGCTTGCATTCCGTTGGGGTCTTTTGAAAAATAATTTTTCCTACAAATGGCACTACTTCGTTGGCTCGCTTCTGAAAGAGGGTGATTACATTGTTGACATCGGCGCCAACCTTGGTTACTTCGCGCTGCAATTTGCAGAGAAGGTAAAGCACAGTGGCCACTTATATTGCGTCGAACCGGTTGAGCCTTTTCAAAAGCAACTGAAAAAACTTATCGCGGCTAAACCGAACGTCACGCTTCTCCCCTATGCCTTGGGCGAAGAGAATGACAAAAAAGTAACGCTTGGCATTCCCGCGCAATTTCAAAAGCTTGGTTATCTACGTCATGGCACCACAACACTTTTGCACGGCGGAAACAGGGCCGACGGCAAATATTCTTTTGAAGCCACCATGAAAAAAGGCAGCGAGTTGTTTGCCGACCTTCCTAAATTGGATTACATCAAATGCGACATTGAAGGCTATGAAACTGTTGTGTTTCCGGAGATGCGAAGTATCATTGAAAAGTTTCAACCACTTGTTCAATTAGAAACATGGGGTGAACAACTGATGACGATGTACGAGTTTTTTAAAAGCCTCGGCTACACTGCATTTTACTTAGATAAACAAACGTTGAAACCTCTCGAAAGCAAAGCACAAAACCTTTGGAGTGACAGCGATATTTTATTTGTGCCCAAAACAAAAATGAAACGAATTGCAGACTTTATGGCCTAAAAAGAAAAGAGCCCAATCGTACTCCTTTCTTTAGTTATTCTTGAAACTATTTTTCTTCCGAAGCTTGAGATAATCGAGGTAATAAATCACTTTCACGGAAAGGTTGTTGTTTTGCGGCTCAGCAAGTGTGTTGTCGAAATTTTTAAAATAGCCCTTCGTCGCGTCGCCGTTCGACAGAAAACTCTCGTCCTTCCAAACGATGTTGATAAAGCTGCCCGGCGCAAACTGCAAGGTGTACACCGCATCAATGTTGAAGATGTTGAAATTTTGATCGTTGATGGCGATGTTTGAATGCTTCGTCGGCGACAAGTTCCCGTCGGTGTTTAAATCGTAAAGCTGCCTCACTTCTACCTTGCTCCAGTAATGCCTTGCACGAAACGTAATGCCCGACTTGTTGTTGAAACTCCATTTTGCCGACACGATATTTTCAATAGTCTTCAGGTCGCGGCGCGAAAAAACAACATCGGTTACGGCACCGTTTTCAACATACTGTTCATAGAAACCCGCATCATTCTTTGCCGGATTGTATGTTAAATCTTGACTCAGAGAAAACTTGTCGTTAAAGCGGTAGCGGTGAGAAAAATTAAACTGGTGATTGGGACTGTTGAACAGACTTCTCAGCCCAACAAAGTAGCTGAAACTGGCATAATACCGCCTGGTGTCGTTGGTTTGAAACCAAGGATTAAACTGTAACCGCTGCGGTGTACGAAAAGACCGGCCGCTTGTTCTCGGCTCGTAAAAATCATTGCCGTGCGATGCAAAGCCTACATACATTCCCACCCACCAAAGGCTTTTCAATTGCATGTTTGCATTCACGTTGGTATTAAAGCCTTGAAACGTAGAATTGATTTTTTGATCGGGCACTTTTTTGTACAACATGCTGTAGTAAGCATTGTAATTAACCTGGATGCGGTTGTACCATTTTGTCGGTTTCAGCCAGCGGTAACCCGTCCAGAAATAATGGTCAACGTAGTTGTTGTTAAACAGCAGGCCCATGTCGTTAATGTCGTATCTCTCGTCCGTCAATTCTTCGCCAATTTGAAAGTTCAAACGGCCACCCGTTTTACTGAAATTCAGGTTGTGTGAATACCCTCTTGAAACGTTATCCGGCGTGAAGATTTGACTTAAGGCAAACTTACCGTTCCAGTTGTACGTGTTCTTTTTATTGTTGAAGTCAAAAAGCGCAGCACTTACGTTAGCATCTCTGTCACGTCCATTGCGGATGGTGCTGGTGTTAATCAACGATACGGCTGAATTGTTTTTCAGGGTTTGGTCAACAACAACAATGTTGTAATTGGTTAACGAACCGGTTTGCACTTCTCGCTTTGTTTTCGTAACGCTGTCCTCAATGATTGCGTACATTGGTTTTGTCAACGCATTAAAGAAACCAATGCCCAATCCTTTTTTTGTGCGTCCGGAAATTTTCGTGGCATTAATAAGCTTTGACTCAAGCGGGTTTTCAATCACGTCTTCGTTTGCATCAAGGCTATTGCCTGCATCGTCAAAGCGAATTGGCGTGCCGCCGATTCTTCTTGAATAAAACAAATTGCCTTTGTTAAACAGTTCGGTGCCTTCGGTAAAAAAGGGACGATTCTCCTGATACTTTACTTCAAAAGGCGTGAGGTTTAAAACCTTGTTGTCGCTTCGCACCTGGCCGAAGTCAGGAATCAACGTCATGTCGAGTGTAAAAGCATCGTTAATCCCGTATTTCACATCCATACCGCCGTTTACCGAAGATGTCCAATCTTTTGTTCCCACTTGTCCTGAATGATAATGATTCAGGTAAGTAGAGAAGTAAGGTGAGAAAGATAAGCGCACCGGTGCTTCTATCTTTTCAATGCCGGTCCACAAACCTTCCTGATTAATGAAGCCATTTACTTTGGGGTCGTTCGGGTTCCACATAAACTGACGGCCCGTTTTTTTCCTGTTGCGGGTGATGTTCAACCCCCAGGTTTGATTGGGTTTGCTTACAAAACGAAGAGCCGAATAAGGAATTTTCATCTCAAAGGTCCAGCCGCCCGATACGAGTTGGGCTTCACTGTCCCAAACCGCGTTCCAGGAAGCGTCTTCGCCAGCCGTATTTGAATATTTCGCATCGTACTGCTCACCAAGTGGTGTAATGTAAAAACCTGAACCGTTGATCTTGTCGTTATAGGTATCGAAGATGATACCAACGTAATCATTCACGCCAATCTTATCACGTCCAACCAACTCCTTCGATACGCTGTCGGCAGTTCGTTCGTGGCAATAACCCGCGATGTAAACGGCCGTGTTGTCGTACAAAAGATAAATTTCGGTTCTGGTATCGTGGTCTTCGATGGCGCCAAAATTCGGCCGCCATTCAACAAAATTGGTGGCAAGAGGAGCGTCTTTCCATGCTGCTTCGTCTAATTTGCCGTCAATTTTAATAGAGGCAGTTGTGCGTTTGGCGGCGAGTTGCTTTGCCGCGGGTGGCTGTGCAAAAACAGGCAGAATTAGAATAGTAAACAAAGCAGAAAATAACGTACGCATTAAGTTGGATTTTGGTCAAAGCATTCCCGTTTACGAAGGTAAACGCACCGTTATGGAGGTGATTTACCGTTCATCAAAAAGACCCATCTGTGAACACAGCCAGGGGAAAATTTAACACAACAAAAAGCCACTCAGGGAACTGAGTGGCTTCCGCTATAAGAAATTATTTTTAGCTGATTTTTTCTACTTGCATATAGTTTAATTCCACCGGAGTTGAGCGGCCAAATATCTTTACCGTCACTTTCAACTTTTTCTTTTCGTCGTTTACTTCTTCAATGGTGCCGTTAAAATCATTGAAAGGTCCTTCGATGATCTTGATGGTTTCGCCAACGATGAACGGTTCGCTCATGCTTACGCCACCGGCTTCGGCCATCTCGTCCATCTTGCCCAGCATCTTGTTTACTTCAGCTTTGCGCAAGGCAATGGGATTCTCCTTTCCAAGAAAATGAATAACGTTTGAGGTATTCTTGATGATGTCGCGCAAATCATCGCTCAACTTGCCTTCGGCAATCTCAATCATCACGTAACCGGGATAATAGTTGCGCTCACGCATCACCTTCTTTCCGTTTTGAACCTTGTACACTTTTTCTACCGGAAGGAAAACCTGTTTAACGATGTGACTCCAGCCTCTTGAAATTTCTTTATCGAGATATTCCTTTACTTTTTTCTCTTTGCCGCTAACCACACGAAGCACGTACCATTTGGTATCCTGCTGCTGCGGTTCTTGCTGCGTATTTTGCGCCGTTGCTTCCATCCTTAGAAAATTTTATAGATGAACTTCAGACCGGTAGACGCCACTAGATCCATGATGGCAACAATACCCGTAGTCAGAAGCGTTGCGGCCAGCACAATCATGTTGGACTGTTGCAACTGCACCCAGTTAGGCCAGGTCACTTTTTCCGTTAACTCTTTATATGAATCGCGGAAGTAGTTTGAAATTTTGTTCATAAAAAATATTACAAGATTAAAAAGCCAAGAGCCAAAATTTTGATTTTGCAATCCTGGATCTTTTCTGCACGGGCAGAGAGATTCGAACTCCCATCAACGGTTTTGGAGACCGCTATTCTGCCATTGAACTATGCCCGTATGAAAGCTAAGAGCTATTAGCGCTGGCTAATAGCTCTTAGCAATATTGAAGCAAATATAGAAACATTTGCCTTGCCTTTCGGCCAATAGCTAAAAGCTAAAGGCTAAAAGCTTATTTTAAGATTTCAGTAACCTGGCCGGCACCTACCGTACGGCCACCTTCACGAATGGCGAATTTCAAACCTTTCTCCATCGCGATGGGCTGAATCAGTTTTACCGTAAGGTTGGTGTTGTCACCAGGCATTACCATCTCTGTTCCTGCAGGCAATTCTACCTCGCCGGTAACGTCCGTTGTACGGAAGTAAAACTGCGGACGGTATTTTTGGAAGAACGGCGTGTGACGGCCACCTTCTTCTTTGCTCAGTACATAAACCTCACCTTTAAAGTCGGTGTGCGGTGTGATAGAACCAGGTTTGCAGATAACCATGCCGCGGCGGATTTGCGTTTTCTCAATACCGCGCAACAGGAGGCCTGCGTTATCACCGGCTTCGCCTTCGTCCAGCAACTTGCGGAACATTTCAACACCCGTGCAAGTGGAGGTAAGGGGTGTTTCCTGTAAACCAACGATTTCTACAGCTTCGCCCACTTTAATCCGGCCTCTTTCAATACGGCCGGTAGCTACTGTACCGCGGCCGGTGATTGAGAACACGTCTTCCACTGACATCAGGAACGGAAGATCAACCGGACGGGGAGGCAGCGGAATATAGCTGTCAACAGCATCCATTAATTGATCAATGGCGCCAACCCATTTTTCTTCACCAGCCAAAGCGCCGGTAGCAGAACCCTGGATGATTGGCGTATTGTCACCATCGAAACCATAAGAGCTCAACAGGTCGCGAATTTCCATCTCAACTAGTTCAAGCAACTCAGGATCATCAACCAAATCAACTTTGTTCATGAAAACAACAATGCGTGGAACGCCTACCTGACGAGCCAACAGAATGTGCTCTTTTGTTTGCGGCATGGGACCATCGGTAGCCGCCACAACTAAAATAGCGCCGTCCATTTGGGCCGCACCGGTAATCATGTTCTTCACATAGTCGGCGTGACCGGGGCAGTCAACGTGCGCATAGTGACGAGTGGCCGTTTGGTACTCAACGTGAGCGGTGTTAATGGTGATACCACGCTCTTTTTCTTCGGGAGCGCCATCAATTTCGTCGTATTTTTTTGCCTCTGCCAATCCTTTTTTTGAAAGGATAGAAGTGATTGCAGCGGTCAATGTTGTTTTACCGTGGTCTACGTGACCGATGGTACCAACGTTAACGTGAGGTTTATCCCTCTTAAAACTTTCTTTTGCCATCTTTATCGGTTTTTAGTTGTGGGGTTTTTGTTTTTGTTTCTCCTTCGCACCAACTAAATGTTTGAAGGAAAATTTTTATAGCCAGCAACAGAATACTATTCAGTTTCCGTTGCGTCGCACTCTTGTACGTTCAGGCCATCGTCATCAGCTTTTTGCAATCAGAAAATCTGAAGGCTGGCGACTGAAAGCTGACAGCTTTTCTGAGCCGTTGATGAGAATTGAACTCACGACCTCTTCCTTACCAAGGAAGTGCTCTACCCCTGAGCTACAACGGCTTTTGTCAGCGATGTTGACGGTTGACCGTTGTTTGCTGACAGAGGCAGCTACTGTCATCTGTCATCTTCCATCTGACAACTCGATTCTGAGCGGAAGACCGGGCTCGAACCGGCCACCTATAGCTTGGAAGGCTATCGCTCTACCAAATGAGCTACTTCCGCAAGTCAATTATTAATTAGTCATGACCAATTAATAATTCAAAGATCTGTGGGCAGGAGTGGATTCGAACCACTGAAGTCGAAGACAGCGGATTTACAGTCCGCCCCATTTGGCCGCTCTGGAACCTGCCCGGGTTGATTTTAAATTGAAGATTGACGATTGCAGATTTAAAATCCGAAATTCAAAATCCAAAATCTAAAATTAAACGAGCCACTTGTCGGAATCGAACCAACGACCTACTGATTACAAATCAGTTGCTCTACCAGCTGAGCTAAAGTGGCCTGATTTTTTTCGCAAAGAACTACCCCGTTTTAAGGGATGGCAAAAGTATGGGAATTTGATGATTAGAAAAAAATCGCTAAAAAATTTTTTGTGCCCTTTTACAAATAAAAAAATCCCCTGCCGGTTGGCAGAGGATTTGAAGATTTTTACGCTGCTTGCTTTTGTTTTTTCTTTTTTATCTGTTGAACCAAGGCATCAAGCGCCTCGTCGAAAGACGTTTCAAACGATTTGCTGGTAGATTTTACAAAGAACTCTGCACGGGGCACGTGCACCCTGATTTCGGCACATTTGTCTTTAATGGTATGCACCACGTTGTCCAACACCAGAAACACATCTACTTTAATGATCCGGTCGTGATACTGGGCAAGTTTCTCTAATTTCTTAGTAACATACTCAACTAATTTCTTGTCTGCATCAAAGTGAAGTGCTTGAACATGTACGATCATAGAATTGGTTTTATCAAGTGAAAAAATAGCTCAAAGAACTGAGGCCGAGCGCCAGTATGAAGTTACCGTTTGGTGCCACTTCTACCAAGCCCCGAGACAGAAAAATTTTTAGAATGCAACGTTTCGTTATTGTCTTTTTTAAGGGCTTTGCGGAAGACAGCAGCCTCTCCCGTAGAACAATAAAATATTTTTCAATAAACCACCGGGAAACAACCACGGTTGCATTGGCTACCGAGATTAAAAGAAAGTAACCGACAATAAAGTTTACAACCAACAACCTTCTTAAAGGTGGGTCTTTGCAAACATTTGCTCGTAAATGATTGCGTAATAATAGAGGTGGCCCAACAAATGTTTTGCATAAACCAGGGGATAACCTTTTATGCCGGTGTTATCTACGTTAAATGCCTTGAATTGCTTCAGAAAATTTGCCGAAGATGAAGGAAGGCGAGAAAATTGTTGCGCTCAGTAAGCAATCTTTCGTCTTGCTCAGGCTTTGGGATGAGCGTTCTTGTGTATTGATTTCAACTTTTCAATGGTGTTGTGCGTATAGGCTTGCGTGGCGGCCAGGCTGCTGTGGCCGAGCAATTCTTTTACGGCGTTTAGGTCGGCGCCGTGATTCATCAGGTGGGTTGCAAACGTATGCCGCAGCACGTGCGGACTGCGCTTTTGAACGGTGGTTACAAGACTTAAATAATCTTTTACCGATGTGTAAACCGATCGCGGTTGCAAGGGTTTTCCCTTCTCGGTAAGAAGAAGATTTTCGGCACGACTCTCCCCCAATTTTTCCCGTTTCTTTCTTGTGTAGCTCTCAATTTCCGTCAACAACTGCGGCTGCACCGGAATCACTCTTTCTTTGTTGCCCTTCCCCAGCACTTTCAGTGTGTGGTTTGAAAAATTTACGGCCGCCTCCTTCAACTGAATGGCTTCGCTTAAACGCATGCCTGTTTGATAAAAGAGCAAGAGCAGCAATCGTTCTGTTTCGCCTTTCCACGTGTCCGGAAATTCAACGTGGTCAAATAGCGTAGCAATGTCTTTTTCCGCGACAAAATTGGGAAGACGCTTTTCCACTTTGGGCGCCGTCACTTTTGCCATCGGCGTTTGTTTAACAACTCCTGTTTTGACCTCGTATTTAAAAAAAGATTTGAGCGAAGAAATTTTCCGGTTAATGCTTTTGGCCGACAGACCCTCATCTTTTAAAGAAGCCAGCCAACTGCGAACGTAAGTATGCGAAATCTGCTCAACCGGTGTTTCGCCAAATTGCACCACCATGTAATCAAAAAAACCGAGAAGATCGGTTTGGTAAGAAACCAAAGTGTGCTGCGAGTAGCGTTTTTCAAACTTGAGGTAATCGAAGAAAGGTTGCAGGATGAGGTGATGGCTTTCCATATAAAAACAATAGCTGCAAAGTAGGGGAAACTTTGCAGCTATACAATATGTTGAAAGAGGCAGCGCCTACGCTTCAATCTTTCCGCTGGCAATCTGTTGCTTGTAAACGGCTTTCAGCACTTCGCCGCGGCGCTTAACCGATGGCTTGGTGAAGGATTGCCGTTCGCGCAACTGCAACAAGATTTTGGCCTTCTCAAATTTCTTTTTGTATTTCTTGAGCGCCTTGTCTATGTTTTCGCAGTCTTTGCTATCAATAATTAACATGCGTTATACCTCCTTTAAAAAATTTTTTTGGAACGCAAATATAGGCTTCGTTTTCAACGCAAACCAAAACAAAATGCAAAAACCCCGAATTTTACCAAATGTTCACCGGAATTATTGAAAGCCTTGGCCGCGTAATAGAAGTATCGGAAAGCGGCTCGAACAAAACCTTTTGGATTGAATCGCCCCTGTCCTCTTCATTTAAAATTGATCAAAGCATTGCTCACGACGGCGTGTGCCTGACCGTAGAAGAAGTGCGTGAAAATCATCACCGCGTAACGGCTGTGGCCGAAACGCTTCGCAAAACAGCACTCGATCAGTGGAAACCGGGAAAACAGATCAACCTGGAACAAAGCCTGCTTCCGTCAAGGCGCCTCGACGGGCATTTTGTGCAGGGACATGTAGACGCGACCGGCATCTGCAAAAAAATAAAAGACGAGAACGGCAGCCACGAGTTTACTCTTCGCTTCCCCAAGAAATTTGCTTCGCTCGTTATTGAAAAAGGCTCCATTAGTTTAAACGGCATCAGCCTGACCCTTTTTGACGTAAAGAAAAACACGTTCAAAGTGGCCATCATTCCTTACACGTTTGAGCACACCAATCTGCACTTTTTAAAAGAAGACGATGAAGTGAACCTGGAGTTTGACATGATTGGCAAATACGTTGCGCGGCTAAACAGGTGTAATGAAGGCTAAGCCGCAGCATTACTATCCAGGTCTTGATTCATTGAGGGGCGTAGCCATCCTTCTGGTTCTTAACTTTCACATTTTTGGCTTTTCACCGGGCTGGGTCGGGGTCGATCTGTTTTTTGTTTTATCAGGTTTTTTAATCACCAAAAATTTGCTCGACACTAGAGATAGCAACGGATATTTTCGGCTTTTTTTTATCCGGCGGATGCTGCGCATTTTTCCACTTTATTTTTTCGTCTTGATCGCTTTTTATACAGCTGCACCGTTTCTTTTCTCACAAAAGCAACCTGGATCTGTGTATGCCTACTACACTGGGAATCAACTATGGTTTTACACGTTCACCCAAAACTGGCTCTTTGTGAAAAAAGGATTGCCACCGGAACCTTACTTACAGCATTTTTGGTCGTTAGCCGTTGAAGAACAGTTCTATCTTCTTTGGCCCTTTCTGATTTATCTGGTTAAAGACACTTTGACTCTGCAACGAACGTTTGTTGCTGTTTTCCTCTTTGCATTGGTCACACGGCTGTTTTTATGGTTTAACCCAATTGGATACGAAGCATTTTATTACACTACAACTGCCCGGGTAGATAGTCTTTCGGCAGGAGCGTTTCTGGCCGTTTCAATTCAGCGAAAGAAACGTTTTTCGGCAATGCAGATAGGCCTCGCAGGTCTTTTGTTTATGGTTACGCTGCTTGCCGCTTTTACGTTGTACAAAAATTTAAAACCAGACAATCCAGTTTTCGCAACAGTCGGATATTCTTGTTCGGCGATTTTCTTCATGATGATTTGCTACTTATTGATTCAATCTCCAACTTGGTTTGAAAGATTTGGTTTTCTGAAATTTACGGGACGCATTTCATACGGTCTTTATGTTTACCACGTTCCTATTTTTCTGATAGTTCTTTTTACATTGCTCAACAAGTCTATCCATTTTTTCTCCTCTCCTCACTCCGCATGGTTATTTCTAAGGCTTTTGACTGTAATAATAACGCTTCTGATAAGTTACTTTAGTTACCAAATCATTGAACAACCTTTCCTTAAATTCAAAAAAAAATTTACAGACTCCGTCCAATAAACGTCATGCAGCTCAACAGACTACTTTTTCAAGCATTACAGCGACCAAAAACACATGCAACGATCTTGCTTCTTGCGTGGTGCCTGCTGCATCTTGTGCTGCTTTTTCATTTTGGGATTGTCACGGGTTTTGAGTCGCGCAAATACATTGAGCAAGCCGACAATCTGCTCCGGCACGGCACTTACACATCTCCCAACTTTCTCTTTTATTCCACGGAGATTCTGCTTGTTACTGCCAGCAAAAAATTACAAACAGGTTATTGGATTGTAGTGGCCGTTCAATTGCTTTTTAACCTGGCGTCCACGTATGCCTTTTACAAAATCGTTGCAAAATTCACCAAACGTGCCACCGTTGCTTGCTTTTTCACGCTGACGTTTATCGCTATGTTTTATTACCAGCTTTACAACGTTTCCCTGTTTACCGAATCGCTTTATTTCAGCTTTTCCGTTTTGTTTTTTTATCGACTGCTTACATTTCAAAAACTCCGCGTGTGGCAATGGCTTCAAATTCTACTGCTTCTGACATTGCTCTATTTCACCCGCCCGGTAGGGCTTTTTTTTATTCCGGCAACGTTTACGTTTCTGGTCTTAAAATTCTTTCGAAAGAAAGCCCGGCTTATTTTTTTTGTTGCCGGCTTTGCAATACTTGGTTTTCTTTTCTTGTTGAATAACTCTATGAGCGCCGGTGGTGAATTTGATTTTTTGTTGCCTTATACCGAAGGCCAAATTATTTGTGGGGTGCCGTCAGGTACCCGTTATTCACTTGTCATACCCGTTGAAAAAAATACAGTACAAGGATTGTTCTATCTGATAATTCATTACCCTGCCTTGTTTTTCTCGCTTTTTTTCAAGCGCCTGCTTGCTTTTTTTGGCGTAGTGCGCCCCTACTATTCATTGTCACACAACCTTTTTGCCGCCTTCTTTTTTTATAGCCTTTACATGCTTGTAGCGATCAGCATTCGCAAGTGGCTTGCCGTCGGCAGACCTGCAATTTTCTTCCTCTTGATGATGATTGTTTTAACCGCGCTAGCCACTGGCCTTTCCTGCGACGAATGGCACGGCCGCTTTATCTATGCGGTTTTCCCTTTTTTGATGATGCTTGCATCGCTGGCATTCAAACGATCCAAGGACAACAAATCGGATTCTTCGAAAAGCAACGAAACCCTTTAATAAAGCACGAGGCTACTATCTCTAAATTCAATGGTCATTGTTTGGGTTGCTGAATTTGCAACGCTGTCACAAACAGAGAAACGAACGGGTTGCGTGACTTCGCGATACGAAACTACGTTTACCGAATCATAAGTCTTTGTCAGTATGCCCGCACTGTTGTTCATGAATCCAATGCGGAAAAGCAAGGCGCCTTTGTATTGTGTGGGAAGATTGATGAAGCGAAGGCTATTAACACCGGTGTGTTTGTTTACGGCTTCTAACGTGAGTCGGGAAACAGACGACGCATACCGGTAGGCTTTTGATGAAACATACAAGCCGTAGGTATTGAGAGCAATCGTCACCGTCATCAAAATAAAAAAAGCACGTTTTCTCAACAATAAGGCCGCTGTAAAAACAAAAAACATGGCGAAAAAAACAGTAGCCATATAGATAAACCTTTCCGACTCTGTGTCGTGTGTATCTATTCCTAGCGAAATGGCCGGCAACAACGCAACAACTGTAAAAACGCCAATAACAATAAGTGCATAGAACTGTTGCTTTGCTTTCTTTTGCACTTTTGCAAGCACGAAAACGAGGACAGCGCAACCAAAAAGAAAAGAGGTTAAAAACAGCAACCCACTTTGCATCGGCGGAATAAACAAGCGTGCCGTTAACGTCGCTAAATTTCGCAGCAATGCAATTATCCTTCCCGCCAACGCATTATCCGCACCGTACGATAACTGAGAATGCAGCAGTTGAAATCTGTACCATAAATAAAACAAAAACACCAGCCAATAGAGGCCAACGCCCTGAAATGTTCTGGTTTTCATCAACGTATAACGCTCGTAAAAAAAGAGCGCAGTAAGGAACAATGGAAATGCCCACGACAACTCATATGTAAATAGCGCTGCGACAAAACACAGCAGAGAAAAAAAACGGTAAAGAACGTTTTCTTTCAGGTAAAACAACAATGCGGCTTGAAGAAAAAGCGCACAGAGCAACGCGTCGCGGCCAACGATCCAGAACAGCGGCTCGCTATGAAAAGCATAACTCAAAAAAAACGTAGCGATGAGAAGTGGAACGAGATTCCCTTGCAGCGGATGTAGTTCCAGCTTTTTGCACATTGCTTTTGAAAGAAAAAAAACACAAAGCGCATTCAGTACATGAAGAACGATGTTCGTGACATGGAAACCCTCGGCGTTGAAACCCCACCACTTGTTGTCAAGCCAGAGCGACACGTACAAAACCGGGCGGAGCAGGTGTGTTTGAAAAAAATTGCCTTTGGCTGCTTCCGGTACGTGTGCAAAATCGTCGCACAAAAAATAGAGTCCCGATGGAGTGCAGATGAGAAGAAAGAGAACAAGAGTTAACAAGAGAAGAAGTGGCGCAAGTTTGTTTAACGTCATAAAATTTCCGAACTGTTCGTCTGCAAGATTATTTTTCAACAAAAATTTCTGCTGCCGGCAGAGTTTTTATTTGGCCCCTTCTCCTGCCCGCAAACTTACGCAGAATAAAAAAGTAAACAGGTTTTTCAAACCATTTGTATGCCGCAACAGACAACAATTGCATTGTAATGTAAAAGACAAGCATGTTCGAAACAACGTGAAAGAAAATGACTTCAGCTATCATGCCCACGTGCAGCAAGTAAAAGGCGTAAGAACTCTTGCCAAGTAGCAACAAGGGTTCAGTACTCAGGATTCTTCGCAGGATACTCGCTTCGCTTATCAATCCATAAAAAAGCCAACCAATAGAAGCCGGTAACAGAAAGTTAAAGAGAAGTGTTCGCGCCACTTCGTGCTGAGTTTTCTCAATCTCTGTCCGGTAAGCGACGAAAGCCAAAAGACCCAACAACCCTGCGAAAACGATTCCTGCCAAAGCAGTATGTACAGGCCTCCCTGGCATAACGACGCTGCGGTTTTTAAATGCCAACGCAATGAAAATGCCCACAAAAAATTCAAAACACCGCCCAAAGAAGGTCCATGTCCACATATAGTAAGGGCTGTCGAAGTAAACGGGGAAACGCGGATTCGAACATAGCCAAACCAACAGAAAACCCATCGCTATCAGGGCGGGAACCTGAAGGAAAAGAAAGATTTTTTTAAAGCGGATCAGGCAAAAACAAACTGGGGCAAAGAGATAAAACATTTCCTCCACCGTTAAGCTCCACGATTGCGCAAGTCCCGTAAATAAATAATTCGAATGAAGGCCTTTGAGCAAGGTTGCGCTCATCAAAACCGTTGGTAAATCGCGAGGGCCAACTTTGGAAAACGCAAACAAGACCAATTGAGCAAAGAGCAGCAGATAATAAAGAGGCCAGATGCGGGCAACACGTTTAGTAAAATAATGACGTAGTTCATTTTTGGCAAAGGAACCATCGTAATAACGATAGGCAATCAAAAAACCACTCAAAACAAAAAATAGACTTACGCCAATGTTTAACTGCCGTATAAAAAAATAAGCAAAAGGATGCGTTTCACGGGACAAAATCTCGTGAGCATAATGAAAGATGAAAACAAGCGTTGCCGCCACAAACCGAAGGCCGGTAAGAACCGGAATATCTTTTTTGTTCATTTACGCCAGTGGCTTCGTAACAAAAAAGCTACCCGGCTTGGGGCAGCTTTTTGCAAAAGTTGTTTAACGCATCAGGTACATTTTGCCGTAACCTTTGTTGAAATACTTGTCTGTGTTGTCTTCCGATGCCCGGTATTTTTCCAACGACTTGCCGTTAAGGTTCGTCACCACACGGTACAAATAAACGCCGTTGGCCAGCTTCTGTCCGTATTGATCGGTGCCGTCCCATTTAAACTCGGTAATATTTCTACCGATGTGCAGCGGCCCCAATTCGTCTTTCGTGATCTCCCGCACAATCTTGCCCGTAACCGTTAAAATTTGAACTTTAATATTCTGCGGCACTTCCGAACCTGTTAACGTGAACACAAAAGCAGTTGACGTTGTAAATGGATTTGGATAATTAAGCATGTTTGAAATCATTGCCTTGTTGATGACTTGGAACGTAACGCGGTATGATGTGTTACCGGCGGCATTGCTGCTCATGTCTTTGCCAGTTACAATCAGTTCGTATTCGCCGTCTTGCAAAAAGGCCGGCCTGAACTCAATACTTGCCGTGTTGCTTGCATTAGGTGCACCGGTAGCGGGAATGAATTTCAGTGTATCCGAATTGAAGGAGAACGTTCGCGTCACACTACCTGAACTTAGATTTCCGCTCGCATCGGGGAAGCGTACCTGCACGGTCGCTACCGACGGATCGTTCAACAGCATCCATTTTGCTTCGTCCTTTAGCTTGATCAATATGCTCGGTTTCGATGAAACGATGTCACGGTTCAGGATGTGAATGTTGTCGAAGGTTACGTCCAATAATGGACTCAGCGTATCGCCCCGCACGTAAAAATTACGAAACACAAAGTTGTTGAAATGATATTGTTCCGGCTGATCGTCATCCGGATTGACGTCGAGATACAACGTGTTAGCACCCGCCAGTTGCTTAGTGTCCACATCAAGCTGAATATTCAAGACATCGTTCGAGTTTTTCGGGCTTTTTTGCTTGGGCACTGCAACCACACGGGCATTGTTGTTACGGTCAAAAACGGTTAGCTTTAGTTTCATGCTATCGCGAAACATGCCGTCACTTATGTTTTTGAACGCAAGCTTCAGCGAAAGAGGTTCCCCGACATCCAATGTGTCCTTCATGCTAAATAAAAGATTCGGCGCCACAGCTCCTTCCGGCACCGGATCATAAGTTAATCGCCAGTAAGCCATCTGGTACGGCGTGTGGTTAACGCTGTCCCTGTTGGTTAGGTGCAATTGCAGGAAAGGATAGGTTGCCGCGCTGATGGAAGAAATGTCAACCGTTTGCTGCGAAGGCGTAATGCCGTAGAATAGCGTATCTACAGCGCCATTCGCTCTTGCACCGATGATGTCAACCGTCGGTCGGTCACCGGGCAATGCGTCGCTTACAGAGCCGCGCCATTTAAATTCTTTCCAAGCCGAAGCAGGTCCGAATATAGGGGACGTAACATAACCCAGGGTATCGGGAGTCAGGTAGTCGGCCGACAGTGCTATCTTATCGTATATGCCCTCGCTAAAAATAGACTTGGGCGCCACTTGGGTCTGTCCGTCTTTCTTGTAAGTAAAAATAAAAGCACGTGGTCTGTAAAATGAGTCCGCATCCGTAAAGCCCTGTGCATATAAATGGTGATAAATGGAACGGCTATGGCCTAAATAAGCCGTATCGCTTTTCCAGCCGTCAACAAAATAATTATTATTGGGGTCAGTACCGGAGCAGTTGCGTATGGCAACAAAGTCTCCCACTGGAATCATTTCCAAAAACTCGACAAGTTTTCTGCGTTTGTTCGAATCGGTAAGTGTGAACTGAAAATTGTAAGCCCGGTCCTGTCCACAAACCGGGTCGCTTCCGTATTGTCCCGGACTACCGGCGTTGCCGTTAAACCACGCCCGAAACGTTTTCTGATCAAATACATTTACTACAATGTTGGGCAGGCCACACACGCTCCGGATGTAACTATTATCACCGTTAACAGTAATGGAAAATTCTGCAGCCTGTGTAAAGGCTGTGGGAAACACGCCGCCCCGGATCAAGAGATTGTTTACTTTGTTTTTGAAGCTCCAATTGCTTCCCGGACTGAAATCCATTTGGCCAATTTCCGACTTCAGGTGCTGATAATAATGCGACTGGTTAAAACCAAAAGCCGAATTTGGTAAGTACACAAAGGATGCCCCGTTCCAGACAGGACTGCCCGAAACAGGCACTGGAGCTACACGCCAATAATAAACTGTGCTGTCACTAAAGCTGATGCTCGGCGTAAACTCTAATATGCCTCCGGCCGACGTGACGGTAGCGGTGGCTTTCAATGGCGAATTAAAATTTTCCGTCGTATCAATTTCCATCCGGTATTGCTTGCTCGTACTAAAGGGATTAGCCGTGGATGCTTTCAGCGTGATGTTGCGATTGTTGACGATGGCCAAGTTGTAGGGATAGACCGGCCTGGCTTCGTCTTCAAAAATGATGAAGTCGCGGAAGGTAGTGTTGTTGGTTTCAAAGAGTTCGTCCACAGCGTTGTCGGCATCCACGGTAACGGAAATGCGGTTGGCGCCTTTGTCCTTTGTCGGATCAATGGGAAGATTAAAAGCCAACGTATCCCGGTAGCGTATCCCCGGCAGCGTATCTCTGCGAACAACGGTTACCGAGCCGTCCGGAAACTGACGCTTGGTTTCTACCACAACGGGGCGGTTGATGGCCTTGCCCAGATTCATTACGCTAATGTTTACCTTGAAAAACTGGTCGGCCACTGAAATAAAGTTGGGGGACACTTTTACCATTGTATCCACAATCACGTAATCGGGTTTTGCCTGCTGGTTCAGGCGCACGCCGGGGTCGCCGTTAAGGATGGTTTGCTCGGCATTACAGCGGGCGAGAAAATCATCGGTGGAGAACAACCCGTAAACGTCTTCCACGGTCTTTTTCATCACGTCGCCAATCGGACTCCGGTACATTGGGCGTGACATATTGGTATAAGCCCGAAGGTTCCAATAGTCGAGATAATGGACAATGCCAAAGGACGTAGAAGCAATAAAATTGATAGAGCCCCGATCCGGTGCCAGCACGTATTTATCAGATAAATAGTTGCGCTGCGTAAAGCGGCTTTCATTGTAGTCGAAGGTGTTGCCCGCATTGCAGCCCAAGGCAAAAAACATTGGGTATTTTCCCTGGTTGTTGTAGTGGGCCGGCTCGTCGAGATTAAACTCCAAAGTCGTGGCCGATGAATGGCCGTAATAGGTAATCAGGCTAAGGCCCTCGTTAAACAGATTTGCCAAATCAGCGTCGGTTAACAGTTGCACCAAATTGGTGCTGGTCTTGGCGAACATACTCACCTTGGCGCCGTAAAGCGTATCCTCAATGATTCGCTTGTACGCGTTCAGATTGTTCACCAACGTGGAAGCCAGTGGTTCTTCGCCAGCACCGGCAATGTGGGCAACGTTCTTCATCCAAGCCTTGTCGCCAATGGAGGGCGAAAGCGTCTGTTGGGCCAGTTCGTATTCTTTTACCTTCTTCAGATAAACACCTACCTCCGTTGGTGTGATGGCTGTTACGCGGCCGATAGGAATAGCAGGAGAAGACGTTCCGGGCTCTGCCGTCAAGAGCATGTCCGATGCCGGCCAACCAAAGGTGGGCACGAGGTTTAACTTCGCCAGATTGTCCTTTTGTTCTGTTGATCCGGAAGCATCAATGCCTCGTTGATCCAAATAGTGTACTCCACGGCCGACAATTAAAACTTCTTTCGGCGCAGCTGTAAACTTATTTCGTGCAAAGCGGATAAAGTTGCGAATACCGGCAGGATTCTTTTTAATGCCGAAGCCAAATTGATCAATCAACTGGTCTTCCAAATAAATTTTTGCGTTGTAACCCCCGCCCTGTGCTGAAGTGCGATAAGCGCGGTAATCATCTACCGGGTTGCTGCCGTTTGCGCCGTTGAACAAAGCTGAATTGGAAACGATTAAGTAATCTCCCTGGTTGGCCGTTGCTGTGTAATTAATAAAGTTGCGGGACTGCAAAGCATCTATTGAGGCAATGTTGCTCGCCGCTTCGCTTACCAAAACAAGGCTGCGTGTTACAGCGGAAGCTTGCAAAGCAAACTTCACCAGTGAGCCTGAAATTTCACCAACGTACCGTTTGCCGTTGGTGAGGTCGTACAAAACCGGCGCTGCGCCGCCGCCTGAGAAATTGCTTATTTCTAAATAATTACCGGTCGCTGAAGCCGGAAGGTTAAATTCAAAATTGACTTCGCCGCCAAAGTTGAACTGGCGCGGGTAAGTCATTTCAATTTTGTGAACCACCAACCGGTCAATGTTTATGCAGGGAGCTATTGTACAAGGATCGGAAAGATTGGTAACGGCAAGCGTAGTATTGCCCGAACTTAGTTGCGATAAATTAAATGTTCCTTGGTTAGTAGAAGAATTTAAATAGGGCACGGCGCCGCCCAGTACCGAATCGCCGTTAAGCGTTATGCGGTAACGCCGCGATGGGTGCGTAGCATTACCACCCACGCTTGCATTGATCACCGGAGACGGGCCGGTGGCAGCCGGATAAAGATTCGAAAAATAATTTGACGTCAGTGTGCCGTAACCGGGCGTTTGGTTAAGGCTAATCGTGGTTTCAATGTCGCCTGATGTCCAACCTTCATTTATATCGTAAGAAGAAGAATACAAATGCTCGCCACTCACGTCAAAAAAATAACCGCTGTTGATTTTATTCTTAAAATACTGCCCTTTGGTGTAAAGAAAGTACGGCTCAACAGGCAGTGTGTTTCCTGCAACATCGTTGGCCGTTGGTTGTAAACGCAGGTGTGCACCGGCCGGATTTGCTGTCAGAAAATAAGTCGCCGAATCACTGATCAAGCTCCATTTGTCATTGAGTTGATACGAAGGATCGCGGTAGAGTTCTTTGTCGGGCTTGCCGTCGTTCATCTTGCCCCAAAACTCAATATAATCTGAAGCGCCTAAGGTGCCCGAAGAAACGGAGGTATAAACGGGCACTTGCACGCCGTTGCGCCAAAGTTGAAATTGGTCAGCCGTTGCCGAAGCCAAACCCGCAGAAGAAAGCGCAGCACCCGTAATGCGGTACAAACCATCTTTGCCCACGCGAAACTTGTAGTAGGTTTTGCTGTAATCAATCCACTCGTTGTTGTACACCTGCGCTTTGGCCACAAAAGCCACCAGCACCAGCATGCCAAGCAGAACTTTTCTCATCGGATAAAATTTTAGTACGGAGGTTATTTTTTCTTTTTGTTTTTGTTGTTCACAAGGTCAAGCTGTAAGGAAAATACGTGTGTGTAAAGCGGGCTCGATTGATTGGCCAGGTTAACGAAGGCATAATCAATGCGCACGTTTTGCAGCCGGAAACCCACGCCGGCGCTGGGCTGGTAAATCCAGACTTTCTTTTGATTCAGTGTATCACCGTCGCTTAATGCCCGTTGAAAATTGTTAATTCCGCCGCGCAAAAAAACAGAATTACTGATGTTGAGCTCCGCACCAATCTTTGGATCAATGCTGACAGGATCAGCACTCACCAGTGTGTTTCGTTTGCCGTCGAAGGTTAAATCAAAATTGGCTTCGGCCAGCAGGCTCAATTTTTTGCTGAAACGGAAATCGCGGCCTGCCCCCAACACCAGCCGCGGCGCCGTCATCTCGGTTGACTTTACTGGAATGTCGTTGTTCGTTAGATAAAGCGCTTCTTTCTCTTTCTCGGTAAAGGAAAAAGACCAGGAGTTAAACGTTGTTGTAACGTCGCGGCCCGCAATACCGAAATGCCAGCCACCGGATTTTATCTGCAAGCCCGCATCAATTCCAAAACCCCAGGCCTTGGCAAAAGTGCCTACACTGCGGTGAATCACTTTCGCATTGATACCGAAGCTGATGTTTTTATTAGCCGATTCTTTCAGCTTCTGCGCCAGCGAAAAAAGAAAGGCATAATCGGCCGATGAAAAAGACTTGATGTTGTTATAATTGATAGAGCCATCGGGTTCCACCAAAAACAAAGTGTTCATAATGTCATCAACTGCAAAGCGCAAAGCAGTAACCCCAATGGTTCGCTTGTTGTTGGCCGTAGGAATTGCAATGCTCAGGTAATCGTACTTACCAATGCCGGCGAAATACTCGGCGTGCATTAAATTGACTTGCGCCTGGTCTTTCACACCGGTTAATCCGGCAGGATTCCAATAACCCGCCGTACCGTCTTGCACGGTGGCTATTTGCGCTCCGCCCATTGCCAGTCCGCGGGCGCCTGCACCGATGTTTAAAAATTCGTTTGAATACTTGCGGAATTGAGCAAAAGAGGAAAGAGAAAGCAGGCTTGCGAGGGCAAGTGCGGCGGTTTTCAGCTTCATGGTTGTGCGTTCAGATATGCGATGGATGATAAATAGTCGTTTTTTAATGGATATTGGCTGCACCGACAAATATAATCCACAGAATTGTAATTCATAATACGCTGGCGGCTGAAGGGCGGAAACGCACGGCGAGCCGATTAGCTGAGCCTTGTTCTAATGCTCAGAGGCTGCGGGATAGAAGCGGAAAGCCCGGAGCTGAAGGCATTGTGCAAAGATGTTGCGGCGAGGACTTGAAGCGAATAGCCCGAAGGGAAGTTGAGAAGCGCGACGAAGCCGAAAGCCCCACAATCGCTTTCGCCTTCCTACATTTGCGGCCTATCATAAAAAGCGGTTGGCCGTTGTTCGAAAAGTCACAAAAAGAAGGAACGGCCAACAGTCAACGATCAACCATGAATTTAATCGAAGAACTCCGCTGGCGCGGATTGATACAAGACATTATGCCGGGTACCGAAGCGCAATTGCAAAAGGAAGTTACCGGCGGTTACGTAGGCTTTGACCCGACGGCGGATTCGCTGCACATCGGAAGCCTTGTGCCCATTTTGTTGCTAGTGCATTTGCAACGTGCCGGTCACAAACCCTTTGCCCTTGTGGGAGGCGCTACCGGCATGGTGGGCGACCCAAGTGGCAAAAGCGCCGAACGAAATTTGTTGAGTGAAGACGTGCTGCAAAAAAATGTAGCCGGAATTCGTGCACAGTTGATGAAGTTTTTGGATTTTACGCCGGGACCAACGGCTGCTGAAATGGTGAACAATTACGATTGGTTCAAAGACCTCTCTTTTCTGCATTTCATTCGCGATGTGGGCAAGCACATTACGGTGAATTACATGATGAGCAAGGACAGCGTGCGCAAACGCATCGAAGGCGAAGCGGGCATTTCGTTTACAGAGTTCACGTATCAATTAATTCAGGGCTACGATTTTTACTGGCTTTACCAAAACAAAAACTGCAAACTGCAAATGGGCGGCTCCGATCAATGGGGAAACATTACGACCGGCACCGAACTCGTTCGGCGCAAAGCCGGTGGCGAAGCTTTTGCCTTTACTTGCCCGCTGCTGACAAAAGCCGACGGCAGCAAGTTTGGCAAATCGGAAGGCGGCAATGTGTGGCTGGACGCAACGAAAACTTCGCCTTATCAATTCTACCAGTTCTGGCTAAACGCCACCGATACCGATGCAGAGAACTGGATCAAGATTTTTACGTTCTTGTCGAAAGAAGAAATCGAAGCGCTAATTGTAGAACACAAAGGAGATGCAAGCAAACGTGTATTGCAAAAACGTTTGGCAAAAGAGCTGACAGTTTTCGTTCACGGCGAAGACGAATACAACAAAGCCATTGAAACCACACAAAAATTGTTTGCACAGCAAAACGCATCGGCAGATAGTTTAAGTGCCGAAGATTTGGAAGGCATGGAGGGAATCATAAAAGTGCAATACGCGATGGGCGGTTTGCAAAGCGGCGTAAACGTAGTTGATTTGGTAACGGCAACGAATATTTTTCCCAGCAAAGGCGAGGCAAGAAAGATGATCCAGAACGGTGGCTTAAGCATCAACCGCGAAAAAGTGAGCGATGCACAGATGCAGGTAAATGCTTCAAATCTTTTACACGAAAAATATTTGTTGGTGCAGAGAGGCAAGAAGAATTATTACCTCATCACCGCAGAATAATTTAATTAAGAAGAAATTTCATTGGGAGCAACCGAGGTTGCTCCTTTTTTTATGCGGCTTTCTTTCAGGTAATAAACGGCCACGCCGGTTAAAGCTATCAAACCGCCGTACAAAGCAAACCATCCCGTTGCCTGAAAAAGAAAAATCCAAACGACGATAGAAAGAATAACCGGCAACGGAAAAAACCACATTTTAAAAGGCAAATTTTCATCGCCAAATCTTCTTCGCAAAAGCACCACGCCAACGGCTTGCCCAATAAACTGAATCAAAATACGCATGGCAAGAATGGCTTTGATCACATCGCCCAAACGAAAGATCAAGCTGAATACAAAACCTACCGCACACAAAACAAGTAAGGAGATGTAAGGAAAATCTTTTGTCGGGTGAAGCTTTGAAAACAGTTTAAAAAAGTTGCCGTCAACGGCTGCCGCATACGGTACACGCGAATAGCCCAACACAACGGCAAATAGCGAAGAAAGTGCGATAAACAAGATCAGTATTGTAACAATGTTTCCGCCGCCTGCGCCATACAATTGTTCCATAAACGAACTCACCAAATGTTTGTCATCGCCCTTTACCGCTTGCCAGGGCATAACAGACATCACGCTGATGTTCATCAACACGTACAAAACACCAATGCCGACAATGGAAATAAAAATGCTTCGCGGAATGTTCTTCTCCGGTGTTTTTATTTCGCCGCCCAGGTGACACACGTTATAATAACCGAGGTAAGAATAAACCGTTTGCACCGAGCCGTAACCAATGGCCACAAGAAAGGCTTTGTTGAAAAAAGACTCACCCGCAGGCGGCAACAAATTAATGGAATGATGTTGGTGCGTTAAGCCGCTGATGATGATCCACAAAATGGTGAGGATAACAATGCTCCCGAGAATGACCGAAATTTTTCCGATGGTTTCAATCTTGCGGTAAAGCAAACAAAAAACAAGAACCACCAACGCGCCGGAAACAGCTTTTTGTTCGGCCGCCGTTAAATGAACTAAGTAAGAAAGATATTGCGCAAAACCGATGGCGCCTGAGGCCACCACAAGCGGCGCCTGAATGCTGGTTTGCCACACAAACAAAAAGCTCATGAGCCTTCCGCCTTTTTCACCAAAAGCAATGCGGTGAAAATTATACGTGCCGCCGGCAAGCGGATATTTCGCACCCAGTTCGCTCCAGATCATTCCGTCAATCAGCGCCACAAAAGCACCAAAGATCCAGGCCCAAATAAACAGGCCCGTGTGAAAATAACTGACCACCAAAGGCAACACCACAAAAGGCCCAATGCCCACCATGTCAATCATGTTGATGGCCGTAGCCTGCAACAAGGTCAGTCTTCGTTTGAGCGACATGGTGAGTAGTAAATAGTGAGTAGTGAATGTTCGTTCATCATCAACGATAGCAAAATTCGAAACGCGAATATCAGGAGGACTTCGCAAAAGCCGTAATGCCTTCTACCAAAGTGTCCAGATTTTTTGTGGTGGTGTAAACGTTGGGTGTTATGCGTACGCCGCTGATGTTCTCCCAGTTAATAGTCGTTGTATGAATTTTATAATTGTTGAAGAGGAAAGCATCCAGTTCCGAAGGCTTCTTGTCTTCTATTGCAACCATGCCGATGGCGCAGCCCCATTTCGGGTTTAAGGATGTGAGCAATTTCACGCCGTGAACGTCTTTCACCTTTTCCATCCAATAATTTTTTAGGTAGTGCAGCCGCTTTTGTTTTCGCTCGATGCCGATCATGTCGTGGAACTCGATGGCTTTGCCGATGGCTTGTTCAATATAAAAAGGCCTTGTGCCGAGTTGCTCAAATTTTCGGATGTCGTTCGTCAGTGTATCATTTGCCGCAAATAACGGATAAAGGTTTTTGATCTTTTCCCGCTTCACGTAAAGCATGCCACTGCCGATGGGTGCGTACAACCATTTGTGCAAACTGCTGGCAAAATAATCGGCGCCGAGTTCGGGAATGGTAAAGCCAAAATGTGCGAAGCTGTGTGCGCCGTCAACCAGTACTTCAATACCGCGTCTGTGTGCTTCGTCGGCAATTTTTCGCACGGGCAAAATTTGTCCCGTCCAATTAATGATGTGCGTAATGTTGGCCACTCTTGTTTTGGACGAAAACGCATTCACGTATTGTTTCACCAAATAGCTTTCGTCTTCCGAAGGCAGTTCTAAATTCACCCACACGAGCTTTATTTTGTCGCGTTGTTCTCTTTGCTGCCAGGCATGAACAACGTTTGGATAATCCTGTTTGCTCAACACTACTTCGTCTCCTTCTTTCAAGGTCAATCCAAAGATGACCGTTTCCAAACCTTCGGATGAATTGCGATTGATAGCTATTTCTTCGGCATTACAGCCGGCAAGTTTTGAAAGGTTGGCCCGCAAGGGTTCACGGCCCTGGTCAAGAATGCGCCACATGAAATAGCTCGGCGCTTCATTACTATAGTCGTAAAAGCGCTTCATGGCATCCTGCACCGTTTTGGGTGCCGGTGAAACGCCGCCGTTGTTTAAATTGATGATGGCAGGAGAAACAGTGAACGATTGTTGAATGTAATACCAGAAGTCTTCCTCGCTTGCCAATTCATCGGGCGATGTTGCACTGAATTTATTTAATGCTCTTTCAAGATTGCGGCTCCATGCGGGCTGAAACAACGAAGAAGCAAAAGCAGCGGCTGAAGCGGCGCCTGCTTTCTGCAAAAAGTTGCGGCGGTTAAAAGCCATACCATGCGTTTTGCTAAATGTAAGCATTAATCAAGGTGAGAAATGCAAAAGAAGAAACACAGCGCAGCCGCCAACAAGCTTACCTCAGAGCAACGCCAACCTTATTAACCTTAGTAGAAGACACAACGAATAAAAAATCAACCTTATTATCTTACTCGTTGCATCGCATCAACAAGGTAATAAGGTTGGCACCGATTCAATCCTTCTTTGCTATTAAGGTTAATAAGGTTTGTCTTGTTGCGCCGAATGTAGTTGGGTTTGTTTCTCAATGCAGAAGGCTCAAAGCTGACAGCCGAAAGCTGATTATCGATTGCTTTCAACACCTCACTCCCACCGGAAAAACTTCGCCGTTACTAAATACACGGCTGCGCCCCAAACCACCAGTATCAACATTTGCTGCCAGCAACTCCACAGCGAGGAGCCTTCAAAGGCTACGTTGCGCAATGAATCGTTCAAAGCCGTCAGCGGCAGGAATTGTAAAAAAGGTTGCAGTCCTTCGGGCAAGGCCGACTTTGGAAAAAATGTTCCCGATAAAAAATATTGCGGGAACATGAACAGGTTGGCGTAAATGGGAATCACGTTTTGATTGCGCGAAATGCCACTGATTAAAAAACCAAAGCCCATGAACACCAGCAAGCCCAAACAGGAAAGAAACAACATGTCGAAGAAAGTGAAGATGCCGTTGGCCAACGTGAAATGATACATGAAATAGCCAAAGGCAATCAGCACAACAACCGTTAGCAACTGAAACAAAACCTTTGAAAAGCTTTCGCCCAAAATGATGCTGCCTTTGCTGATGGGCGTAGCATACATTCGTTTCAGCACCAGGGTTTCGCGTAGCGAAAAAAACAAAAAGGCCACGCCAAACACCGCCGAACCAATGAGCGAAAAACCAATCATACCCGGCAAAAAGAAATCAATCATTTTATACTTGCGGCCGGGCACTTTTATGGTATTAATGTTGGCGATTGTTTTTCTGTCGGCGGTAAACATTCGGTCCAGCGAATCAATTTCGTATTTCAAAACCGGAAGCAACTGTCCCATCTCCCTTTGGCTTGCCGAAGACGTGCGAAGGTTGATTATATAAGGCACAGCACCGGGTGTTTGCTTTACGTCAATCACCGCGGTAATGCGTCCTTTCACCAATTCGTCTTCGATGTCTTTCTTTTTTGGATCGGCAAATTTCAGGGCCGGATTGTGCGCCAACTGTTGATACAAAATGGTTGAAGAATCCGCGCCTTTTTCCCAAGCCACGTCCACCGTAGGAATGCTGCCACCGCCGGAAAGCGAACCAAAAATCCAAATGAGCACGATGGGAAAAAACAGCGAAAAGAAAATGGATTGCGGACTGCGAAACGTAGCCGCTAAACTTGCCCTTGTAACGGCCAGCATGGCACGAAGTTGACTGTATTGCTGCATGGTGAATTGTGAATGATGAATGGTGAGCAGTAAACAAGTGAGACGACAGACGCGAGACGTGAAACTGTGGAACTCTTACAACCTTAGTTCACCGGTTTCACGTTTGACCTCTCACGTTTCACTTTAAAATTATTTCAAACGGAAGCCGTGCCTGCACAGAGCCCGTCATGGCTTTTAACCTTTTTAGTTGTTCAATGATGCGGTAATTCTCTTCGCCTATTTCTTCTTTTATCATGGCAGCTGGTTCTGGTTTCTTCTTGTTTAAAAGATTGTTCAACCAGCTTTCGGTTTCGGGATATTCACGCAGACCGTAATCGGAAAGCTTTGCCATGCGTGCCGCACAATCAATCGCATCCTGCAAATTTCCAAGGCGGTCAACAAGCCCGATACGCACCGCATCTTCACCGCTCCACACGCGGCCTTGCGCAATACTTTCAATATAAGCCGTGTCCTTCTTTCGGCCTGCGGCCACGCGGCTTTTAAATTGCGCATAAATTCTTTCCACGCTTGCCGTCAGCAGTGCTTTGTCTTTATCGTCAATGGGACGGTAAACGTTTACCGCACCGGCGTGCGGCGCCGTGCTTACGCCGTCGAAGGTGATGCCTAATTTATTTTTAAAAAAACCTTGCATGTTGGGGATAATTGAAAACACACCGATGGATCCGGTAATGGTATTGGGATGCGCAAACACGCTGTCCGCAGCGCAAGAAATATAATAGCCACCCGATGCGGCCACATCGCCCATGCTTACGATGACCGGTTTTTTATCTTGTTGCCTTGCCACCTGAATTTCACGCCAGATCACATCACTTGCCAATGCACTGCCGCCGCCGGAGTTTACGCGAAGCACAATAGCTTTTATGTTTTCATCAAGCCTTGCTTTGCGAATGAGTGCACGAAACGTTTCGCCACCGATCTGTGTGTTGCTGCCATCGCCGTCAACAATATCGCCTTCGGCATAAATGACGGCAATCTTATCCTTGCCCGACTTGCGCACGTTTACCGCATCGTTGTAATCGTTTATGGAAAGAAAATTTAGTTTATCGGCACGGCCAATGGCCAGATCCTTTTTGATTTCATCCTTCACCTCGTCATCGTACTTGGTGCCGTCAATAAGATTTGCGGCAAGAGCGTCTTGCGGCGTCTGAATAGTTGCGTTGGCAGCAAGGCGATAAAGTGTAGCAGTATCCAGCTTTCTTGCAACAGCGGCTTGTTGCAAAAAGTAGTTGTACAAATCGCCCAGCCATTCGGTGGTTTGCAGGCGGTTTTCCGGCGTCATTTTTTCGGTGCGAAAAACTTCGGTAGCGCTTTTAAATTTTCCCGCATAAAATATCTGCGGCTGAATGTCCAGCTTTTCCAGCGTGCCTTTTAAAAACGGAAGCTCCACATTGAAGCCCGTCCAATCCATGCCGCCGGTGGGATTGATGTAAATTTTATTGGCGGCGCTGGCAACAAAATAAGCCTGCTGCGAAACCGTGTTGCCAAATGCAATGACAAACTTTTTTGATGTCTTGAAGTCGAGCAATGCTGTCCGGATTTCGTCGCTGGAAGCGTAACCGTTGCCGTTGCCGTCAACTGACAAATAAATGCCGCGGATATTTTTGTCGGTCTTTGCTTCGCGAATCAATCGAACTACGTCAAACAGCGCCGGCGGTTGCTCATTGCCCAACGCGGCCATTGGCGTGCTGGACTCGTGTTCGGGAAAGTGTTTGCCCAGGTCAATTACCAGCACCGACTTGTCTTCCACATTGGGCTTGGACTTTTCGGCGAAGCCCTTCACCAGCCCAACAAGAACAAAGAAAGCAATGAGGCTGAAGACGGTAAGCGCCAACAATGAAGCAAAAAATATTTTAAAAAAACTGCGCATCGGCAAAAATTTGGGTTCGTCAAAAATAGGTGATGAACAGCGATGGGAACGTACAACCCTTCGGCAAACTCAGGGTGACAAGCAACAGCGACTCAAGCCCAATGGATATTCCGGCTCCCGGTCAAAAAGAATAAAAGATATTTGACGCCGCAGCATTACTAGAATGAACAAAGCATATTTACTGATTGGCGGCAATATGGGTGATAGAGAAAGTCATCTTTCCGCAGCAAAAGAAGGGATTGAAAAAGATTGCGGACGCATTGTTGCGCAATCGGCGGTGTATGAAACGGCCGCATGGGGATTTGAAAATCAAACTGCTTTTTTGAACCAGGTTTTGCTGATAGAAACTGTTTTGCCTGCGCAAGACCTGCTGCAAAATATCTTGTCAATTGAAGAAGTGCTGGGCCGCAAGCGTGACGTAAAATACGGCCCGCGCATCATTGACATTGACATTCTTTTTTTTAACGACGAGGTGATTAAAACCGAAGGCTTAACCGTACCGCATCCCGAAATACAAAACCGGCGCTTTGTACTGGCGCCACTGGCGGAAATTGCCGCAACAAAAATTCATCCCTTGCTTCACAAGTCCGTTGCGCAACTTTTGGACGAATGCCCTGACAAATTAACTGTGCAAAAGTTTCGGTAGCCGATTGCACCAACATCTCTTATTTTGCCGTCCCTGAAATGAAGTATTCGTTCGTTACCATAGAAGGCAACATCGGCGCAGGCAAAACAACGCTGTCGCACTTGCTGGCAAAGCATTACAATGCACGACTGATTTTGGAGCAGTTTGCCGACAATCCTTTCCTGCCCAAGTTTTACGAGAACCCGCAGCAATATGCTTTTCCGCTGGAACTGTTTTTTATGGCGGAACGTTTCAAGCAATTAAAGGAATTGCTGCAACAAAAAGATTTGTTTCAAAACGTTACCATCTCCGATTATCTTTTTACAAAATGCTTGTTGTTTGCCAAAGTCAATCTGCCTGATGACGAGTTTAGGCTTTACCAGCGGCTGTTTGACATCATTTTGCAACAGCTTGTTCAACCCGAGATTTTAATTTACCTGCACGCACCGGTGAGCAAATTGCAACAGAACATAAAAAGACGAGGACGAGCATACGAGCAGGGAATTGCGGACGATTATCTTTTCAGCATCCAGGAAACGTACACGCATTACATAAAGCAACACAACCTGCGAACGCTTTTTGTGGACGCATCCAACGCTGATTTTTTGGGCAATGAAAAACATTTGCAAGTCATCATTGAGGCGTTGGACAAAGAGTACGAAGTCGGGCAGCATTATTTGACTTTGCCGTAAACAACAGTGCTTTTCTTCAAATTTATTTTGCCGCAGGATTGTATATGTGAATGGATTGGCCAACGAGTTTCCAACTACCGCTTACTTTCTCCAGCATTCGCATTTCGTGTGAATAGGTTTTTTGTCCGTCAGGTGTGGTAGATATTTCATCGTGGCTTACCCAGGCTTCGTTATCATGAACATGAAACGTATAATTCAAATTCATTGACATACCGCCTTTGTCCATTTGTTTTGGGTCAGGCGTTATCATATTCTGCGGCGGCACATCAAAACAACGTCCATCTGCCAGTGAGACAAGTACGCGGCTGTAAGGACGGATTTGCCAACAAGCTGCATGTGCTTTCACATCGCCAGCACGCCACGTCTGTGATTCTTTTTCCAGCAATCGTTTAATCGCCGTTGTATCGTTTATGGCTTGCGCCTGTGAATTTTTGAAGAAATTTAAGCAGAGCAAGAAGCAAGCGTATTTCATGTGAAGGCATTTATATTCTTACCGTAATGTCTTGTTGTTGTAAGAAAAACTTTAGTTCGGGAATTTCAATTTCTTTAAAGTGAAACACGCTTGCTGCTAATGCTGCATCGGCATGTGCCTGAAGAAACACGTCCGCAAAATGTTCCATTGTTCCTCCACCGCCGGATGCAATGACGGGTATTGGCAAGTTTTCTGAAAGTTGTTTTGTAATGTCGAGCGCAAAACCCGCTTTCGTTCCATCGTGATTCATTGACGTGAGCAAGATTTCTCCCGCGCCCAGATCAACCGCACGTTTGGCCCAAGCGAAACATTTTGTATCAGTTTTTGTACGCCCCCCGTGCAGATAAACATACCACTCGCCGTCTTCTTCCTTTTTTGTGTCAATCGCAAGTACGACGCATTGACTTCCGGCTGTATTCGCAATGTCAGTGATCACTTGCGGATTGTTGTACGCCGCCGTGTTGATGGAAATTTTATCGGCGCCGTTGTTCAGCAAAACCGAAACGTCTTCTACTGTTTTAATGCCGCCGCCAACGGTAAACGGAATGTTGATGGTGTGCGCCACACGCTTCACCAATTCAGCTAAAGTTTTGCGGCGTTCAACCGTTGCGGTGATGTCAAGAAAGACCAATTCGTCTGCGCCCTGCTGTGCATAGTTTGCAGCCAGTTCCACAGGATCACCGGCATCGCGAAGGTTGACAAAATTGGTGCCTTTTACGGTGCGTCCGTCTTTAATGTCAAGGCAGGGGATGATGCGTTTTGCGAGCATGATTAAGCGTTGAGTCTTTGAAGATCGGCCAGTTGGATTCTGCCTTCGTAAATAGCTTTGCCAATGATGACGCCTTTACAACCCACGTTTTGTAAACGATAAACATCATCAATGGAACTTACGCCGCCGCTGGCCGCAAAATGGAGTTCAGGAAATTTTTCAACAATGTTTTTGTACAATTCCGTTGAAGGACCTTCCAGCGCACCGTCTTTCGAAACATCGGTACAAAAGATCTGCTTGATGCCGTTTTGAGAGTAATCTTCGATGAAATCATAAATCCAGATTTCGGTTTGTTCGATCCAGCCGCTGATGGTAAGTTTTTCGTTCTTTACGTCAGCGCCGAGAAAAAATTTATCAGCGCCAAACTTTTTTAGCCATTGAAGAAACGTTTCTTTTTCTTTTACCGCCATACTGCCGATTGTCGCCAGGGCTGCGCCGGAATCAAACACAATCTGCACGTCTTTTTCCGATTTAATGCCACCGCCGAAATCAACCGTCATCGCCGTTTTACCGGCAATGCTCTCCAACACTTTCCAATTGCGCACCTTGCCCTCTTTGGCGCCGTCAAGGTCAACAAGATGTAAACGTTTTAAACCCGCGTCTTCAAACTCTCTGGCAACTTCCAGCGGGTGTTCGTTGTAAATTTTCTTTTGCGAATAATCTCCATGCGTCAGCCTTACGCACTTGCCGTCAATAACGTCTATTGCAGGAATGATTTCCATCAGAGGTTTAAAAAGTTTTGAATGATTCTATCGCCGGTACCGGCGCTTTTTTCGGTGTGGAATTGCACGCCGTAAAAATTGGCTTTGTTCACAGCCGCAGCGTATTCCAAACCGTAATTGCATTTGGCAATGGTGTACTCGCTGTCTTCGGCAAAATAGCTGTGGACGTTGTAGATATAACTATTCTCCTGGATGTCGTTAAACAAATCCGAACGCAGTTCGTAGATGGTGTTCCAGCCGACTTGCGGAACTTTCAACGTTGAACGTTGAGCGTTGAACTTTTGAACTTTTACCGGCACAATTTTCAAACAAGTCGTGTTGTTTTCTTCCGAATGTTCGCAAAGCAATTGCATGCCTACGCAAATACCAAGCACTGGTTGTTTTAATTCTTTAATGACTTTGTCCAAGTTGTTTTGTTGCAGGCTTTTCATGGCGCTGCTGGCCTCGCCCACGCCGGGAAAAATAACTTTATCTGCCGCTTTTATTTTTTCGGCATCGTCGGTTACTTCAGCATTCACACCTAATCGCTCCAATGCCGTCAGCACTGATTGAATATTTCCCGCGTTGTATTTGATGATTGCAAGATTCATTGTATTTTGCTTTCGTTAGCGGAAGTAGCTCATCTGGTAGAGCGACAGCTTCCCAAGCTGTAGGTGGCGGGTTCGAGTCCCGTCTTCCGCTCATCCAACTACTTCTTCCAAAAATTTTTTTGTTGCGTCTTCAACATCGTTTCCGTTCTCCAAAGCTTTAATGTACGCACTGCCAATGATGGCGCCGTTGGCGTATTTGCAAGCCGCGTCAAAGGTTGCCTTGTCCTTGATGCCAAAGCCGACGAGAACCGGGTTCTTCAGGTTCATTTCTTTTAACCGTTGCAAATAAGTTTCCACCGGAGAAAAATCTTTGTCTGAACCCGTGATGGACGAAGACGAAACCGCATATAAAAATCCGCTGCTTAAACCGTCTAACTTTTTAATTCGTTCTTCCGATGTTTCCGGCGTCACAAGAAAAACAAAATCCAGCCCGTGTTTTTTTACAAGGGCCGCGTATTCGTTCTCGTATTCAAACATAGGAATGTCGGGAATAATCAAACCGTCAATTCCAACTTCGCTTGCCTTTGCACAAAATTTTTCAAAACCGTATTGCAACAAGGGGTTTAAGTAACCCATCAACACAACAGGAACTTTAATCTCTTTTCGAAAATCTTTTAATTGCTCAAAGAGTTTTGCGATGGTCATGCCGGCCTGCAACGCCTTTGTGCTGCTGGCCTGAATGACCGGGCCATCGGCCAGGGGATCGCTGTACGGCATGCCGAGTTCAATTAAATCGGCCCCGTTCTCCTGCAGGGCTTTCATGACTTCAATTGTACTATTCAAGTGCGGAAAGCCTGCCGTGCAGTACACGTTCAGCACTCTTTCTTTCTTGCGTTCAAATAAATCGTTTATCCGGCTCATAATAATTCATAAAATGCCGACACGGCTTCCCATTCGGCATCGGGTTCAATTTCCAATTGGTTCTCTCTTTCGATGGATGAAAGGAAGTAGTTCAGAAACCCTTCTGCTTTCTCGGGTTCTTTTGTATAAAAAATAACCTGCAACATGCGGTACAGCGTAATGTGTCCAACGTGCACCGTTTGCGTCTGGCCTTCGAGGTAATCAATCATCTTCTTTTCGGCTTCAACGAGGTAATCGTATTCCGTTTGGGTTGGGTGACCAATCTCGTTGTACGCATCAGGCATCAACTCAATAAAAACCGAATGTGTATAGCCGCGCTGCACTTGCGGGTCTTTTAAATCTTTGTTGATGACGGCAACGGCCGGAAAGCCTTCGACGTCAAATTCAAAACCGGTGTACGTTGCTGTCTTGCTGTTCAATTTTGAAATTTTAAATTTGAATGCTAAACGATATAACCTCGAGACTTGCATTCAGGGTTTAGCATTTATAATTCATTATTTCTCTCCATCGCCTTCATATACGTTGCCAAATCTTTGTCGCCACGGCCGCTTAAACAAATCACAATCACGTCTTCGTTTTTTAATTTCAATTGCCGCAAGGCGGCAAAGGCATGACCGGTTTCCAACGCCGGAATAATGCCTTCCAGCTTCGCTACTTCAAACGATGCAGCCAACGCTTCTTCATCCGTTGCCGATAAAAATTTTCCTCTGCCGCTTTCGTACAAATGTGCGTGCAAAGGTCCGATTCCGGGATAATCCAATCCAGCCGAAATGCTGTGTGGCTCTACTACCTGTCCGTCTTCGGTTTGCATCACAATGCTTTTGCTGCCGTGCAAAACACCGGCTCGTCCAAGTTGCGTGGTGGCCGCACTCTTGCCACTGTGCACGCCTTCGCCTGCTGCTTCTACGGCTACCAACTCAACCGAAGTCTCATCGAGAAAATGATAAAACGCACCGGCCGCATTGCTGCCACCGCCCACGCAAGCCAATACTTTATCAGGCAACTCGCTTCCTGTTTTTTCTTTTAGTTGCTGACGAATTTCTTTTGAAATCACGCTTTGAAAACGTGCCACCATATCGGGATAAGGATGCGGACCAACAACACTGCCAATAATGTAATGTGTGTCGTTCGGGTTGTTGATCCAATCGCGAATGGCTTCGTTCGTTGCATCCTTCAGCGTTTTGCTGCCGCTGACTGCCGGTATCACTTTCGCACCGAGCATCTTCATTCGTGCAACGTTTGGCGCTTGCCGCTCAATGTCTTTTTCGCCCATGTACACAATGCACTCCACGCCTTTTAACGCACAAACCGTTGCAGTGGCTACGCCGTGTTGTCCTGCACCGGTTTCGGCAATGATGCGTTTTTTTCCCAAGCGTTCAGCCAATAAAATTTGTCCAACCGTGTTGTTCACTTTGTGCGCACCAGTGTGACAAAGATCTTCGCGTTTTAAAAAGATTTGTGCGCCGTGTTCTTTGCTCAATCGCTGTGCGAAATATAAAGGCGTAGGCCGGCCCACGTAATCGTGCAGGAGTTGCTGATACTCTTTTTGAAAACTTGCATCGGCCATAATTTCCAAATACCTCGTGCGCAATTCCTCCACGTTTCGGTGCAACATCTCCGGAATGTAAGCGCCACCAAAGCGGCCGTAGTAGCCGTTTTCATCCGGTGCATACCGGCTTTGTCCTGCACGGTAATCAACTGCAGAACTTTGGTCTTCGGTCTTTCGTGTTATGTGATAACCCATTGTTTAAAAATTTTATGAACCAGAAGTTCATCTATCTATTGAGCATCGTTGCGTCGCACTCTTGTACGTCTTGTCCGCTACGCGGCTTTAAATTCTTTCCAACTGGTGTTTCGTTTTTTCATCCGCCACATCACCGGTATTCAACGTCGTTGCCGGTTCAAACAACATTACCCAAACTTCTTCATCTGCTACCGGCCGGTGCTCTACTCCTTTCGGAACAATCAGCATGTCGCCTTCGTTCAACACAATATTTTTGTCGCGAAGTTCCATTGTAAAACTTCCTTTCATCACAAAAAATGCTTCGTCTTCGTTCTCGTGCTTGTGCCAGATAAATTCGCCTTTGAGCTTTGCAAGTTTCACTTGTTGTTCGTTCAATTCACCTACAATCTTCGGGCTCCAATGCTCGTTTATCAAATCAAATTTTTGAAGCAGGGTTACTTTTTCCATACAAATTTTGTTTTCGCTGTTGTCTTTGCTGAGGACACGCCAGGGGCATATCCCTACATAGCCCCCAATCAACTAATCAACCAGTCAACCTTTCAATTCCTTAATGAACGCCGCCACCTCCTCCATGTCTTTCACACCCGGCGATGTTTCAAAGCGGCTGTTAATGTCCACGGCCATCATGTCTGCCGCCACGCTGTCTTTCATAAATTCTTTTACCGTTGGTGCGTCCGTTGGTTCAATGCCGCCACTTAAAAAGAACGGCTTTCGAATTTCCAAGCCTTTCAAACGGTTCCAATTGAACTTGCGCCCCGTGCCGCCGTAAACTGTTTTGTCTTGCCGCTCTTTTTTTGTCGCCGGCACACCGGTATCAAAAAGAAAAGCATCGGTATCGGCGTAATAATCTTTAATGGTCCATTGCACGTGGTCGTTCTCTGAAAAGCGAAAGGCTTTTATCACGTCGATGTGTGCCGCAATCTTCTGGCATTCGTAAGGCGTTTCGTGCCCGTGAAGTTGCACCATGTCCAGGCCGTATTCGTCAATGCGGCGCATTACCTGCTCGTACGATGCGTCCACAAAAACGCCCACTTTGTACAAAGGCAGTTTGGCTTTTTTTACAACAGGGCCCGAAAGACCAAAACGCTCAACAAAACGGGGACTGGGTGCGTAAAAAATAAAGCCGGCGTAATTCACGCCCAGTTCGGGCAATGTGTTGAGTTGTGCGAGTTGTGTGATGCCGCAGACTTTTACTTTCATTTCATTGCTTTTAAGCGGTTCGAAAATGAAGCAAAAGCAATCGTGGATACAGATTCCGATCCGGAACCCAAACACTTTAAAGATAGTATCGTTTGCATCCCCGTCATCCTGCACTACAATTGATGAGCAAATTCTTTAAAGGCAGTCACGGGACTTGACTGTTTCATAAAATATTCGCCAATCAAAAACCCTTTAAAGCCAAACTGTTTCAAATACTGAATGTTCTTTACGTCGTTGATGCCGCTCTCGGCTACTTTGATAAACTTGTCGTCAATCCGTTGCGCCAGCCGAACGGAATGGTCGAGGTCCACTTCAAAATTTTTGAGGTTGCGGTTGTTCACGCCAACCAGACTCACCTCGTCGCAAACGTGGCCTAATTCGCTTTCATCATGCAATTCAAGCAACACTTCAAGGCCCAAATTTCTTGCGGCTGTTGCCAGTGTTTTAACCTGTTGCGGCAAAAGGCAAGCGGCAATGAGCAAAATCACATCGGCGCCAAAAGCTTTGGCTTCGATAAGCTGGTATTCATCAATTGTAAAGTCTTTGCGCAAGAGCGGAATATCGTTATCACGTGCCGCAATCAAATCATCCAGCGAACCGCCAAAAAATTCATGATCCGTAAGAACAGAGATGCCTGAAGCACCGTAAGAGAAATAAGCTTTTGTCACGGCTTCAACGCTGTCGCGGTTGTTGATGATTCCCTTCGACGGCGACTTACGTTTGTATTCGGCAATGATGCCGGTTTTCTTTTCATCTAAAATGAATTTGCGCAGCGATAACGTTTCTCTTTTGAAAAACCATTCGTTCTCCAAATCGGCAACGGGTCTTTCCGCCTTGCGTTGCGTTACTTCTGTTCGCTTCTGCGCAATTATTTTTTCAAGGATATTCATTACTGCAGAGAAATTAATTTTTGAAACGAGGCGAATGCCTCTCCACTTTCCAGACTGTCAACGGCAGCATCATAAGCAAGGTCGTAGCTTTTGAAATCGCCGGTGCATTGCAAGGCCATCGCCGCATTGGCAAGCACCACGGCATTCTGCGCCCAGGTTCCTTCACCTTTTAAAATCTTCAGGAAAATCTTTGCTGCTTCGTCAACCGTTGTGCCCCCGTAAATGTCAACGGGCGATACAACACGTTTGCCGATTTGCTCTGCCGACAAAACCTTCTCTCCTTCTTGTGTGATGACTTTTGTATCGTCGGTTAGCGATATTTCATCATAGCCGTCAAGGCTGTGAATGATGGTAAACGGTTTGCCTTCCTGTTGCAAAAGGTAATTGTAAATGCGAGCCATCTCCAGGTTGTAAACGCCTACCAATTGAAAGGAAGGCTTTGCCGGATTCACCATCGGTCCGAGCATGTTGAAGAAAGTGCGAAAGCCAATATTTTTGCGAATGCCTGCAACAGTTTTCAGCGCCGGGTGAAATAAGGGTGCGTGAAGAAATGTAAAGCCAGTTTCTTCGATCTCTGTTTTTAATTTTTCATTTTGACTTTTGAATTTGTATCCCAACGTCTCCATTACATTCGACGCGCCGCTAACAGACGTAGCGCCGTAGTTTCCGTGCTTGGCTACTTTCTTTCCGGCGCCTGCCACAATAAAACAGGAAAGCGTTGAAATGTTGAAAGTGTTTTTTCCATCGCCGCCCGTGCCCACAATGTCCATTACTTCGTAGCCATTCAAATCAACCGGTACGGCCAGTTCCAGCAAACCATCGCGAAAGCCTTGCAGTTCGTCAATGGTGATGCTGCGCATGAGATAAACGGTAATGAAAGCCGTTAACTCCACATCGTTGTATGTGCCTTTGGCGATGTTGAGCATGATCTCTTTTGCCTGTTGGCGAAAAAGTGTTTTGTGCTCGAACAATTGTTGCAATATTTTTTTCATTGTCGAATCATTGGATTATCGAATTGTCAAATTAGCTTTTTAACCAGTTGCGCATGATGGTTTCTCCGTCCGGTGTCAACACACTTTCGGGGTGAAACTGCACGCCCTGCACATCGTATGTTTTGTGTTGCAAAGCCATGATGTAGCCGTTTTCATCTTTCGCCGTCACTTCCAATTCCTCCGGAAAATTTTCATCACTAATCACCCAACTGTGATAGCGGCCGATCTCTATTTCTTTCGGCAAGTCCTTAAATAACGGCGCTTCTCTTTTTTTTACTTTACAAGATGTGCTGATGCCGTGATAAACCGTGGAAAGATTGACCAGCGTTCCGCCAAACGCTTCGCCAATGGCCTGGTGACCGAGGCAAACGCCGAGTATGGGTTTGGTTGCAGCATACTCTTTTATCAAGGGCAACAGCAGTCCGGCTTCGGATGGTATGCCCGGTCCTGGAGACAAAATAATTTTATCGTAAGCCTTCACCTTTTCCAATGGAATTTCATCGTTGCGAAAAACATCAACGGCAATCTCGTTTGAAACCTTCTTCACCAAATGAACAAGGTTGTAGGTAAAGGAATCGTAATTATCGAAGACCAGTATTTTCATTGTTGTTTTTCAATGGACACGCCATGAGCGTGTCACTACACAGTAACCTATTAATTTATTATCCTATTAACGCTGCTTTTTCAATCGCCTTCTTCAGCGCACCAAGTTTGTTGGCCACTTCCTGCAATTCGCTTTCGGGATTGCTGGCCGCCACTACGCCTGCACCGGCTTGCAGGAACAAAGTGTTCTCTTTACTTAATAAGGTGCGAATCATAATGGCGTGGTTGCACGAACCGTCAAAGCCCACAAAGCCAATAGCGCCGCCGTAAAAGCTGCGCAGCGTTGGCTCGTATTCGTCTATCAACTGCATGGCTTTGTATTTGGGTGCGCCGCTTAACGTTCCGGCCGGAAAGGTTTTGAACAAAACTTCAAACGGATTTGCGCTTTCTTCTACTTCACCCGTTACCTCGCTCACCAGGTGAATAACGTGCGAATAGTATTTCACTTCGCGGTAGTGCGTCACGTTCACGTTGGAACAAACCGTGCTTAAATCATTGCGGGCAAGATCAACGAGCATCACGTGTTCGGCATTCTCTTTCGGGTCTTCCAATAATTCGCCGGCCCGTTGCTGATCGGTTTCATCATGGCCCGTGCGTTTGAAGGTTCCCGCGATGGGATGCATCACGGCTTTGCCGTCTTTGATGATCAGTTGCGCTTCGGGTGAAGAACCTATCAACTTGTAGTCGCCGTAATCGAAAAAGAACAGATAAGGCGAAGGATTTACGTTGCGCAAGGCGCGGTAAACGTTGAACTCGTCGCCGGTAAATTTTTGCTGAAAGCGGCGGCTCAACACAATTTGAAACACATCACCGCGGAAGCAGCTTTTAATTCCCTTCTGCACCATTTGCCGGTAGTCTTCGTCGCTCATGTTGGTGCATTCTTCGCCAATGATTTGAAAGGGAAAAACGGGCACGTCCTTGCTGCTGATGAGGCTTTCAATTACGGGCAATTCGCTTTTCACACCCGCTATTTTGTTCTCCAGCAACAGCAGCTCGTCGCGGTAATGATTAATAACAATAACGTATTGGTACAGGCGGTATCGTGCGACGGGAATTTCGTTGCTCTTGTCGTTGCTTTTCTTGAAGCGAATGGTTTCAAAATACTGAACGGCATCAAAGGTGAAATAGCCGAACAAGCCCTGCGCAAACCGTGCTGCTTTTTCATCTTCACTGCTCGTTTCAAATCCTTGCATGTAGTTCCAAAGGATGTTCTTCAAATCGCCGTGATCACTCAATGTTCTTCGTTCAGCATTTTCGTTCGGCAATTTTGTTTCAATGGTTTCGCCTTTTATTTCAATACCACCGATAGCGTTGATGCAGATGAAGGAATAACTGTTCTCGGCTGCGTGATGATCGGTGCTTTCCAAAAGGATTGTATCCCGGAAGCGGTCGCGCAGGCGCAGGTAAATGCCCACCGGTGTGTACACATCGGCCAGCAGCCTTTTAACCGTTGTTTCTATTTGAATCTTCTTCATGGTTGTAAACAAAAAGCCCCGCTTGTGCGGGGCTCTGAATATGTTTATACAAACAATAGCAACGGTGCTACAGAACCCCGAAAGAGTTTGTATGCCACCACCACGTTTGATTGTTTTGAATTTTCATTCCGCTGCAAATATGCGGCGCATCCGTTATACGGGCAAAATATTTTTTTAGCTTTAAAAAAAAATCCATGCACATTCAGCATAAAGAAGGGCACAACCACGGTGCGTTCTTCGTAGAAGACGAAGGGGATATTGTGGCCGAAATTGTTTACGCCAAAGGCAATGAAAACACCATCATCATCGAGCATACCGAAGTGGACGAGGATCTCCAAGGCCACAACATCGGCTACGAGCTGGTGCACAAAGTGGTGGACTACGCTAGGCTGCACGGACTGAAAGTTTCGCCGGTTTGCCCGTTTGCCAAAGCGGTGTTTGACAAGCGGGCTGATTTTAAAGACGTGCTGATCTAAGTTTTATGCTTGTGCTCCCGAACTTCTTGCGAATTTTTTGAACTACTGCCGCATAATGAACTAGGCGTACAAGAGTGCGACGCAACAAAAGCCAAATGAATATTCTGGCTTCTGGCCCATAAAAAAATGTTGGCACAAGGCCAACATTTAAAATATTTTCTCGCGGAGAATGAAACAGAAAACTGTCTGCGTATCCCACCAAAACCAAACGCTTATTGGTATTGAATATAGATTGGCTTAGGCTTTAGGCTAAGTACCTGCTCACGGCTCATCATTTCTTTTTGTCCGCTCTTCTCCGTATCGTTTACATAAAATAATTTGAAGCCGGTAAACTGTACTGGTTGTTCGTTTATCCAATAACGGTAACTGCCTTTTTTCAAATCGGGAGGTCCCCAACCGTCCATGTCAATAACCACTTGCAACTCCGGGTGCAGTTTAATGTCTTTCGCATTGGTGACCATGCCTTTTGTAAAGCGGTGAATCATGAAAATTTTCGGCGGCAGGTTGTTCTTTTTTACAAGGCCGGTCAGGTAATCGCCTACCCAATTGATCTCCGACGCATCCAACGTACCAATGACGGTGCCGGGCCTTTTGCCGCCTTTTCCGTTCATGGCAAATTCGGGGTCAATTCCCAAGTGAACATTGGGCATGGAAAGGTATTTTTCAAACAAGGGAATTTCAGATTTCAAATCGCTGAGGCCAATTTGCACGTCAATGAACACAAGCGCATTGATTTCTTTGGCCCAGGCGATGGTCGTGTCAATCCATCTTTGCGACAAGCGCATCCGCCATTTGTTATCTTTTCCGGGTGCGCCCTGCGCCGTTACAGCAATGTAATGCAATGCGGGAATGGATTTGATGGTCGAATCAGCGTCGCTCCATTTTTTTACTTCGCTCAAAAGGTTACGAATCATCGTATCCTTTGACCATTTGCCCAATGCGCCCATCTTTTTTGACTGCAAGTTGCCGTAGTAAGCCACGATGCGGTGAAAAGGAAGAATGGCGCCAGGCAAAGGCAGCGGCGCTGATTTTACCGGCCAACGGCCCGTAGTGTCGCCGTTGGCCAAATAGGTCATCAACCGTTGGTATTCGGCTGTGTCCAGCGGCTTGCGATCGCTGCCGACCGCTGCCGATTGAACTTGATTGCTCTTTGCGTTTTTTGTTGAATCTTCTTTAACCGCAGAATTAGCGGAGCCGGAACCGCAACTGGTCAGAAAAAATACACTCGCAGTAAGGGCCGGAAACCACAATTGTCGTACACGCATAGGATGAATTGGTTTTTGCTTTTCGGTACAAAAAGGCGTTGCTTTTAACGGCTGCAAAGAAATGGTTATTCCGCATATTTAAAACGCTTCCGCAAAAAAGTTTTTGGATTTCTTGGCATAAGTTTTTTCCCCATTTGCCAAAAACAGCCATGCAAGAAAATACAGACCCGAAACGAAACGTTCCGGCCGATGAAGGCCGCAAAAATGACCCGTATGTAAGAGACGAAGATGCCCGGCAACCCGGCGTAAACACCCTAAGCAGTGCGCCGAACGATGAAGCAAACCAACACCTTACCCGGACGGCTTCGGATAGTTTTAGAAAAGACAGCAATGGAGACGAAAAAGCCGACAAAAAGTTTGATGAGTGAGGCGGCAAAACGTGAATCGTCAATCCTAAGTGGATAAGATTCCAGGCACAATCTATCGTTCGGATAGTCTGTGCGCAGGATTTCTCACACTTAGGATTGACGATTCACGTTTAACGGAACTTACTCTTCTGCGCCGTTGCGTTGCCGCCTTTGCCCTGAACTTTGCCCACCCTTGCGGCCAATTTCACTCATGTGCTCGCGGTTCTGACTAACCATTTGCCCGCCTTTGCGGCCGGCCTCTCTAGCTTCGTCGCGGCTCCACTCGTGCGCCACACCTTGACGGTGCGCTGCGCGGCCGCCTTCGCTGGCAATGCGCTTTTGTTTTTCACGATCCATCGCAGCAAAGCCACGGTTTGCTGTGCGCTTGCGGTCAGAGTCCTGACTGCGTTCTGCGCCATCGTCGCTGCTTGTTCTTGACATTTCCGGCATTCGTTGATTGTCAAAAGAAGAAGATTCGCGGTTACTTTGTTCCAAACCCCTGTGTTGTTCGGGTTGACCTCTTTCTGCCATAACGCTCGGTATTTAAACAGTTAACAAATATGCAGTTCAACCGAGGGTTGCAACAAAATGATGCCGCAGCCGGTTAAAGCGGAATAGTTGAGCTGGTGAGGATTTTTGGCTATACATTGCAACAATTTGGGGCGGCAACTGTGTAAGCAAGCTGAACAGATTTATTGAAAGATTACCCCCGGACAATCCGGAAATCGTCAAAGGATTTTTCGTTAAGCGAGGTAACGGCAACGCTGCTAACAACGGCTTTATCGGGTCCGCGTTTGCTCCATTCGATAAACTGCCTGATGGCGTCTTCATCGCCTGTAGCAAGAACTTCAACGTCGCCTTCCGGCGTGTTCTTCACCCAGCCTTTTAAATCCAGCGCTTGCGCAACGTCTTTGGCCGTAGCTCTAAAAAAAACGCCTTGCACTTTTCCTTTTATAACAAGATGAACCGTTGGCATAGCTCCTGTTTAAATATTCAATTGCTTCAAAGTTCAATTGTTTTGTTGAGTTCATGTAAGCTTTGAACACCTGAATTCCTTCTGGCACAACATTTCCTTTTCTCTTTAAAAAATGAAACCGCAACAACAAAATACAGAGGCGAAAAAGGAAAGCGCGGTGTACGTGCAAACGCCGGATGGCCAACAACGCCACGTTCAAACAGATCAACCGGTAAAGGAAGGCGACAGTGAATCGGGCAGGCAAACCGCGGATAAAACGCCAACCCAAAGCAGCAGCGAAGTAACGAGCGGTGAGGATGGTTAGAAAGAGGAATTGAGAATTAGGAACTGGGATTTTAAAATCAGAAATAAAATTTATTATGGATAAGAACAAACAAAACAAACAGCAGGAAGAAACAAAAATTTATTTAACACCCGACAGCACCCTGCAAACTCCTGAAGAGCACCGGCACGATCAAAGCATTGATCCAAGGAAGGACAACACACTTGAGGTATCGAACGATGACCTGCGCGAAACCGATGCTGATCGCTACCGCGATGAAGTAGCCGGAACAGATTACGCAGATCAAAGCGATTCATAAACCGAATTGTTCTTTTTCTTTTTTCTGTGCCCGCAACATTTCGGGAAAGCCCCAACCTTTTGAAAGGGCGTTCACAGCCAGGGCAATTCGCTTTGCTTTGGTGGGTTCGGTTTTGGCGCTTTCAATCCATTTGGAAAAATAATTCTGGTGGCCTTTGGCCAAAGCGTCGAAAGTTTTCAAGGCTGCCGGTTCGTCGCGCAAGCATTCCATAAAGTCTGCGTTGACTTGAATCGGCTCATTGTCTAATTCTAACCACACTTCTACTTGGGCGCCTTTTTGCTTTTTAATGCCTTTGCGGATGGTGGCGTTCAGTGGCATAATAAAAATTCCTTCACCCATTGGAATGAGCGCCGTTTTTTCAATGGCGTAATGATCCAACCGGCCTTTAACCCTGTACGATATCTTCACACCTGGATTTAACTGGGCTGCCTGTTTTGCGGAGATTTCAATATAGGTCCAGCCGGTTTTCTCTCCCTGTTTGTCAAACTTTTTGAGAACGGCGGTGAAGCGAAGCATAGCAACGGTTTACGTGCTAAGATAACGGCGAACCAAGCGAAACAAAAATGCTTCTTCTTTCTTGCTATTCTTTACCGATAAAAGGATTCGCTTATTTTGCCCTTTTGAATTTCATGCACGCAACACCGCAAGAGCAATACAGAAACGAATTAGAAAAGTATAATGTGCTTCTTCGCCAATTGGAACAAAAGCGAAAGAGCCTCGGTTGGCTGCGGCTTGGCGTTTTTGTTGCAACAATTTTAATCACGTATAAAGTTTTTACAACCTACGGCGCGGCTGGTTTTCTACCGGTAATCATTGGCTTGACATCGCTTCT
>Ga0308175_100000191_pt1 | contig 47503 bp, 48 predicted proteins | sample PhyCR1_3_FD_203893 | JGI IMG/M metagenome (GOLD analysis project Ga0308175, IMG submission 203893) | Soil microbial communities from UC Gill Tract Community Farm, Albany, California, United States - DLSLS.C.R1 | ecosystem: Environmental > Terrestrial > Soil > Agricultural land | place: USA...
AAAATTGTTTTCATACCAAAATTTCTTTGTTGATTATTTAAGTTTTAAAGCCACCGAACCAATCAGCAATTCGTTGTCAGCGTTTGCGGTACCAATGCCGGCCTTGCGTTCGATAAACCGCGACACTTTTCTGAAGAAGCCTCGTGCCGGTGTTTTCTTTTCGGTTGTTTCGACAGCCCAATCAACTTCCGGATTGTTGGTGGTGCTGTTTTGCTTGTTGTACGAAGAATCAACTTTGGATGTTACAGAAGTGCATGGAAATGTTTTGTTAACGCGAGAAATATCAACAGTTGTTTCAGTAGTAAGATGGCTTGTGTTCAAACGAACAACTTCTCTTCCCTTGTTGCTCAAAGGATGCTCATCAACGACAGCAATATCTTGTTGCTCATCCTGCTCCTTTATTATAAGTGGTTTCGTTTGCCGCGGACTTGTGCTTCTTTCTTTCTGCGCAAAACTTTCTTCCTTCAATGAATTGTTTTGCTGCAGCCGCTGCTGAACTGGCATTGACGGATGTACACCGGGAGGCGTAATTTTCACTTCGGTACGACGGGCCGTTTCCTGGCCGTTGTTTACCTGCGATGCCTTGTTGTTCGTGCGCAAATAGAACAATGAACCGGACAACAAAACAATCACGGCTGCGGCAATGCGCATCCACATTCCAAAAGGCACAACCTTTCTTTCGTGCCGGTGCAATTCTTTTTTATTCGGGTAAGAAACAACTTCCTTGCTGGCCAGTTTTGCCTGCATCAGCAAAGAATGTTGCAAGGCATAATCTTTATCGGTGTTTATTTTCTCTTCAACAATTTTTCTTTTAGCGTTTGGCAATTCGTCGTCTATGTAAAGCAAAAGGCTTTCGTCCATCGTATTCAGTTTCATGGCAGGTGAAAGCAGTTCAGCCTTGCCTTCGAACGATACGTTGTCAAGTGGGAGTTTGGTGCTGAGCAAAATTTCCAGTTCCTCTTCCAGGCGCAGATGCTGCGCAACAAAGGACTCAACCATCAGTTTTCCGGCCGCATCCAGTTCGTTATCCGTGTACAGGATAAAGTACTCTTCGTAATTGCTTAAGCTGATCATATCGGCTGGATTAAATGACATTTTCCATTTTTACCAAATAGCTTTTTAATTGCAGGCGTGCCCGGTGTAAATAAACTTTTACCTGGCTTTCGTTCAGGTTCATGATGCGGCCAATTTCTTCGTAGCTGTAACCTTCGTAATCTTTCAGCATCACCAGGGAACGCTGTGTTTCACTCAGGCGGGCCAAGGCTCTTTCCAAAATTTCTTTTGCGTTATCAATGTGCCGGTGCGAAACTTTTGTGTCTTCGCCAAATTCCTCTTTCAGGTGCAGCCGCTTTACTTTGCGCAGGTGATCAATCATGCTGTTGTAGGCTACGGTAAAAAGGTAAGATTTGCATTTGCTGTTGTTTATTTCCTCTCTGTTGCGCCACAACTTTTCAAACGCGGTTTGCACCACGTCCCGGGCATCTTCCTCGTGACGAAGATTTTTCACAATGAACCGGTACACGTTGTCCGCATACAAATTCACACAGTCGTTGTATTCTTTTTCGGTCATAATACAGTCGGCAGCTGCCAAATACTTCTGTAATACGAAGAAGCAAACGGAAAGTTACAGCAAAGGAAAAAGAATTTACCGAAGCCAAACAAAGGAGAGAAAATGACGGGAAAAATCGTCCCAAAGCATTTGGCCACCGCGGTGTTTTTGCGGAGCCATCTGACAGCATTTTTTGGAAACGCTGCAAAGCGATTGCGTCTCGCGAAAAGCTGCAAACGAAAGTGCGGCAATCAGCATGAACAGCAGGGTTAATCCAAACAAGGCTTTGTGTGTAGCGTTGGCCTTTTTCATGGCGCTGGTTTTGGGATAAGACGAAGGTAGTTAGCGAAATGTTACAGGAGGGTGAAAAAAATTCGCGGGTCCACGCGTTCACCGGTTCACATGTTAAGCGTGATTTGCGTAGATACTTTGCAAGATGATGCAGGCGTAAGCAAGAACCCGTGAACGCGTGGACCCGTGAACAAGTAAACCCGTATTTCCTTTACTTTGCGCCCATGCAACTCACCGCAAAACTCGTTCAGATTTTGCCGCTTCAAACCGGACAGGGAAAAAACGGCCCGTGGAAAAAACAAGACATTGTTGTAGAGACGGAAGGTCAATACCCAAAGAAAGTTTGCATTTCCATTTGGGGCGACAAGGCCGACGAAAAAGTGTTGCAGGTAGGCAATACCTTGAAAATTGACTTTGACGTGGAAAGCCGCGAGTACAACGGACGCTGGTACACCGACGTAAAAGCCTGGAAAGTGGAAGCCGCCGGCGGAACGACCTTTGACCACGATGCACCGCCGTTTACTGACGAGGGGCCGATTGACGCGGAGAACGATTTGCCGTTTTAAACTACGCTTCGGGCTTTTCTAAAATTCTCCTGATCTCTTCCTGAAGCGGTGGAAGCTTTTCACGAATGGCATTCCAAACGATCTCATAGTCCACACCAAAATAGTCGTGAATTAGTTTATCGCGCATGCCCGGCCATTTTCTTCCATTCAATGGATAAATGGTTGCGTTTAAATTCTTCGTCAATTCTTCCATCGTCTTCCTTCGGTACGGCGAGAGACGAATTTGATTTCGTTGAGAATGTGACGCAAAAATTCGCGGTTAGAGAGCGACATGCACGACTTGATTTAAAATGTACGGACCAATGTATTTGCTCAACGCCTGGGGCGTGACCAATTCAACCTTTCGATTGAAAAGCGTTTGGAGATATTCCGACAGATTGAAAAGTTATCGTAGGTTTTTTGCCCGGCTCGAACTCTACCAAAAAATCAACATCGCTCTGTACGTGTATATTTTCTCCGGTAGCAAACGAACCAAAAAGGCCGAGAGAAGAAACACCAAGCGCTTTGATGTCCTGTTTGTGTTCTTCCAGCTTTTTTAAAACTTCTTGCTTGCTGTGTACAGGAACCGGCATAAACAAATGTAAAAGCATCAGCGAAGTTTCTATCCTTCGTCCTGGTAATAAATCTTGTAATATTTCCTTCCGTCAAGGTCAACGCCTTTTTCAATTAAATCCGTGCGGCCGTGCACGTAAATGTGAAAGTTTTTGTCCAGCTTGATCACGCTTTTAAAAATGCGGCTTTGCTTTTTCACGGCTTCGGGTGAAATGTCGAACTGCGCGGCCAAATCAAAATCGTTGCTCTCTACGTAACGCGAACCAAAGTTGCGAAAGGCATTGATGCGATCGTCTTCAATAAAAACCTTGGCCTGGAAGTCGTCAATGTCAAAGCTCTCGTTGCTCTTAAAGTAGTCAATGCTTTTGTGCAACAGGTCCACCTGTTCGGCCTTACCAATATGCATTTCCGTTTCCAGCGGGCCGGTAATAAATTGCTTGGTAAGATTTAAAAAATGCTGCGTGTTGTGGAACTCGTTTTTCTGCGGCGAAAGTGAAAGAAAGCCTTCCTTCCAATACTGCGCTTCTTCGCCGCGGTTCTGGTTGTCGAAAAGCAATATGTCAAAACCCTCCTCTTCTTTCTGATTAATGATGAGACAACCTTTGTCAATCTTTGTTAGCTCAATGCCTTCTTTCAATTGCACGCCAATATTCGCCTCCGTTTGTTCCGCTTCTAAAAACAAGGTTTTGTTTTCTGTTTTAAATAACCCAATGGCTTTGCACATGCGGCTTTCAACAGGCAGTGCATCAAAGTAAGCCACGTACAATTCACCACCTTTTACTTTGGGATGCGTTGATTGGTTGTACAGATGTTTGGCAATGGCCTGCGAAACATTTTCAAACGAATCGGTATCGCTAAATATTTGTTTGCAATAATTGTAAGCTACATTGAACTGCAAGGATGATTCGTGGCTGAAGTGATGCCATTCGAAATTGTTCTTGAACCGCGACAAGAAACTATCGCCTAAAATCATTTTCAAATCGTCACTCAATTCAAGCGTCTTCTGCGACAGGTGTAAAGGACCGGCGTTGTTCTTGTTGCCCACAAAATGAACAACAAGGCTTTGCATCGGGGTGTTTTGAAGGTTCATAAGGGCGGCGAAGATAAGGCCCATCCCGACCTTCCCGGTGGGAAGGCCATCATCGCACAACCCTTGCCTGTCGAAGAATCAAATAAAAATTGGGTCGTTAAAAAGCGAGGTGCGTAGCGAAGTGTTGGTGGCCTTCCCACCGGGAAGGTCGGGATGGGCTTCACCACTTATTTTTGCGCAAATTGTTTGTATGAACGAAAAATTTGTCCAGCGGCTTCAAACGGAAATAGACGAAATAAAAACCTCCGGCCTTTACAAAAACGAACGCATCATTACTTCGCCGCAAGGCGCCGAAATAACGGTGAACGGCAAGAAAGTTTTGAACTTTTGCGCCAACAATTACCTCGGCCTTTCCTCGCACCCGAAAACCATCGAAGCCGCACACAAATACCTTGACAGCCGCGGCTACGGCATGAGTTCCGTTCGGTTTATTTGCGGCACGCTGGACATTCACAAAGAACTCGAACAAAAGCTGGCTGGCTTTCTCGGCACCGAAGACACGATTTTGTACGCCGCTGCTTTTGACGCCAACGGCGGTGTGTTTGAGCCGCTGTTCAACGAACAAGACGCCATCATTTCCGATGCACTGAACCATGCTTCCATCATTGACGGGGTGCGGCTTTGCAAAGCGCAACGTTACCGCTATGAGCATAACAACATGCAAGACCTTGAAGCCAAGCTGAAAGAGAGTGCAAACCTTCGCAGCCGCATCATTGTTACCGACGGCGTGTTCAGCATGGACGGAACGATTGCACAGTTAGATAAAATCTGCGACCTCGCTGATAAATACGACGCGATTGTGATGGTGGATGAAAGCCACGCTTCGGGCTTTATGGGAAAAACCGGCCGAGGCACGCACGAACATTGTGGTGTGATGGGACGCATTGACATCATTACCGGAACCTTGGGCAAAGCCCTTGGCGGCGCCAGCGGTGGCTTTACCAGCGGACGAAAAGAAATCATTGACATTCTGCGCCAGCGCAGCCGGCCTTATTTGTTTTCAAACACACTCGCGCCATCAATCACCGGCGCATCCATTGCGGTGTTGGATATGCTGAGCGAAACAACGGAGTTAAGAGACAAGCTCGAAAGAAACATCACACACTTCCGCGAGAAGATAACGGCTGCCGGCTTCGACATTAAGCCCGGTACACATGCCATTGTGCCCATCATGCTGTACGATGCCGTCGTTGCCGCAAAATTTGCCGACGCACTTTTGCAGGAAGGCATTTACGTAATTGGCTTTTTCTATCCCGTGGTACCGAAGGGACAAGCGAGAATTCGTGTGCAAATCAGTGCGGCGCACGAGCCCGAACATTTGGACCGCGCCATTGATGCGTTTACGAAAATTGGAAAAGAGTTGGGAGTGATTAAGTGAGCAATCGGCAATCGAGAAACGACAATTGTAGAAACTAAAAGAAACAGCCTATCGTTTGATAGGCTGTTTCTTTTGACAGGCTTTATTACCGATTTTCGATTGCCGATTGCTAAACATTACAGCTTAAAATCAAGGCTCTGCGCCGCTTCTTTCAAAGCCGAAGGTTCCATGTTGCGGCCGTTGAGCGAAACCAGCAGGCGGTCGTTTGCAACGTACATTAGCGAAGATTCTTTTGAGTCTTTCTTGTAGTTTTCAACGGCCTTGCCACCGTTGAAATCAACGGTCTTGGCGTATTCTTTTTCGCTCTCCTGCTGAACGTTCATGGCGCTCCAATACGTAAGCGTGTACATGCCGGCGCCGGCTTCGCCTGCGCAATCATAGATCATCACTTTCAAATCCGTTGTGTCGTCTTTTTGATAGTCGCCTTCAACTACGGCATAACCCGCGGCGCTGTTGGCGTTGTAATTGGTGCGTTTGATGCCGTTCAGCGTTTCAGGCAGCAATGCTTTTAATTGATCAAGACTAAGAGGCGTAAGTTTTTTCAACGCTTCGGTTTTCTTCGTCATTTCATCCGTGCCCTCCTGCATTTTTTTGAGGCTGTTCATGTCGTAGGACGTAGGGGTTGTGGTGCCGTCTTCATTTTTGTGTGCTTCTTTTACTTTGGCGTTGCCGCAAGCAGTTAAAACAACGGTCGCAGCAAGTACAGGAACAAGAAATTGTTTCATGGTTGTTGGTTTTGATTTTAAGATTGGTCTTATTAAAAATACTTCTATCGTTCAAGAGCGGCAAGTTTTTTTGCGGGAACTACGCAATGTTTTGGCGCTCGTAAATTTCCGGTTGCGGCTGCGGAAACTGCTTATTATTTTCGACCGCACAATGCGGGCACTGCGTTTGCGTTTCTGCATTAAATCAAATTCCAGTCCGCTGATGAACCGTTTCTACTCCAGTCCTTTTTAAAGCCAGTTGCTAACCAGTTTAAAACTACGTACACATGAAACGGATTTTTCTTCTCACAGGCATCATTACGATGATGGTTGTTGCACTCTCTTCTTGTGCCTCACAACGCGATTGCCAGGGCCGCAGCCACGTAAGGCTTTCGAACGGCGTAGTACTCTAATAAAGTATTTGTTTGCTTTTTTGTTACCGGCTTTGGTAATTCTGTTCAGCATTCGTTGCGTCGCACACTTGTGCGCCTCGTTCACTATGCAGTATTGTGCACGTGTATTTATCACCGGTGATAGTTCTCACAGCACTAAGCACAGCGAGGTATCCATGAACCGAACCATAGAAAAGGTTGAAAGAAGAAAAAGGCCGTTGACTCCTTGTTCAATAGAATTACCGAACCTCAAAACGGAGCGTCGCAACAAAAGTTCAATAGTAGCAGAAGGGCCCGGTTCATAAAAAAACTCAATCAGAAATCCTGATTGAGTTTTTTTATGCTTGTTACACAATTATTGTCTTACCAAACTTTGATGCGTTTCTCCGGTGCAACGTAAAGTTTGTCGCCCGCCTGCACGTTGAAGGCTTCGTACCAGGCGTCGTTGTTTACGACAGCGCCGTTTGCACGGTATTCGCCGGGTGAATGCGGGTCGGTTAAAATTAATTGAGATGCTGTTTCAGGCACGGTGTTGTTGCGCCAGATTTGCGCCCAGCTTAAGAAGAAGCGTTGCTGTGGTGTGAAGCCGTCAATCTTCTTGCCGTCCTTAAACTGTTTTGTTTTGGTGAAGGCTTCGTAAGCAATGCTCAAGCCGCCGATGTCGGCAAGGTTTTCACCCAGCGTCAGTCTTCCATTAACGTGAATCGTATCCAATACAGTGTAAGCGTTGTATTGGTTCACCACTTGTTGTGTTTTTGCTTTGAACTTTGCTTCGTCTTCTTTCGTCCACCAATTATCAAGGTTGCCGCTAGCACCGTATTGTGCGCCCTGGTCGTCAAAACCGTGTGTCATCTCGTGGCCAATTACCGAACCAATGCCGCCATAGATGATAGCGTCGTCGGCACCAAAATCAAAAAACGGGAACTGAAGAATACCGGCCGGAAAAGCAATCTCGTTGTTTACGGGATTGTAGTACGCGTTGATGGTGGACGGTGTCATGCCCCACTCGGTGCGGTCAACGGGTTTACCCAAACGGTTTACCATGTAGTCATAGCTCCACGTAGCGCTGCTGCGCAGGTTCGAAACAAAATCATTTCCGTTTATAGTTATGCCCTGGTAGTCTTTCCATTTATCAGGATAGGCAATTTTTTTGGTGAAAGCGTTCAGCTTTTGCAAGGCCCGTTGCTTGGTGGCTTCACTCATCCAATCCAATCGCTGAATGCGTTCGGCAAAGGTTTGTTGCAGGTTGTTCACCATTTCCTGCATCCGCGTTTTGGCTTCGCCTTTAAAATATTTCTGCACGTAAAGTTGACCGAGCAGGTCGCCAAGGGTGTTGTCAATCAAACCGCTCATGCGCTGCCAGCGCGGTGTTTGTTCTTTTTGACCGGTAAGCACCTGGCTCAACTTGAAATTCTCGTTCACAAAAGCGCTGCTCAAGTAAGGTGCGGCGCCTTTCAAAACATTCCAACGCAAATAGGTCTTCCAATCTTGCAAGGGAAGCGCTGTAATCAACACGTCGACGGTTTTCAAAAAGGCAGGATTGCCAACCAGCACGCTGTCCACGCCGTTCACTTTCATTAGCGGAAACAGGCTGCTCCAGTTCATTCCTGGTGTCAGGTTGTTCAGGTCTTTAACCGAAAACTTGTTATAGGTTTTATAAGGATCACGCATTTCCACACGGCTCATTTGCGCTTTGGCCAGCGCTGTTTCAATGCGCAGGATGGCATCGGCGCTGTAAGCTGCATTGGCAGCGTTTTCTCCAATGAGTGAGAACATTCTTTCCACGTGATCGCGATAGGCTTTGCGAATAGCCGTGCTTCTTGCATCCTCTTTCAGGTAATAATCGCGGTCGGGAAGCGTGGTGCCGCCTTGTCCAAGTTGTGGGATGTAAAGATTTACGTTTTTGCGGTCTTGCCCGATGAACATGCCAAAGAGCGGAGAGCCCAAACCTTTGGTACGCATGGTGGCAAGTTCGTTGATCACGTCTTGCTTGTTGTTGAGGGCAGCCAGATGATCTAAATCGGCTTTAATGGGTGTATAACCACGGGCTTCAATGGCGGCAGAGTCCATACCGCTACGGTAGAAGTCGCCAATCATTTGCGTAGCGCGGTCCTTGCCCGTGTTCTTTTGCGCATCTTGCAAAAGCGTCTGCAGGCGTTGGCTGCTTTCTTCGCGCAGCACATCAAACGAACCCCAGCGGGTTTTGGAAGCGGGAATGGGGTTTTTCTTGATCCAGCCACCGTTGGCGTAGAGGTAAAAATTATCGCCGGGCTTTACGCTCAAGTCCATGTTGGCGGGATCAATGTACTTGGGCTTTTTGTCGTTGAAAGCGAAAGCCGCCGTGGCCACCGCACCAACCGTTAGCACTTTTAAAAAAGCATTCATGTGTGTTGTAATTTTTAGGTTGCTAATTTACAGAATCCCGCCAGCCCGCAAGCCAACAAAGCGTTACAAGGTTTTTTAATACGCAAGAAGAATGTGAAAACTGCTTAGTTTTTGAGAAACTTCGCTGATAAAAAATTTTCGGAAGGCGTAAAAATCCGGATAAGATAAGTGCCGCTTGCAAGCGTACGAACGTTCCAGGTGAAAAGAACGGCACCGGTTGTAAATACGGTTTGCTTTTGTTGTAGCAGGTGACCGTTAACGTCGTAAAGAAAAAGAACGGTCGTTCCACCTTTGGACAGATTCAGCAACAACTGTATTTCCGTTTGTGCAGGATTGGGATACACGCTTGCAAAGTCTTCCTTTCTGTATCCTTTCACCGCCACAATTTTTGAATAGGAATATTTTCCGTCTGCGTCTATCTGCTTCAAGCGGTAATAAGAGACGCCGGCAAAATCATTCCGGTCGCGGAATTGGTAGCGAGCCGTTGTAGCACTAATGAAGGCAGATACAAAACCGCTCTTGCTGAAATCTCTGGCATTGCCCAGCGACCGTTCAACGTCAAAACCTTTGTTGTTCATGTCGTCGGCTGTTTCCCATTTTATCAGCGCAGTCGAATCGTTGAGCCGCTCGCCTTTTATGTCCAGCCATTTTACCGGCAGCGGTGTACAAACGGCGGTGCAGTTGTCTGTTATTTTCTGCATTTTTCCCAAACCAACGGGCTGGATTATTTTAGGTAGCTGCATCTTTTTAACGAGGCTGTCTTTCAAATGCGTGGGTCTATAAAAAAGCACGGGGCTTTTAAACTGGCCATAGCCTGTCAACAACAGCAAACAGCCAGCGGCGAATAAAAACAGGCGGCGCATAAAATCGGTTTTAGGGAAGAATCAGAACGAGAACCATTCGATATTGCTTTGAATATCCCAGCCAAACTTGACCGGTGTTCCGGCAGCGCCTCCGGTGAGTTGTGGCGTGTATGTCCAGCCGATGCGTTGCGGCATAATGCTAAGGCTAAGTGTGTTCGATTCTTGCCCGGTGCCGCTTTCAGCAATGCTTAAAAGCTTCACCTGCTCAACGTGGATTTTCAGGTAGTCAAACGTTGCGCCTGAGCGCCGGAAATAAATGTCAACGGATTGCAGGGTTTGGCCATTGTACATAATCCTCCGGAGTGGATTAATGGATTTGTCCAGGAAAAGGGCAAAGTTGAGCGGGCTGGTGGTAACAGGGCAACCCGTGCCCGTGGCGCAGGCTTCGCTCGCCTGCGAAAACGACAAAGCTTCGGTACTGTTTGGATAAACAGTAGATGTTGACTCGCCAGGAATGGGCGTGCCCGAAGCATCAACAAATTTCATGAAGATGTTGGCAGTGGACTGTGCCTTTGTGGTTACGGCCATTAAGAACAGGAAGGCTGCAAAAAGCGTGGATAGAATTTTCATAATTTTTGATTTGGTGGTGAAAATTCAAAGGCTGGTGTGGATTGGCAAAGGATAATGAAGGAGTGCTTTAAAGGTAGAGGTTTATATTCGTTCTTTGTTTATGCGAAATTTTTTTTCCCTTTTTATTGTCGCTGCCAGTCTTTTTATTTCGGGATGCGGTGTTGCAGGTAAAATAAAAAAATCGGCGTGGGAAGATGTGCTGAACACAGAAGCTTTGAAGACGGCGCACGTAGGTATTTCTATTTATGAACCGGCTGCCGGAAAGTATTGGTTCAACTATCAAGGCGATAAATATTTTGTACCGGCAAGCAATACGAAGATTCCGACTTGCTATGCGGCGATGAAGTATTTGGGAGATAGTTTGGTGGGGTTGCGGTACAGTGCTTACGAAAATGCCACAGGTATAAAAACAATTTACTTAGAGCCAACGGGTGATCCAACATTTCTCCATCCTGAGTTTCTACGTCAGTCTGTTTTCTCTTTTCTTAAAAGCGATACCTCTGCCCACTATATGGTGAGTCATGATAATTGGAAAGAGCAGAGCTTAGGCGCAGGTTGGTCTTGGAACGATTATGCAGAAAGCTATATGGCAGAGCGAAGTCATTTTCCGATTTATGGAAATGTAATTCGCTTTTACGGCAAAGACACTGGCTTTAGTGTGAAGCCAAGTACAATCCACATGGAATATGGTGGCGAAGGTGACGATATCAGTCCAATTAATTTTAAGTCGGCTCTTTATTCGTTTACCAGAAAAAAAGATCAAAATGTCTTTTTGTGGGACTATGCAAAAACTCCTTTCCGTCTTTTAGAAATCCCATTTGTAACCTCAACATCTCAAACAATTAGATGGTTGAAGGACACACTTGGCAGGCTAAGAATGTTTTTATATAACGAGCCTTTTGCACCAACAAATATCATCCACTCTCAACCCACCGACTCCCTTCTCCGTCTCATGATGCACCGTTCTGATAATTTCTTTGCCGAGCAATCGCTTCTCATGGTCAGCAACGAACTTCTTGGCTTTATGAACGATGAAAGAATCATTGACACGCTGCTTAAAACCGATTTTAAAGACCTGCCCCAAAAGCCGCGCTGGGTGGATGGTTCGGGGCTAAGCCGCTACAATTTGTTTACACCGCAAGACCTTGTTTTCATCCTTAACAAAATGAGGAACGAGTTTGGAATGCCGCGCATTAAAAATATTCTGGCCACCGGTGGCGAAGGCACGTTGAGCAATTATTATCAAAAAGAGAAAGGCTTTCTCTATGCCAAAACAGGATCACTTTCCGGCGTGGTTGCGCTCAGCGGTTTTCTTACCACCAAAAAAGGAAAAGAATTAATTTTTTCCGTGCAAGTGAACAATCACAACGGTTCGGCAACGGATGTACGAAGAGCCGTAGAGAAATTTGTGGAAGGCATACGAAAGAATTTCTGAACCATGATTTGGGGAGATTTTGAGGATTAACAAGAAATAGAAACAGTCTTATAAAGCAAGAGTCGTTCAATGATGAACGACTCTTTTCTTTCCTGCAAAATCTTTTTCGTCCTGTAAATCTTAGTTCTTAAACATCTTCTCCAACTGCTCCCGTTTAAATTCCAAATACGTTGGCCGTCCCGATGGAGAGGCATTGGGTTGTTTACAATTGAACAGGTCTGTCATCAACGTTTCCATTTCTTTTTCCGTGAGCGATGCGCCGGGCTTAACGGCCTGTTGCCACGCCAGTGTGCGCAAAAGCATTTCGCGTTTGGGCAATTTGGCTTCAAGGTTAAAGTGCTTGTACTGCTCCAGCATTTTTTCGAGTGCCGCTTTCTCGTTGCCGGCATCTACATCGGCCGGTGTGCCCTGAACAACAAAAGTGGTTTTACCAAAAGGCTCAACGGTATAACCCAGTTGCTGCAAATCGGGTAACAAGCCGCTGAGCAAAACCGCATCGGCAGGAGTCAGTTCAACCGTTGCCGGAAACAAGCTGCGTTGCGTGGCGATGGCCTTTCCTTCTATAGCCGATGACAACTTTTCATAAATAATTCTTTCGTGTGCGGTCTGTTGATGAACGAGTAAAAATTTATCGTCGGCGGAAGCAAGAACGTAGGTGTTGAAGAGTTGCGAGAAGCCGGAGAACGTAAGTGATAAATCATGAGTAGTAAGTTGTGCCGCTTCAATCGCAGGCTGCTCGCTCATTGCTTCGTCCAACTGCAACAACTGTTTTGTTAGCGATACAAAACCCGAACTTTCGCTTTGCCCGTTGCCGATTGTCCATTGCCGGTTGCTTTCTACCCGGTGCGCCTGGGCCGCTTCGGTAAAGGTTTGAAAGATAGAACCGCTTTTTGTAGCGGCTTGCTTGTCTTCCGTGAATGGTTTTTGAACGGATTCGAGGCTTTGAATGGAAGCATCCAATTCAAAGTCGAGCGTGGGTGTAATGCTGAATTGCGCCAGTGCGTGTTTTACCGCGGCCTGCACAAAAGCATAGACGATTTTTTCGTCTTCGAATTTTATTTCTTGTTTGGTGGGGTGAACGTTTACGTCCACTTGCGTCGGATCCAGGTCAATGAACAGAACGTAAGCTGGGAAAGCGTCCGCGCCAATCATAGCCTGGTAGGCGCTCATGACCGCATGGTTCAAATAAGCACTGCGAATGAAACGGTTGTTCACAAAAAAGTATTGGTCACCCCGTGTCTTCTTCGCCGTTTCGGGCTTGCCCACAAAGCCGTAAATGTTCAGGTAATCCGTGTCTTCTTTTACCGACACCAGTTTTGCGTTGTAATTGCTTCCCAGAATTTGCAGGATGCGGCCCTTTAAGCTTCCGGCTTCTAAATAAAAAACCTGTTGGCCATTGCTGGTGAGGGAAAAGAAAATGCCCGGGAAAGCCAAAGCCACACGAATGAACTCGTCCACCACGTGCCGCAGTTCGGCCGTATTGCTTTTTAAAAAATTGCGGCGGGCCGGCACGTTGAAGAAAAGATTCTTCATGCAAATGCTAGTGCCCACGGGTGAAGCAACCGGCGATTGTTTTTTGACAACGCTGTTTTCAATTTCAATACAGGTGCCCACTTCGTCTTCGGCTCTTCGCGTACGCAACTCCACTTGCGCAACAGCGGCGATGGAAGCCAGGGCCTCGCCCCGAAAGCCCATCGTGCGAATGTGAAAAAGGTCGTCAATGTTTTTGATCTTGGAGGTAGCGTGCCGCTCAAAAGCCATGCGTGCATCGGTTTCGCTCATGCCCGCGCCGTTGTCCATCACCTGCAACAAGGTTTTCCCCGCATCGTTTACAAACAATTTGATTTCCGTTGCGCCGGCATCAACGGCGTTTTCCAACAATTCCTTTACCGCGCTGGCGGGACGCTGAATGACTTCGCCAGCAGCAATCTGGTTGGCAATGTGATCGGGAAGGAGACTGATTCTATCGGCCACGGGTTCGCTTTCTTGTGCCGTAAAAATAGGGGATTGAGCCAAGAGCTTGCAGTGAAGGTTAAGGTTTAGCAAGAGATTCAGATACCGAAGAAGCGCAAGGCTAAGGGCTTCTTCCTACCTGTGAAAGATTTTTCCACAATCGCTTTTCCTTTTTGTTGCGTTCTTTTATTTTGGTGCTCCAAATCCTTTTATCCTGTGAAAAAGAACCTCGTGCTTGCAGCCTTGCTGCTACTTTTTGTTTGTGGTTGCCGCAAAGAAAACATACCGCAGAATTCATCGGCCTCCGTTACACAAACTGCTTCGTTCAAAGAATACTTTGTCCACCAAGGAGAACATTACGCGACCGATAATTCAATAAAAGCGGTGGAAATTTCTGAATTAAAATTTACAGTGAAGTTTGACAGTTCAGCGATTTATCAAACGGCTGATCCCGAAAACCAATACGACATCAACAAACTTTATGGCTTTGCCGACAACGGCGCTCTGCACCAACAGTTCAGTGCCCGCTTTGGCTGGCGCTGGAGCGACGGTGCTTTGCACTTGTTTGCTTATACTTACAACAACAGTGTGCGGAACTCGAAAGAATTAGGCACAATAAACATTGGCGAAGAAGCGCATTGCTCTATTAAAGTGGCCGGCGAACGATACGTTTTTACGTTGAACGATAATATTGAAACAATGCCGCGTTTAAGCACAACGGAAAAAGGGAAAGGTTATCAATTGTATCCCTATTTCGGTGGCGATGAAGTGGCGCCGCACGAGGTAAGAATTTGGATCCGGGAAGAATGAGAAATATTTCGCACAGAGCCAAGGAGAAGAAACATTTTTGAACAACATGCCAACATCGAACATCAAACCACAAACCTCAAATTCTTCTCCGCTTCAGCAGCGCATCGCGTTCTTCGGTAATTAAATTCAGCATACTTTCCAGTTCCGCCACGCGCCGAAGCTCTGTTTTTAATTTGCGGTTTGCTTCGCTCATTTGTTGAATGTCGCTGTTGATCTCCTCCAGAAACTGTACTTTTTTTATGAGTTGTTGGCGCTGCAGGTTGGCTTCTGAAAGTTTGTCTTCGGTGTTGTTCAACAGTTCGTGCAGGCGGCCGTTTTCCGCGGAGAGTTCGCGTACTTTTTCTTCTTTTTTGTGGAGCGTTTTTTCCAGTTGTTCGGTTGCTTGTTCAAGGCCGTCAATCTTTATGCTTAACTCAGCAGATTGCCAGGCCTGCTGTTCCATTTTCTGCACTTTGTGCTGCAATTCTTGGTAGCCCGATTGCACTTCTTCAAAGTGCATTTGCAATTTTTGATTCAGCTCTGCCTGTTGCCGCAGCTCTTTTATTTCAGACTCTTTTCTTGCCAACTGACTGCGCAGTTCTTCCACTAAAAAATTATCTTCGGCATCACGGCCCTTGTCGTAGTCATCCTCTGCAAAATCATCTTCATTTTTAAAAAAGCCGCCTTCCCTGCTGTCGTTCAGGGATTCAAGTTGTCGCAAGGCGCGGGTCAATTCCAGTTGTTGCAACTGCACCATGTCGCGCAGTTCTTTTATCTCCTGTTTTGTTTCGGTGTTGCGTCTTTCTTCTCTTTCGGAAAAACCTTTCCGGGTCTTGCCGGCAGGCACAATAAATCCGTCGCGGTCAATGCCGATGTTGAAATGCGTTTCTTTTTTTCTGCGTTCGGGAAACAGGCCTTCCAGTCTTTTTTGACTGGCGATAAAAAAGCGCACCGCCAGCAGAAAGGCAATAACGGCAATGCCAAAAACAGCTATTTCCAAAAAGGTAAACGGTGTGGCCAGCAGGTACATGCAGTTAGCGTGAAAAAAATGATTGGCCGACAAGCTAAGACTTTTTTGCAAAGAAGAAAATCGGATTTCTACGATCAGGCTTTCACAAGTGTGCCGACTTTTTCGCCGGTGACCACGCGAAGCAGGTTGCCCGGCTTGTTCATGTCAAACACGACAATGGGAAGATTGTTTTCCATGCACAAGGTAAAAGCCGTCATGTCCATTACGTTCAGTTTTTGCGTAATGCATTCCTGGTAAGTGATCTTTCCGTATTTGGTGGCATTCGGGTCTTTCTCCGGGTCGGCACTGTAAATGCCGTCTACCCTTGTGCCTTTCATAATTACATCGGCCTTGATTTCAATGGCACGAAGCGAGCCCGCCGTGTCGGTGGTGAAATAAGGATTGCCCGTGCCCGCACCGAAGATGACCACGCGGCCTTTTTCTACGTGACGAATGGCGCGGCGGCGGATGTAAGGCTCGGCAATTTGTTCCATTTTAATGGCGCTTTGCAAACGGGTGTAAACGCCAATCTTTTCCAGACCAGCCTGCAAGGCCATGCCGTTGATAACGGTGGCCAACATGCCCATGTAATCGCCGTGTGCCCGCTCGATGCCGGTTTCGGCTTCGTTCATGCCGCGGTAAATATTACCGCCGCCAATTACGATGGCCACTTGCACGCCCAGTTCTGTTACGGATTTAATGTCTTGTGCGTATTGATTAATCACACCGGTATCAAAGCCAAAGCTTTTGTCGCCCATTAAAGACTCGCCGGAAAGCTTGAGAAGAATGCGTTTGTATTTTGGAAGCATAGATTTTTTCTTGGCGGTGCGAAGATAAGTGTTTGGGGTTTCGGGTTTGGTGTTTGGTGTTGGAGTTTCTTACAACAATTCTGTTCGTAAACTGTTTTGAAAATTATGAGTAAAATTTATTGCTTGTACAGCCGGCAGAATGTTCCGGCGAAGCTGGAAGAAGTCTGGCAATTTTTTTCTGACGCGAAAAATTTATTGACCGTGACGCCGCCGCAACTGAATTTAAAAGTCACCAACGAAGTGTACGGCGCCACGGTTTATGCTGGTCAGGTGATGACGTATACTGTAAAGCCCTTACTTCGCGTTCCGCTTTCGTGGATGACGGAGATTACACACGTAGAGCCATTAAAATATTTTGTGGATGAGCAGCGCAAAGGCCCTTACAAACTCTGGCATCACCAACATCATTTTAAAGCGATAGAAGGCGGCGTGGAGATGACCGACCTTGTGCATTATCGTTTGCCGTTGGGCTTAATCGGTACGCTTGCGAATAGCCTGGTGGTGAAAAAAGAACTGGAAAATATTTTTTCCTACCGCTATAAAAAAATAGAAGAGTTATTTGGAAGTTGGCCGGGCAGCAAAATGGAAATGAGGATGAAATAAAGAAAGGCTAAGAAAGTTTTCGCTTCGTGCAGTAAAGCAAACTGAGGTACATTTAACTTGTGATGCTAAAAAACAAAAGCCCAACCATAGGGTACGGTGGGCTTTGTTCATCCATCCTTGTTTGCGTCCAAAATCAGCCGTTCAATATTTTCGATCCGTGCAGGTACTGTTCCGTTGGATGATAGACAAACAAACAAGTTCCGTTCTTCAAAAGGTTTATTACTGTTTCGCTTTGTGCCTGCGGTACGGCGGGACAACCAAAGCTACGACCCATGTAAGCAGCATCGGCGCGGCTGGTTCCAATGTATTCAGCGCCGTGAAGTACGATGGCTCTTGCTTCGGCGTTGTCGTTAAATCCTTTTTCCAGGCCTTCTAATTTCAACGACAAACCGTGCTTGCCGAAATATGTATTCTTTGTTACGTAAAAGCCGAGGCTGCTTTCCAATGATTCGGGACGATTGGAAAAGCGCTCTGCGTATGTAAGCCCCGAATTTCTGCCGTGCGCAACGTATGTATTAAAAAGCACACGGTAATTTTTTGTGTCAATGATGTACAAACGCTTCTGGCCGGAGGGCTGACTAAAATCAGCAATGGCAACTACTGCATCGTTGTTCAGCACGCCATTGTTCAGCAATTGCTGCTGTCCTTTATAAGCCATTTGCAGTACTTCTTTCGACAAGCCGAGCTCGTTAAGTTTCAAGCTGTCGTACAGCTTATTTGAAACAGCTTCTGCACTTGTCAAATCTTCGGCACTAACGTTTTTTACGGCTGCGTTCTTGTAAGTGACCTTGTTACTTTTTGCTTTAAAGGAAGAGAGGGCAAAGAACAAAGTAAGGAGGCACAAGATGGATGTTGGCAAAAAAATTTTTTTCACTGGCTCTTAGGTTTTTCGTTAATGTTGGATAACGCTGCGGGTGTGAAAGTATTGTCTGCGTAATGCACTTGCAAACAATCTGTTGACTTATTTCAGCAGCGGAACAAAATTACGCAGAACTGCTTGAACAAAGTGTATGTTTTTCGTTAAAGCAACGTGTATGTACGTTAAAAATGGCCGTTATTCTACGGCTTTATTTCCCGCTTTTTTACAATGAACTCTGAGGAATAAATGCGCAGCAAAAGAAGAAAAAGCGCAATCAAAATAGGGCCAAAGATGAGGCCGATAAAACCAAAAAGCTGCACGCCAATGATGACGCCGAAGATAGTGATAAGCGGATGAATATCACCCAGCTTCTTGTTGACCAAAAGACGAAAAACGTTGTCAATTAAACCAATCACACCGAAGCCCCAAATGGCCATGATAATTCCCTTGCCGGTGTGCCCTTGTACCAACAGCATAATCGTCAGCGGCACGTAAATAACGGCCGCGCCTACTACCGGCATCATGGCCGCGATTGTGGTAGCCACAAACCAAAGCCAGGGCTCGTTTATCCCGATGATTAAATAACCAATTAAACCGGCGACGCCTTGCACGAAAGCAATTAACGGAATGCCGATGGCACTGGAAACAATCAGTGTGTGCATTTCGGTGGCCAGGCGCACTACGTTGTTGTCTTTTAAGGGAATGTATTCGTACAAAGCTTTCTCCATGCGGCGGCCGTTCACCAGCATGAAATACAGAATGAAATACATGCTGGCAACCTGCGTAAGCGTGTCAAAGGTTACACCCAAAATCTTTGGCAGCAGTTGCGCCAAAAAATTAGCCAGCTTGTTCATGTTGTTCGGGTCAATCAGTTTGTAGCCAATCTTGTCACTGATTTTTTCCGCGGCAATTTTTAGCGAGTTAATGAGTTCATCGGAATGTGCAACCACAAAACTGATCTTTGAATAAAGGATGTTGCCCAGCAATCCTACCGGAACAAGGATCACAAAAAATGAGAGCAACATCAACACCCAGGCCGCAGCGCCGGGCTTCCATTTTTTTTTCTCTACCAAATAAAACATGCGTTTGCGCATGAGTACATAAAAAGTAACGGCCCCCAAAAAGGCAGGAAGAAATGTTTGCAGTTGGCTAAACAGAACAACGCCCAAAAAAATAATGACCGCAATGAAGAAGATTTGCTTCAGCAGGTTGTTGTCAATGGAAGTATTGTTCATTTAGTAAAAATAAAGAACTAAGATTAGGCGAATCAGGAAGGATTAAGCAGGAAATAAAACGGTGCTAAAGAATTAAACATCGTTTAGCGAAGGCTGCCTGTTTCCTGCTTAATCCAATTCCAATCCAATAAATCTTGGTTCTAAATTTTCACCAATTTCCATCTTCCTTTTTTAAATAAAACGAAAGCCGTTGCGGTGATGAGCGTTTCCGCTACGGGAATTGCAATGAAGACACCCGTGGGGCCAAAGGCAAAATATTTTGCCAGCAGATAAGCCAGGGGTATTTGAAACAGCCAGAAGCAAAACACGTTGATCACCGTCGGTGTTTTGGTATCACCAGCGCCGTTAAACGCATTCACCAGCACCATGCCCACGCCGTAAAAAACATAACCGCAACTCATGATGCGCAAGGCCCGCACCGCAATGTCGTGAACATCGCCACGCACGGGAAAAAAGCCAACGATGCTATCGGCCAGCAAAAGAAATAACGCCGAAATGCAAAGCATGAACACCGCATTGTACTTCGCCGTTTGCATCACCGCTTGTTCGGCTCTTTCGGGTTCTTTGGCGCCAAGGCTTTGTCCAACTAAAGTAGCCGCGGCATTGCTGATGCCCCAGGCCGGCATGAGAAAGAATAACAAAATGCGAATGGCCGTTTGATAGCCTGCCGACGCTTCACTGTGACCGGTTTGCGCTACCAACTGCGCCAGAAATATCCAACTGCACGAAGCGATGATAAATTGGAAGGTTGCGGGCCAGGCGACGTTCACCAATGATTTCATTACAGCCCATTCAGCCTTTAACGATGCTTTGGTTAATTGCACCACACTCTTGCCGTTGAACAAACGCGAAAGCTGGTACACTACGCCAATGCTTCGTCCAATGGCCGTTGCCATCGCCGCACCCGTAATGCCAAAGGCCGGTATTGGACCAAGGCCGTTAATGAGCAGCGGGCACAAGATCACGTTGCAACCGTTGGCAATAGCAAGACTTCGCATCGCAATGGAAGCATCACCCGCACCGCGAAAAACTCCGTTGATTAAAAAGAGAAGCATGATGGCCGTGCTGCTGCCCATCATGATGCGGGTATAAGGCACACCGATCTTTACCGTTTGCTCTTCGGCGCCCATAAGCTGCAGGATGTCTTCAGAAAAATAAATACCCGCAGCGCTCAACACAAGAATCAACGCAATGCCGAGCCAGATGCTTTGCATCGCGGCGGAGGCTGCACCTTCCTTGTCTTTTGCGCCGATGCGCCGTGCTACGGTAGCCGTTGCGGCCATACTTAAACCAACGGCAATAGAATAAATAAGTGTGAGAACCGATTCGGTTAAGCCCACGGTAGATACGGCGTGTTTGCCCATGCGTCCCACAAAAAATAGATCAACAAGAGCAAAAATGCTTTCCATTCCCATTTCGATAATCATGGGAACGGCAAGCAAGAAGATGGCCTTACGCAAAGAGCCCGTGGTGTAGTCCTGCTCCTCGCCTTTTAAGGCTTTGCCGAAAAGATGAAAGGCACGTACAAGTTTATGTTGCGTCGTAATCTGCGACATGAGATTTGATTTTGGATAAATAAAAAGAAGAGAGGCCGTTGGCCTTGCAGTAGTTTTTGCCCGTTGGCAGATTAGAAGCGCATAGACGTTAATTGAAGAGAGACAAATGTATTATTTCTTTTTCATCGCGTCCAAATACAATTGGATGAACGGTTGCACCTGCTTGCGCCGGTACTGCATAATGAAACGCGGATGCGGCAGCGGAATGATTTCATTAAACCAGTTGTGCTCCGCATTCAGTTTGGAGAGATAGCGGAAATTTTTTTCGCCGCCAATGCAAAGACAGCGGCTGCGGTCAACGGGAAAAGAAAGTTGCTTTTCGATGCTTTGAACGATGAAAGGCTCAACGGCTTTTTGCAGGTCTTTGTCGTCGTAATAATTGATGTTCTTGCCGTCTTTTACAAAGCCCAGCGGACAAACAGAACCAATGAAGAACCTGCTGTAAAACTTTTCGGGCCCGCCGTATGCATTGATCATGGTATAGACGAATTCAGCCGAAAGTTCCGAGCCTTTTCCAAACGGGTGGTCAATGCCACAGTCATCGGTGAGTTGCTTGGCGGCGGTAAAATTTACACCGGTTATTCCCGCACCAAAACGGCCCGGGTTGATGCCGAGAAAAAGTGTTCGCTGATTGTTGTCGTTAAAATATTTCTGCAGGAATTTTTGTACAACGTTCATCACTTCTTCGCTGCGTTGTGGATAGAGCCATTGCACGTTGTTGGGCAGCCGCTGCTTCGGCTTCAGCGATGAATAAAATTCGTAAAGATCTTGCGCCCAGCTTTTCATGTTGCGCAAAAATAAACGGCGGTAAAGGCGTTTAAAAAAGAAACCCGCACGGCGGCGGGAAAGATTTCTTCTTGTTTCAAAGGGTTGCGAAAAAAATCAGGCGAACAGTTCTTCAATGGAAATATCGTTCAGGTAAGGTTCAAGTTTTTCGGTATCGCTAAACCGGGTCACTTTCACCACCACGTTAAAATGCGTGTGCCACACCACTTCGAGATAAATATTGTGCAACTGGTAAAGTTGCATTTTGTAAAAATCACCCGTGCGCTGCGCTACCAGCACACCTTTTTCCCATAACGCTCTTGCCTTTTCAATTTCATTAGTAGAGGTGTAAGACCGGTCTGTCATTGTGTTTGGATTTGTCTGCGATTTAGACTACAAATGTGACCCTCGTTTACTTTATAAACGCCAACATTAGGTTAACGGTTTTACTTCATCGGTTAACGAGCAAACAACGTCGTTTGTTTTGCAAGGCAAAACTTTCTTTTGGCAAACAAAAAAAACCCGAAATCTCTTTCGGGTTTCGTAAGGAAACCAGGCTGCTTGCCGCGTTTGTTTATGATTTTTTCTTCTTGTCTTTATGACGCCCAACCAAATAACCCGCACCAGCGCCAACCGCACCGCCAATTAATGCACCCTTTCCTTTTTTGTGGCTAACGATGGCACCCGTGGCTGCACCCGCTGCGCCGCCAATTACCGCGTCCTTCTTCTTGTGACTCCATTTCTTTTGTGCCGCCGCTTCGTTGATGCTTCCCGAAGCCAGCGTTAATCCCAATGCAAGCGTAACAATTGACAATAGCTTTTTCATACACAGATTTTTAAAATGATGTAATAAAGGCGGCTTGTGCTTTAGCTAAACAATATACTTGCCAAGATGAGCTGATAAAAATTGCCGCGTTTGCTTATGGCTTGTTTGGTGGCATGTCTTTTACACAATGACAAGAATGAAAGAAGGAAGACTTGGTGTAGCACTCGTTGGATTAGGTGCTTATAGCGAAGGCCAGTTAGCGCCAGCCTTGCAACAGACGAAGCATTGTTACCTGGGCGGCATTGTAACGGGAAATAGCGAGAAAGCAACGAGGTGGAAAACAAAATACAATCTGCCCACGGACGCTTGCTATAGCTACGAAAACTTTGATTCGATAAAAGACAATTCCGGTATTGACATCGTCTATGTTGTTCTTCCCAATTCCATGCATGTAGAATACGTTATTCGTGCAGCACAAGCAGGCAAGCACGTCATTTGCGAAAAACCCATGGCGCTTACTGTTGATGAATGCAACCGTATGATTGCCGCCTGCAAAGAAGCGGGCAGGATGCTTTCCGTTGGATACCGTTTGCATTTTGAGCCGCACAACAAAGAGGCCATGCACATTGGTCAACAGAAAATTTTCGGCGACGTAAAATTCATTGAAGCCGATCACGGCCTGAGCGAAGCAACAGGCTGGCGATTGAACAAAACATTGGCCGGTGGCGGTCCGCTTATGGACGTGGGCATTTACTGCGTGCAGGCTGCCCGCTACGTTACCGGCCTTGAACCGGTTGCGGTGACGGCGCAAGAAGGCTTTAAACACAACGCTGAGAAGTTTAACGGCATCGAAGAATCCATCACCTGGCAGATGGAAATGCCAAACGGCATTGTGGCTAAATGCACAAGTTCTTATTCCGAAAAACAAAACCGTCTCCGCATGGAAGCCGAACACGGCTGGCTCGAACTTTCACCGGCTTATTCCTACACCGGCATCAAAGGAAAAACAGTCGAAGGCAAGATGAGTTTTGCGCAAGTAAATCAGCAAGCCTTGCAGATGGATGATTTTGCGGTGTGCATCAAAGAAGGAAGAACCTCGCCTGTTTCGGGTGAAGAAGGAAGACAAGACGTAAAAATTTTAGAGGCTATCTACAAAGCCATGGAGACGGGTGAAAGAATAATACTTGAATAAGATAGCCTTGCATCAATAAGGAGCAAGATTCTTTCACCGAACAAAGAATTACATTTCTTTCGTGCAACCCTTGCGACGGGTTAGTGCTCATCATAAAAACGCATCGCTCATTACATTTGCCCGCACAAAAATTAGTCTATGAAAAGAACAACGATTGCATTTCTCTTATTTGTATCCTTTGCATTCCGCGCTGCGGCCGACGAAGGCATGTGGTTGCCTTTGCTCTTGGGACAACAAGTGTACAATGACATGGTGAAGAAAGGTCTCAAGTTCACCGCCGCACAACTTTACGCCATCAACCAACCTTCGGTAAAAGACGCCATCCTGATTTTCGGCGGCGGCTGCACCGGGGAGATTGTGAGCAACCAGGGCCTCATCTTTACCAATCACCACTGCGGCTACGACGCCATTGCCAAAGCCAGCACGGTAGAGCACAATTACCTGCGCGACGGCTTCTATGCAAGAAACATGGGCGAAGAAATTCCCTCGCAGCTTTTCGTACAATTTTTATTGCGCATTGACGACGTAACAAAGCTGGTAATGGATTCATTAAAGAACCTGACCGGCGCGGAAAGAGCGGCACGGCAAACGCAAATCATCCAGGCCATCAATGCCCGTATGAGCGATGCGGCCGTCAGCATTGAAACCAAAGTAAGCCCCTTGTTTAAGGGCAACCAGTTTCTGGCTTTTGTTTACCAGCGTTACACAGACGTTCGTTTGGTGGGTGCACCTCCCGAAGCCTTTGGCAAGTTTGGCGGCGACACCGACAACTGGGAATGGCCGCGCCACACCTGCGACTTCTCCGTGTTTCGCGTGTACGGCGCCAAAGATGGCAAGCCCGCGAAATTCAGCGCCGCCAACGTTCCGCTGAAGCCGAAATGGTATTTGCCCGTTTCGCTCAAAGGCGTTCGCGAAGGCGACTTTGCCATGATCTTCGGTTATCCGGGAAGCACCAACCGCTACGAATCATCCTACGGCATTCAGCTTTCCACCGACATCAACAATCCTTCGCTGGTCAAGCTTCGCGACGTGCGCCTGAAGTACATGTTTGAAGAAATGAAGAAAGATCCGGCCATTAAACTGCAACTTGCTTCCAGCTACGCTTCCATTGCCAACTACTGGAAGTTTTACAAAGGCGAAACCGAGCAGCTTTACAAGTATGATGTTTTCGGGCAAAAACGAAAGGAAGAAGAAGCCTTTCAAAAATGGGCCGCCAACAAACCGGAGTACGCAAACATCTTCCGCGATTTAAAAATAACCTACGATGCGTGGCGGCCTTATGCTATGCACCGCGTGTACATCACCGAAGGAATTTTGGGTTCGCCACTCCTGGCTTTTGCTGCATCGCTGCAAGGCGTGGAAGCAACGCTTACAAGGCCCGGTGCTTCTTCGGCCGACATTAAGAAAGCGGTGGATGCGGCCAATGCGGCACGAACAAATTTCCTGGCATCTGAAAACCGTCCATCCGATCAAAACATCGTGGCCGCCGTGTTGCAAATGTTCTACCAAGACATTCCGAAAGAACAACAACCGCAAGGTTTGTACGAAGCGGTCCGCAACGAATACGGCGCATTGGACAAGGCTTCAACGTATCAGAAATACGCCGAAGCCATCTTTCGCGAAACGATGATTTTTGACATCAACAAGTGGAACAATTTTGTGCGCAATCCCGACGCTTCTATTTTGCAACGCGACCTGGCCTTTAACCTTGCCAGCTCGTTTGTAAAAAATTACAACGGCAAGTACGCACCGCTTTTCCAGCAGTTTACCACAAAGAACAACGAATGGGCAAGGCTTTATTTAAAAGGCGTGATGGAAGAAAATCCAAAGAAGATCATGTACCCCGATGCCACGTTTACCATGCGGGTGAGCTACGGCAAAGTGGCCGGCTACAAACCACGCGACGCCGTGTATTACGATTACGTGACCACATCAAAAGGCGTACTGGAAAAATACAAGCCGGGTGATTACGAATTCGATTTGCCGAAAGACGCCGTTGAAAAATTAAAGGCAAAAGACTTTGGCCAATACAAGGACGCGAAGTACAACGATCTGGTGACTTGTTTCATTACCACCAACGACATTACGGGCGGCAACTCCGGCTCGCCGGTGATGAACGGCAAGGGTGAATTGATTGGTCTCGCTTTTGACGGCAACTACGAAGCTCTAAGCCACAAGTTGGCTTTCGACAAAGATTTAAACCGCACCATCAACGTTGATATCCGTTACGTGTTGTGGGTGATTGACAAAGTGGGCGGCGCACAAAACATCATCAAGGAACTGACATTGCGCAAACAATAATATGTTTCCAAAACTGAAAAGCCATTCCATCAAAAGTGGAATGGCTTTTTCTTTACAGCCTGAATTACTTTTGAACGGATGATGAAATGCTCTCTCTTTCTCAGCCTTAACCTTAGTCTTTGCCTTTTTGTTGCCGCACAGGAAAACTTCAGTGCGGCCACGGGGTTTTCACTGCTGCACAATTTTAGTCCGCAACAGCAGTTCAATGCCGTCGGTCATACAATTCAACTGTCCGCTCATTTTTCTCCGACGCAAAGCGCTTATGCCTGGGTGGAATATTACACCGAAGGAAAATTCAAAAACAATTTTACCGCTACCGCAAAGTCACCGCTCCTATCGCCGCAACAAATGGCTCTTGTGGCTACGGGCAGGCTGGCTTATCGTCATTTTTCAATTGGGTGGAAGCATTATTTCAAAGGCGGTTATTCCAATGACAATAGTGTAAATGTTTACGGACTTGCGGGCTTTGGCTTTTTGTTTGCCACCGTCAGCAACGCATTTTCAACGAATGTAGATACAACGCAATACAGCATTGCAACGGCAAGCGGTTCGGGTACCGTACGCAAGCTTACGTTTGACGTGGGCTTGGGTGCTGAACGCCCTTTAGCTGGAAGTCTTTACCTTTTTGCCGATGTTCGTTCCTGGTTGCCGGCATCAAGCAATCCCTCGCCTTATTTACACAATCAGCGCAACGTTCCGCTACCGTTTATGCTTTCGGCAGGGTTGCGGGTTTTGTTGGGTTCTGTTTATTGAAAGAAGTGAAACGTCAAACCTGAGACAAGAGTGAACGGCAACCTGAAAGTCTCCTCGTTCTCACATCTCACGCTTGTCGTTTCACATGTTGTTTTCGAACCTTTACTTTGCACCGCTTTCTTTCACCATTAATTCATTCATCATGCAAGGCAGCATCATTCAGTCCGTAGAAATTTACAAGCTTTTCATCCCGTTGAAAGAACCCTTTGTCATTTCGCTTGGACCGATAAACAACGTGCAGAACGTGATGGTCATTCTTCGCACAGCCGATGGCTGCACAGGCTATGGCGAATGCAGTCCGTACATGACCATCAACGGCGAGAGCATGGACACTTGCTTCATCGTGGGACAATATTTTGCACGAGTGCTCAAAGGAAAGAATGCGCTGGACATTGCGGGTTGCGTCGAAGCAATGGACAAAACCATTTACGCCAACAGCAGCATTAAAAGTGCTTTCGATATTGCCTTGCATGACATTGCCGCACAACACAGCGGCGTGCCGCTCTATAAATTTTTAGGCGGAGAAAAAAACAAGACGCTGGAAACCGACATGACCGTGAGCATCGGCGATCCGCAAAAGATGAAAGATGATGCGGTGAGGTTTAAAGCTGCGGGTTTCCCGGCCATTAAAGTAAAGTTGGGCGGAAAGAAAGAAGACGACGTTGAACGCATCAAAGCCATTCGTGAAGGCATCGGCATGGAGCATCCGCTGCGCATTGATGCCAACCAGGGATGGGGCACGCCGGATTACGCAATCGAAGTTTTGAAAGCCTTGAGTGAATTCAATATTGAACATTGCGAAGAACCCATTTCGCGGCACCGTTTTATGGACTTGAACAAAGTGTCTTCGGCTTCACTCATTCCCATCATGGCCGACGAAAGTTGCGGCGATGAATGGGACGCCGAACGTTTAATACAATTGAAGGCTTGCCAAATGTTCAACATCAAGTTGGGCAAGAGCAGCGGTTTTTACAAAGGCAAAAAGATTGCGCAATTGGGCGCGGCTGCCGGTATGCACATGCAAGCAGGCGGCTTTATGGAATCAAGGCTGGGCATGACGGCCGCCGCGCATCTTGCTTTAAGCAACGACCATATTGTGCATTGCGATTTTGACACGCCGCTGATGTTTACCGAAGATCCCGTGATTGGCGGAATAAAATATCTGGACAAAGGTGTGATTGACGTATCGGACGCTCCGGGACTGGGTGCGGTTATAGACGATACTTATTTAAAGAAAGCCGAAAGCTGGTGTTTGTAAACGCAGAGAAAGAGAAGCAGAACTCTCGCCGAGAGCATCCGAAAAAATCCCGACAATCCTTTCCAATCGGTGTAATCTGTGATTAATAAAGAAAGGGGCCCCGAACCAAGGCCCCTTTTACAAGCCACCATCCTCTTCCACCTAAGAGGTCGTTTATAAGAAGTTTCGAGAGTTAAGGGTGAAGCGTTTCGCAGTAATGAATAAACAAACGCAATACCAATTCTCTTTGCCGTTTACACAATGCATCATTCCACAGTTTTACACGCCTATTGTGTAGCCAAACGTCAACAGAATGGCGAGGGGCCTCAATATTTTCCACACTTTTACGTTACCCAAAGTCGTGCAGTCTTAAAGTCGTTCTGCGTTTTGCGGGCAATGTATCTTTGGCGGCTATGGTTATTGCGGTGAACACAAGGTTTCTGTTACCGGGCAAGATGGAAGGCTTTGGCTATTTTACCAAAGAAGTGGCGCAGCGGCTGGCAACAAAATATCCGCAGCATCAATTCCATTTTTTCTTTGACCGGCCTTTTGACAAAGGTTATCTTTTTTCAGGCAACGTTCAAGGCCACGTGCTTTCACCGCCGGCCCGCCATCCCCTGCTGTGGAAATATTGGTTCGATGTGAAAGTGCCAAGGCTTTTAAAAAAGATAAAGGCCGATGTGTTTTTTTCGCCCGACGGACAATGTTCGTTAACGACGAAAGTGCCGCAGGTTTTGGTGGTGCACGACCTGGCCTTTTTGCATCATCCCGATGGTTATCAGCAAAGTCATCTTTGCTATTACAGGCACTACACACCAACGTTTATCCGCAAGGCAAAGAGCGTGATAACGATTTCGCAGTTTTCAAAAGAAGACATCGTTCGTCAATACAAAATCAGTGAAGAGAAAATCAGCGTGGTACACAACGGCGCGAACCCAATTTTTACACCGATACGTTTTGACGAACAAGCCGCCGTAAAAGAAAAATACACCGGCGGCTTTGAATATTTTTTATACGCCGGCGCCATTCAGCCGCGAAAGAATTTAATCAACCTGCTCAAAGCCTTTTCGGTTTTCAAGCGGCGGCTGCAAAGCTCCATGAAACTGATATTGGCCGGAAGGCTTGCCTGGAAGAATGACGAATTTTTATCCTTGCTGAAAACTTACAAATACAAAGACGACGTGGTGCTGACGGGTTATTTGCAAGAAGCAGAATTGGCAAAGCTGATGGCTTCGGCTTATGCTTTTGTTTATCCCTCGCTGTTTGAAGGTTTTGGTTTGCCGGTGATAGAAGCCATGAAATGCGGCGTGCCGGTGCTGACGTCAAAGGCTTCTTCGATGGAAGAAATCAGCGAAAGTGCGGCGCTGCTTTTTGACCCGCAGAACGTGGATGAAATAGCCGGTGCATTAATGCGGGTTTATAAAGATGAGGCCGAAAGAAGGGTATTGATTGAAAAGGGAAGATTAGTAGCGGACAAGTATAGTTGGGAGAATACGGCGGAAGGAGTTTGGCAGGAGTTGATGAAGGTAGTACAGTAAATCACTTGCGTTGACACAGTCGTGCCAACGCAAGCATTAAGCGTTACTTTTTGTTAAATAAATAAACCTGTTGCTGTGTGATGGATGGGTCATATGATGCTGTTTGCCCATTGTATTTTATAGAAAGACGCGGGTACAAGCAGTAACAAGCACTGGTATCGGCTTCGCAAATGGAATACCGCTTGTAATCTACAAACAGTGTATCAACATCGCCTCCCGGATAAAACTCCAAATAATAGTCTTTAATGTTATTGTCACCGCTTTTGTAGCCGACATCTCTTGTAAGCATTGCGCCTAAATTGTAACCATCTGAACCAGCCCGTCCAAAATCATACACGTAATTTTTTGCGCCGTTCGATACATAGTAAAGCCGCAAATTATTGAGTGTGCTATCGGCGAGCCTTTGTCCGTTAATTTTCAAAACAAAATACAGCGTATAAGGCAATAAGTAACCATTAAAAACAGGACAACTACTTGATGGACTTTTTTTACATGATAAGAAAATCATAAGCAATGCTGAGACGAGTATTGGAATCTTTCTCATGGCAATCTTATTGATGAAGATTAAGGATGAATCTCACTAACAACTTGTTTGGAATATTGAAAATTCCAGTTTAGGCCTGCAATGTTCCAATCATCGTAAGCGAACCAGCCATTATAGTCTGTTGCATTCGTTCCATTCATCCAGTCTTCGTGCCAGCCCCAATTCATGTGAAAATACAAATATGTTGCAGCACTTGGACCGTTCCCGCAGTCACCATAAGAATACGTTGTTTCCAATGTACCGTCGCATACCCATTGGTGAGCTGCACTGCTTGCATCAACACCAGAAAGAATAACAGGCAAGTTGTATATAGCAACATTATCCCTCACCCTGCCATAGCCTTGGTTGTAAGAGCCGTTTTGATAGATCCAGTAGTTGGAACCATAATGAAAATTATTTTTGAAAGCATCATTAACATCATAAGTATAAGCCCCCGAAACATCACAGCCGTAATGCATATCTACGCTAATTCCCGCATCACTCATTAGTCTTTGCACTTCATTATTGCCAGAAGTTGTCGGCATTGACGCATAATTATAATTTGAAGGAAACTGATGGTAGCGTATTACCTGTGCCATAGATGTGGCTACGCAACCTGTTGGCGGCCTACCGTTGCAGTTGCCGCAACCCCACAAATGCGTAATGTCACACAAATCATTATACGTACATTCTTGCCCCCATGTTACAGGAAGCAAAGGACCAACAACGACACTTGATGGAGGAGGCGGATTATCACAAGATCCAGGACCTGGAGGTGGAGGAGGATTGCCCGCAAGTACTGTTGTATCTACATCATATTCTTTAAAGTATTGACGCCACGCTAAGACGCCGTTTATTAAGTTGTTGTACTGACCGGCACGCACAATTTCTGTATTTTCCTTTGTTTTGTTCAGCCAGTCATGTAAACCTTCAGGCATGTGGGTAGTATCAAACGCGCCTTTATCTATGTAAGCAAGAATAGGCCGAAGACTGTAATCGCCCGAAACAAAAACACAACCGGCATTGTTTTCAAAATTGAAAACATATAGGGCTGGATACCCATTTTTATCATTTAGCGTTAATTCACTGCTGATTTGGTTATGCCCGTTTAATGGATTTGTAGAAGAAGTGCTCTTGTTTCGGGACGCTGAACTTGTGTTTTGATGCAGATACATTACCGAGTTAAATTTCTGAGCCACTTCTTTTGCCAATGATTTGGGAACCAGATGCAAATTTGATAAGCTTGGGCTTCTTAGCTTGTCAGCTTTTTGACAACTTTCAAGAAAAGAAAATAAAAATAAAGCTAATAGCTCCAAGTACGGAGATCTTTCTCATACAGCTTTGAAGTTTTGATTTAATTAAGCAATATGCTTATCGTTCGAAGATAGCGGAAGTGAGTTTAAGTTTTACAACATTGAAAATCTTTTTAGCTCGAAATTTTATTCGCTTCCCTTAAAGAAACATCTTTCTGTTGGACTGTACCTTCGAACCTCAAACTTTAAACTTTGAACTCTCCCATCGGTGTTTTTGATTCCGGTTACGGCGGCCTCACGGTGCTTCGCGAATTTGTCAACAAGCTCCCGCAATACGATTACCTCTACCTCGGCGACAATGCCCGTTCGCCTTACGGAACCCGCAGTTTTGAAACCGTTTATCGTTACACCTTGCAATGCGTGGAGTGGTTGCTCAAACAGAATTGTCCGCTTATTGTTCTTGCCTGCAACACCGCGTCGGCAAAGGCTTTGCGCAGCATACAGCAAAACGATTTGCAAAAACTCAGTCCAACCGCAAGAGTGCTCGGCGTCATTCGTCCCACAACGGAAATCATCGGCAAGTACACAACCACCAACAGCATCGGCATACTGGCAACAAACGGCACGGTGCAATCGGGCTCGTATCAAATTGAGATTGAGAAGTTCTTTCCCCGTGTGAAGATTGAACAGGAAGCTTGTCCCATGTGGGTGCCGCTGGTAGAAAACAACGAACACCAAACCGAAGGCGCCGATTATTTTGTCAAAAAACATCTCGATAATATTTTAAGCCGCGATAAAAACATTGATACCGTCTTGCTTGCTTGCACGCATTATCCTTTGCTCAAAGAAAAGATTGAAAAACATTTACCGCAAAACGTAAAGCTTTTGTCACAGGGAGAAATTGTAGCGCACAGTCTTGACGATTATTTGCAGCGTCATCCCGAAATAGAGGCCCGGATTTCAAAAGAAGGCGGCCCTGTTTTTTATACTACTGATTCCGCCGAAGATTTCAATACCAAAGCCTCTATCTTTTTCGGCGAAACGACGAAAGCGCAGCACGTAGATTTGCAGTCATAACAAAGCCCTTGTTTATGAAATTATTTCTTGCGGCAACGACGCTTTGCCTTTTTGCGCAATCTTCTGTTGCGCAAGACCAAACCGTAAAAGGTCTCAAAGACGAATCGGCCAAAACCATCAAAAAAGATGAAAAAGATACGGCCAACATTACCTGGCGCAAAGGAGGTTTGTACAGCCTCAATCTGGCGCAAGGTTCGCTGAGCAATTGGGCCGCCGGCGGCGATGATTTTTCATTGGCCGTTACCTCTTACCTGAATCTTTACAGCTTTTATAAAAAAGACAAACATAGCTGGGACAATACACTCGACTTCAACTTTGGTTACATCAACACCACCAGTTTGGGTGGCCGCAAAAATGATGACCGGCTTGATTTTCTTTCGAAGTATGGCTACGGTCTTACCAAACACTGGAATCTTTCGGCGCTCTTTAATTTTCGTTCGCAACTGGCAAGAGGTTATACTTACCCCAATAACGTTCGCACCTTTTCTTCCGCTTTTCTTTCGCCGGCTTACGTGCTGCTAAGCCTTGGTGTTGATTACAAGCCGGGACCGAATTTTTCTTTTTTCATTTCACCGGTCACAAGCCGTTGGATCATTGTGAAGAACGATTCCATTTCGGCGAAAGGTTTGTACGGCGTGAAAGCCGGTGAACACAGCGCAGAAGAATTTGGCGCCTTTGCCAGCGCCAATTACATCAAAGACATCAACAAGAGCGTTCAGTATCGCGGCCGCCTTGATCTGTTTTCAAACTACAAACACAACCCACAGAACGTGGACTTGTTTATGACCAACGTGTTCTCGGTAAAGCTTTCAAAACTGCTGGCCGCCACCTGGAACATTGATCTTATTTACGACGATGATGTGCGCTTGTTTGGAAAGAATGCACACTCGCCGGCGCTGCAAATAAAGTCATTGATTGGTGTGGGCTTGCAGGCGAAATTTTAAACCCTGTCCCTAAAGGGAACTTAGGTTTATCAGACTTGACTTCTTTGCATTTTCTTTTGTGCAATCCTTTGTATGAACCAAGCCGCATTGCTGCGATAAAGCTTTCGTGCAATTTATCCTGAGCTTGTCGAAGGATCGCACTCTTGTACGCTTTGTTCGTCTCCGTTAGGAGACAAAGCTTGGTAGCAAAACCGAAACGACGATCACACGGCTCCTACGAAGCCGTGTTTTATCATCCATTGATTTGATTTTCTACCGAGGTGGCAAGCCTAACGGCGCTGCGTAGAATTACCGAACGATACAAAGTAAGTTCGCAGATACATGTTCTGGCCGTCTGCGCCAAACTCACTTCTTATTTTAAAACGAAAGCTTTTTCAATTCATCTTCAACCAACCGAAAGTTCTCGTCGTCGAAGCAAACAAAAATCACGTTGTCTATTTCGGTTGTCTTGTGCAAAAATTCGTTTACGGTTTGCGCTGCAATCTTTGCGGCTTCGGCCTTTGGAAAGCGGTAAACGCCGGTGCTGATATTTGGAAAAGCAATGGTTTTGCAATTATTATCAACAGCCAATTGCAAAGAGTTACGGTAGCAGTTTGCCAACAGTTCTCTCTCGTTTCTGTTGCCGCCGTTCCAAACCGGGCCAACGGTATGAATGACAAATTTTGCGGGAAGATTGCCTGCTGTTGTTATCACGGCGTCGCCGGTTTTGCAACCACCTTGCCTGGCTACAATCTTTCTGCATTCTTCCAAAATAGCCGGGCCGCCGGCACGGTGAATGGCGCCGTCAACACCGCCGCCGCCCATCAATGAGGAGTTGGCCGCGTTTACAATTGCGTCAACCTTTATCCTGGTTATGTCGCCTTTTATTACTTCTGTTTTGTCCTGCATAAAGGGCTTTTTAAAAAAAATCACAGCAACTGTTCGGCCCTTGCCAAATCTTCCGGCGTGTCAATTTCCACGCCCATAAAATCCGTTACCACCATGCGAATGGGCACACCGTTTTCGAGAAAGCGAAGGCATTCCACTTTCTCCGCATCTTCCAATGGAGAAACCGGCCAGGTGGTAAAATCAATCAGGGCCTGTTTGCGAAAAGCGTACACGCCGATGTGTTCGTAATAAACGATGGGAATGGCCTTGTTTCGCGGATAGGGAATCACGCTGCGGCTGAAGAACAAAGCGTTCATGTGTTTGTCCACGCAAACCTTCACGTAGTTCGGATCAGCTATCATCGTTTCATCATTCAGCACTTGCATCAACGAACCTACTTGCACGGATGGATGCTCAAATTGCTCTAACAATTTTTGCAGCGGTTCTTTTTTTACAAAAGGCGTATCGCCCTGTACGTTTACAATCACGTCGGCCTGCAGGTTTTGCGCAGCTTCGGCAATGCGGTCGGTACCACTTTCGTGTTCGCCAGTTGTCATCACCGCTTTGCCGCCGTGAGTTGTGATTTCGTTAAAGATGATGTCGCTGTCGGTTGCTACAATCACTTCGTCAAACAAACCCGTTGCAAGCGTTGCATCGCAGGTATGACGAATGACAGACTTGCCTTTCAGTTCGGCCATCAATTTTCCTTTGAAACGCGTAGCTCCGTACCGTGCGGGAATCAGCGCAATAAATTTCATGGGGGCAAAAGTCAGCAAAAGTCAAAAGCTAAAAGCCAAAATTTAAAAATGAACCCGCTAAGCGTAGAAGGGCTTGCTTTATTTCATTTTTCTAAACGGCCGCCTTAGCAATTGCACAAAATTTTCGTCGTGCTCGTTGGGATAGTAACGGTCAAGGCCGTACTTCAATTGCGAAGGTTCCAGTTCGCGGTAAGTACCAAACAAACGATCCCAAATAGAAAGCACAGCGCCGTAATTGCTGTCGGTATAAGGCTGCTGCCAGTGATGATGAACCTTGTGCATGTTGGGCGAAACAAAAAAATAGCTGAGCGCTTTATCCAGCTTTGGCGGCAGGCTGATGTTGGCGTGCGTAAAGGCAACGAAGAAGACAAGAATGGTTTGAAAAATCATCAACGAATAAACCGGCGCACCGGCAACAACGGTTGCCAGCAAAAAGAAAACACCGCGAATAATGCTTTCCACGGGGTGATGCCGAAGGCCCGTTGTTGCGTCCACGTTGTTGTCGGCGTGATGCACGGTGTGAAAGCGCCACAGCAAAAAAGTTTGGTGCAACACAAAATGCGCCATCCAGCCAATGAACAGATCGTACACAAAAAACGAAAGCACAATGGTCATCAACACGTTTGCGTGTACCCAATGCACCAGGCCAATGTTTTGCCGTTGGCACCAATCGGCCAGCAACACAATCAACACCGCAATGCCGGTCTGAATAACAAGGTGCATGACGGTAAAAGAAAAGTTGATGGCTGCGTGGCGGGCTTTGTTCTTTTTGTAATGCGTCTCCAGCAGCGGAACGGCGCCTTCAAGTATCCAGAAGAAAAGAAGGCCTCCTACCAAAAACAGCAGGCGTTGTACGGGGTGTTGTTCAAGTGTTTTAAAATAGTCAAGCACGTTTTCCATACAGCAAGAAAAAAGATTGTCAACCGTGAATATACTAAAAGAAGAAACCGCCCAAAGACAGCTCTCCGCTCAATGTTGTTCTGAACGTTGAAGTGTGCGGCGCAAGGAATGTTTAATTGTTATTCAACTGCTGGCTACATAAAAAAGAAAAGCTCAATCAGGAATTCTGATTGAGCTTTTTTAATCTCGTCGAGAAGCAAGGGTCTGTGCGGTGGCAAAGCTCCTTTAGGGGTTGGGGTTACTGGTTCAACATCAGTGGCATTACCAGCATCAGTAAATCTTCGTCTTTGTCTTTTTCAGTGGGCTTAATCAATCCAGCCTTTGTTGGCGTTGACAACTCCATGCGCACCTCGTCGCTGTCGGCGGCGTTCAGCATTTCAATCAGAAAGCGGGCATTGAAAGCAATGGTGATGTCCTCGCCGTCGTACTGGCATTTCATGCGTTCGTTTCCTTCAAACGAAAAGTCCACATCCTGCGCGGCCAGTTGCAATTCGCTTCCGTTGATTTGCAAAGCCACCTGGTTGGTGCTTTTGTTTGAGAAGATGCTCACGCGGCGCAAAGCGCTTTGAAAATCACCTTTGCCCACCGTCATTTTATACGGATTGTCGGCGGGAATCACCACTTTGTAATCGGGGAAGCGTGCATCAATCAAACGACAACTCATTTGCGTGGTGCCGTGCTTTACAAACAAGTGATTGCTGTTGTAGCTTACCGTAATCTCGTCTTCGTTCACCGGCAGCGCCGACTTTAAAAGATTGAGCGGTTTTTTGGGAACGATGAAAGAATCGTTTTTAGGGCAGCTTACATCGGTGCGCTTGTACCGAACGAGGCGGTGCGCATCGGTGGCCACAAACTGAATGTAATCTTTGTTGAGTTCGAAGAAAACGCCGGTCATAGCGGGCCGCAAGTCGTCGTTGCTCACAGCAAACAACGTTTTGTTGATAGCGGTTACGAGTGCCGATGAAGTCATCGTAAACGAAGTCGTATCGTCAGCAGCGGGTTCTTTCGGAAAGTTGTCGGGGTTCTCGCCCATTACTTTGTATTTGCCGTTGTCGCTCGTGATTTCAATGGCGAAGTTCTTGTCAATATTAAAAGAGAGCGGCTGGTCGGGAATGTTCTTCAGCGAGTCCATCAGGATTTTTGCCGGGATACAAACCTTGCCCGCTTCCTTTGCTTCAATGTCCAGCTGCACCCGCATCACGGTTTCCAGATCGGTGGCAACCACGCTCAGCTTGTTCTTTTCAATTTCAAATAAAAAATCTTCAAGAATGGGCAGAACCGTGTTGGCATTGATGACGCCGTTGATGTGTTGCAGTTGTTTCAGCAGGCTGGAAGAGGAAACGATAAACTTCATGTTCGTACAATTTCAGTGGAGGCGAAACTAAGGATTTTTGCCGCAAAGTTTTGGACTGTTTATCAACGCCAATCCCTTCCTAACTTTCGCGTTTTGAAGCCTCTTGCGGCCCGTATTTTGAAGGAATCTTTAGCCCTGAAAGTTTGCAACAAATGTTTGCCGTTCACGGTCTGCCGTGGTCAAATCAATACACACCACAAACGTTAAACGGTGAACGTTGAACTGTAAACTGCGAACGTATTTTTGCAAGTCGAATGTTTGCGTTTAAAATGAAATATGCTGGAAAAAATCTTTAGCTGGTCCAAAAAGAAAGAAGGAGAGGAAGAAGGGCGAAGCAACGAGCCATCCATTCGTTTTGGGCGCTACTCCGACAACAACAAGCCCGTACCCAAAGTAGAAAAATGGAACGAGGCCGAAAGTCTGTTCAAAGAAAAAAAATACGACGAGAGCATCGCCGCTTTTTTTGATTACCTGCGCGACGAAGCCGAGGACAACGTGCGGCTGGTAAAGGAAGAAGGGCAATCCAAGTTCCTGTTTTACCAGGGCTCAAAAATCGTTCGCGGCTACTTCAACAACGAAAGGCTGGAAGCCGAAATTGCGCTGGCGCAGATGCCTCAACCCAGTGTGCCCGTGATGCGCCGCCTGCTGGAGATGAACTTTAGTTTGTATTACAGTCGTTACGCTTTGCACGAAGGAAAGATTTACATGTTCTTCGACAGCGACATTGAAACCGCCAACCCCAGCAAATTGTATTATGGCTTAAAAGAACTGGCCACCAAGGCCGACAAGCAGGACGACCTGCTGGTAGCGGATTTCACCACGCTGCTGCCCGTTGACGTGGAGCACATCGTGCAAATCCCGGATGAAGAAAAAGCCGTCAAGCACAAATTTTTCAAGCAGTGGATTGAAGAGACGATCAATCTTATCGGCACCGTTGACAACGACAAATACTCCGGAGGCATTGCTTACCTGCTGCTGGCGCTTGCTTACCGCATTGATTACCTCGTTGTGCCCGAAGGCAAGCTGCAGGCCGAGTTGGAAAAGATCGTGGAAATTTATTTTCGGAAAGACAACCGCCCCGTCACCGAAAAAAACGGTGAGATGATGGACTGCTTTCAAAAGTTGGCTACGAAGGACAAAACCGAATTTTATCCTTATCTCTTTCGCTCAAAACATACCTTCTCTATTGTAACGCCGCAGAATTACAAAACCGTTGCGGACGCCATCTACAACGCCAACCAAAACATTGGCTGGTACCGCGAACACAAGATGCCCGATGTTGCGGCCCGCATCAGCGAATACGGTTTTTCGTATTGTCAGTATTCGTACAGTTTGCCGAAGCCCGTTACCGAATTGTTTCAACTGTTTATGATGATCAATTATCCGGAATATTTTATCGCCTTGGGTTATACTGATGTTTTTTATGACAGGGAGAAAGGCGAATACAAAAAGGAGAAAATTAAAGAATACGTTGATGCCATCCTTGCCCGCTGGAAAGAAAAGTATCCCGAACTAAAATTTGATGTGGAAAAGCTGAAGTACGAAAACCCAGTGGCTTTCAACCAAACCTTTACAACGGAAGTCGAGTACCTTAATTTAGAAAGCAAACAATGACCACGCAACAAATCATAGAACTCTTTCGCCCGGCCATCATTCAGATTGCAACGCAGGGAAGCACCGGCACCGGCTTTTACGTAAAAGAGTTTGACCTCATTGTAACCAACGAACACGTGGCCGGCAAAAACGCCGAAGTCACCATTGCCGGACGCCTGTTTGAAAAGCGCATTGCAAGGGTATGGTACACCGATAAAAAACACGACCTCGCTTTTTTGCAACCGCCTGCCGATGTGGTGTTGCCCGAAGTGAAACTGGGCGATTACGAAGAAGTGCAGGACGGCGAAGTGGTGGTGGCCATCGGCCATCCATTTGGTTTGAACTATACCGCTACACAAGGTGTGATTTCAAAGCGGGACCGTGTTCGCGACGGCGTCAAATACATACAGATTGACGCAGCCATCAATCCCGGCAACAGTGGCGGACCACTGGTTAATAAAAAGGGTGAAATCATCGGCATCAATTCTTTTATCATCAAAGGTGGCGACAACCTGGGCTTTGCCTTGCCGGTGAGTTACATTCGCGAAGCACTGCAACTTTATCTTCCGTACCGGGGACAGCCTTCTACGCGTTGCCACAGTTGCAACAATCTGGTGCTTGCATCAAACATCGAAGCCACAAAATATTGTCCGTATTGCGGCACCGAAGTAAAGCTGCCGCAAATGCCGGAGAAAGAATCAAAGCCCGTTGGCATAGCCAAAACCGTTGAAGAAATTTTAGGCGAGTTGGGTAAAGAAGTAAAGCTGGCGAGAGACGGTAACAACAACTGGAGCGTGAAAGAAGGCGGCGCCAAAATCAAGATCAATTACAATCCCGAAAATTATTTCGTGGCCGGCGATGCTTATCTCTGTCAATTGCCGTCCGACACCACGATGATAAAACCGCTTTACCAATTTTTACTGGAAGAAAACTTTAAGCTCGATGGACTTGTGTTGAGTTGCTTGCGGCAAAACATCGTGCTTTCCTGCATCATGTACGACTTGGATATGACCAAAGAGAACGGCATCGAAATGTTCCGCGACCTCTTTCAAAAAGCCGATTATTACGACACGCTGCTGGAGAAAGAGTACGGCTGCCAAGAACTACTGGAGGAATAGTTCACTTGTTCACGTGTTTACATGTTCACTTGTTAGCGTGAACAATTTAAGTCTGCTCTATCGAAACAAAGTCAAGCACTGTAACGAAACAAGTGAACCAGCAAACAAGTGAACAGATATGTCTTTGCAAAAAAAACACCTCACCAAGGAACAAGCCATCATGAAGCTTCGGCAATACTGCGCTTACCAGGAACGCAGCCACAGCGAGGTGCAACAAAAGCTCTGGGACTTAGGCGTTTGGAAATCGGAACACGATGCCATCATTTCCTCCTTGATTGAAGACGATTATTTAAACGAAGAACGTTTTGCCACAGCCTTCGTAGGCGGTAAGTTTCGGATGAAGGATTGGGGCCGCAAAAAAATTTATTACGGCCTGAAAGAAAAAGGCGTGAGCGAATACGTCATCAAGCGGGCCATGAAAGAGCTTGACGACGAAGCGTACCGCAAAACCTTGCACGAACTGGCCGAAAAAAAGTATGCCTCGCTCAAAGGCGAGCAATACCTGCTGCGCAAGAAAAAAACAATGAATTACCTTTTGCAAAAAGGCTACGAACCGGCGCTGGTAACAAGCATCGTAAACAGTTTTGGCGGCAAAGAATAAAGTATTTTCGTGGGTAAATTTTCTTTGCATGAAACACCTGTTGCTTTCCTGCTTTTCTTTCCTCTCTCTTTTCCTTTTTGCCCAAACCGATTCAATCCGAAAGATTGAGCCGGGCCAACAAACCAGCTTCGATAAATACGAGTTGCTTATCATTGCCGTTGTGGGTTTGCTCCTGCTCATGGGTTTGCGGTTTTGGTTTAAACGAACAAGAAAGCAATAAGCGCCAGGCAGCTCAAATCAACCAGATGCCTGTAATTCCGCATCTTTGAAAAATCCTTATGCCACGCAAACTTCCCGCAGAAATTATCATTGTTATTGGTGCGCTTCTTTTGTTTGTTCCCTTTTTGGGCACAACGCATTTGTTTGATTGGGACGAGATCAACTTTGCCGAAGCCAGCCGTGAAATGCTGGTGACGCACAACTACGCCATTCCGCAAATTGCCTTTGAACCGTTTTGGGAGAAGCCGCCGCTGTTTTTCTGGTTGCAAGTGCTTTGCATGAATTTTTTTGGCGTGAACGAATTTGCGGCCCGCCTGCCCAATGCGCTTTGCGGCGTGCTTACCTTGGTCCTTCTTTACCGCCTTGGAAAAAAATTAATGAACGAACAGTTTGGCTGGATGTGGGTACTTGTTTACGCAGGTTCGCTTCTTCCGCAGTTATATTTTAAATCGGGCATCATTGATCCGTGGTTTAACCTTTTTATTTTTCTGGCGGCTTATCAGCTAAGCGTTTATTCCGATGCAAAGAATAACCGTCCCCGGAAGCGCATTGTTCTTGCCGGCTTGTTTACCGGCCTTGCCGTGATGACCAAAGGCCCGGTAGCTTTGCTTATCATTGGTTTGTGTTACGGCGCGTTTGCCATCGGCACAAGGTTTCGAAACTTTATGAAGCCGCTGCACATCTTGCTCTTTCTGGCCGTAACAGCCCTGGCCGGCGGACTTTGGTTTATTGCCTTGCTGGCAAACGGACAGCAGCACATCATCACTGAATTTATTCTTTACCAGGTCCGCCTTTTTCAAACCGAAGACGCGGGCCACGGCGGACCGTTTTTTTACCATTTTATCATCCTCTTGATCGGTTGTTTTCCGGCGGCGGCGTTAAGCATTCTTTCCATGCGCATCGGCAACCGCGTAAACGAAACACCACGCCATTTTCACCGCTGGATGATGATTTTGTTTTGGGTAACGTTGCTGTTATTTTCGATTGTAAAAACAAAGATTGTTCATTACTCTTCGCTGTGCTATTTTCCACTAACCTATCTCGCTGCCGTTAGCTTTTATCATTTGTACCGCCTCAAATGGAGTTTGCCAAGCTGGAACAAATGGTTAGAATTTACTACGGGGCTTTTACTGTCTCTGCTCATTCTTATCGTTACGTTTATTGACCAACTTAAACCTTACCTGCTGCAACCCGGAAGAATAAAAGACGTCTTTGCAAAAGCAAACTTGCAAGCGCAGGTTGAATGGAGCGGCTGGGAAAAATTACCGGGACTGATTTTATTGCTGGGAGTTGTTGTTTTTGTGCTTCGCGTAAACTATAGTGTGCGCAGGGCTTTGGTGGCTTTGTTTCTGGCAGCGCTTGTCGGCATCAACTTAACCATCGTTCTTATTACACCCAAAGTAGAGCCTTACTCGCAAGGCGCGGCAATAGAATTTTACCAAAGCAAGAAAAACGAAAATGCGTTAGTTGAGCCACTGCGCTTTAAAAGTTATGCGCATCTTTTTTACACGATGCGTCCGCCGCAGTTTACGCGAAGTTTGGCCGATAGTATTAAACAATTCAACACACATCCGGAAATACCGGTTTATTACGTGGGTAAGATTCAGAACAAGGAAGAGAACGAAAGAGAGATGCCTTACCTGCAAAAGCTTTACGAGAAGAACGGTTTTGTGTTTTACAAGCGCAATTCGGGCAACACACCGTGATGAAGTTGCTTACTTACCCAATAGCGGACAAGGTGTACAAGAGTGCGACGCAACGAGGCTCAATGGATAGACGAACGTTTGGCACCCAAAAAATGTTCCGTTTAAACCCCTTGCTTTCCGTTTGTCCATTGGACAAAATTTTCTTTCCTCCACGTTATGGAACGCGGCGACTTTGGCGTCTTAGCAAAAAACCAATTTTATGCAGAAACGAATGTTCGTAGCCATCCTTGCCACAGTCGTTGTTTATTCGGCTTCGGCACAAATCACGCAAAAAGATGAAGCGCCGAACCCACCTCCACCACCCAGGCCTCACGTTAAAAAAATGAAAGACGTTCCGCCTCCTCCGCCACCACCTTCGGAGCCGCCACCGCCCGATGCGCCGCCCCCACCGCCGCCTCCATCATTGGCAAACGATGCTCAATTACCCGATGACTTTACTGCCTTTATGAAACGAAATCCTTCGGTAAAAGGCGTATCATGGAAGAACGATGATGTGATGATTATTCGTTTGAAATCGGGCGACGAAGAACGCTACAACCTGAACGATGCGCAAAGCAAAAAAGCGGCGGAAACAAAATACGGCGAGTTGCCGCAGGCTCCACCGCCTCCGCCTGCGCCGCCCGTACCACCCGCTCCCCCAAGACCGCCGAAAATGAAAGGCACCTTGTCATAACAAAAAAATTCCCGCAGTGTTTGCGAGAATTTTTTATTTGATGCGAGAGAGCGTTTACAAAAAATATATCTTCTTTTCAGGACACGCCATAGGCGTGTCCCTACTCCCCTTTGTCATTCACTGTTCCTCAATCGTCTGTTCTGCGGTTGCCTAACTCCACTCCTTTTCTTCCTCGGCTTTTCGCTTGTCAATGCGGCGGGTAAGCAGGATGCTGACACCGTACAAAAGCAGCAGCGGAATGGCCACAGTCATTTGGCTGATAACGTCGGGCCCCGGTGTGATGACGCCAGCCACGATCATGATGATGACAACGGCATACTTCCACATGCGGCGCAAATAACTGGCGGACACGATGCCGATTTTTGCCAGTAGAATCATGAGCAGCGGAAGCTGAAACGCAAGCCCTGAGCCAAGCACAAGCGGAATCAACGTATCAAAATACGAAGCAATGGTCCAGCGGTTTTCAATGTTCTCGTCGAGTTGAAAATTGCCAAAAAAGTTCAGCGTGTAAGGCGCAATCACAAAATAGCCAAAGGCCACGCCGATGAAAAAAAGAACCGATACCCAAAAGATAACGCCACGGGTATTCTTCAGTTCTTTCTTGGTTAAGGCCGGCCGGATGAAGCGCCAGAACTCCCAAAAGATGTACGGGAAAGCGAGGATGATACCGCCAATCAGCATCACTGAAATAAAGGTGCTAAACTGGTTGGCCACGCCGGTGCTTTGCATTTGAATGCTGAGTCCCTTCATACAAAGCGCTTTTTCCAGGTTCAGGTAGCGGCCAATGCGGCACAAAACGCCGTAAGTCGGAAAGTCGGAATGGGTAGGGCCGAGTAAAATTCTCTTCACCACAAAATCGCGGTAAACAACAATTAAAATGGCGCCAATCGTAATGGCCAATACACTTCGGAAAAGATGCCCGCGCAGAACTTCCAGGTGGTCAATGAACGACATCTCTGCTCTTTCGTCGTTTCCTCCGCCGCGCTTAAAAAAAGATAAAGCCATGCGGCCAAAGATAACGGAGGTTTGTGGTTGGTGGTTTGTCGTTTGTGGTTGGCGTAAAAAATAGAAAAAGCCTCCCTATTTTGGAGAGCCCGAAAAAGAAAAACGTTTCGCAAAGCACGAAAACCACAAATGACAAACCACCAACCACAAACCTCACTTCAAGACTTTCAGCTTCACCATTTCAATCCGCGTGTCGCTGACACTGAGGATGTCGAACTCAAAATCATCAATGATGATGTGCTCTTTTTGGCGCGGAATGGTTTCATGGTGAGAGATGATAAAACCCGAAAGGGTTTCCGATTCATTCTCCGGAAAATGGAGGTTGTATTTTTCACTGATGTAATCCAGTTCCAGGCGGCCAGCAAAAATGTACTCGTTCTCGGCCAGTTGCTTTTCTACAAATTCTTCGCTGTCGTACTCGTCGTGTATCTCGCCAAAAATTTCTTCCAGCACGTCTTCCATGGTGACAATGCCGGCGGTGCCGCCAAATTCATCCACCACCCAGGCAATGCTTTTTCGTTCGCGGGTAAACTTGCCAATCAAATCCGCGGCGCTCATGCTTTCAGGTACGGCCGGTATGGGCAACAAAATACTTTGAATGGTTTGCGGGCCTTTAAACAAATCGAGTTGGTGAATGTAGCCAACGATATCGTCAATGTTTTTTTCATAGACCACCAACTTACTCAGCTTTGTTTCAATGAGTTTTTTCTTTGCTTCTTCCACGCTGCACGAAAGGTCAACGCCAATCACTTCCTTGCGGGGCACAAGGCACTGCCTGATTTTTACCTTGGGCAATTCAAGGGCATTCTCAAAAAGTTCGGTATTCATTTCTTCGGGCTCAAAATCCGTGTTGTCGTTTTGCAGAAACAGCGTCTCTGAAGTATTGCCCGAAAGGTTGTCTTTGGTGTCGCGTACCCGCACGTTAAAAATGTATTTGAGCGACCAATTGGCCATGCTTAAAAACAGCCGCGCCACGGGCAAAAAAATTCCGTAAAGCACATTAATGATGAACACAAAGCGGGTAAGAATAAAATTGCTGTGCGCCCTGAAAATGGCCCGCGGAATAAACTCGCCGAGAATGAGCACGACAAAGGTGGCGAGAATGATGTTGAGCCCGACCCGCACGCCTTGGTAATAAAGTCCCATTGCGTTCCACAACGTATCGGTAATGTTTACAAAAAGCAGGGCAAAGCTCACCAGGAAGAGTGTGAAGCCAATGAGCATGGTGCTCAAAAAAAGTTCGGGGTTTTCAAAATAACGCGAAAGGATGACCGCATCGTAGCGGCCTTGTTTTTTGCGCAGCTCAATACCAAAACGGTTGACACTGTAAAAGGCCATTTCAATGCCTGCAAAAAAACCCATCATGAGCAACGTGACAATAAACCACGCGATTGTACTTACGGCTATCATTTGGATAAAGATAGAAATTTGAGTGAGAAGAAGGCTTTCAGCTATCGGCCTTCAGAAGTCAGAAGAATTTTGCTGAAGGCCGATAGCTGAAAGCTGATTTCGCTTACTTTAAAAAATCCAGCACGATCTCCTCCGCTTCGGCGCAGGCATTTTCCAAATCGGAGTTAACAATGACTTTGTTGAAATAAGTTTTGAAGCTGATTTCGTAAGCGGCTTTGTTTACTCTTGCGTTCAGCGATTCTTCGCTTTCGGTGCCGCGGCCGGTGAGGCGGCGGCGCAGTTCGTCCACGCTTGGCGGCTCAATGAAAATAGAAAGCGTGGTTTCGGGAAACTGCTGCTGCACGTGAATGGCGCCTTTTACGTCTATGTCCAACACCGGCGTTTTGCCTTCACTCCAAATGCGCTGCAGTTCAGCTTTCAGCGTGCCGTAATATTTCCCTTCGTACACCATCTCCCACTCCACAAATTCTTCGTGCTGAATTTTGTTGGTGAACTCTTCCACGCTCATGAAATAATAATCGGCGCCGTTCCTCTCTGTGCCTCTTGCGGGCCGCGTGGCGGCCGAAATGGAGAAAGCCAATTTGTCGGGATACTTCGCCAGTAAATAGCGGGTGATGCTGGTTTTGCCCGCGCCGGAAGGTGCGGTAAGAATGATGATTTTCTGTTGGTTGTTGATGGTCATGCGTTGGTCGCGAAGGTAGAAGAAAAGTTCACTTGTTTACCTGTTCAGAGGTTCACCATGTTCGTTTCCCCCAGTGTGAGTTTTCTTTTGCTACAATGAACAAGTGAACAGGTAAACAAGTGAACCGATTAACTTTAGACCCGTGCAGCACGTTGAATTTTTTCATAAAGACCATTTTGAGAATCGCTATCGCCGCCGCAAGGCAAAGGGCTCCCTTTCGCAGTTCATTGATTTTTTTTGGGAGACTGATTTTGACGAACTCTTTGTTCAATACCCGAATGGCTTTTCCGATGCGCTGTTTCCCAACGTCGGTTACACGTATTTGATCAACCTGGGAACGCCTTGCATAATGCAACTGGAGGACGACAAATACGACATCAAGAACGACGGCTTTCTGCCACGGCACAAAGCCATGATCTGCCACCATTCAGCAGGCAATAAATTGTTCGGCATAAAGTTCAACGTATCGCCGGTGATCTTTCAAAAACGGGTCAATTTTTCGGAGTACCGCGAATACATTTTCCCCCTGGCTTATTTAATTGACCGCGCCGTGGTTGACAAAGTGAGAAAGGCCGGATCATTTGAAGAACGGGTAAAGATTTTATCGGACTACTATGAAGCTATCATTGCCGAAAACGAAGGCTCACTAAAACCGGTGGCCGTTGTCACCGAAATTTTGCAGGACTGTGCAACAAAGAATTCTTTTGATGTTTCCATTGAAGAATTGTCGAAACGATACGGCATCAGTACCCGTACATTGCAACGTTATTTTGAAGCCTCCACCGGCATTACCAGCAAACAGGCTTTGCAAATTTTGCGCATTCGCAAAGCCGTGGAAAAACTAACAAGACAGCCAAAAGATTTTCATTACAGCCAATTTGGTTATTACGATTACAGTCATTTTCTCAAGCACCTCAAACAGTTTTTAAACCATCAAACCGTTACCGTTCTTCAACCGCATTTGAAGTTGCTGAAGTCGAAATAGCAATCGGCAATCGAGAATCGGCAATTTCAGTGGTTGATAAGTTTTGAAAGCATGCTGAAACAACGCACCAAGTTAATACCGGCGACAGTAAGAGCTTCCTTATTGCAATACGTGAGATCCTCGGCAATATCAAGTGCTGCATCTATCTCAATAAGGGAACCTCGTGCAATCTCAAAAAAACGTTTCCGTTCTGCCTCTGACTTTCTTGAGAATCCTTCAGAAATATTCAGGTAAACCGAGAGTGCTGCCCGCCTGATCTGTTGAACCATTGCAAACTTCTCATCTGGCGGAAAATGCTTTGTAAACCCATAACAGTCTTTAACAAAAGCTCTGGCAACTTTACAAACATCGAACTGTTGATGGTTCAGTTGAAGAAACATGCGTCTTTTCTTTGAAAATAGAAAAGTCTGTCCATGTTTAAAGCCTCTTTCATTGCCGATTCTCGATTGCCGATTACTGCCAATTAATTCCCTCCCGCTCTCTGCCGCTCTTCTTCTGATGCCGTTGTTCTTCTGCGAGCCTGTTGCACTTTGTTGTTGCCAAAGCGGTAGGTAAAGGAAATGTTCGCCACGCGGGAATCGCGGTAAGCGTGCCAGTTCTCCACGTAGCTCCCCGTGTATTCTACTCTTGCTTTCGGAAGGTTCGTCCAGAAAATATCGGTGATGTTGAAACGTACGGTGCCTTTGCCGCCAATG
>Ga0308175_100000192_pt1 | contig 47386 bp, 45 predicted proteins | sample PhyCR1_3_FD_203893 | JGI IMG/M metagenome (GOLD analysis project Ga0308175, IMG submission 203893) | Soil microbial communities from UC Gill Tract Community Farm, Albany, California, United States - DLSLS.C.R1 | ecosystem: Environmental > Terrestrial > Soil > Agricultural land | place: USA...
GGATTGAAAAACCATTCTTACAACTGAAAGCGAAAATTGTTTATAGCTAAAGGCACAGCGTCTTTCAAAATCTTATCTTTAAACACCGGCGCCTTTATCCCCTGAATAAGAAACAACCACCCTGCGAGAGCCCTATTTCTTCACCTCAAAAAACTTCATCATGGAAGAAACAATGCTCCGAAGCGAAGCCCTCACGCTTGCGCAAAAAAACCTGCTCGATTATTTTCAAACTCACGACGTAAAGTACGTAGCCGAAGATGCAGTGTACCGCAACATGAACACCGGCGAAATCTACAAAGGCAGGGCCGAAATAGGCGCCATGCTGCACTTCTTTTACCACGTTCTGTTTGATGCAAAAGCCGAACTGGTGAACTACGCCGTTACCGAAGAAAAAGCCGTGGTGGAAGGCCGGGTAAAGGGGAAGCACATCGGTAATTATAACGGCATTGCCGCCACCGGCAAAGAGGTTGACTTCCCGCTCTGCATAACGTACTATTTAAAAGATGGGCTTATCCAAGAGGCACACATTTATACGTCAACCGATGTGCTCATGCAGCAGTTGGGCGTCGGCGCTTCCAAACAAAAGGCCACGTACCTCGTAAGAGACATTTTCCACTTAAAATTTGGGCAGTTTAAAGCCGCCAAAGCATTGTTGCAGGAAGCGATGGACAAAGGTCTGATGCCGGACAACGCACAGGCAAGAGTGTTTTCCGACTTTACCGGAGATGCCTATCGCCTCATCTTTGAAGAAGGCTTCAACAGCCTGACCGATTACGAAGCGGCGCTAACCGGCGGCATGAAGGCCGAAGAATGGCAGGCTTGGTACGAACAATTCAAACCACTAGTAGAGCGCAGCCATCGCGAAATTTTGAAGCAAGTGATCTAATGCTTCCTCTAACAAACATTGCAGGTCGCAAGGCCTGCGATGTTTGTTTCCGCATGCGAGACCAATTGTTTTGCGTTGACCGTATTCGGTGTGATCTTTTTTCTAAACGAAAAGAACGTGTTCTGTTTATGCGATTTAATGCAAACGGAAGGATAAACTTCATTGCTCTTCCAGCCACTTCACCAATTCTTTCTTAATCGCTTCGCCGATGATTTTTTGCTTGGCCGGGTTCTTTAAAAAATCATGGCTTGCGGCATTGTCGCCGATCTCCAATAAAACGCGGTAAGGAGTGGCGTTCAGGTTTTCGTCCAAACTATAAAACGAAAGCTTGCCGGTGCTGGCGCAGCGGTAATCGTTGCGGCCCGTGGTGCTGTCGAGCAACACGCCGCGGTCTTCCATGCCCGTGGCCGTGCAAATGGCTTTCACCAAACGAGCTGCTAAATCACGGTTCACTGTTTCATAAGTATCGCCATAATGAATATAGCCCCACACGGCATGACGACGTGTGCCGCCGTTGTTGTGCACGGCGATAAATACTTCGGGACGTTTTTTGTTCGCTTCCTTCAATTCGTAAGCATAGCCCGAAATCTTCCCGTCAACCACCGCCGTTGTGTGCGCAATTTTTGTGTTGCTGCCGCTGTCGGCGTGATGCACATCAGTACGGCCTAAGCTCCATACCCTGTATTCTTTCAGCTTTACTTTGTCCGATGGAACGGTGAGCTTCATGGCTGCGGTAGCAATGCCGTTGCAGGTTTCGGCCTCGCTAAAATCCACGCCGGTATCGGTTTGGTGCGAGGGCTGCCAGACAACCGTAATTTTCTTTTTTGATGCGTCGGCATCTTTTTTTTCTGTACGAACGGTACCGCGAAAGCAAAGGATAAACGAGAGCGTCAAACAGGTCAAACGAATCATGTGAATGTGATTTTAAAGGCTCGTACCGGTTGCATAAATATAGTCACTCCTGCTGCTTAATTCAACCACATTGCCGTTCATCTTAAAGCAAGACTGTAGTTTGGCAAGGTTATTTTAAGAAGAATAAGCGATAACCTTCTTCTTCATTTAAACAACAAATTCACATGGGAAATCTGTTGTACATCATCGCCGTAATTCTCGTCATTGGATGGCTGTTGGGCATGTTTGCCTTTCACGTAACCGGCGGGCTTATTCATGCCCTCTTGGTCATTGCCATTATCTTATTTTTGATACAACTGTTAAGCGGCCGCAGGGGCGTGTAATCTGCAGCGAAGCAACAGAAATCACGCAACGCAAACGACAAAAGAACGAGCTGCGAAACGAGGCAGCCCGTTCTTTTTTTGTGCAGAGATTATTTCATGTCGGGTATTGGAGCTTTCTGCCGTCGCTCAAGTTTGCTGAAACCCCACTGTAGCCGCAAAGTAAAATAATTGCGGAGGTTGTTCGTCTGTACATCCTCAATGTAGTTTTCGCTTACTACCCGTTGCAAGGCTGTTTTGGTAGCCAGTAAATCAAAAGCTGTCACGCTGATTTGTCCGCGGCCTTTGGCCACTTGGACGTTTACCGAAAGATTGCTGTTGAACTGTCCCTTATCGGCACCGTCGGGCGCCTGGGTATTGTATTGATAAGAAAGCGCCGTTTGCACGTACCATCGCTTCATTACCTGGAACCGCAAGCTATTGTTTAACGTGTGCAGGCTGTATTCGTCGTTGCGGCGAAGCAAAGAATGGTAATCGAGCCGGTTATACCAAAGGCGGTACGACGTTGTGAGGTAAACAAAACGAAACAGCTTGCAACTGCCTTCGGCCATTGGTGAAAGGGAAAGCCTTGCGGTGTTGAGCACTGTTTTATCAGCCGGCGTCCAGTTGCGCGAAACCATCGGCGCAAGCGATAGCGTAAAACCGGAGGAGCGAACGCCTTGCCCGTGTTTGGAAAAAGACAGCGTTGCGTTGACTGAGTAATTGCGCGAATCGTAGCGCTTGTTCGATTGGAAATAAACCTGGCGGCCGTATGCGAAGCCCGATGAGGTGTTCCAGTTGATAAAGCTTTTGTCTTGTTGGTAAAGTTTCGAAAAGCTAAGGTTGGCTCTTGCGTTAAACATGCCTTGCACATTAATGTATTGAGATGTGACGCGGCGGTATTCGTCGTAGGTTGTTGCGTTCACAATCTGGTTGCTCACCGGTGCATAGGCCGCGCTGGCCATCAGCGTTGTGCGGTTGTTTGAATAATTGTAACTGAGTAAATAGTTCTGCGAGAAGGCCGTTCGCAAGGCTGGATTACCCAGCCGGATGTAGAGCGGATTGCTGTTGTCGGGCACAGGCCGCAATTGATCAACGGAGGGCTGAACGGTAACGGCTGAAAAAGCGGCCCTCAACATTTTTCCCTTTCCCACTGCGTAGGCTGCGTTAAGGGTGGGCGAGTAGCGCAGGAGGTCTTGCTGAAGGTTTTCTTTTTGAAGGCTGCGAACCGTGCGTTGCCAAAGCGTTGTCAGGCCGCTGCTAACGTTCCATTTCTGGTTGGTGAAGTGAAGCGAAGCGCCGGCACTTTTTGTTGCATCGGTGGAGATGACCGTGGCCGAATACAAACTGTCGAAAGTGGCTTTGTGCGTTGCGCTGTCAAGGTTGTAAATCATGCGGTCGTTGTTTTGCTGCGACCAGTTATAATTGCCGGTTAAATTGAGGCGAAGATTTTTTGCAAGAGGCTCGGTATAGGTAAAATTTGCCGAATAAGATTTTATTTTGTTTTGGTTTTTTGTTTCACGGTTTAGGGTGTCGCCGCTGGCAGGAAGGCCGTTGACGAAATAAGTGTTGGTTGATTGAGAGAGGAGTTCTGATTGCTGATCACCGCCGTTGGTCTGCGCCGAAAGAAACAAGTTACGGCCCTTGCGGTTCAGGTATTTTCGCCAAGTTACCGAAGCCGAAACGTTTTGTCCTTTACCGTTTGCTGTTGTGTTGTTGCGGCTTTCGTTGCGCAACAAACCGTTTTCGCTCGTGAGCGAGGAGCTGCTGTTTTCGTTGTTGTTTTTTGTTTTGTTGAACGACAGCGTTGCGTCCAAAATGCTTGACGAATCAATCCACAAATTGGCGTTGAGGTTGACGCGGTGATCGCCGTAAGCGTTGTTGAAACGCGAGGCCGCTTTGGTAAAAAAAGACGTGTCGGTAGTAATTAACTGCGTTCGTTCGCGGTAGGTTTCGTTGCTGCTTGTGCTTTGATTGAAGGCGTAACTGGCATTGAAGCGCAGCTTCCCGATTTTATCACCGTAATTAACGCCGGCGTTCAGGTCCGAACTGGTGGGTCCGCCGGCGACTTTAAAGAGGCCCGTTTTGTTGCTGCTGTTGTAGCCGCCCGTAAGACTCAGTCTTTTATTTTCGTTAAACCGGCTGATGTTGGCATCGGCTTCAAGATTGTTTTTTGTTCCCGCGGCGGCGGCGGCATTGCCAAAGGTTTTGCTTCCGGCCTTGAGCTTTATGTTGAGTGTTTTGTCTTCGCCGTCGGGAGGGATGTTGTTAAAGATTTGTTCCAGCGTTTTGGTGTCCATCACCTGGATTTTTGCCACCATGCCCGCCGGAAGTTTTTTCATTGAGAAGTTCGGGTCGCCGCCAAACAAATCTTCGCCGTCAACCAAAATGCGGGTAATGGGTTTGCCGTGAAAAGTCATCTTACCCTGTGCGTCAATCTCCAATCCGGGCAATCGTTTCACAAAATCTTCCACCACGTCAAAGGGTTCAAACATCGAGGAGTCAACGTTGTATTCCGTTGTATCGCCTCTGACCACAACCAACGGCAGTTTTGCTTTAACCACCACGCCTTCCATCATCGTTGACGAAGGCGAAAGAAGAATTGTGTCAATGCTTTTCTTGTTTCTCTGCAAGAGTGCAAACCGCTTTTCGGCGTAGCCAATGTGTTGCAAGAAAAGGAAAGCTGTGTCGGCTTTTAGCTTTAAAGAGAAAGAGCCGTCTTCGTCCGTGATAAATTTTTTGGAGCCTTCTGTTTGCAGGGAAACGGTGCAGTTCTCCAGCGGCGTTTTGTCCAGCGAATCAACGACAATGGCTTTAAAAACCCTGTCTTCTTTTGCTTGTGCAAAACCGCGTGCCGGCAACAGACAGCCGGTAAAAAGGAGCAGCGTCACAAAGCAAAAAAATCTCATTTGGCAGAGGACAAAGGTAGAACGAAGGACGCCGCTAAAAAGTATCGCTAGAATGATGGGCCTTGCTTTAACGTAAAACCGGTTTTTACAAAACGGGTGCTGCTTCGCTTCTTGAAGGCATAAGCGTTTGGCCGCTGCGCACACCGGTGTGTTTGCCTTCTTCCACTACGATTTGTCCGTTCACCAGCACGTAACGAAAGCCTTTTGAATAAGCGTGTGGCTTTTCGTAAGTGGAAAGATCGGTTACTTGTTTTTCGTCAAACACCACGATGTCTGCGGCAAAGCCTTCGCGTAAAAGACCGCGGTCTTTAAAACCGAATTTTTGTGCGGGCAGCGAAGTCATTCTTCGCACGGCTTCTTCCAACGAAATCACTTTTTCTTCGCGAACGTATTTGGCCAGCACTCTTGCGTTAGTGCCATAGCCGCGTGGGTGTGGTGAGCCTTGCCCAAACACACGAATAGATGCATCACACGCAAACATGTTGAAAGGATATTGCATGATGCGCTTCACGTCGTCTTCGCTCATACCGTGAAAAACCATCGAAGCACCGCCCCTGCCCATCATGTCCATCACGGTTTCGGTTTCTTCTTTGGCTTTGTGCTTGCGGCCCATCAACAGGTTTACTTCTTCAATACTCTTACCGTTATAAGTTGTATCGGCTTTGTAAAACGCCACCACCGGATAACTGAAATGCTTGAGCTTGCGTTTTTTCAATTTCCTCAGCATGTAATCCGTGATGTATTTTCTTGTTTCGGGCCTTGCCAGTCTTGCTTTGATGGAGTCTTGTCCATCGGATAGAATTTCATCGGGCAAGAGAGTGCTTAACGAAGTGCTGCTGGCTGTGTACGGATACTGGTCAATGGTTACATCGAGGCCTTCTTCTCTTGCCTTGATGATCATCGGAACGGTTTCTTTGCTGCGTCCCCAGTTTTGTTGTCCGCTCAATTTAAAGTGCGAAATCTCCACTGGCATTTTTGCTTCGCGGCCCACGTGCAGGGCTTCGTTAATGGCCTGCACCACGCTGTCGCCTTCGTCGCGCATGTGCGAGGCATAAACACCGCCGTATTTGGCTGCGGCTTTTGCCAGCGCCACAACTTCTTCGGTTGAAGAGTACGTGCCGGGAATGTAAATAAGGCCTGTGCTGAAACCCACCGCGCCGTCTTTCATTGCCTGCTCAACGATGGCTTGCATCTTTTTAATTTCTTCATCGGTGGCTTTGCGATTGGCTGTGCCTATTACGGCTTTGCGCACGTCGTTGTGGCCAATGAGCGTAGCCACGTTGATGGAAAGTTTTATTGAATCAAGCTTTTGCAAATAAGCTTTGATATTCACGTTTGACGAGCCGCAGTTGCCTGTAACAACGCTTGTCACACCGTCATAAATGAAATTATCGGCTGTTGGATTTTTTACCTCATCGCCTTCGATGTGCGTGTGCACGTCAATAAAGCCGGGAGCGACGATCAAACCATTTGCATCAATCGTTTTTTTGGCAGGCAGCGAAAGATTTTTACCGATGCGAAAAATCCTCCCGTCTTTCACGGCAACGTCGCCCCAAACCCAGGAGTTGCCGGTTCCGTCGAGAATGCGGCCTTTTTTAATTAAAACATCAACCGTTGTTTGTGCGTGAAGATGAACTGTCGCGAAAAAAGAAAGAAGAAAAACAAAAGACTTCATGCTTAAAAATAAGGCTTTGTCGTTTGTGGTTGGCGTGAGGAGGGAAAAGGCTTTCTCTGCGCAATTCTTCCTGATAAATGCAGATGGCAATCGAAATGCGTTTTCGCACAACACGAAACCACAAACCACAAACCTTACAGGTAACTTAACCACCAATCGCGGTGCGTTTGCTTGTAATCGCTAAACCATTTGCAAAGCGGATAAAGAAATGCTACCACGCTTAGCCAAACGGCATACACAGCGGCCAGGGAATAACCTTGCCCGGGAATGATAAACTTGGGAACAAGCAGCGGAAGGTCTTTCGTTTCGGTCATTGTATGTCCGCTGGCAAAAAAGAAAACAGTAGCCACGGCGTGCAGCAAAAAGAAGTGGAGTACGTAATAAAAGAAAGGCACACGACCGTAAACGGTAATCACTTTTGATAAGCCGCTTTTCGCGCCTTCGGCCGCGGCCAAAAACAAAAGTGCCGGGCCGATGGTAACGCACATGTACAAAAGCGAAGGCGGGTATTTGTGCACGTCAACAAAAGACATGATGGTATAGAGAATGTTTTTTTGCGGCGCCCAATGTTCGGGATTGCCGTAAATATTTATCGCCCGTAAAACAATGAAGAAGGCAATTACGCCAAAACCCAAACGAAGCAGCATTTGCCGCCGCGCCGCGCCTTCGTATTGCATAAACAGCCGCCCGAAACAATAGCCCATCGTCATCAATCCCACCCATGATAAAAAAGGATAAAGCACCAAAATGTTGTGCGAAGCACCGAGGTGCAACAGGCCGGGATGGTGAAGAAAAAGATAAACAGGGTTATAGTTGTTGTCGTGGTTCTTTTCGTAAAAATCAAGACCGTTGTGACCGAGAACAATCAACACTCCCAAAACAAGAATGGCCTTGAAGGGCAACCAAATAATGGCGGCCATGCAAATCATGCTGATGCCGATGGACCAGATGGTTTGCAAGCCAATGGTGTTGTAAGTAAGATCAAAGCTGAAGGCAAGATTGATGATGGCAATTTCGATGAAGAGCAACCACAAGCCGCGTTTTAGCAGAAACAGGCTCAGGTCTTTTTTTGTTTTTCGTCCCGACTGAAAATAGATCGAGCTACCGGCAAGGAACACAAACACCGGCGCACAAAAATGCGTGATCCACCGCGTGAAGAAAAGCAGTGGCGTAGTGGTTTGCAGGTTTAGCGGGTCGTCGGTCCAGGCGGTGGTGTGCAAAAAATCGCGGCTATGGTCAAGGGCCATAATCACCATCACCAGCCCGCGCAAAAGATCAATGCTGTTGATGCGAAAAGCTTTTTCGTTTTGCGTGAGTGCGAGAACGGGAGTTTTTGGCGGAGCGGCCGTAAGAAGCGTTGACATGGCAGTGGTTTTATAAAATTGAACAGCGTTGCTACCTGTCAAGTTAGAACAATTTTTTAATTGAGGAAAGCCTGTACCAATGCGTTTGCCGCCGGCTACCCTTTCGCGTTTTGCAACGAAACCGGTAAATTCAGTGCGTAGTTTCTTATTCACCGAAAAGCAACTGTTTATGTCGTTCACCAAAGTTTGGATTCATGCCGTGTGGGGCACCAAAAACCGCGAGCCGGTTTTAGCAAAAGAAAAAAGGTCACTCCTTTTCAGCCACATCAAAGCAAATGCCTTTGAAAAAGAAATTTACATTGATACCATCAACGGGCATCTCGAGCACGTGCATTGCCTGTTTGAATCAAATGCGGAAATCAGTTTGTCGAAAACATTGCAGTTGTTGAAGGGCGAAGCCTCGCATTGGGCAAATCAGCAAAAATTGTTTCATCAAAAACTGGATTGGGCCGATGAGTACTTTGCGGTATCGGTAAGCGAATCCATCGTGGACAAGGTAAGAGCCTACATCAACAATCAGGAGGAGCATCACAGGAAAGCGTCCTTTGCGCAGGAGTATGAAACATTTTTACAGAAGTACGGCTTGCGCAGAGACAAGCAAAAGCATCCGTGATGAGTACGAGTGCAGCGTTTATTTGCTCCTATGAACTCTCTGTCTTTGCTAACCCAGCCTTCAGGCTGGGTACATGAACGAAACTCCGAAAATGGATATGGGCTTTAGCCCAGCTCTAAATACTGTTATGCGGAACCTCGCAATGAAAAAGGTGCATAGCGGGAAATAATTCGATTTTAACTAAAGAGGTATTCCACGTCTTCTTTCGTTAACGCCTTCACAAACGACGTGTCATCGGCGATCAATTCTTTCGCTAGTGCTCTTTTTTTCTCTTGCAGTTGCATGATCTTGTCTTCAATGGTGTCTTTGCAAATCATGCGGTAAGCAAAAATATTTTTGGTTTGCCCTATTCGGTGCGTTCTATCTATTGCTTGTTGCTCCACGGCCGGGTTCCACCACGGGTCAACGATGTACACGTAATCGGCTGCAGTTAAGTTCAGGCCCACGCCGCCGGCTTTTAACGAAATCAGAAACACTCTTGTTTCTTCGTCGTTTTGAAAAGCCTGAATGGCTTTTTCTCTATCAGGAGCCGATGTGCTTCCGTCGAAGTATTCGTACTTCACGCCAAGTTCGGTAAGCTTTTCTTTGATGAGGGCCAACATGCCGAGGAATTGCGAGAACACCAGCGCCTTGTGATTGCCGATGTTTTCGGTGATTTCTCTTGCCAGTTCCTCCAGCTTGATGGAATGATTCGGAAGCTTTTCTTCCTCATTCAATATTGCCGGCGAGTCGCAAATCTGCCGCAGCTTCATTAAACCTTGAAGAATTGTCAACTGCGATTTCGAGATGCCCTGCTCTTCAATCGTGCCCATAATCTTCGCACGAAAATCGTTGCGATAAGCATCGTAAATTCTTCGCTGCTCGTCGTCCATTTCGCAGAAGAGAACCGTTTCGGTTTTATCGGGGAGGTCCTTTGCCACTTGTTCTTTTGTGCGGCGGAGAATGAACGGATACAACACTTTTTTAAGGTGCTCTTTCTGTTCCTGTTCGCCAAATTTGTCAATCGGTATCGCAAACTCCTGCCGGAAGAATTCGACAGAACCCAACATACCGGGGTTGAGAAAATTCATTTGCGCATAAATGTCAAAGGTGTTGTTCTGCAGCGGCGTACCGCTCATGCAAAGGCGGTTCTTTGCGTTCAATAGCGAAGCTGCTTTCGTGACCTTACTCGTTGGGTTTTTGATGGCTTGCGATTCGTCGAGTATTACGTAATCAAACTTCATCCCCGTAAACAGTTTGATGTCGCTGCGCAGCGTACCGTAAGTGGTAATGATGACGTGATGCTTCAGGAGTTCATCAATCTGCCGGCTGCGCAAGGAGCCGTGATGAATGTAGTATTCAAGCGAAGGCGTGAACTTTTTTATCTCGTTTTCCCAGTTGTAAATAAGCGTGGTGGGACAAACCACAAGCGCCTTCATCTCGCCGTCGTTGTTCTCGTAATAATGTTGAAGAAAGGAAAGAGCCTGCACCGTTTTACCCAAGCCCATGTCATCGGCCAAAATGCCGCCCCACGCAACTTCCTGCAAATAATTGAGCCATTGAAAACCCGCTACCTGATAAGGACGAAGAATGGGTTGCAAATTCTCCGGTGCCGGAATTTCTTTGATGGCGGCAAACTCTTTGATGCGTTCGTATTTTTCTTCGAGCTGAATGGTGAGTTCTTCCGGGTTGCGTGCTTCGTAGAGTTCATCAATCACGCTTAAATGGTAGCGTGAGAGCTTGAGCTTATCTGTTCTTCCTTCGCCTACACGGAACAGCAACGAATATTTTTTCAGCCATTCTTCGGGCAAAATGCCCAACGTGCCGTCGTTGAGTTGCACAAACTGCTGCTTGTTGGCAAGGGCTTTTTTTACTTCGGCTACTGATACTTTCTGGTCGCCAAAAAGAATGTCAACCTTCGCATCAAACCAATCGGTATGCGACGAAATGTAAATGTGCGTTTGCGGCTTGGCCGTGTTGAAGCGAAAGTTTTTCAGTGATTCAAAACCGTACACCGGCACCTTCGCTTCCTTCATTGCATCTACAAAAAGAAAGAACCAATTGTTCTTTAAAACCTCAGCGCCTTTGAGTGCCAATGCAGCGCCGTCATCGAACGAAACAAAGTTTGAATGAAGAATTTCCAGCTTGTGCAGGAAGGCTTTTTCGGCTTCGCGGTTGCGGTGAACAACCACAACTTTATCGCCATTCGGAATGATTAATTCGCCTTTGTCCGCGCCTTTTACGTCAAAGCCTTTGTAAGTATAAACCGGGCTGAAAACAAGGTACTCGCCCTTTTCCTGCAAATACAATTTCGTTTCCGGTTCGCCGTCTTTTACTTCGCCAATCAGGTTTCGGTCAAAGTCAACTCTGTACTCGCGGGTAAGCGGCATTACTTTTTTCAGAAGTGTTTGCGGCCAGTCTTGTGCCGCCACCTTTTCGGTGCCTTCGGCAGAAAAACTTTCGGCTATCTCCACACCTTCTTTGTTCTCCCACAAATAAAGCTGGAAGTTGTAGAGGTAAACCAGTGGCGAAGCGGATTCGTTTTCGTTCAGCGAATGCGGTGCGCTGTCGGCTTTTACGTAACATTCAATGAGGTAATCGTCGCCGTTTTTGCTCACGCTAAAATTTGGTGTGAGGTAGTCATTACTCAACTCCACTTTTTGCAACGAAGCCGTTTTAAAGGCCTTGTCTTTGGGCAGCACAAACACCGGCGCACCGGCAAATTCAACGAACAGCTTTTTTATTTTGGGCAGAAGATATTCCGCAATCAGCGTCTTTGTTTCCGCCGGAAGTTCGTCGTCCTCGTGCTGAATGATGTTTTCCCAAAAACCGGCAAACGGAGAATTGCGGCTCACGTATTTGTTAATCTCCGCATCCTGAAGTTTGCGCACGGTTTGCAGCAGGTTTTTGTCTTCTTCGCTGTATTGTTCGGTTTCTACGTAGCGGGATAGTTCCAACTTTTGTACGTTGCCCGCAAAGCTGCCTTCTTCGTCCATCTCGCCTTCAATTAAATCAACACCGAAGAAAGGATAGGCTGCTTTGTGAAAGTTGAACACAAGGCCGAGCTTTTTGGCGATGATGTGCTCTTTTGCTTTGGGTTCCTCTTCGGCTACTTCTATTTTTTCAAACCGCGGCACTGATAGGGGCGCCGGTGCAGCCACACGCTTGATGTTGCGGTCGAGCACACGCAAGTAAGGTTTGCCATCTTTATAGCTGAATTCAAACTTGCCTTTTAGGTCGTCGTTCAACGTGTAGCCATAGGCTTCGAGCAGCTTGTTTTTTTCTTTGTCCCAGTTGCGGATGGTTTCAAAATAATGCTGCCCTTTTGTTTGAAGAAGGTGCAGGAACACAATCACTTTCGGCAAGCAAAGCAGGTGTTCTGAATCCTGGTAATCGGAACTCGTATCAAAGTTTCGCTCTTCGTTTCTGCGAATGATGACGGAATACTCTTTATCCTCAAGCTTCACCTTCGCCTTCACCGTTTCCTCTTTGGCGCTTTCAATTACCGGCGAATGTTCCTGCAACCACTTTTCGGCTTCGGCCACAATCTCGTGGCTTGACAAAAGCTGAACCGTTCGGGATTCAATCACTTTCATTTTGGCCACGGTATGACGCTGATCGTAGGCTACATCGTCTTTCAGCAATTGACCCTTGTCCATCATCTCCTGCAGGCGAATGAGCGACGCCGCTTCGTGACGGCAGATGTCGCCCAAATTATACGGACAGGCGCAGCGCAGCGAAAGCGTCTTGGGGTCTTTGTATTGCTGAACGTGAACCTTGTAAAAAGTAGCGTAGTTGTCGTCCTTCACACGAAACACGGCCGAACCGAAAAGGTCGTCGTGTTCTACCAGTTCCACAAAGCCGATGGCGTGTATTTTTTTGCCCCGGCGGATAACTTCATCGGAACCGTGCGTATAAACGTATTTCAGAAGATGGGGTAATGCCATAGATTCAGTTGGCCGTTGGCCGTTGATGGTTGGTCGAAGCGCCGAAACGGTCAACGGCCAACCATCAACGGCCAACTTTTCTAAACAGGCCAATCGGCAAAAGTAAACGAAACTTTCTCGGAAAACCTGACGATAGCGGCTAATTTTCCCGTTAAAAAAAGCGGAACAAACTGCGTTTACTGCTGCAATACCAATTTCCCGTCAAGGTACTCGGGAAGAACGTTGGCAATGTCGGGTGTAAGGCATTGCCGCAGGTCTCTTTCCAAACCATAATTCGTCAGGCGGTGATAATGCGAAGCGTCGTTCTTTTTCAGGAATTCGTACACGTCATCTTTCGCGATGCTATAAAGGTTTTCGGCTATGTGCGAAGCGTCGCAATTGATGCTGAAATGCTCTTTTATTTTCGAAATAACCGCACCGGCAAAAAGCGTGTCTTCTAAATTGGGTTTGTCTTTCCAGGCGGCGCAACCGAGGATCACGTTCTTCTTCATGGCTATCAAATGCTCACACACGGCGGATAAATTCAGAAAAGAGCCGGTGATAATTTCCCTGGCGCCTTTGGCCAACGCCATGTGCAAAAGTTTAGTGCCGTTGGTTGTGGTAAGCACCAATATTTTTCCTTTGATAAAGCTTTCGGGATATTCAAACGAAGAGTTGCCGTATTGCAGTCCGGGCGCCACCTGTCCGTCACGTTCGCCTGCGGTAATGCATTCGATTTGGGTGCCGAGTTGAATGCAGCGCTCCACGCTGTCAACGGGAATAATTTCCCTTGCGCCGTTGTACAAAGCCGTTGCAATAGTGGACGTTGCCCGCAGCACGTCAATGACAACAACAATGGTGCTTTTTACATCATACAAGTGCAGCAGTGCGGGAGAAAGACAGGTATATAAAGTGGGTTTACTCATGGGGAATAATGTGCCAATGAAAGCCACGGATGGCCTTCATTCTCGGATTATCAAATTAAGCAAAAGGAATTTTCACCACCTTGGCTTGCAAGAGTTTGTCACGAACTTTTATAAAGATGGGCGAATCAATAGCCGAATGATCAACGGCTACGTAACCCATGCCGATGGCTTTATTTAAGCTTGGTGATTGGGTGCCCGAGGTAACGTAACCAATTTGTTTTCCGTCCTTGTCGCAGATTTCGTAATGATGGCGGGGAATGCCTTTGTCCACCATTTCAAAACCCACCAGTTTACGCTTCACCCCTTCAGCTTTTTGCTGTTGCAGGGTTTCTTTTGCGGTGAAGGCTTCTTTGTTCAGCTTCGTTATCCAACCCAATCCTGCTTCAAGTGGTGACGTTGTATCGTCAACGTCGTTTCCGTACAAACAAAAGCCCATTTCCAAACGAAGCGTATCTCTTGCCGCAAGGCCAATTGGCTTCAGTCCCTGCGGCGCACCAACTTCAAAAATGGCGTTCCAGATTTTATCGGCGGCTCCGTCTTTGTCTTCAAAATAAATTTCCACGCCGCCTGCACCGGTGTAGCCCGTGGCGCTCACCAACACGTTTTTTACGCCGGCAAATTCGCCTTTCACAAACGTGTAGTATTTCAGGTTCATGATATCCATGTCTGTCAGCGGTTGCAAAATTTTCGTAGCGTTCGGACCTTGCACGGCCAGAAGACAAGTGTCGTCGGAAATGTTGTGCATTTCTACGGGGGCCTGTCCTGAGCCTGGCGACGGGTTATGCTGCTGAATCCAATTCCAATCCTTTTCAATGTTGCTTGCATTTACAACAAGCATATAAACCTTGTTCGCTTCAATACAATAAACGAGCAAGTCATCCACAAGGCCCCCTTCGTTATTGGGCAGGCAACTGTATTGCGCTTTGCCTGCGGTGAGTTTGGAAGCATCGTTAGAAGTAACGCGTTGAATTAAATCCAATGCGTTTTCCCCTTTCAGAATAAATTCACCCATGTGGCTTACGTCAAACACACCGGCTGTCCGGCGAACGGTGTGATGCTCGTCGTTGATGCCCGTGTAAGAAATGGGCATGTTGTAGCCCGCAAACTCAGCCATCTTTGCGCCGAGTTCAATATGCTTTTGGGTGAACGGTGTATTCTTCATGGCCGCAAATTTAACCGCAGATTGTCATGATTTTTTAAGGATTGCCGGGATTGTTTTGCACCGCAAATGCCAATCCTACCTCAAAAGGTTATAAAACTTGATGCAATGACGTTAATAGTTAATCTTCTTTTTGTTGGTCGGACAATAGAATACAGCCAGTGGCATCATCTCAAAGAATCCCTGCAATCCTTTTAAATCCGTGTAATCCGCGGTCAAAAAAGCCCCCAGTTTCCTGAGGGCTTCAAGTTGTTACGGCCGATGCGTAACCAACTTCAACCAAACTTAAAATATCGTGGGCACAAAAGGTATGGACATGGGGATGGGTGCGCCGCTAATGGCCTTTCTCTTTGCCGTTAGCGCAACAGCGTTTTCTTCGCGTTGTTGAAAGGTTGTTTCCTCGGTTACGTCACTATCATCATTGCTTTCCTCGTCCTTCGTATTTCTGCCGTCCATTTGACGCTCGGTTTTTTTGAGCTCACGGTCAATGGAATCCCGCACTCTTTTTTGTTTGTCGCGGATGTAGCGCAACGAATCCTTTTTCATAAGCCTGTTGTCGCTAGCGTCATCGTTTGTTGCCTTTTGCTTTTCCGGACCCACCAAATTGCCTTTTTCGCTCATTGTATAATCCACATTCGCATCCCAGTTGAACGATTCATCCATGTCCCAATCTTCCCGGTAGCGGTTGCGCCAAAAGCGGTTGCGGTAAGATTTGTTGTATTTGCGCACCACCCACGGATTATAAGCCTCTGACACCGATTCGTCAAAGTTTATTTTCTTTCCAACCGGCACTTGTATCTCTACAATCACGCCCTGCCCGCGAAACTTGCTTCCCCGGCCAATACCCAAGCCGCTACCAATGTTTAAAACACTGTCTTGCGAAACAACTTCAAAGCTGGTTTGTGCAGCCCGCTGCCGCGCATCGCTTACGCCTGATCCGGCGCTGTATTTGTGAAGGAGAACGTGGTAAACCGAGTCGTCGCTTCTGACCACATGCAGCTTCACGTTGTTGTAACGCATCGTGTCGTTGCTGATGTCAAAGCCGCGGCTGTCGTCGTCTATCCACCAGGCGCTTCCGCTGTAACGGATTTCCGGTTCGGTTACCCGCACAATTAATTTGTTGTTTGAAGGCTGCACAATAGCAACGTCCGTGCTCACTCTTTCGTAAGCTTTCAGGTCGTGACCGATGCTGATGCCAAAGGCAATGGCGGAGAACAAACCAATGAGCCAGAGACCGCCAAACACCCAGCTTAAATAATGGTTCTTGGAGCGAACCTTTAGCACTCTTCTGATAAGCCACGTGATAAAGGCAATAACGGGCACGGTGATGAAGAACAACAGCGTACTCCAGGCCAGCAGTTTCTGCCAGCTGCTGCTCCACAAAAAATTGTTGATGGGCCACCAGGCCACGCCGCCAAAAATGAAGACCATCAGCACCGCAAATAAGGACAAAGCAATGCAACCGGCCACGAAGATGAAGAAGGCTTTGAACAACACACCAATCACATGACCGATGCCTCTGCCTACCGGGCGGGCCGCCTGCCGGACATCGGCGGCAAAATCAGCGCCTTGCGTACGGGCAAATTCCTGTGCTTTTTCGTTCATATTTTTTCCAACGTTTTTTACTTCTTCACCCCAGGATTGCATGCGATCTTTAATATTGCCCATGCCTTCCTGCACGTTTTGCCGGATGCGGTTCACGTCCACTTTCTCGCCGTGCATTTCCATTTTTTCAAAGGGACTACGGGCCACAGGCAACACAATCCAAAGGATGATGTAGGCGATACAGAAAGTACCGGTAAACGAGCCGATAAAAAGGTTGGGAAAAATGTCGCGGTGAAAGGCAAAGAAAACTCCGTTCAACGTGCCGAAGACGATGTTCAAAATCAGCGGTGCGGCAAACACAAGCCGAATGATCCAGGAAGGCTGGTTAAAGTATGCGCCCAACCCACCGGCTACCCCTGCAATTACCTTATCATCGGGATTGCGAAAAAACCGCTTGCCTACGTAGCCTTCCAAATCCCGCGACGGAAGGATGATCCAAAGGAGAATGTAAAGTAAAAAGCCAAGGCCAAAACCGCCAAACGTGATGATGGCAAAAATGAGGCGTACCACGGCTGGATCAACGTTCATGTAATTGGCAAAGCCCGAACAAACGCCGCCTAAAATTTTATCGCTGCTGTCGCGGTACAAGCGGCCTTTCGTTCTTTTGTGCGTTGTTTGTGAAGTTGACGCTTGTTGGTAAGAAGTCTGCGTTGAATCCGCTGAATCGTCCTGCTGCTCAAAATCTTCTACGCGGCCCATGGAGGCGATGATGCCTTGCACGTCTTCGTCGCTGATGGCGCCTGCGCCTTTGCGCACCTTGTCGTCCATCAGTTCGGCAATGCGGCTCTCGATGTCGTTGATGATTTCGTCGCGGCCTTCTTCTTTGGCAAAATAGCGCCGCAGGCTTTCAATATAACGTTGCAAACTGTCGTAGGCAGAGTCCTCAATCGGGATCACCCGGCCCGCTAAGTTTATGTTGATGATCTTTTTCATTGTGTGGTTGGTTGAAGTTGTGTCAGGAATTTGGTTGTCCGTTTTTGGTGAGGGCATTCACAGCATTGGAAAGTTCGACCCATGTTTGTTCAAGTTCTTTATAAAAAGCCTCGCCCTTTTCCGTCAGCGAAAAGTATTTGCGGGGCGGTCCGGAATTACTTTCTTCCCAGCGGTAGGTCAGCATTTCGGCGTTTTTCAAGCGGGTCAGGAGCGGATAAAGTGTGCCTTCGAGGATGTTCATGTTGGCCGCCCGCATTTCCTCCACAATGTCACTGGGGTAGGCCTCGCCCCGGCGTATGATGGAGAGGATGCAGAACTCCAGAATTCCCTTTTTCATCTGGCTCTGTGTATTTTCGATGTTCATGGCTTCTCTCTTTTTGGCTTCGCCTCCAATCCCGCTCTTTGCGGGATTGGTAGGGTTGGCCGGTATATGTTGAATTGTTGACAGCACAAAAATATGGCTTTAGTTGGTACTATGCAACATATAGTACCAAGTTTTTTTTAGTAATGGACGAGACAAGGGATCCTGGTAAACACTTACTGACTGTTTTTCAGAGCTTTATGGAAAGTGCGAGGGATACAAAAATTTTTAACCGGCAGCATTGTTTGATGAATGGAAATAAAAAAGCCTCCAAAAGGAGGCTCCTGTGGAAGTATAGAATCGAATTTGAGTCTGAAACGAAAGGCTATTTTTTCAATCCGATCTCTCTCAACCTTTCATCCAGATATTCGCCTGCAGTCGCATCTTCGTAAGCTTTTGGATGCTGTCCGTCAACGGTGCTTTCCAGGGAAGCCAGGCTCATGTTGCTCTTTGGGTGAAGGAAGAAAGGAATGGAATAACGCGACGTACCCCACAGTTCCCGCGGCGGATTTACCACGCGGTGTGTGGTTGAGCGAAGTTTGTTATTCGTCAATCGCTGGAGCATGTCGCCCACATTTACCACAATCTGTTCGGGCAATGATGTTACGCCAACCCACTCGCCTTGCTTGGTGAGAATTTGCAAACCATCGGCCGAAGCGCCAACCAAAAGTGTAATCAGGTTGATGTCTTCGTGCTGCTCGGCGCGAATGGACGATTTGGGCTCGCCTTTGATGGGCGGATAATGAATGGCTCTTAAAATAGAATTGCCGTTGTGCACCCACTCGTCAAAATAGTGTTCGTCAAGACTGAGATAAAGCGCAATGGCCTGTAAAAGCGCCGTGCCGCTTTTTTCAAAATTGCGATAGGCTTTGTAAAGTGTTGGCGTGAATTGCGGCACCTCTTCTACCACCACGTTGTCGGGATAACCTTCGGTTTTTTCGCCGTCTTCTACCGTTTGTCCGTATTGAAAAAATTCTTTCAGGTCAGGCGCATCAAAACCTTTGGCGTGTTCGCGGCCAAAGGATGTGTAGCCTCTTTGTCCGGCCAGTTCTTTTTTCTCGTAATCAAGTTTTACATCATCGGGCAAGGCAAAAAACTGTTGCACGTATTTATACAAATCGGCAATGAGTTCGTCGGGAATGCCGTGATTTTTTACCGCCACAAATCCTACGTCTTCATAAGCCTTTCCCAATGCCTGTATAAAATTTTGTTTACGGGTTTCATCGCCGCTTAAAAAGTCGGCTAAGTCAACTACGGGAATGTTCATAACAGCAATTTTAGATTGAAGAATGGCGTCAAATTTACATTCCTTGTTGCATAAGAAGGAGAGAATTTAAAAAGAAAACGCCGCTGAAAAAGGAGTCGTGGCAGACTTGCGAAACAGGTTTGATTAAGGGCGTTGCCCGTATTGTTTTGACGACAAATAACTTTTTTCGTTTGCCGAAACGTCAACGATGCCGTAACGCAACACCCTGTTTATTGTCATTTCATCCAAAGCATTTATAACGTCCTGATAAGAAGCCGAAGGCAAGGGCTTAAGAACAACCATCAGTTCATCTTTCCGGTTGATGGCTTGCAGGGCTTTTTGTTTTTGCCGAATGAATTTTCCAAGCCCCGACTTTACATCGTAATTGGTTTGCAGGAGCCGGTTTTGTGCAAGGGCTTTTTGAAAATCGCCTTCGTAAACAATTATTTTCTCTTTGTCGAGAATGGCGGTTACCAATGTTTTTTCATAAATATTTGTAATGCCTCCAGGATCGGCTTTGGGCATGTTAAGTTTTGTAATTGTTGGTTGTGTAATTGACGTAGTAAAAATGAAAAATGTAATGAGCAAAAAGCCCAGGTCCACCATCGGCGTCATGTCAATTTTTACCGTGTGAAGGCCTGCTTTGGACTTGCCCAGCGGTTGCGGAATGATCGTTGCCATGCAATTGATTTTTGTTGAGATGAAAAGCCAAGGCGATTCCATAAAGACGCAATGATTGTTCTGTGGAGAAAAACATTTTCGCCAAATCGTTTGTCGCTCCCTGTGCAAAATCATTTTTTCGTTTTAAATAGTTTTCATCTTTGCCGCATGAAAACGATTCTTGTTCTCACCGATTTCTCTCCCGCGGCCGAACACGCGACAGCTTACGCGGCGCAGTTGGCCAAGGTTGTTGAAGCATCCGTGCGGTTGCTGCACGTTTATCAACTGCCCGTTGCCATGAGCGACATGCCGGTGCTGATGGTGTCGGCTGAAGACCTTAAAAAAAGCGCCGACGCCGGTTTGCAGCGGGCAAAAGAAGCGGCGGAGCGTTTGCATCCCAAAGCGGTTTTTGAAATGGAAAGCCGCTTGGGTGATGTGGTGGAAGAAGCGGAAGACGTCAGCAAACAAAGGGACGTATTTGCTTTGGTAGCGGGCACAAAAAGCATGAGCGGCGTTGAACGTTTTTTGTTTGGCAGCACGGCGCAGGCGCTGGTAAAAAAATGTTCCCGTCCGGTTATCATCGTTCCCGTAGGTGCGCAGCTAAACACGCCAAAAAACATTGCCCTCGCCGTTGATTTCATCAATGCTGATGAAGTTCCCACGACAAAAATTTTAGCTGCAACAGGAGCCTTGCAGGCAAGTCTTCAGGTTGTGCACGTTGAAACAGAAAATGAACAGGCAAGCAATCCAACTCCTTTACTGGATGCGCTGCAATTAGCGCCATCGGCTTATCATCTTTTGAAAGATGAAAGCGTAGGCCAAGGCCTTAAACATTTTGCGGACCAGAATAAAATAGACCTTGTTATTGTATCGCCGCATAAACATAATTTACTGGAGCGATTATTTTTTAAGGGGCATACCAACCAAATTCTACACGAACTGTCTGTGCCGGTGATGACCTTGCGCGGAAGCAGTGAGTGATCAGGAATAAAGAATCTTTGTGTAAGCAAAAGCAGCTTTCAAACGAAGGCCGCTTTTGCTTGGTTATTATTCATCGCGCATCATCAAAATTCCGCGTTCTTTGGCGTACGCGGAAAAGGAATCACATCGCGAATGTTGCCCATACCGGTCACAAATTGCACCATGCGTTCAAAGCCCAAACCGAAGCCAGCATGAGGAACCGTACCAAAGCGGCGTGTGTCCAAATACCACCAGAGTTCGTCCACCGGAACGTGCATTTCTTTCATGCGTTCCACCAGTTTGTCGTAACGTTCTTCGCGTTGTGAGCCGCCCACAATTTCACCGATGCCCGGTGCTAAAATATCCATGGCAGCCACTGTTTTGCCGTCTTCATTTTGCCGCATGTAAAAGGCCTTGATTTCTTTCGGGTAATCGGTTACAATCACCGGCTTTTTAAAATGTTTCTCCACCAGATAGCGTTCGTGTTCGCTTTGCATATCAATGCCCCACTTCACGTCGTACTGAAACTTTTTCTTTTTGTAATGATTTGATTGAAGAAGAATGTCAATGGCTTCGGTATACGTGATGCGTTCAAATTTATTCTCAACAACAAATTGTAGTTTTTGAATTAAATCCAGTTCGCTTCTTTCGGTTTGCGGCTTCCCTTTTTCTTCGTCCAACAAACGCTGGCGCAAAAATTCCAAATCATCCGCGTTGTTTTCCATCGCGTACTTGATGATGTATTGAATGAATTCCTCGGCAAGGGCCGCGTTGTCTTCCAAATCGTAAAAAGCGGCCTCGGGTTCAATCATCCAGAACTCGGCAAGGTGACGAGCGGTGTTGGAATTCTCGGCGCGAAACGTTGGCCCAAACGTATAGATCTGTCCGAGCGCCGTTGCACCCAATTCGCCTTCCAATTGTCCGCTTACGGTAAGATTGGTGGCGCGGCCAAAAAAGTCTTCCCTGAAATCAACGCTGCCGTCTTCTTTGCGCGGCGGGTTGTCAAAAGGCAATGTGCTGACGCGAAACATTTCGCCGGCGCCTTCGGCATCGCTTGCCGTAACAATGGGCGTATGCAGATAGAAGAAGCCTTTATCGTTAAAGAATTTGTGTACCGCAAAAGCCAGCGAATGCCGCACACGAAACACCGAACTAAATGTGTTGGTACGAAAACGCAGGTGCGCTTTTTCGCGCAAAAATTCAAGGCTGTGTTTTTTGGGTTGAAGCGGGTAGGCTTCGGCATCGCTGTCACCGAGGATTTCAACCTCTTCCGCTTTTACTTCCACGCTTTGTCCTTTGCCTAATGATTCAACCAAAGTGCCGGTCACTTTTAGCGAAGCCGATGTGGTGATGCGTTTTAAAAAAGCATCGTCGTATTTGCCAAGTTCAATTACCACTTGCAGGTTGTTGTTAGTAGAGCCGTCGTTGAGCGCCACAAACTGGTTGTTGCGAAATGTGCGCACCCAACCCATCACAGTCACTTGTTGTCCTTGCGCAGCCGTAGCTAAAAGCTCTTTTATCCTGATTCGTTTGTTGAACATATGCGGTTTTAAGAGCAGCAAAGATAACGGCCGAAGAAAGATGACCGAAGCTTCGTCGGCCGTTGTTCGTTGATTGTTGTTAGCAATCTCTCAGGCCAACTGCCAACGAACAACGGCCAATGGTTTTCATGCTGTCATCCGTCTTCATTTTAACCTTTTGCCTTAAAAAATTTTTCTCTTTTCATGCATTTCAACGTAAACTTGCAGCGGAAACAATTGAGAGTACCTACCCTTATCACTCACAACACCGGTTTTTTCTCAGGTTCCACCCAAAACAAATCAATCAAAAAAAATCCAACCGCCGTCGGTTTTGACCAGCTCCTCTTAAATAAGATTTTCTATGTACGACATTTTGCAGTTGAACGACATGCTCCTGCCCGAATTGCAGGACATTGCAGATGAATTAAAAATTGAGAACGCCAAAAAATTAAGCAAGCAAGACCTCGTTTATAAAATACTGGACAAGCAAGCTGTGGTGGGCAGTGCTTCAAAAGGAGCAACGGCGATGGCCGTTGGCGAGCGTCCAAAGCGTAAGCGCATTATTAAAGCCACTACGTCCAATACCACCGAAGAAGCCGTGGTAGAAGACACGTCGATTACGGCCATTGAAGCCGCAGCCGAAGAACCCAAAAAACACACGGCACACAAGAAGGCCGCCGCAGCGCCTAAAAAAGAAGCGCCGCAAAAGCGTGGCCGCAAAAAGCCCGAAGAAGAACCGACAGCAGAGCCCAACCTGTTTACAAACGAACGGGCTACCGAAGAAGAAACGCCTGACACGGAAGAGCAGCAAGCCGGGCAAACGATGCCATCGTCCGGAATAAATATTGAAATTCCGGAGAGAGGGACGCAGATCAACAAGTTTTTTCCGCAGCGCCGTGAACAACAACAACAACAACAACAGCAGCAGCAACAGCAACAACAGTCCTTCAACATCGAATTCGACGGCATCATCATGGCCGAAGGCGTGCTGGAAATGATGCCAGACGGATACGGGTTCCTGCGTTCGTCCGATTACAACTACCTTTCTTCACCCGATGATATTTACGTGTCGCCATCACAAATAAAACTGTTTGGTTTGAAGACCGGCGACACGGTTTTAGGTTCGGTTCGTCCGCCCAAAGAAGGCGAGAAATACTTTGCCTTGCTGAAGGTTGATCAAATAAACGGCAAGAGTCCCGAAGAGGTTCGCGACCGCGTACCGTTTGATTACCTCACACCACTTTTCCCTTACGAAAAACTGAACCTGTTTGACGAAGCCAATAATTATTCTACCCGCATCATGGACCTGTTTACACCCATCGGTAAAGGCCAGCGCGGACTGATTGTGGCGCAGCCGAAAACGGGTAAAACAATGCTCTTAAAAGCCGTGGCCAACGCCATCGCAAAAAATCACCCCGAATGTTATTTGATGGTGGTGCTGGTGGATGAACGCCCCGAGGAAGTAACCGATATGGAACGCAGCGTAAAGGCCGAAGTCATTGCGTCCACTTTTGACGAACCTGCCGAAAAACATGTAAAGGTTTCAACTGTGGCTCTGCAAAAAGCAAAGCGTTTGGTGGAGTGCGGCCACGACGTTGTGATCTTGCTCGACTCCATTACACGTTTGGCCCGTGCGCACAACACTGTTGCACCGGCATCGGGTAAAGTATTGTCGGGTGGTGTGGAAGCGAACGCCATGCAAAAGCCCAAGCAATTCTTTGGCGCGGCCCGTAAAATTGAACACGGCGGTTCGCTTACCATCATTGCTACGGCACTTGTTGATACCGGTTCAAAAATGGACGAAGTGATTTTTGAAGAGTTCAAAGGAACCGGCAACATGGAATTGCAGCTTGACCGCCGCCTGGCCAACAAGCGCATCTTCCCCGCCATTGACATTGTGGCTTCGTCTACCCGCCGTGATGATCTTTTGCTGGAAAGAGAAGTGTTGCAACGCATGAACCTGCTTCGCGTTTATTTAAACGATATGAATACCGAAGAAGCCATGAACGAACTTCTTAAACGCATGAGGGGTACCAAAACGAACGAAGAGTTTTTGGCTTCCATGAACCGATAGTTTCAATAAGCAACAGGCAATAAACAATATGAAAAAGGGTCGTTTTATAACGGCCCTTTTGTTTGCTTTGGCTTTTCGCTTTTACGTATTGCCTATTATCAATTGTTCGTTGCCCGGCCGCTGGTCTCATTTTTGTAATCAAAAGCTGAAACAAATTCTACAGATTATGAAACGGAGATTTCTCAGCTTTGGTGCAGCAGCCGTAATTCTTGGGCTGGCTGCTTGCAACAATTCAGGAACGACAGCAAGCACCACCGATTCGAGCAGTTCTACAACCAATACCACAGTTAGTTCTGGAATCACAACGACAACCAGCAGCGGCAATTACGCAGCCATGGCCGATACAGTGGAAAGTAACGCCACAAAAGGTTATTACCTGAACCCTAAAACAGGTAAGCCTTATAAAAGCCTGAAGGTTGACCGCTCTACCGGCATGATTACCGATGAAACCGGCGAACCCGTGTGGCGCTATGTGGACAACCGCAATTGGTGGGTTTACGGCGACAATGACATGAACGACTCAGTGGAAAACTGGGGACAAGTTGGCGAGGCCAAAATGGATAACGATAAACTGACGTACAAAGGCAGCGACGACAAGTGGACCGATTACGATACCCGTTATAAAAAAGAAGACGAAGACCTGGTTAAACGGTGGAAAGTATCGGACAACGGCATGAAGACAAAAATGACAACTGAAGACGGCGACAAGATGAAGGTGAAGACAGACGAGGAAGGCAATACAAAAATTAAAATGAACGGCGAGAAAATGAAAGTGGACTCAAACGGCAACGTTAAACATTAAGCCTTCTAAAATGAATGCGAAAGCTTCCTTCGGGAAGCTTTTTTATTTTGGAATACATTTGTTTGCATGAGGCGGATACAGGCAGAGGAATTTTTAGGAGAGAGCAGAAACTCTTTGTTGCTTGATGTGCGTTCGCCCGCCGAGTACAATCATGCGCACATTCCCGGCGCCGTCAGCTTTCCGCTTTTTACCGACGAAGAAAGAAGAGTTGTGGGCACAACCTACAAGCAGGTGAGCCGCGAAGCCGCCATCAAAACCGGCCTTGATTATTTCGGCCCGAAGATGCGCGGCATGGTGGAAAGCGTAGAGCAGTTGATTGTTGATCGTTGGCCGTTGGCAGAAGAAAAAACGAACAACGATCAACGACTAACGAACAACGTCTTCGTATACTGCTGGCGCGGCGGCATGCGCAGCGGCGCAGTAGCGTGGTTGCTGAATTTGTACGGCTTCAACGTAACGGTTTTGGCCGGCGGCTATAAAGCCTTTCGCAACCTCGTGCTGAAATCGTTTGAACAACCGTATGCTTTAAAAGTTTTGGGCGGTTATACCGGTTCGGGAAAAACAGAATTGTTGCATCAATTAAAAGAGCAAGGCGAAAGTGTTGTTGATCTCGAAGGCCTTGCTTCGCACAAAGGTTCAGCCTTCGGCAACATCAATATGCCGCCACAGCCAACGCAGGAAATGTTTGAGAATTTATTGAGCTGCGAGCTGCAAGCTTTAAGCTGCAAGCAAAGCCTGAAAGAAAGGGCACAAGATGGTTTTGGAAACGCAACCGCAAGTCACAAACGACAAACCGCAAACCTTTCTATCTGGCTTGAAGACGAAAGCCAGCGTATCGGCTCGGTCAACATTCCTCATGCGCTGTGGCAAACCATGCGGCAGTCGCCGCTTTATTTCGTGGATGTTCCGTTTGAAGAAAGACTAAAGCACATCGTAGAAGAATACAGTCAATACGACAAAGAAAAATTAGCAGCGGCCATCGAGCGTATTAAAAAACGCCTGGGTGGATTAGAAGCAAAGACCGCAGCGCAGCTTTTGGAGGAAGGAAAGATTGAAGACTGTTTCGCCATTTTGCTGCGCTATTACGACAAGCAATACAGTAAAGGCTTGCATAGCCGCGAGAGCCTTTCGTCGCTGCTAACTAAAATCGAATGCGAAACCGTTTCGGTAGAAAACACCACCAATTTATTAAGACCACAACAAACCGTATGACAACAGAAGAAAAAGTCAGGCTCACACAATTTTCAAAAGGCGGCGGCTGCGGCTGCAAAATCGCACCGTCGGTGTTGCAGGAAATTTTAAAAACAGAAAACAAAAGTTCCTTTCCGCAATTGTTGGTAGGCAACGAAAGCAGCGACGACGCCGCGGTTTATCAATTGGACGAGAACACGGCCGTTGTTTCCACTACCGATTTTTTTATGCCCATTGTGGATGACGCGTTTGCCTTCGGGCAAATTGCTTCGGCCAACGCCATCAGCGATGTTTATGCAATGGGCGGAAAGCCCCTGATGGCGATTGCAATTTTGGGTTGGCCTGCGGGTAAAATTTCTCCCGGCGTAGCGCAAAAAGTTTTGGACGGCGGACGAAGCACCTGTGCCGAAGCGGGCATTCCGTTGGCCGGTGGCCACACCATTGATTCGCTGGAACCGATTTTCGGTTTGGCCGTAACGGGTACGGTGCATCCAGCAAACATTAAAAAGAACAACGGTGCGCAGGAAGGCGATTTGCTTTTTCTCACCAAACCGCTCGGCGTTGGCGTATTGTCAACCGCTGTAAAAAAAGGCGTGTTGAAAGAAGAACACTACAAGGTTTTGATAAAACAACTCACCACGCTAAACAAAGCCGGTGAAGCGTTGGGCAAGCTCCAGAGTGTTCACGCCATGACCGACGTAACGGGCTTTGGCCTTTTGGGACATTTAATTGAAATGGCAGAAGGCAGCCGTGTAAGCGTTGAATTAAATTATTCGGCGGTGCAAAAGATTGAAGGATTGGATGAATATTTAAAGCAAGGCATTGGCCCCGGCGCTACAGCCCGCAACTGGAATAGCTACGGCGAAAAAGTACAATTTGAAAACGGCATAAATACCGAAGAAGCACTCAAGATTTTACCCGATCCGCAAACCAATGGTGGCTTACTGATTGCGTCGAACAACGTTGATGAATTGCGGGAAGTTTTTTCATTGGCTGGCCTGACGAATTTTCTTACGCCGATTGGTCGCTGTATTCCCAAACAAGAAAAAGTAGTGTTGGTGAAAAACTGATAATCGCTTAGGTTTTATCGTTTGATATAAACAAGTCTCAAAACAAAAGCCGGCAGCAAGAATGCCAGCTTTGTTTGTTTTTTTGACTAAAAAGACAAATGCAATTTCGCTTACACTACCACCAACTCGTAAAAGTTTTCCGGCTGCAAGTATTTGTTCGCCAAGGCTTGCAGTTCTTCGGCTGAAACGGTTTTGATGGTTTCAATTTGCCTGTAGAAAAAACTTTCGTCAAGACCGTTTAGCACAAGGTTCTTCCACCGGTTGATGATGTGAAAAGGCCCGTCCAAATCGCCCAGAATAGAACCGATCATGTAATTGCGAACGAGCAGCAATTCTTCGTCGTCAACAGCTTCGTTGCGCAAGCTTTCCATCTCTTTGTACACTTCGGTTATGGTTGCTTCGCACACGTCTCTGCCCGCTTCGGTACTAATCACCCAGGCGCTTTGTTCAATGTGGTTTTCGAGATAGCTGTAAATGCCGTATGTGTAGCCTTTGTCCTCGCGAATGTTGCTCATGAGCCGCGAACCAAAAAAGCCGCCAAATACGCTGTTCAGTACCTGCACTTTCAAAAAGTCGGGGTGGTGGCGATTGGGAAAAGGAGAGCCCATGCGCACCGCGCCTTGCACGCCTTGCGGATCGTTGGTTACGCGATACTTTCTTTCGGTAGCAGGCTGTGATGGAATGCCGGCAAGCGTTAATCCTTTCAGCGGCAAATCCCCAAAATTCTTTTCAAGCAGTTCAAACAAATTTTGCGGCAGCTTGCCCGCGGCAAACAACACTAGCTTGCCGTTTTGGTAATAGTCTTTGTAAAAGCTGCTGATTTCTTCGCGGTTTAGAGCTTCAAAATCTTCAAAGCGGCTGTAGCGGCCATAGGGATGTTCTTCGCCGTAGAGATAAGTATCAATTAAACGGCCTGCAACGAAATCGCACTTCTTCAAATTCACGCGAAGACGTTGCTGCATGTTTTGTTTGTATATGGCCAGTTCGTCTTCGGGGAAAATGGAATCGGTAATCATCTCCCTTACCACCGGTAGCAGCACATCCAAATGCTTGCTTAAGCAATGCAAGGTGATGGTAGCGGTTTCGTTGTAGCAACTGCGGTTAAGATAAGAACCGTAATACTCAAAATGTTCGTTCAGTTGAAAGGCCGTCTTTGACGAGGTACCGTTCTTCAACAAGTAATTGGTGGTTGCGGCTAACAGGTTTTTGCTTTCAAACCAATTGCCGGCGTAAAAAACCCATTCTATCTGCAGCACGTCTTCGGCGCCGGCGTTTACGGCATATACTTGCGTACCGTTGGTAAGCGTGGCTTTTTCAGCGGGCTTTAGTTTTACGTCAAATTCAATGGCGTCTTTTATGCGGGGCGGTGTTTTGCGATCAATTGTTTCTGTCATTTTCTAAATCCGATTTCTTGTTTTTGCGGAAGATAAGTCTCTTCGCCAATGTTGTAAATCTCGGCCAGCGAAACGGGTTGTGTGAACGAGTTTTCAATTTTAATTTTGCGTGCCAGCCGGTTGGCCACTTCGGGCTGCAAAGGTTTGAACTCGTACATGCCAAGGAGTCTTCCTTTGCGCAACAGGGCCGCATCCAGTTCGGTGTGCATCATGTTGAAGGTGCAAATAACGGGAATGTGCAAACACTGTCCCAGCAAACCGTCGGAAAGATTGAGCAAGTTGGAGATGGCGCTGCTGTCGCTGCCAGTGCGCCGGCTGATGACGTTGTCGGCATCTTCCAAAACCAGAATGCTTTCTTCCTGGTCCATTAAAAAATTGATCAGCTCCGGCGATGAAATGTGCGAGGCCATGTACGGCGGAAAATAAATCATGCGCTTGGTAAGCCGGCTGGCGAGGTAGCGGATGTACGTTGTCTTGCCCGTACCGGGTTTGCCGTGCAACAAAACCAGCCCGTGGCTTTTGGGCTTTTGCAGCTTTTCAATTACGCGTTCGCTAAAGGTGTAGAAGTCCTTGTTGTAATGGTCTTCAATGTCAACGGCATCGCCGATGTGTTTAAATTCTTTCAAATGAAAGTGGCCGTGAAGCGTGGTGATGAAGCTAAAGGTGCCTTTGTGGTCTTCTTCTTTTTCTTTCACAAGCGTTTGCAAAACCTGTTCTGTTTTTTGCAGCGTAGCGCCGTCGGCTGAAGAAAGATAATACAGCGTGGCGGCCATGCTTTCGTAATCGTTGCGGTAGCGTATCCAGATGTCTTGCCGCAAGAACCACACGCGGTGCTTTTGCTTGTAGCGGCTTTCTTTTTTGATGAATTCCTGCTCGGTGTAATCGTCTTTCCAGCGTTGCGGAAAGGAGACGTTCAGTTCTTTTTCTAACGCGGCGTACTCCACGCGGAAGAAGGCTTTTTTATTAGGCGCTGTTCCGTTAAGGTGAAAAAAATAGGCCGCCACTTTAATGTCGTCATCTGTGTCGTACACACTGGAGAGGTGGCTGCTTAAATCGTCTTCGTCGTCGTCCTGGAAAAACATGATTGGATAAAGTTTAGGGTGGTTTATCCTGTTTACATCAAATCGGTAAGATGCGGATTGTTGCCTAATAACCTTGCGCTGTGATGAACAGTAAGCACCTGGACTTTGTCTTCGGTGCAGCGGTAAATAATCCGAAAATGATAAAGTTTTATTTCCCGAAGCTCTAAACCAGGGACTTCTTTTACGGGACTGCCCCGCTCTGCAAATTGTTGTAAAGAGGCAATCTTTTCTTTCAGTTCTTCGTACAGCTTTTCAGCGTTTTGAAGCGACTGCATCCGTACATAGGAAACGATGCCTTTGATGTCCTGCAAAGCAGAAGGCATTATCTCGACTTCCACCATGCGTCCAGTTCTTCGTTAAATTCATTCAGGGAAAGACCCTTTCCTTCTTCGGCTTCCTGCAATCCCTTTTTTATCTTATACAATAGCAACAACTCGTCTAACAATTGTTCTACCGGCTTGTCCTCAGGAAAGGCGTTCACTTTTTCTCGGATGTCTGTTACCGTTAGCATGAAATGTTTTTGCCAATTTACGAATTAATTTCCGGCGTGGTAGTACAGCGTACTGCTGTTCTCTTCCCTGAAAATTTCCTTGCTCAAAGCCTGAATTTCATCAACGGTCACGGTGTTGTATCTGTCCAGTTCTGTGTTCATCAAGGCTGCATCGCCCAGCAATTCATAATAAGCCAAACTGTTGGCGCGGTTCATCACGCTCATGTCTTCAAAAGCAATGGTGCTCTCGGTTTTGTTTTTTACTTTTTGCAATTCGTCGTCGGAAATTTTTTCTGCTTTGATCTTTGAAAGTTCTTCTTCCACGGCCGCCTCTGCGTCTTCCATCTTTACGCCTTTCACCAATTTTCCCTCAATAGTTAGCAAGCCCGCATCGGTTGTACCGAAATGATAACATTCAATGTTGCTGAACAATTTCTTTTCTTTCACCAGGGCCTGAAACAATCTTGAAGAGCCGCCGCCGCCAAGGATTTCGCTAATCAAATCCGACACGTAATAACGGTGGTCGAGACGGCCGTAAATGTGCCAGGTTTTGTAAAAGGCATCCAACGGCACGGCTGCGTGAACCTCTAAGCGTTTGGCTACTTTTTGCTCCGGTTCCGCGGGCAATTGCCGGTTGTATTTTTCGCCGCTTTCAATCGGTCCGAACCATTTCTCGGCTAGAGCCTTTACCCCTTCCGTTGTTACGTTGCCGGCTGCTACCAAAACGGCATTCGCCGGACGGTAATGTTTAAAGAAGAAATCTTTCACGTCTTGCAGGCCTGCGTTTTCAATGTGCGAAAGCTCTTTGCCAATGGTCATCCATTTGTAGGGATGCACGTCATACGCCAGGTTGCGCAGCTTGAGCCATACATCGCCGTAAGGTTTGTTGAGGTAATGTTCTTTAAATTCCTCCATCACCACTTTGCGTTGTACCTCCAAACTGTTTTCGCTAAAGCCAAGCGATAACATACGGTCGCTCTCGAGCCAGAAGGCCGTTTCCAGATTTTCGGCGGGCAGTTGTATATAGTAATTGGTCAGATCGTTTGTGGTGTAGGCGTTGTTTTCGCCGCCGGCCATTTGCAAAGGCTCGTCGTAAACCGGTATGTTGACGGAGCCACCGAACATCAGGTGTTCAAACAGGTGCGCAAAGCCGGTGCGGTTTGGGTCTTCATCTTTTGCGCCAACATCGTACAACACGTTCACTACGGCCATCGGCGTTGACGTGTCGCGATGCACTAAAACTCTTAAGCCGTTTGCTAACGTAAATCGTTCAAATTGTACCACAGATTCGTTTTTAGAAAGGGCAAATGTAGGGCGGGAACGCTGGGGTTTGTGGTTTGTCGTTGGTGGTTTGTGGTTTCGTGTTCTGCACATCGTCGTTGGGTTCGTTCGGTCAACTTGTGAAAGGCGGAGAGGAGAATGGTAAAAAGGTATCCTACTGCATCACGCCTAACGACAAACCACAAACCTTACTTGTTCTTCAAAATATTCTTCACCTTAAACGCTACTTGTATTAATTCGCCGGCTCTTTGTACAATCACCTTTACTTTGTCGCCGGTACTTTGCAGCGCTGCTTTGTATTGCGCCATGCTCTGCGAGAAATTGGTGTTCACCGATACTACTACATCGCCTTCGAGCAAACCTGCGGCTTCGGCCGGCGAACCTCTTGCCACATCACCAACGATGATGCGGCCGTTGATGTAATACAACTCCACACCCGAATAAGCATAGTCGAAATTGTCGTTATAGTGACTGTTGGGCAGAAGATAAAATTCGCGTTGTTCGTAATTAATAACCACGTTGAAGCGCCGCAGGAGATCGTTGCCAATTAAGCCACCAAGATGCGGGTAAGAAAGCACGTTGTTGGCATCCTCAAAAATATTTACCGGCACGTTACGGAATTTATAAGGCCCCAGCTTTACTTCTTTAATGGTGGTAAGGTACATGTCCACTTTTCCACCCAGACCTTCGGCTTCTTTTACAAACAGTTTGCGGTTGGGCCGCAGCAGGGCGCTGTCGCTAACAAAATCGCGGGTAAAAAGCACGTTCAATCCCGCACCCATATCAATCAGGAACCGCGGCTCAAAAAGTCGTTCGTCTTTCACCTTTGCCGTTTGCACAGGCAGTGTGGTAATAACAGGGTTTAGCATGTAGCCGCCACGCGGATACTTTAGTTTTCCCCGCGACCAAAACTCAATCGTGCTGCTGTCGTAATCGAGCTTGAGAATGTAGCGGCTGAACACCGAGTAACCAATGATGCCGTCAATGGGCTCGCCGTACACCGAGGTAAGAATGGAATAATCGTTTACGTGAAAATTCAGGCTGTCAATGGTAAGGCCGGGCAGGCGCAGTTTGCGGTTGTTGAGGAAGGAAACGGCCTTTATGCCGGCGATGCCTTTGATGGTGCGTCCGGAAGCAATGGGCTTGAGACGGAAATAATCAACCGTGGACGAATCGAGCGAAATGCCGCCGCTGCCCGTATCTAAAATAAAACTTAAGGTATCGGGAAAAGTATCAAAGCGGGCTTTCAAAAGAATCACGCCGCCGGTGAGTTGTACAAAATTAAACTTGGTGAGAAGCCTCGCAGGTTCACGACCTTCCTTCTGCGCCAAAGAAGCGTGCACGATTGCGAACAACGGTATTAGCAAAAACAATCTTCTCACCTTCGCTTCTTGAAATGATTAGACAACAATCGTTTGAAATAGGCTGCTAAAGGGCAGTGTTTAAAAATAGGCTAAGGTTTATATACCAGGAAACCTTTCGTCAAGTTTCCGTTTTACCGGCCTGTATCTTTGCGGCGCTATGAACCTTTCAAGCCTTTACAACAAAGCCCTTGCTTCAGAATTCCTGGAAATTGAAGAAGGCATGTTTCTTTTTGAAAATGCACCGCTTACCGCTCTAATGTACGTGGCTGATGAACTGCGCAAACAACGGGTGCCGCACGGAAAAGTAACCTGGCAGATAGACCGCAATGTGAATACCACAAACGTGTGCGTTGCCAACTGCAAGTTTTGCAATTTTTACCGCATACCGGGCCATGCCGAAGCCTACATCACCGACATGCCCACATACCGCAAAAAGATTGAAGAAACCGTCAAGTACGGCGGCGATCAATTGCTTTTGCAAGGCGGCCATCATCCCGAACTTGGACTGGATTTTTATGCCAATACTTTCCGCGCCATCAAGCAAGAATATCCAACGATAAAACTGCACGCACTCGGCCCGCCCGAAGTGGCGCACATCTGCAAGCTCGAAGGCAAAAGCCACCGCGAAGTTTTAATGGCCTTAAAAGAAGCGGGCATGGATTCCTTGCCTGGTGCGGGTGCTGAGATTTTGGTGGACAGAGTAAGGCGCTTAATTTCCAAAGGCAAGTGCGGTGCAGATGAATGGCTTGCCATTATGCACGAAGCGCACAAGTTGAACATCACCACATCTGCAACAATGATGTTTGGGCATGTAGAAACCATTCGCGAACGCTTTGAACATTTGGTGAAGATCCGCGACGTGCAGGCGAAGAAACCCGAAGGCGCAAAAGGTTTCCTCGCTTTCATTCCGTGGACATTCCAAGATGTGGATACCTTGCTTACAAAGATTCGTGGCGTACACAATTTAACCACGCCGGAAGAATACATCCGCACCATTGCCATCAGCCGCATCATGCTGCCGAACGTAAACAACATTCAAGCTTCGTGGCTCACCGTGGGCAAGCAAACGGCGCAACTTTGTCTGCACGCCGGTGCGAATGATTTCGGTTCCATCATGATTGAAGAAAACGTGGTAAGCGCTGCGGGTGCGCCGCACCGTTTTACATCTCGTACTATTCAGGATGCGATTCGCGAAGCAGGCTTTGAGCCGCAGTTGCGCAATCAGCAATATGAGTGGAGAGAGTTACCGAAGATGGAAGAGCAGGTGGTGAATTATTGATTTTGATTTTGTTGTATCTTTTACAAAGAGATGAGAGGCTCAAGGCATCTCGTCTCTTTGCTGTTTAATACACAACCACAACCTTAATTATGGCTACCACAATTAACCAACGCATGACGGCCCATATGCAGGGCGATTTTATTGTTTTCATAATTGGCATGCGTATCAATCGTTGGTGGAAGTTTCACAAGTGGTTACCGGTTGCGTTGGCTATGCCCAAAATGCTAAAAGAACTTTCGCAGAAGCCGGATAGCGGTTTTCTGGGTGCTGAATCCAGCCTTAGTACCATTGTTCAGTATTGGAAATCGTTTGAGCATTTAGAGGCTTATGCGAAAGACCGCAATGGTTTGCACTATCCTGCGTGGAAGGCTTTTAATACGAAAGTTAGGAGTAATGGCGATGTTGGTATCTGGCATGAAACGTATAAAATCAGGGCGGGTGAGTATGAATGTATTTATAACAATATGCCCAAGTATGGATTGGGCAAGATAGGTGAGTTAATGCCTGCAACGGGCAGAAAAGAGTATGCAGCAGACCGTATATCGAATGTTGGTCTTCCTAAATCTCCTTGCTAAATTGTGATGGATTATCCAGCAATTATTTGCTTTCTCTCGCTAACCTTAATGTGCTTTACAATTTTAGAAAGCCGGCTTTCGTTTGTAACGAATGCCCCGAAAAGAATTTTGTAACTTCATTTCATGCCTCTTAACGAACTTGTTACAATTGACCCGGAAATTTTAGGCGGTCAGCCGGTATTCAAGGGCACCCGCGTTCCTGTTGAAACCTTGTTTGATCATTTGGAAGCCGGCGTTTCGCTCCATGAATTTCTGGACGATTTTCCTACCGTTACAAAAGAACAAGCCGTTGCGGTATTGGAAGTTGCCAATAAATTTTTGACCGCTAAAAACCTGGCAACGCTTTATGAAACTGCTGCTGGATGAAAATCTTCCCAAACGCTTAAAGACGGACTTTCCCGAACACGAAGTTTTTACAGTAAGAGAACAAGGTTGGAACGAAATCAAAAACGGCCGATTGATGCAATTAATGATTGACAACGGTTTTGATGCCCTGCTAACATTCGATAAAAACTTACAGCACCAACAAAATTTTCAAAAATACCTGCTTACAGTTTTTGTTCTTTCAGCAACCAATAACACCTACGCAATACTTACAAAACTTTCGGCCAAGGTTGAGGAATGTTTACGGAAAGGAAATCTTTTCAAAGGTGCGATAGTCATAACAGAAAAATGAAGCACTATTAATGCTGCCGCATCAAATATTTTTCCAACGCCTCCACCGCACTGTCCTTCACCTTTTCCGATTCTTCATCCACCGCCTGCCACTCGTCGTGCCCACGGCGAAAACAATACTGGGCATCTAAGGATCCTTTCGGAATAAAGCAATACCTCTCGTTTTCGAAAATGATGTGATATTCTTCGGGCCGGCCATTGAGTGAAAGCGATGTCCAAAAAAGATCTTCCATGATGATGCGGTTTTGTGTTTAACAAAACAGGACACGCCATTGGCGTGTCCCTACACTGGCGCAAGCGCCAATTAACTGATCAACCAATCAATCAGTCAACTAATTCGTTCCCGGTTCGCCCATCGCCTTCGATTGTTGCAGCAATTGCAAAATCTGGTCAAGCTTGGGCGCCAGAATAATCTCGGTGCGGCGGTTACGCTGCCGTCCTTCGGGTGTGCTGTTCGTGTCCACCGGTTCAAAATAACTACGGCCCGAAGCCGTTACTCTTGTTGGATCAACCGCGTAGGTATTGGTAAGCAAGCGAACAATTGACGTTGCTCTTGCTACGCTCAAGGCCCAGTTGTCTTCAAATGTTTTCCGAATGGGAATGGAATCGGTATGCCCTTCCACTACCACGTTAATATCGGGACTGTTGTTTAATGCCTGCGCCAACGTTGCCAATGCCTGCTTTCCTTTTTCGTTCACCACCGCGCTGCCCGACGGGAACAGCAAGCTCTCTTGCATGCTTACGTACACGCGGCCATTCTTCGTAAACACGGTCAATTCATTTGAATTAAAGCCGGTCAACGCATCAGCCATTTTCTTGCGCAGGTTTTCTACCGCTTCGCTTTGTTGTTGCAACAACTTGCGCAAGTCAAGCAGGCGTTGTTGTTCGGCTTCCAATTGCTTTTGCGTAAGGTTGGCCTGACCACTCGCCTGCGAATATTTTTTCAAGGCTTCGTCAATTTGCCCAATGAGACGGGCATTGTCTTTTTGCAAGTTTTCAATCTGTCCTTTCAAGCGAACGATTTCATCTGCTTGCTGCGTGCTTTGGCTCATCAGGCTTTGTTCGCGGTTCAAAGATTCCTGGTATTTTTTCTGCGAAACGCAGGAAGTAAAACAAAGCACCAATGCGGAAAAGATGAGACTGTTGTAAACGAACTTCATCGGTAAGGGTTTTGTACAAAGGTCTTAAAAATTGTGCCACTCGAGAGAAGATATTGGGTGATTGGGATATTGAGATATCGTCGTTCGCAGATTAGTATCCCAATATCCAATATCGCAATATTCTTTTCTTTGCTACCATGCACATCAATTTTGAATTTAAAGCAAGGCAACAGAATAGTGCTGCCGCAGAAAAAATACTCTTGCAGGAAAAGCCTTTGTTCGTTGGCGAAGATCACCAGATTGACACTTACTTCAACGTTGCACACGGCCGTTTAAAATTACGCGAAGGCACCATTGAACACGCACTGATTTTTTACGAACGCACCGATGCGGCCGTAGCTAAACAATCGAACGTAACGCTCTATCCGTACAAGCCCGATGCGGCTTTGAAGCAAATTCTTACGCAATCACTCGGCGTGAAAATCGTTGTGGACAAACGCCGGAAAATCTATTTCATCAACAACGTGAAGTTTCATTTCGATGCCGTGGAAGGCCTCGGTCAGTTTGTAGAAGTAGAAGCCATTGACAAAGACGGAAGCATTGGGCTGGATAAACTAAAAGAACAGTGCAGGCATTATCAAAACCTGTTGAACATTGCAGAGGATGATTTTATGGCCGGATCGTATAGCGACATGCTGCTGGCAAAAAAATCCTCACTCACTTAAGTGTTTGTCTTGTTATCAAAATGCTTAAGCCACTGACTTTCCAATGCTTAAGCAATAGCCATTTTCTGGCATAGCTTTTTAAGTAGTCTTTCAAAAGCAGGCTATGAAAAAAGAAAATAGATTTTCCGAACCGGAGTTATCCAATGTAACGGTTGACGACCTGTTGAAAGAAGATACGCTGCAAGTGAACGGACATTATTTCCCGGAGGAAGACGATGACGACGACGATGATGACGCGGACACGGAAGATGATTTGGTCTTGGGCGATGACGACGAAGCCGAAGGCAATGAAGAAGAGTATGAAGTGGACGTTGAGGATGACGATGCCGACCCTGAAGAAATAGACGATGATGACCTTGTGTTAGACACCGATGACGACCTTGATGAAGACGAGGATGAAGACGACCTTTAATCAGTAGTCTATTCTTTTAAAAGGCTGCACCCACGGGTGCGGCTTTTTATTTTTGGCCCAACAACCGAAGCAAGCGCTCCGCATCCCGCACGGCGTGTGCGCCAATGTCGTTGTTGAAATAAGCCCATACGTCGTGGCCTTCTTCTGCCCAGGCCAAAAATTTGCGGGCAAAGCTTTGGAGAGTTTCATCGCTGTAAGCAGAAGCATACAACTCGGCCGGCCCGTGAAAACGTACGTAAATGTTTTTCGCCGTCGCCATTTCTGAATACGGAAAGAAATTGCCAGATTGTGAAATCACCAGGCCAATGTTGTATTTGGCCATCAGTGTTAAGCTAATTTCTTCGAGCCAGCTTTGGTGACGCACTTCCATAACAAAGCCGTAGCGGCGATAACGCTCTTGCAACAGTGCATAAAAATGTTCCATCGCATCGTAGCGAAAGTGCAAAAAGGCCGGTAGCTGAATCAGCACGGGCCCCATCTTTTTTTGCATGACTTCAAATACGGAAAAAAAGCGCTCAAGCGGTTCTTCCGGTTCGTTCAACTTTTTCAGGTGCGTGAGGTAGCGGCTCATCTTGGGGCAAAAAAGAAAATCGTTCGGCACCTGTTCGGTCCATTTTTGCACGGTTTCCTGCGAAGGCAAACGATAAAAGCTGCCGTTGATTTCAGTAGTGGAAAAATGCTCAGCGTAAAAGGGCAGCCACTTTGTTGCCGACAAGCCTCGCGGGTAGAAAACAGCCTTCCAGTGTTTGTAACTCCAGCCCGATGTGCCAACATGAATTCTTTCTTTCACAGTCTTAACAAAAAAAATTTTGGGCCATACAACGTCCGGCCTTTGCGCATCGTCAATAAAAATGAAAAACCCGGTCAATGAAATTACTCCCCCGTAAAAGGTCAACCGCAGTTTTGGTAGAAAACCAAAAGCCACTACCGTCGCTGCTTTCCTGTTTGTTGATGGACGCCATTGGCAGCGCGGTCATTTTAATTCCCGTTGCCGGAGAAGTTATCTGGGCGCCCATTTCCGCTTTTCTTTACTGGCGAATGTTCGGTTTCCGCAAGGGCTTTTTGGGCGGTGTATTGTCCTTCGTTGAAGAGCTGATCCCCGGTCTTGATTTTATCCCTACGTTTACTATAAGCTGGGTGCTTCTTTATTTTAAACGCAACAAAGCGGCACTCTCCATCCGGCCCTTTATTCGGTGACAATTCGCCAATTTTAATTGCTTAGTTCACCAAAAAAATGCGTCATCGGTCAGGCGCATTTTTTATTATGGGCAAAAGGGTACGTAAAGAAGGGAAGGGGCAAGCCGCAAAGGATTTTTATGTTGCCGACTTTTGTTTTTCATGGCGTCGCCTGTTGCGTCGCACTCTTCAACGTTCGGAACAATACTCAACTTTTTATAATCACGGAGGGTACGGAGAAATTTACACGAAGAGCCATAGAGAAAATTCTTTGTGCTTCTCTGTGTTGACTTTCTCTGTGTAGCCTGTGGTAAAAATGCCGCGACGTTTTTGTAAACGATACTGCTATTCTCATTTCACTCTTACCAACAACATCCGGTTTAGTTCCTTTTGACGCGTGGCGGGATTAAGAAAGGGAAATTGCAACATTGTAATCTCGTAGTCGGCGTGCTGAATGGTTTGCAAAACGGGCAGGCCTTTTTGCTGTAGTTCGTTAAAGCCGTTGTTGTCGGTCATGATCCAAACCGGCGAAGGCTGATTGAGCACGGAGCCGGTAAATTCTTTTCGCAGTTCCGCCGTGTAAAAACAATAAGACGAACTGTACACGGCCGGCCAGAACCAAACCCGTTTCGCGTCCACTTTTTCCTTCGTGGCAAAAGCCAGTTCGTTGCCCGCCTGGTAGCGCAAAAGCTGCGGGTAAAAATTGGTGTTGAGCAGGAAGAAAAGAAGCAGGACCGTGACGATGGATGCGCCGACAATTTTTTGCAGGCGGCTGCGCAGGCGAAGAAGAATAAAAACAGTGATTGTCAGTAAAAGCAAAAAGCCTGCGATAACAAAAACGTTTCTGGCGGGGAAGGCCCACACGTTGATGATACCGGCCAACAACAATAGCAAAATGCAAAGAACTGCTTGCACAATCAGCAATGCTTTTACATTTCTTCGCTTCTGTTCGCTCTCCAGTAAATAAGAAGCCGTGAGCACAGCTGCAGTGGGAAACATGATGTTGAGATAATGTGGCAGCTTGAATCCAGAGAAAGTAATGAGCAGTGCCATCGTTGCAAACGTAGCCGTTGTAAGCCATTCCTGCCTGCGGGTAAAAAAGGTTTTTGCCCGGTTGAAAAAAGCCACGAAAGCAAGAATACTCCACGGTGCAAATGCCCAGAGAAAGGAATGAAAGAAAAAGAAGTAATCGTTCTTGGCATCGGCGCCAAAAGAATCGCCCTGGAAGCGTTCAAAGTTTTGTTTCCACAAAATGAACTGCACACCGGAGCGGCCGCCTTTGCCGCGAATAATTTTTTCGGGATGCAGATCGTACTGCAGGTAATAACAATAAACAACGGGTGAAATAAAAACACCAAAAGCAAGAATGAGAACGAGCAGTTGCCAATGATAAAAGCTCTTCCAGTCTTTTTTGTAAAGAATGTAAAAGAAGACGCCGATAGCCGGCGTTAGAACCGCTATGTGTCCCTTGGTGCAAAAGCCAAGTGCAAGGCCCAAGGCTGCGCCAATAACGTTTAACAATTTTTTTGTGTTCACCCAGTCTACCAATTGCCAGGTAGCAAAGGCAACGCAAGCTGTTAAGATGGCGTCCATACGCACATCGTTGTTAGCTAACATGTAGGCAAAAGCAGAGGCCACAATGAGCGCCGACAGTCTTCCAACTTCACTATTGTACAAAGTTCTTCCTAAACGAAAGGTAGAATACGTGCCGAGCAGCGTAAACAAAAACGACGGGAACTTATACGCAAAGCCCGTTACGCCAAATACCGAATAACTCAGTGCTGCAAGCCAAAAATGAAGGTGCGGTTTGTCGAGATAATCTTTGCCGTTGTCAACGAGGCTTACATAGTCATCGGTAAGGTACATGTGCAGAGCAATGTTGGCGTGGTGCGCCGAGTCATTGTCCATCAGCGGCACAAACAAACCGAGGACGTACACCACGGCTAGCAGTGAAAAAAACAAAGCGTATTGCACACGGGAAAAAATCATTGGCTGCACGAAAAGTTTTTACGAAAGTAGGAGGGAATTTGTTGGCGGTTGATCGTTGGTTGTTGGTTGGAAAACCGCGACAACGAACAACGATTACCGGCCAATGATCAACGACTCTACATTTCTCCTTTAAAGAAGTTCAACTGCGTCAGAATGTTTCGCAGCACGGTCATGCGGGCTTCTTTCAGGTTAATGCCTTTGTCTTTTGTTTCCATGTTCAGCACAAAAAAATACGGGTGGCGGTTTTCTTCAATCCAGCCCACAACCCAAGCCAGCGGCGTACCGTCGGCCTTGTAACCCAAACCGGTTTTATACGAAAGCATATACTTTGGCTTGTCTTCAAACAGCATCGCTTTCTTCACCATCAATTGATAGGTATTGAAGAAAGGAAGCTGGTTAAAATAAAGCCGCTTCACCACGCCAAGTTCTTCGTCGGGAGTAATTTTTAAACTGTTGTCCAACCAGAAAGTGTCAATGGCCGATTTGATTTTTTTGGTGCCGTAAGAAAGTGAATCGAGCCAATGTTGCATGGTGTCTTTACCAATGCGCCGCGCCACTTCCTGAAAATACGGAACAGACGAAACGCGAAAGGCGCGGTACATGCTCAGGTCCTGGTTCCATTCGGGCACGTCACGCACTTTGCCGTCCCATTTAATCACCATGCTGTCGTTGGTAATGATGCCCGTTTGCAGGCCAACGAGTGCATTGACAATTTTAAAAGTAGAAGCCGGAAGAAAAGCGCTGTCGCGGTAGCGGGCAAGGTTGTAGATGGTGAACTGCCCGGTGCCGTTGTTGAACAGGGCAAAGCAGCCGTCGGACTTTTGCTCGTCGAAATATTTTTTTAGCGTGTTGTCGGTGGTGACGTTGTTGGGCGAACAAGCCGCCAAAATAGAAGCGGTCAAAATAAAAAACAAGAAACGCATGAAAGAAAAAGTTTTGCCGCGAAGTTAATAGCGGGTAGTCAGTGCTGTGAACGGGCCACCGAAGTCTGGATGTATTTATTGCATACAGTTATGTGTCTGACAATTGAACTGCAACAGCGTCTCCTTGCCAAAAGCAATAAAAAAGAATTTTTGTTTTTTGAACTTTCGCGCTAAGTTCAACTTCTAAAACTTAACTACATGAGACTTACTCCCCCCAAGACTAATTACCCTTCTGTTCTTTTGTTTCATTTACACAGCTTGCAAAAAAGAATTCAATCCGCAAACAACCTTAGCGAAGCAACCATCTGACATGAGCATTCAGCCCGGAGGTTCACAGGCATCGTGCAGAGAAGAACTACAACCCGACTGGATAGCTGATACGGTAGAAGCACCAACGCAGTTAGGCGCTCAATTAAACGGGAACCCTTACTCTGTGTCCGTTATGCAACAAACTGCCGTTAATTTATACGGCAGTTCGCAGGGAATTACAGCCAATAAAAAGTATATACGCTACAAACCGGCCACGCTTGAACAAGTGGATATATTAAATGAAGATGACAACATAGAGTTGTTTGACTATCCTTTAGACCAGGATGTAGTAGAAGAAGGGAGTTACTACCCACAAGCCGGCATTGGCGAAACTGAAATTCCCTGGCTTTATTCGGTGGTGGATATAAGCTACCAGCCCGTTGCCGGCATTCAATACGAGCAGTTGGCAGATTTGTATGTGCCTGATACGGATACCAATCTTGAAGATGAAGCCTTTCGAATCACAAACAACGAAATAGACCCTGACTGTGCCGGTATTGACCCTTCCGTACCGCAATGCCTGGAAGGTTATCATTGGGATTGGCCTTCGAGGCAATGTGTGCCGGACAACTGCCGGATGGTTACCACTGGGACGGTACACAGTGTGTACTTAATCCTCCGCCAACGCCAGCAGATATAAAGAAACCTGCCGGGCAAATTTTGGTAAGAGACGTTATCAACGGCGGCTATCGCGATGTTGGTGTGCGGCAAACCAGAGTAGTGGCCCGGCGCTGGTTTAAAATTGAATTGATGTACACGATGACAACGGAAGGTTTCAAAGCAGCAAGCGGTTTAAAAACAAAGTGAATGTCTTCGTCAAATTCAAGAACCATCAATTAACCACACGCGGGTTAAGAGGCATTCGTATATGGCAATCACTCTTTCCTGTAAAGCACGGGTTGGGCAAATATTCAGGTAACCTTTCCAATATTACCTGGACCTATACGAGTGCTGGATACGGGAACGAAAGGAGTAACCGTAATTGGTGGGCTGCGCAGTTAATGAACGCTTACTTAGAGTACAATGAAAATGCTTCAGTGCTTGGTACAGGCCTGGCTCCTTCCGGCATGCGTTTTTTATTGACCGCTTGGCAGGATGCCGCTGGCGCCGGTTCAACGCCAATGAACCATCACCGTTCAAATGTTGATGTACCGTCCGAAGCATATATACAGCAATTTATTGTGCGGCCCGGCAGCGCTTATTGGGCGCAGGTTTACAACACTCTCTTAAACAGCAATGCGGTGTTTCGTGGTATGGATATGTCGCTTGGCTACAACACCTCCCAAGCCTTTGGCCCCTGGGCGAGCGACCAGGTGAAACATTTAATGTATCATGAACTGTCGCATGCCGCCCATTTCAACAAGGTAGGACAAAACTGGTGGGCCGACTTTGTTTACGCAGAGGCCTATACGATTTCAAAACACGGTATAAATAATTCAAACAGTCCGTATGGTACAGGTGACGACGGCTTTATATCAGATTATATTTCTTTGGGAGAAAGCTGGGCCGAACATATGGGCCAGACAATAACAGACAGAGCACATGGATTTGCTAGTACAGGCTTTGTTGGACAGCGAACCGTTAGTTACTTTAACGATATTCCTATTCCTGGTCTAAGCAGTCACTTGAATTATTTGGAGGACTTCAGCCCCTTTAGAACAATTGACCCTTTCCGTTGGATACCGGACGGCCTTTATTATGATTTAATTGATGATAGAAATGACCAGCTTGTCCCAAATCCAAGAGTTTTAATTAACGATGCTGTCTCTGGGTATACAAATCAGCAAATGTTCAATGCTCTTGATGCCGATGTGAAAAGCTTGCAGCAGTTTAGAATAAGGCTTCTTCAGCAAAACAGTAATAACCAAGCAGCCCAAGTCACTCAATTATTTGGCGCATATGGCTACTAAACTATTACCCGTAGCCACGTTCATATTATTGTACGTGGCTACGGTTTTTGCTACGTGTAAAAAGCCAAGAGATTGCACGCAAAATAACTATGCTTTTGAACTATCAGCAAAAGTTTATCCCGATTTAGACAGTATAAGAGTTGGCGATACGACTTGGATAGAAATTGATGAGCCGGTTACATTACAAGACGTTTTTACGTCGGCAAGCATTAATTATTCCGGCGCAATTAATTTGGGGGCAATCATCGGTTTTCAAGAAATAATTGGCTCTACACCACAAATTGTTAGCGTTGCAAATGATTTTAATTTTAAATTGATAAATGGCACTGAGGTTGGTAGTTCGGATACGCAACTTTTTAGAGAATACCAGTTTGCAGAAAAAAGTAATAGATTTTTATTCAGACTTGGTATCATTCCGAGGCGGGCCGGTATATTCAGGTTTAATCTTGGAAGTGCTGCAAATGTTTACAGGGCAAATGACCAATGTTCAAAAGCATCTTTTTCTTTTAATATCAAAAACTCGAATCAGCATTTTTACTTGTATCCAAATGGAGGGGGCGCCACGTCAGGTGGCGGCACTTACTACTTCAAAGTAAAATGAGATAATGTCAAAATCAAGACTTTGAGCAGCAATAACCAAGCAGCAGAAATAACCTAACTTTTGGACAGTATAATTATTAGTATGCAAAAGAAGTTAGCCATTAAACTTGGCCTATTGGTTCTTCTTTGCAGTACAATATTTGCAACCTGCAAAAAGAACAAAGGTTGTATAGACAATAGATATGGCTTTAGTCTGAACGCGAAAGTTGTTCCAGATTTCGATTCAATACAGCGCGGAGACACATTACTCATTGATTTGAAAGAGCCGGTAACATTACCGATCTTAGGTCGGGTAATGTTATTAACTATACCGGTGCAAAAAACTTGGGTACCGTTTTAGGTTTTGAAGAGCTTTTGGGTAATGGTAATTTTCGGTTTGCTGCGAATGACTTTAATTTTCTTGTACTAAAAGGAAGAGAAACTCTTAACGTAAACTCAGAACGATTTCGCGAGTACTTGTTTGCAGAAGAAGGGGGTTTTTACGTTTTTAAACTAGCGTTTATCCCCAGCAGAGCAGGAGTATTTCGGATAGGTCTTTCAGATGCATCAAATGTTTATACCGTAAATAATCCTTGCGACCGGACAACGTTCCTGATTCGTTTTAAAGAAACAAACCAGCATCTCTATTACAACCAGTGGAATTATGGTGTTACGCCAACATTACCGAACGGAGTTTATTGCTTCAAAGTAAAGTGATGCGATACGAAAAATTATCAGTAGCCACGCTTCACCCTGTTGTTGGTGGCCTGGCATAGAGTCCATCGCCTCACACCAGCGGCGGCGGCTGAACTTTCTGCCTTCCGGCTTCTGTCCTCTGTCTTCTCACTCCGGCTCGTAATCGTACGGCAATTGATCCGCCAAATTTTTCCAACTCCAGTAGCCTTGATTCACCCAGCTTTTTTGGTCGGTGAAATAACCGTTGGCTTTTATCAAAATGCCGTCGCTTAAATCCACGTAAGAAATTTGTTTGGGCACATCAAGCGGCAACCGTTGTTGTTGGAGATATTGTTTTTCGGGTGCTTTTTTGGTGTAGGTAATGCTGGCTTTTACCGGGAAATAGAGTTCGGCCGTGGCCGTCGTATCGTTGAAAAAATAATAAGCGGTATCGTATGGATTTTTCAGCGTAGCAAAGGGCTCGTATTTCGACGGCTTGTACAAATCAACCGCAAATCCTTCCTGCGCCAAGGTGCTGTCGTAATACGAACGAAGGAACTGAAGCCTTGAACCCTGATAGGTTTCCTTTCTCTTTTGTTGCCACGCCGCCTGTTGCACCGAGTCGCCTTCCATCGGCAAAAACAAACACTTGCCGCGGTAAGAATTCATGGCCGTTTTAAAGAAATAAACAAAGGAGTCAAGTTCGTAGCGCAGGTTGTAGCCGAGGTACTTGTTTTCAATTTGCAATGGTTCGGTGGCCAATACTTTTAAACGATCATTCCTTTTGAAATACAAAAATTTTAGTGCTTGCGGATTGAGCAGGGTGCAACTGTCGGCAGCCGGGGTGGCGCCAATAAAATGCTTGATGAAAAACTCACCGTATTTCACCCAGCCGTCGGGTACTTCGGCTGTATTTTTTATGATCACTTCGCCCAGCGTATTGTCGCCTTTTTGCAATTCCAGGTTGAAGGTCCGGTCTCCGGTTACTTCAAGGTTAATGGTTTTGCTTGCATAGCCCGTAAAGGTGACGTTGATTTCGTAACCGCCTTTGTCAAGCCGCAGGTGAAATGATCCGTCTTTGCCGGTCACTGTTCCCTTCGTCGTGTTTTGCGCAAACACCGACGCGCCTTCAAGCGGCTGTTTTGTTTCGGCATCCACAACGGTTCCGCTGATGGTGCCTTGCGCAAACGAAAACAAAAAGGCAAAGCAAAAGAGAAGAAGAAAGATTGGTTTTTTCATAAGAATATCGCAAAGGTTTACAACGTTAAAAGGCCTCGTTTCATTGCCTCTTTGTATTGGGCGCAGGCTTTTTTGATCACGTCGCCCAGCGGCGTAAAGCTAAAGTTTGGCAGCTCATTTCGCAAGGCGCTGTTGTCGAAGGATGTTTGGCTGTGCGCCACTTTCGCCGTTTCTTTTGAAAGCAAAGGCTTGCTGCCGGTGAACATGGATTTTACTTTCTCCATTCGCCAGGCGACTTCACTCATCACCGGACCGGCATAGCGGTGCGGCGGCGCCTTGCGAAAGCCCTTTGCCATTTCGTTCAGCAAAGATTGAAAGCTGCAGTTCTCTGCGTTTACAATAAAGCGTTTTTCGTTAATGCCTGATAACAACAATTGCACGGCAGCTTCGGCCACGTCTTCCACGCCTACAAAACCGTTCACGCCTTTGGTGTACCAGGGAAAACCTTTATAAGCGGTTTTGAAAATGGCGCAACTGCTCTGGTGCCAGTTTCCGTATCCAAGAATGGTGCTTGGGTTAATAACGACGCCTTCCAGTCCTTCGGCAAAGCCGCGCCAGGCGTGCATTTCGGCGCGATGCTTGGTGATGGCGTAATGCGTGTTGTTCTTGTTCTCTTCCCAGGTTTTTTCTTCGGTAACGGTGGATGCTTTCGTTGTGCGACCCAATGCAGCCACAGAGCTAACGTGCAGCAAACGCCGTACGCCGCTTTCCAGCGCGGCATTCACCACGTTGGCCGTGCCGTCAACGTTCACGGCGTACATTTCTTCGCGCCTGTCTTTTGTAAACGAAACAATCGCTGCGGAATGAATCACTGCGTCAATGCCTTTCGCCGCTTCGGCAAGAGATACCACGTCCAGCACATCGCCTTCTATCCATTCTACTTTTTCCCAAATTTCTTTTTCAATAAAAAACGGTAGCGCCGGCGAACGGCGGATGGCGCGGACTGCATGGCCCTTCTCTACTAAATTTTTAATGATGTATGAGCCGAGAAAACCCGTGCCGCCGGTAACGAGGATCATGTTGAATGGTTGATTGGTAAAGCGAACGAAAGTAGGATGAAACCCCTAATAAACTGGTCAACGGATCAACTAATCAACTAATATTCATAGTATCCCTTCCCGCTTTTTTTACCAAGATGG
>Ga0308175_100000193_pt1 | contig 47338 bp, 19 predicted proteins | sample PhyCR1_3_FD_203893 | JGI IMG/M metagenome (GOLD analysis project Ga0308175, IMG submission 203893) | Soil microbial communities from UC Gill Tract Community Farm, Albany, California, United States - DLSLS.C.R1 | ecosystem: Environmental > Terrestrial > Soil > Agricultural land | place: USA...
GATTGCGAGCATTTGTCAAGACCCAAACAACACAAACATCATGTATGCAGGCACGGGTGAAAAAGCCATTAACCTCGATGCGGTTCGCGGTGGCGGCGTTTGGAAAAGCACAGACCACGGCCTTACGTGGAACTTGCTTGCCAACACTACAAGCTTCTGGAATGTTTCAAAAATTGCCTGTGATGCAAATAGCCGTGTCTATGTGGCTACGATGGGCAACGGAGCGGGTCTTGAACGTTCGAGCGACGGCGGTGCAAATTGGACGAATATCGCTCCTGCCGGACTGAATGCGGCAATTACTGATATGAAGATCAGCAGCACTGGCCGAATGCACATTATCTGCGGATATTACAGCGGGTGGTTTGACATCAATCCGGCCGGTTACCGTTTTTCGGATGACTTTGGAACGGCTTCTACACCAACGTGGACAGCGTCAACTTCGAGTTTCGGTTCACCTACTTACAATTGTGAATTGGGCGTATCGGGAAACATTTTGTATGCTTTAAATTCAAACAGCAGCTTTCAAACAACGCCGATTTATAAATCCACAGACGGTGGAGTAAATTGGGCAACAACTACTACTTCTCCTCCGGCAGCTTCCGGTACAAATGATCTTAGTTCAGGTCAGGCTTGGTATAATATAGCAGTAGCCGTTGATCCAGCAAACGGCAACAACGTAATTGCGGGGGGATTAAATTGCTATCGCTCTACCGATGGTGGTGCGACCTGGACGCAGACATCAACATGGGTTGGTACATCGGGACAATATGTTCACGCAGATCAGCACTTCGCTGTTTGGAACGGTTCACAAGTATTGGTAGCCAGTGATGGTGGGGTATTTTATTCTGCAGATGCCGGTGTTACTTTTCGTGACCGTAACGCAGGCCTACGCTTAAAACAATTCTATTCTTGTGCAATCCATCCAACGACCCCAAATTATTTCCTGGGAGGCGCACAAGACAACGGTGTACATCAATTAACAAGTGCAGGTCTGGGCTCGAGCGTTGAGGTTACTGGTGGAGACGGTGCTCTTGTCCATATAGATCAGGACCAACCACAATATCAGTTCGGTTCTTATGTATACAATCAATATAGAAGAAGTACTGACGGTGGCAATACCTGGAGTTCGGTGAACTACAGCAGTTCGATTGGCTCATTTATAAACCCAAGCGATTACGATGATTACAACAACAAATTGTACGCTGCTGGTGGAACAGGACAATATGTACGTTGGGAGAATCCGCAGACAGGTAACACGTTTACTTTAGTAAGTGTGCCTGCACTGTATCGAAACAACATTACACATGTGATGGTATCTCCATATACAGGCAACCGGGTTTTTTTAGGAACAGGTGCCGGTAAAGTTTTTCGTGTTGACAACGCTGACCTGAATGCGCCAATTGCTACAGATATTTCCGGTAACACAATGGACGCAGGAGCTACTGTTTCATGCGTGGCCATGGGAACCGATGACAATAATCTGTTAGCAACATTTTCAAATTATGGCGCAAGGCACGTTTGGGTAAGCACAACTGGTGGCGGAGCCTCCGGCTGGACAAATATTACCGGCAACTTGCCCGATATTCCGGTTCGTTGGGCTATGTTTTATCCCTACGATAACACCAAAGCAATTCTTGCAACGGAAGCGGGAATTTATGAAACATCAAACATCAACGGTACAGCTACCGTATGGACACAAAGCCCAAATTTTCCAATCGTTCGCACGGATATGCTTCAATATCGGCCGAGTGATGGAACAATTGTGGCAGCGACACACGGACGTGGTATGTGGTCTACGCAAATTTCTGTAACTAACACTTACATAAAATATAGTGCAACGGCCTTGTCCCGTCCTGAAAGTACTACGGCGACTGTGGCAAGCGGTTGTACTGGTTATACTGATTATACGATTTATATGACAACCAATCGTGCTCCTTCAGGTACTGCAACGGCTACTCTTAGTGTATCGGGTGGAACGGCGGTACAGGGCGTTGACTTCGATTTCACAACCAACGGAAATTTCGCTTCTCCGTCAAACACCGTAACGTTAACCAGTGGCTCAACGACACCGCAGCCGGTTAACATCAGGATTTACGATAATCCGAAAAATGACGTGGTAAGCCGCCATAATTTTAATCTTTCTTATTCGCTTTCGGGTACCACTGATGCTGTGCCGACACCTGGCGGACAGTCGTTTTCATTTACCATAAATGATGATGACCTTCCCCCGTCTATGTTTGCTTCTCCGGCAACCTATGACGTCGGATCTTATACAGTTAATTCAAGTGCTACATCTGCTTTCAGGAGCAACCAGCAAAAGCACCGGTTACAAACGTTGTTTCGTGCTTCTGACTTAATTGCTTCAGGGCTATCGGCTGGAAACATCAGTGCAATGAATTTATTCGTGGCCCAGAAGAACAGCACGAAACCTTTTACCGGCTTTACCATTTCAATGGCGCAAACAACGGCAACCAGTTTAACAAGTTTTATCACGTCTGGCTTTACGCAAGTTTATACGGGAGACTATTCTTCTGTTTATGACATTAATTCATTTGCTTTCGGGACGGGAGCTGGTAGCAGTTCAACCTTTAGCTGGGATGGAACGTCCAATATTGTAATTCAATTCTGTTTTGATAATTCGCCTGCGGCCGCTGATGCCGCTGCTGATGTGATGCAAGGAAGTACGCCATCTGCTTCGGTAAGCAGTTCCATTTATTCAAATGGTGGAGTAGGCTCGGGTTGCGCTTTAGCTGCCGCGAGCACAAATACTGCCAGAGTGAATGCCAGCTTTACGATAGCTAAGGTGGCAAATACTGTGGAAACAACGTTAAATGCGACAAAGACGCTAACGGAGGCAGGCAGCTATGACGTCTATTTTTATAACGGCAGTAAAATCATGGCCCGCATTCAAAACGCTTCGGGCTTTAATTACGGTTGTACGCAGGTAATAGTTGATCGGGCAGGCAATGGAGCCATAGCCTTTTGGAACAATAATACCACCAATTATTTGGCGACAAAAACTTTCCACGTTGTTCCTACAACTAATAACACAAGTGGGCAATACCAAATAACGCTTTATTATACAGCTGCGGAAAAAACGGCCTGGGAGGCAGCTACGGGTCAAAATTGGAGCAATATACAAATGGTGAAAGTAAAAAGTCAGATAAGCAATTACACAGCTGCAACACCTGCTCCCGATGGTGCAAACGCTGTAGAAATTGTTACGCCAACCTTGGGAACTTTTGGAGCAGATTATACCATCACGGGCACTTTCTCCTCTGGTTTTTCCGGCTTTGGCGTTGGCATACCCGGTAATAATCCATTGCCTATAACACTGGTTTCCTTCCAAGGACGCCTCGATAATTCAACGGCTTATCTCAATTGGAGCACAAGCAGCGAACAAAACTCGAAAAACTTTGAAGTGGAAAAATCTACCAACGGTGTAAACTATTATCGCATCGGTGCAGTAAATGCCGCCGGTAATAGTTCTACCAAAAAGGATTATTCTCTAACTGACAACAAGCTTGGCCGGTTGAATTACTACCGCCTGCGCATGAATGACCTTGACGGACGCAATAAACTCAGTAACGTGGTACTGTTGCAGTACAACGCAGCCGGACAGAATCTCTGGGTGGTAAATAATCCGTTTAAAAACTATATTGATGTACGCATTGCGAAAGAGGCTGCTAACGTGAAAATGCAATTAATAAATGCGGCCGGCAACGTAGTTGAAGAAAAATCCTTTACCAATGTGACGGGGCTTATACACTGGTCACTGATCCATGACCACAGCGCGGGCACCTATGTATTGCATTCGGTAGCCGACGGCATCGCATTTACAAACAAGATCGTGAAACAATAACTTTTCCTCTTTTCTGTAAAGACCGGCTTTCTGGCCGGTCTTTTGTTTTTTTGTAGTATGAGAGTGTTCATGCTTCCTTTCTTGTTTGCAGCCTCCCTTTCCAGTTATGCGCAATCGTCTAAAACCATCGTTCGGGCCAACGCTTACTTCATGGTTCCTACACCGGGCACTATCATGGTGGATGAAAACGGGAATCCAAGAACACCGCAACGACAAAAAGTTTACACCATTTTCATTGAAACCAGGGGCGCAAAACCACTATGGACAAAAGCTTGGACAAAGGATAAATTCTTCACACTTATGAGCCTTCCTGTTAACGGTGATACGGCCTTTGTAGGCAAACGAAAAACAGATGACAAAAGGGTCGTACTAAAAGCATCCAAAGGAAACCTCCTGCAACACCTCGAATTATCTCCCGCTTCAACATATCAAAGCCCGTCGCGTGCCGTTGGTCCGAACGAAGTATTGCTGGAAGGAAAACTGAAAGGCAAAATTTTTTACCACAAAGTATCGGGACTTATCGAACTGACCTCGCCCGAGTACCCTTAAAGATTCAAGAAAACAAAGCGGAAGCGGTAAAAAAATATTTGCGCCGATGCAGCGCAAGGCGAGGTTCGTCCGTCTTTTCTCCTCGAAGAACCGGCGAAATTCTTTTTCCAAAGAAAGGTCGTGTTCGATTAATCAAAGATGCTTAGTTTTAATCACTGCTATTGAAAACAAAAGACGGCTGCCATACAAATAATCTTTCGCGGTACCGCACAGAGTCCAATAACCAATAATAACCAAAACGTTACCTGCAGAAGCTGCAAATTCCTTTACTGTTTTATTTATTAAAGCCACATCATGAGAAAATTCTACGCTTTTTTCACCTGCTTTTTTTTGCTGGCAGCGGGCTGCGTTCTCTTAAAAATGCGGACGGCTACGTCAGTGGTAACCGTTGACGAAGACGAAGCGAACGACAAGTACGACGGTCCTGCGCAGCGAGACAGCCTCGAATTCTTAAAAACAAAAGATCCGGCACTTGGCTACGTTCCGTACGACCGTTTGTACGAAGCCATGAAGTACACCGAGTCGTTCAAATCCCAACTTCCGAACACCCGTCTTCAGCAGGCAATGGCTTGGGAAGAACGCGGGCCAATCTTTGATTCCCTAGGCCCAAGCAACGGCAACGGCCGCGCCGGCGTTAACTATACCTCGGGAAGAATTATTGCTTTTTTGGTGGACACGTTGAATGATCCCTCGGGCAATACTGCTCTTGCCGGTGGCGTGGCCGGTGGACTTTGGCGCTGCACAAATTTTCTTTCACCCATTCCTAACTGGCGTCCGGTAAATGATTTCATGTCCAACCTGGCCATATCGTCCGTTTGTCAGGATCCCGCTCATCCTGCCACCATGTACATGGGTACAGGCGAGCCAACAAGCAACGCTGATGCTGTGTTGGGCAAAGGCATTTGGAAGTCAACAAATGCAGGTCTTAGCTGGAACCTGCTGGATTCTACGGTGAACATATTGCGAACCTTTCGCGTTGTGTGTGATGCGGCCGGAAACGTTTACGTTGGGGCACGGACAACAGGTTCGCCTGCGGTGAACCTGGCGGGCTTGTTACGCTCAACAGACGGGGGCAAAAACTGGACAAACATTACGCCTTCCGCACAGGGAACGGCAACATCTACCGCCACTTGTACTGATCTTGAGATTACAAAAAACGGAAAGTTATACGCTAGCTTTGGTTACCTGGGTTCTGTTGTGAAAGCTTACGTTACCAACAGCCCTTCTACAGTTTCCCAAAGCGCCGGATGGATACTGGGCTCTGGACTTCACCCTTCAACAGTTGTAGCGGCTTTGCGCATGGAACTTGCGGCCATTAACGATACAGCCTACGCGGTAACGGTAAACAGTGCTTACAACGTTGACAGTTGTTACAAGTCAGTTGACGGCGGCGTTACCTGGACAAAACAAAATGCTGTTCTTATTCCTACAGGTTTAGGCAGTGGGCAAGGTTGGTACAACCTAACGTTGGCAGTTAATCCGCAAAATGCAAACGACATTATATCTGGCGGCCTTGACGCTTACCGTTCAACAAACGGCGGTGCTACATGGCAACGGGCAACGTACTGGGTAACGACCGCACCTTATGTTCATGCTGATCATCACTACATGCAATGGTGGAACAAAGACGGTGAAAGCAGAATTCTCATTGCTTCCGACGGTGGCTTGTTTCTAAGCCGCGATAACGGAACGACGTTTGTTGATAAAAACAGGAACTTATCCATCAAGCAGTTTTATGGCGCCGCTATTCACCCCGATGCTGGATCGCCTTACCTCATTGCAGGTGCGCAAGACAACGGTAATCACCAATTAAGATATCCCGGACTTGGCCCTTCAAACGAAGTAGTGGGCGGTGACGGTGCTTATGTCCACATTAACCAATTAAATCCACAAGTGCAGTACGGCGCTTACGTGTACAACCAGTACCGCCGCAGCTTGGATGGAGGTAATACATGGTCGAGTGTAAACGTATCATCAAGCGCCGGCTTATTCATTAACCCATTCGATATGGATGATGCGCAGAATATTATTTACGCCTGCTACACAGGAAACAATTTATTGCGCATGAGCAGTGCTAATACCACAAGTCCTGCAGCAACCATTCTCCCTGTTGCGACACTGAACGGAGCGCAGGCTGGTGCGGTAAAGGTTTCGCCTTACACGGCCAACCGTTTGTTTATTGGTTCTACCGGTGGTCGTGTGCTGCGTCTTGATGGTGCCAATGCAACGCCTACTGTGACCAACATTACCGCAACAAACCTTCCGGCGGCTTATATCAACTGCGTAAACACAGGCACTGATGATAACAATTTGGTAGTTACTTATACCACTTACGGTGTAAAACATGTTTGGGTATCAACAGATGGTGGAACAACGTGGACAAATATTGACGGTAATTTGCCAGACATGCCGGTTCGCTGGGCTTTGTTTGAACCGGGCCGAAACGACCGCATGATACTGGCAACGGAAGCCGGTATTTATACAACGGATTTGGTAAACGGGGCAAGCACCATTTGGACGCCAAATACAACTTTCCCAACGGTAAGAACGGACATGTTGCAAATGCGCACAAGTGACAGCACCATTGTTGCAGCTACGCACGGCAGGGGATTGTTTACCGCGAAAATTTCGGCTATCATTATTCCGCAGGTTAGTTTCCTGCAATCCAGCTTTGCAACTGCCGAAAGAACGGATTCAACAACAGGATGCCGCAAGTTTGTTGACTATACGGTTGGCATCGGTTTGACTTCTATTGCATCTGCTTCAACCAACGTCACGGTCAATGTTTCTGGCGCTGCAAGAGAAGGATCTGATTTTGACGTAACGACGAACGGCAGTTTTACCGCACCGTCCAAACAAGTGATTTTTGATGCCGGTACGCCAACAACAAAATACATAACGGTGCGTGTGTATGATGATAGAGAAGTTGAAAGTCCTGAAGATGTTGTGCTGAACTTTACTGTGAGCGGTTCCAACGCGGTTGCCGGTTTACTGAAAACATACACGTTAACAATCGGCGACAACGATTCACATCCGTCGCAATTTCAGTCGGGCAATTTCTCTTTAGGCACTTACGACACGGATTTATCTGTGACCTCGCCGTTCAATGGAACGAAGTTGCGCAATCGTTTACAAGTTCTTTATACGGCTGCTGAACTGAAGGCTGCGGGCTTTTTGCAGGGTGGCACGATTACAGGGTTGAAGTTGCGTGTGAAATCAAAAAGTTCTACTACGCCGTTTAATGGTTTCAGCATTTCCATGATGAATACGAATGCAACGCAATTAAATTCAACTTTCCTGGGTGGCGGTTCAATTGTACAAGTCTATTCCGCTAATTATTCAACTGTCGTTGGTGACAATAATTTTGTTTTCACCAAACCTTTTGCCTGGGATGGCACATCGAATATTCTTATTCAATTCTGCTACGACAATTTTGGCGGCACGGCTGCGGTGGCTGCCGATGTGGTGGAAGGCATGGGTGCGCCATTGGGCACAGGTATACGAGGTTCTATCTATTCAAATTGGGATGGCATCCTTGACCAGCAGGGCTGCTTGTTGGCGGCTGCTTTCATTAGCAACAACCGCGTGAACGCAACCTTTACGGCTTCGTTCGGAACCGTCATTGCAACGGCGCTAAACAGTTCGGGTACAGAATACCTTACAAACCGGAACGACAATTATTACTACGATGCTGCTGAAGAGGTTATGGCCCGCATTACCAATCTCGGTACGGATAATTTTGGTTGTACGCAAGTGATGATCGACCGTGCGGGAACAAGTACTTCACAGTTTTGGAACACAAGCACGGCGAATTATTTAATGAACAAAACCTTCCGCGTTTTGCCCTCGAGCAATAGTTCAACAGGTAAGTATGAAGTCACTTTCTATTTTACCAGGGCGGAAAAAGAAGGATGGGAGCAAGCCACCGGCCAGTTATGGAACGACATACAAATCATCAAGCTGCCCTCGGCGATTACGAAAGTTTCGCCCACGAACGCACAACCCGATGGCGCCGGAACAGTAGAAGTAATCAGCGCTGTTACACGAACCTTTGGCCCCGACTTCTATACCTTGTCGGCCGTATTTAATAGCGGATTTTCTGGGTTCGGTTTTGGCGTTCCCGGACGCATGAATACCGTTCTTACATTGAATGGTGCGTTAAATGCAAACAACAGGGACATTGATTTAACGTGGACGACTTCGGCCGAAATCAACAGCAGCGTTTTCATTGTCGAAAAATCATACGACGGCGTGAACTTCCATTCGATTGGATCAAGTGCGGCTGCGGGTAACAAATTGTCTTCTTCAACCTATACATTTAAAGATGGTGAGAATGTGGTGGACAATTATTACCGCATCAAAATGCTGCATACGGACGGCTATATTTTATACAGCAATGTTGTCTTTATTAAAAAAGATAACGCACCGAACAACTTGTATGTAACGCCCAATCCGTTTACCAGCAGAGTAACCGTTCGCTTTGCACGAACGCCTTCTGGACCCGTTGTTTTAAGCTTGTACGACGCAAGCGGAAAGTTGATGCAGCGCATTACCCGCAACGGCGGCACGCCATCGTTCGATATGCCGATTACCGTTGTACTGGCTTCGGGAACTTACCTGCTTGAAGCAACGGCCGACGGAAAACGCTACGCCAAAAAAATCAGCCGACAATAATTCCTTCATTTAATGAGAGGCCGCTTCAACGCGGTCTCTCATTCTACCTACCAAAATCGAACATCATGCTTAGAAAAATACTCTTTTTCACGCTGGCATTCTACACAATAAAAGCCGCCGATGCGCAACCGCCTGCTTATGCGTTTCAGGCGACGTTGGGAACCTACACGCCGTTATCGGGCGGAACACCGGTAGCATTGACTTATAATGGTTCGACAAACAATGATGATGGCATTGCAACGCCGGCGGCTGCCGTTCCCATTGGTTTTACATTTACGTACAACGGCACTGCTTATACAAGCATCCGCCCTTGTGCCAACGGCTTCGCTGCTTTTGGAACAACTGCCCTTGCAAACAATACTGATACATGGACAAACAATTTAGCTGGCGGCGTTACTGCGCAACGGCCACTGCTTGCGGCACTTTGGGATGACCTGGACTTGTCATCCGGTACGGTTAGTTATGCATTGAGTGGCACGGCCCCATCGCGAGTATTAACCATTGAATGGACCAATGCAAAATGGGATTACGGTGCTGGCAGTGCGGTTGTTTCTTTTCAAATAAAGCTTTCCGAAACGACCAACATCATTGAATACGTTTACCGCCAGGAAAGCGGTGCAATTAGTGCTGCAAGCGGTGGCGCTTCCATTGGCCTGACAACGGGTTCAACCGGTTCGGGTTCTTTCTTATCATTGCAAGATGCAAGCACTTTGCCGTTGGTAAGCTTTACAAATGAAAACAGCACCATTCTTTCAAAGCCAGCAACGGGCCAGATTTACCGCTGGATACCGTATTGCATTGCCGGTGCAAACAACACAACAACGACGGGTGAAAAGATTTCGAATGTAACGATTGGTACCATCAATAACACATCTTCGTCAAGCGCAGGCTACGAGAATTTTTCGGCTCAATCTTCTTTTACTGTACAAAATTCTACAGTACCGATAAGTATATCTGTATCTAATGCAAAAGCAACCGATCAAGCTTACGTGTGGATTGATTTTAACCACAACGGCACCTTTTCTGATGCGGGTGAATTGGTTTATACATCGCCTGTGGCAGCAGGACTTTACACAGCCAATCTTTCCATCCCGTCTTTGTCATCAACAGTGCTGCAGGGACTTGCCCGTATGCGCATTCGCGTGCAAGACACCAACGTCCCGCCAACAAACAACACAAGTTGCGGAACCTCGGAATGGGGACAGGTAGAAGATTATACACTCGACATTAATTCTTGTACGGCCGCTTCATTTACTACACCGCCAACGGCTGTTGCTGCATGTAACGGCGGAGGCGCAACCATTTCGGCATCCGTGACGGGCACGTTCTTAACGTACCAGTGGCAGGTAAGCACAAATAGCGGCACCGCCTGGACAAACGTTTCAAACAACAGCACTTACGGCGGCGCTACCACAAGTGCGTTAAGTATCACAGGCGTGACGCCCGTGATGTCAGGCTATCTGTACCGTGTCGTCGTGAACGGACTTTGTACATCGGCAAACCTTACATCTGGCACAGCGAAACTGACGGTAAACAATCCGGCCACCATCACGCTCGAACCCGATGCGAACAAAGCTGTTTGCGTTGGCTCCAGCACAAGTTTTACCGCTGCGGCAACCGGTAATGCCCCGACTTATCAGTGGCAGCAATCAACTGATGGCGGCGTAACATGGGCAAACCTAAGCGGCGCTACGTCGGCAACCTTACCACTTGATAACGTAACCTTAAACATGAACGGAAACCGTTACCGGGCTTTAGCTACTGTTTCGCCTTGTGGCGCGGTGGTTTCGAGCGCAAGCATTCTTACGGTGAATCCATTGCCGGTAGTCACCGTTCAACGTGCGCCTGATTCGCTTGTTCAGCCGGGTCTCACCACTTTTATTACGGTTGGCAGTACACCAAAAGCGGTCAGCTATGCATGGACGCTGAACGGCAAACCCCTGCAAGGCGTCAACGGCCCGCAACTCAATCCAAACTACAACGGCATTGGCACTTACCAGGTTACGGTAACCGATGTTAACGGGTGTCAGAATACGTCGAACACGGTATTGATTGATGCAAAAGTTGACGGACGTTTGTTCATCTTCCCCAATCCCAACAAGGGCAAGTTTAGTGTACGGTTTTATGGTCCTGAATTGGTACGATCTATTGCCATTTACAATGCAGCGGGAGCTAAGGTTTATTCCAAGCAGTATGTGCCGGTAAACGTTTACTTGCAGGATGAAGAAAACCTTCAGTTACCGGCTGGTTATTATGTTTTGCAACTCGAACTTTTTTATACCAAGAAAGAAGCCGTTGGCGCTTTCGTTGTGCAATAAGAACAATTTCATGAAAACAAAAGCCGCTTTATAAAAGCGGCTTTTGTTTTTAAAGAAGAGATATTTTCACCATCAGCGCATTTGTTTAAAGGCATTAATCAAACCATTGGTAGAAGAATCATGCGAAGAAATTTTATCCTTGTTCTCCAATTCCGGCAAAATTTTGTTGGCCAGTTGTTTTCCAAGTTCAACGCCCCACTGGTCGAAAGAAAAAATATTCCAGATAACACCCTGAACAAATATTTTATGTTCATACATGGCAATCAATTGACCCAAGGTTGTTGGCGTTATCTTCTTCACCAGAATTGAATTGGTGGGCCGGTTTCCACTGAATATTTTAAACGGAGATAGTCGTGCAATTTCAGCCGGATTTTTTCCGGCCTTGCGCAATTCTTCTTCCACTTCGTCTTCAGTTTTGCCGTTCATCAGGGCTTCGGTTTGCGCAAAAAAATTGGAAAGAAGTTTTGCATGATGGTCGCTAAGCGGATTGTGTGTTTGTGCCGGCGCAATAAAATCACAAGGGATTAACACGGTGCCTTGGTGGATCAATTGGTAAAAAGCATGCTGGCCGTTCGTACCCGGTTCGCCCCAAATGATTGGGCCTGTAGCATAATCCACTTCTTCACCGTTGCGGTCAACACTTTTGCCGTTGCTCTCCATGTTGCCTTGTTGAAAGTAAGCTGCAAAGCGGTGCATGTATTGATCGTAAGGCAAAATGGCTTCGGTTTGTACGCCAAAAAAGTTGATGTACCAGAGCGAGATAAGCGCCATCAACACCGGAATGTTTTCTTCAAATGCTGTGGAGCGAAAATGTTCGTCAACCGAATAAGCGCCTTTCAACAATTCTTCAAAATTGTCGTAACCGATGGTTAGTGCAATTGATAATCCAATGGCGCTCCACAAGGAATAACGGCCGCCCACCCAATCCCAAAATTGGAACATGTTGGCTTTGTCAATGCCAAACTTCACCACTTCTTTTTCGTTGGTGGAAAGTGCCGCAAAATGTTTAGCAACCTGTGTTTCGTCTTTCGCCGATTTCAAAAACCATTCTCTTGCCGTGTGTGCATTGGTCATGGTTTCCTGCGTGGTAAAGGTTTTGGAAGCGATGAGAAAAAGCGTTTCGTCCGGTGTTACTTTCTTCAACGTTTCGGCAATGTGCGTTCCGTCCACGTTTGAAACGAAATAGGCCTGCATGCCTTCCACCCAATAAGGCTTCAAGGCTTCGGTCACCATAAAAGGACCAAGGTCGCTGCCGCCGATGCCGATGTTAACAATGTATTTTATCTTTTTGCCGGTATAGCCCTTCCACTCGCCGCTGTGAATTTTTTTGCAGAAATCTTTCATTTGCGCCTGAACGGCTTGCACATCGGGCATTACATCTTTGCCTTCACTGTAAACAGGTTTGCCGGAGAAATTGCGCAAGGCTGTGTGCAACACCGAGCGGTGTTCGGTTTCGTTAATCAACTCGCCGTCAAACATAGCGGCAATGGCTTCTTTCAATTTGCATTCGTTTGCGAGCCCCAGCAAAAACTTCAATGTTTCTTCGGTGATGATGTTCTTCGAAAAATCAATTAGAAAGTCATTGAAGCGGTGCGAGTATTTTTCAAAGCGAGCCGTGTCTTCTGCAAACAAAGATTTCATTTGCACTTCTTTCATTTGCGCTGAATGGCTTTCCAAATTCTTCCAGGCCTGCGTGGTTGAGGGATTAATTTTTGGGAACATAAACAAGGTTTGTGGTTTGTTAATGATTTGCGGTTAAAGGTCGTTTATCGCGTTGATCGTTTTTTCAATCATGTCCGGTGTAACGTCCAAATGCGTAACGATACGAACCTGGGTAGGGGAGATGGAGTACCAATAAACATTTTGTTCCTTTAATTTGGCTACAAGACTTTGCGGTGTAAACCGTCCCCCAACTGAAAAAATAACGATGTTGGTTTCCACTGGCAAAACCGTTTCCACAAAATCTTTTTTACTTAACGCTTCGGCCAAAAGCTTTGCGTGTTGATGATCTTCGGTTAATCTTTCAACGTTGTTTTTTAAAGCATAAATGCCGGCAGCGGCTAAATAGCCGGCTTGCCGCATTCCTCCGCCAAAGGCTTTGCGAACCCGCCTTGCTTTGCGAATAAAATCCTTTGATCCCATCACCAGACTGCCTACCGGACAACCGAGACTTTTGCTTAAACAAATGGAAATGCTGTGAAAAGTTTTGCCGTAGTCTTCCGGGGATTCGCCTTTCGCTACAAGCGCATTAAAAAGCCGTGCGCCGTCAAGATGCAAAGCAAGATTGTGCTCATCGCAAACAGCTCTTATTTTTTTTATTTCGGCTAAATCGTAACAACTGCCGCCGCCGCGGTTGGATGTGTTTTCTAAAGAGACTAGTGTTGTTCTGGCTTTGTGCACGTCGTCCGCATTGATTGATTCGCGGACCTGTTCCGCCGTGATTCTTCCCCGGTCGCCGTGAATGAGTTTTACCTGCGCACCGGAATTAGCAGCGATGCCGCCGCCTTCGTATTGATAAATATGTGAAGTCACATCGCAAATGACTTCATCGCCCGGCTGCGTGTGGCATTTGATGGCGATTTGGTTGGTCATGGTACCTGACGGACAAAAAAGAGCGGCTTCCATTCCAAAGATCGCTGCCGCATTTTTTTCCAATTCGTTAATCGAAGGATCTTCCCCGAAAACATCGTCGCCAACCGGTGCGCTGAACATAGCCTCCTGCATGGCTTTCGATGGTTTGGTTACGGTATCGGAACGGTAATCAATCATTTTCTTTTTTCCGCAAGATAAATCTTCAAGGGCTTTGTTGCCGATGCTTTGTCTTCATCATATAGCGGAACGAGCTATTCCTTAGAAAGCGGCATTCATCTGAAAAAAGAGGCGTTTCGTAACGATAGACTTTTTCTATTCTTGAAGTCACAATAGGTTCGTGTTTGAAATGGCGAAGATGGATTTACCGTTTATCGCAGCTTTTCTTCCGACTGTCACGAAGGCCGTCCAGCCTGTAACCGCAGGCGTGGTGGTGCGTCCTATTGTCGTTCGCCCTTTACCATTTATCCATGAAATTCAAACGTTCGCCATAAAACAATGTACTTTGCTTTGCATAGTACCTACTTTCACAATGAAATAATCAAGAACAAGTACTAAACCAAAATACAATGAAACAGTTTTTCTTCCTTCTTTTTCTCGTTGGCCTTTTTAGTTTTAGCAGCAATGCGCAGGGCGGAAAGGTAAGTGGATCCGTTATTGACGGTTCGCAAAAAACCATTGAATCGGCTACCATCAGCCTTGCACGAGCAAAAGACTCTTCGGTGGTCAAATTTTCTGTTGCGGGCAAAGAAGGCGCTTTTTCTTTTGATGGTATTGCCTACGGCAAATACCTCGTAACCGTGTCTGCTGTTGGTCATCAAAAAGGCTATTCGCCGGCTTTTGAACTTTCGGCAAACAACGCAGCCGTTCAGTTGAAAGCCATTGAACTCGTGCCCGTGTCAAAATCAATGACCGCTGTAACGGTTACGGCACGCAAGCCGCTCATTGAGCAAAGAATTGACCGCACCGTTGTAAACGTTGAAGCCTCGGTAACCAACGTTGGCAGCACGGCCATGGAAGTGTTGGAAAAATCACCCGGCATTTCGGTTGACAAAGACGGCAACATTAGCCTGAAAGGAAAAGCCGGCGTAATGGTTTTGATTGATGGCCGCCCCACGCAACTGGGTAGCTCTGATCTTGCCAATCTTTTGCGCAGCATGAATGCGAACCAATTGGATCAGGTTGAGATCATGACTAATCCGCCTGCTAAATACGATGCCGCCGGTAACGCAGGCATCATCAACATCAAAACAAAAAAGAACAAGATGGTTGGCTATAACGGTTCGCTGAATGCCAGTTACGGACAAGGCCATCTGCCCAAGTTCAACGAAGGCTTCAACTTTAATTACCGTGAAGGCAAGTGGAATTTGTTTACCAACCTGAGTCACGGTTACCGCGAACGCGACAACAGGCTAACCATTCAACGGAATTTCACGAATGAAACAACAAAGGCTCTGGTTTCGCATTTTGACCAGGTTGCAAGCATGAAGAACAGCGGCAGTTCGTACAACGCAAAACTGGGCGCCGATTTTTTTGCCAGCAAGAACACGACGTTTGGCGTAGTGCTGAACGGATTTTCCAGCCCCAACTCTTTTGTGAATCACAACACCATTGACATCTCTGATAAAAACGGCGTACTAACGAGCAACACCAAAGCACTGGCAAAGCAAGACGAATCGTGGAAGAATTTTAGCACCAACCTTAACTTCCGCCAGGTGCTGGACACCACGGGCAAAGAACTGACGGCTGATTTGGATTACGTAACCTACGATGCAAACAACAACCAATCGTTGAGCAATTACTATTATTCAGCCACGGGCATTGAAACAAAAAAAGGCGATACGCTTTACGGCCGCTTGCCCCAAAATATCGACATCTACAGCGGACGAATTGATTATACCATGCCCTTGAAAAAAGGCGCCCGTTTTGAAGCCGGTTTGAAAACAAGCTGGGTAAGAACTGACAACGACGCCGCATATGATACGTTGCACAACGGAACAGCAATACGCGACCTGAACCGGAGTAACCATTTTGTTTACGAAGAAAACATCAATGCAGCTTACGTAAACCTCAGTGGTTCCCTGAGCAAGAAGATAAGCGCACAACTTGGCTTGCGGGTTGAAAATACAAATGCAAAAGGAAATCAGCTAACAACGAACGAAAACTTTGACCGGCATTATACGCAGCTTTTTCCGACTGCCTTTCTGCAATACGCGGCCAATGAGAAAAACACCTGGGGACTCAATTACGGCAGACGAATTCGCCGCCCCAATTACGAAAGCCTGAATCCTTTCATTGAATACCTTGACCGTTATACTTCTCAGCAAGGAAACCCGAACCTAAAGCCGCAGTTCAGCCACAACATTGAATTGAGCCATACCTACAAAGGTTTTCTGACAACCACCCTTAACTATACGCAAACGGCTGACATCATTCAGCAAGTAATTGAACAAAACGAAGCAACCAACGAAACCTATGTAAAGCAGGCAAACATTGCCAAGCAAAGACAGTGGGGCCTTTCCATCAGCGCAAACAAATCCGTAACAAAATGGTGGACGAACAGTATTTACGTGAACGTGTTCAACAACCGCTTCGAAGGTCTTGTGAACAACACAAACGTGACCATTGATGCGACGACGCTTATGCTGAACGGCTCGCAACAATTTAAGCTCAGCAAAACCTTTACCGCGGAATTGAGCGGATGGTACAGAACGGCCGGTATTGAAGGCGTGATCAAAGCAAGCCCGATGGGAGCGTTGAACGCCGGTTTCAGCCAGCAAATCTGGAAAGACAAAGGAACCATTCGACTGAATGTTCGGGACATCTTTTACACGCAAGGCTTCAAAGGCCAATCGCAATACGGAAACGTGGACGCTGCTTTCCAGGAGCGCAACGATTCAAGAGTTGTTACACTTGGATTCAGCTACCGTTTCAGCAAGGGAAAAGTAGGCGGCGTAAAAAGAAGAGGCAGTAGCGCCAACGATGAACAAAGCAGAGTAGGCGGCGGAAATTAAAATTGAAAAGAGCTTCTGAAAAGAAGCTCTTTTTCGTTAAAAACATTTGCATCGTTGTCCTTTATCATGCGTTTTTGCCGCCGGTACTTTGGTCAAGCCTTATTCGCCCTTCGTCATAATTCACTCGTTTGGCGAAGCGGTAAATAAAACCTTTGTACGGCTTCAACACAAAACCAATTTTATGAGAAAGATTGTTTCACTGGTGATTGTTGCGACCTTGCTTGCCCTAGCAGCGGGTGCGCAAACCACCGGAAAAATTTTCGGAACCGTCAACGACGAGGCGGGGAAAGTTCTCTCTTCGGCAACGGTTTCGCTTTTAAAAGCCAAAGATTCTTTGCTGGTAAAACTGGCCGTTACCGACAAAGAAGGCCACTATGAATTCATCGGGATTAAAGAAGGCAAATACCTGCTAGCAGTTAGTTTAGTTGGTTACGAAAAGAAATTTTCTTCGGCTTTTGCCCTTTTGTCTACTGATGTAAATCTTCCGTCTGTCGTGCTTGCACAGGCCGCAAAAGGACTCAGCGAAATAACCGTTACCGCACGCAAACCTTTCATTGAATCAAAGCTGGATAAAACAGTTGTGAACGTAGAAGCTTCGCCAACCAGTGCGGGTTCCACAGCTTTGGAAATACTGGAGAAATCGCCGGGCATTATGGTGAACAACGACGGCGCCGTCAGCCTGCGCGGCAAGCAAGGCGTTGTGGTGATGATGGACGGGAAACCGACTTATCTCTCGCCAACCGATCTCGCAACGCTCTTGCGCAACATGCCCGCATCGGCTTTGGAAACAATCGAGATCATGACCAATCCTTCAAGCAAATACGACGCGTCGGGCAATTCGGGTGTCATCAACATCAAAACAAAAAAAGGAAAGAACGACGGCTTCAACGGCAACTTCATGCTGGGCGCAACAACCAGCGTTTACAATCTTGACGGCATTGTTTACCTGCTGCCGAAATCACAAAACAGTTTCAATTTCAATTACAGGAAAAACAAGGTTAATCTCTTTGGCAATTACAATCCAAATTATTTCCGCGGAAGAACCACGCTTGATTTTGACAGCAAACAAATTGATTCAAAAGATGGGTTGACGAAAGGCTATACCAATCAGCAAACACGGTTTAAGTTTGGCAACTTTAATCAAACACTGAAACTCGGTTTGGATTTGTATGCCGACAGAAAAAACGTATTTGGCGCAGTGGCCAGCGGCTTTTTGTTTAACGGCGAACCTTCACCGATAACGGTGGCCAACATGCGCGGCATAAATCACGATTTGGAGCGAGTGCTTGTTTCACATGCGAAGAACGACATCAGCTTTAAAAATTTTACCGGCAATCTAAACTGGAAACACACGTTTGACACAACGGGCCGGGAATTGCAAACTGATATTGATTATGTGCGGTACTGGAATCATTCAGACCAGTTTCTATCAACCGATATAAACGATGCGGCCATGAACCCGATTGGCCATACCGAATTGCGCGGCGACATTCCCATTAACATCGCCATTTATTCTTTCAAATCGGATTACACAAAACCCATCAGGAACGGCCGCATTGAAGCCGGCGTGAAACTGAGCTACGTGGAAACGGACAACCTTGTGGATTATGAAACAAGGGCTGGTGCAAGTGATTGGAAACGCGACGATGTTCGCTCCAATCACTTCCTGTACAAAGAAAACATCAACGCGGCTTACGTAAGCGTAAACAAGCAGCTTAACAAGTGGACGGTTCAAGGCGGTTTGCGTGTCGAAAACACGGTTGCAGAAGGCAATCAGCTAACAACGAAACAAATATTCAAACGTGATTTTACCAATCTGTTTCCGACAGCATTTGTAAGCTATGCAGCCAACAAGAAAAATACGTTCACGTTGTCTTACGGTCGTCGCGTACTGCGTCCAAACTACCAGGATCTGAACCCGTTTATTTTCTTTTTGGACACGCTTTCTTTCCGCCAGGGCAATATTTATCTGAAGCCACAGTTTACGCAGAACTTCGAATTGAGCCACGCCTTCATGGGCAAGTTCATCACCACACTTAGCTACAACAACACTACCGACGTGATTTCACAAATCATCAAGCCGCTTGAAGGAAGCGAAGGCAAGATTCGCTATCTCACACCCGACAACGTAGCCAAGTTGCGCAACATGGCCCTGTCGGTAACCGTGCCCATACCCGCTGCAAAATGGTGGAACATCAATATGTTCAGTACTGTGTTTAACAACCATTACCAGGGTGTTTATGATACCATTGCCATCAACCTGCAATACACATCGTTTATGGCAAACCTTACCAACAGTTTTACCATCACGAAAACTTTGACGGCGGAATTAAGCGGTTTTTACCGGCACAAAAATTTAGACGGCTTAACGAAAGTTGAACCGCTCTACCAAATGAGCATTGGCTTGCAAAAGCAAATCATGCAGGGCAAAGGCACGCTGCGCTTAAACGTTCGTGATCCGTTTGCCTGGCAAAATTTTGAAGGCCTGAACCAATACGGTTACGTGGACATGCATTTCAAAAGCCGGCCCGATACAAGACAGGTGACGGCGACCTTTAGTTTGCGCTTTGGCAAGCAAACGCAGGGCAATCAGCCGCGCCGCAGGTCGTCGTCTTCGCAGGAAGAGCAAAGCCGCGTGGGACAAGGCTCGTAAATTTTACAACAACTTTTTTCTATTTTTCTCATCTGCATGTCGGCCCCTTTTTCCAAAGGGGCTTTTGTTTGGGTATGCAAATATTTTTATTAAACCGGCAGTTGAATTTCTATGAAGCTTTCGTTGCGTCGCACTCTTGTGCATTCAGAACTTCATTCAACTTTTTTTGAACACTAGGACACGAAGAACACAAAGGTTCACAGAGGCTCTCCGTGCAACTTCGTGCCCTAGTGTCCTTGTAGTTTTGCTTTGCTCAATAGCGAATGAGGCGTTGAAGAGTGCGACGCAACGAAGCTCAATAGTAGCAATGGAAGCTCAGTACACAAAAAGAAAAACCCAATCAAAAAATGATTGGGTTTTAAATGCGTTATTCGGTACTCTATGAATCCTAACTCGGTTTTAATTTTTTGGCAAACACCTTTTGAAACTTGTCCAGCTTCGGACGAATGACAATCGAGCAATACGGATTGGTGTTTTTGTTGTTGCGGTAGTATTCCTGGTGATAATCTTCAGCAGAATAAAAAGCAGAGGCCGCGGTAATTTCGGTCACAATCGGCTTGTCGTACGCACCGCTTTTGTCCACTTCTTTTTTATAGTATTCGGCTTTTTCTTTTTGCGCCGGCGAGTGGTAAAAAATAGCGCTGCGGTATTGCGTTCCCACGTCGGCGCCCTGGCGGTTCAAGCTTGTCGGGTCATGAACTTTAAAGAAAACCTCCAGCAATTCATCATAAGAAATTTTTGACGGCTCGTAAACAACCTGCACGCATTCGGCATAGCCCGTAGCGCCGCTGCAAACTTCTTCATAGGTTGGGTTAGCCTTGGTGCCGCCCATATAACCCGACGTAACTTTTAGCACGCCGTCCAATTGTTCAAAAATGGCCTCGGTACACCAAAAGCAACCGGTGCCAAAGGTGGCGGTATCGGTTTTATCCATGCTGTTGTTTAAAGATGAACTCATGACTTGATAATTTTTTTCGGAGTTGCAAGCAACAATCGTCGTGAAGCTAAGAAGTGATATGACTAGTTTCGTGAGCATCTTGTGCGGTTGGATGACAAATTTGGTTCTCAATCTACGAAACGAAAAGCCAACAAAAACTTTTTAACACGGCCTTTGGAAACAATGCCCTCCTCATCTTCCGTCATCTTACCTTTATCCTTTTAAAAAATTGGAACAAAGCACTGAATGAAAATCTATCCCGAATCAGCGGTTATGCAATTGGAGTTTGACAAAGTGAAAGACCTGCTTCACGAAAAATGCCGCACCGAATACGCCAAAACAAAAGCGATTGAATTGCGCATTCATACCCGTAAGGATTTTATTGAAAGAGAACTAAAACAGTCGCACGAATACAAACAGCTTTTGCAAAACGCCATTCATTTTCCCAATGATTATGTGCTGAATTTGGCCAGAGAGCTTCGGTTGCTGAGCATTGAAGGCTCTCTGCTAAACGGCGAAGAATTGGTGGACATTCGCAAGCTGGCGGAAAGCATCGAAAAGATTTTTCGCTGGTTTGATGCCGAGCGAAAAGAAGCCTACGAAGCACTGGCCGAAGTAATCAAGGACACGCATTACGAAAAGAAAATAAAGGAACTGATTGATGAAGTGATTGACGAAAGCGGCGCCGTGAAAGACAATGCTTCGGATGATTTGTACAACATCCGCATAAGCCTTTACCGCAAGCGTTCGGAATTGCGCAGGGCATTTGACCGCATTGTGCAAAAACTGAACAAGCAAGGTTATTTAGCAGAGATTGAAGAAAGCTTCATGAATGGCCGACGCGTGCTGGCCGTTTTTGCCGAACACAAGCGAACGGTAAAAGGCATTTTGCACGGCGAAAGCGACAGCCGCCGAACTTCTTTTATCGAGCCAGAAGACACCATTGAATCAAACAATGCTGTACACGAACTGGAAATTTCTGAACGCAAAGAAGTCTATCGCATTTTGCGCAAGCTCACGAAGCAATTGGGACAATACGCACCGCTGCTAAATGTATATCACGCAATTGTTGGTGAGTGCGATTTCATACGGGCAAAAGCTGCCTTTGCGCTGGATATAAAAGGCGAATACCCTGTAGTAATTGACAAGGCTCACGTTCACCTGGTTAAAGCTTATCATCCGCTGTTGTATTTGTACAATCAACGTTCGGGCAAGGCCACCATTCCAGTTGATTTGACGTTAGAAGAAAAAGCAAGGATTCTCGTCATCAGTGGTCCTAATGCCGGCGGTAAAACAGTAACCATGAAAACCGTTGGCCTTCTGCAAATGATGGTGCAAAGCGGATTGCTGGTGCCGGTGAATCCCTCTTCGCAGTTCGGCATTTTCAAACAATTGATGATTCATATTGGCGACACGCAAAGTTTGGAATTTGAGTTAAGCACATATAGCAGCCACTTGCTCAGCATGAAATATTTTATGGAGAACGCCCACGGCAAGACGCTCTTCTTCATTGACGAGTTGGGCAGTGGCAGTGATCCGAATTTGGGCGGCGCTTTTGCAGAAGTGATCATGGAAGAACTGGCCCGCAAGCACGCCATTGGCATTGTAACCACGCACTACCTGAATTTAAAAGTGATGGCCAACAAAACCGCAGGTATCATTAACGGTGCTATGGCTTTCGACGAAAAGAAATTGTTGCCGCTTTATAAACTTACGGTTGGCAAGCCCGGAAGTTCTTACACATTTGCCATTGCAGAACGTATCGGGCTCGACAAACGCTTAATAACAAAAGCAAGAGGATTGGTGGACGAAGAGCATTTCCGCCTGGACCGGCTTCTCAACAAAACCGAACAAGACATGCAGAAGGTGCAGGAAAAAGAAAAAGACCTGCACCGTTTGCTAAAAGAAAATGAACGCCTGAAAAAAGAAATGGAACAAGTGCTGGACAAAGAGAAGCATCGTCAACAGGTTGAAGTTTTAAAGCAGCAAAATAAGATCACGGAGGAGCGTTTAGCTTATTTAAAAGACATGGAACGCAAGCTGCGCACAATGGTGATTGAATGGAAGAAAAGCGAGGATAAAAACAAAGTAATTAGAGAAATGGCCGGTCTGCTGTTTAAAAAGAACGAGCAGAAAGTTGTGAGTAAGAAACAAAAGCAGCTTGACAGCAAATACGAAGAAACTGCCGGCGAGATTACGGTCGGCGACAAAGTAAAAATGAAACGCAATCTTCAGGTTGGAGAGGTGATGGAATTGCGCGGCAAAAAGGCTGTGGTAAAAATTGGCTTGCTGCCCATGCAAATTGATTTGACCGATTTGGTGAAGATTAAAGAAAAGGTGGAGTGATGATATTGAGATGTTAGGATATTAAAATAGTGCTCACCGAAATAATATCCCAATACCTCAATATCCCGATATCAGTTCTATACGTTAGCGTGCAAATAATCTTTTAGGTTGCTAATGATTTCTTCCTGCGAAAGCATAATTTCTTTCACCACGTCGTTGATAGAAATAATGCCCGTGAGTTTACCGTCTTCAAACACTGGCAAATACCGAATATGCTTATCGGAAAGCAGCTGCATGCACTGCTCAATGGAGTCGTTCGGATGAACGACCGGGAGGTCACTGGTCATGATGTCGGCAACCAAGGTATCAGTGGATGATTTGCCTTTCAGTACAATCTTGCGCGAATAGTCCCGTTCACTCATCAGGCCTTTGTATTCGTTGTTTTCGGTTACCAATACAGAGCCAATGTTGCGGTCAGCCATCAGGCGCAACGCATCAAGCACGGTTGTTTGCGGTGTCACGGAAATGATTTCCTTTCCTTTTCGTTTAAGAATGTCGGCTACCTTTTTCATACGCAAGTGATTCAATTTCCAATTTACGTTTTCTGTTGCGGCATTCAATGATTTTTTTTGCGTGAAGAAATTTTTGCTGGTTTGATGTGCGACTCTATATTTGCGCCGGAGAGATGGCAGAGCGGTCGAATGCGGCGGTCTTGAAAACCGTTGACTGTCACAGGTCCGGGGGTTCGAATCCCTCTCTCTCCGCTGATGGGGACAAACAAGGTAAAACTTTGTTTGTCCCCTTTTTCTTTTTCTCTGAATCCTTTGCTGCGTCTGCAATCAAGGAAAAAAACGAATTTACCTTCTCGGTTCGAAATCCCTTGTTTTTCTTCGAATAGATGATGCCGTCGGGAAAAACGAGCTTTTGCAACTTTTCTTTTTCACTTACGGGGCTGGAAGCCCATACGGCACTGAGTTTGGTAGAAAAGAGAAGCGCTTCGCCAATGCAGTTTTTGAGGTTCGAAATCTGCGGTGTCAACTTTCCCATTACGTCCCTAATCTCGTCTCTTTCCTTGCTGTATTTTGAATGAAATTTTTCAAAACTTTCCTTGTTCATTTCCTCCAGCACGTAGTATTTTTCTTCAATCGTGTCTAGCTTCTTTGTCACTTCAATTAGTTTTTGCTTTAATGCCTTTTCCTGTTCTATTCCCTCTTTATTCAACTCTTCAAAAAAGTGCTCAATCTGATAAACCAGGGGTTTCATCATCTTTGGATCGATGCTAAAAGACGACAATAGTTCTTCAAACTGTTTGTGCATGGTCTTTGCGCTTTTGTTGCACTTACAACCCTTTGTTCGGCATTTGTAATACCACAGACCTTTTGCTTTAACGATGTAGCCCGTGAAGGGTTCTTTGCAGTCTTCGCATTTGATGAACACTTTAAGCGGTACTTCCTCCCTTTCTTTTTTGTGAGGAACGCCGTAGTTTGCCGCCGCCCTGTGCAGGCCATTTACCTGGAGAAAGATTTCTTTGGAGATGAGCTTTTCATGAGTGCCTTCTACAACCTTCCCGTCTAACATACCATGATTGATAATGCCACAGTAAAAGGGTTTTTTGAAAAGTTTGGTGAGTTGTTGCTTGTACATCTTGACACCCATTCGGTTTAATCGCTGGATGATTTCTTCATTCTTCATGCCGTCTGCTCTCCAGAGGAAGGCCTTTCTTAATTTCGTTCCTTCTTCATTGACCACAATCTTGCGAACACCGTTGACCTTTACAATGTCATACCCTTGCGGTACACGGGTTACCCATTCACCCTTTTGAAATTTTTCCTTCATGCCTGCCACAGCGCGTTGCTTTCTGAGTTGATTATCAAATTCAGAAAACAGAAGTTGTATGTTTTGGTGCAGTACACCGCTTGGGTTGGAGGTGTCTGTGGGCTGCGTAACGGCAAAAACACTAACGCCGTATTTTTCCCGTAGGTCTTGGGCAAGCTTAATGGCTCCGCCACCCGTACGGGAAAAGCGGTCAAGGGTATAAACCAAGATATGGGAGACCTTGCCGCGATGCTTCTTGATAAACTCCAGCATTCGTAGGAACTCTTTCCGTCCATCGGTTTTTGCGGATTCATAGGTTCCTCCAAAATAACCGAGAATCGATAGGTTTTGTTTTGCTGCGTATTCTTCAATGACCTTCTTCTGAAAATGGAGGGAAAGGTTGTTGTCTGCTTGTTCTTTAGAAGATACACGGGTATAAACAATGGCGTTCTTTACGTTGTTCACAACCATTTTCAGGGATGAGGCGTGTCCAAACTGTTTGAAGGCTTCCAAACTCATGCGACTTTGTTTTTTAAGGGTGTAGATAGGTGCTGGTTTATGTTTCTGATGGGTGCTTGTTCTTGCTCACGCAAATATACAACTTCTTGATTTTCAATTGCTACTGCATTTTTTCGGGCTACGAACTGAAGCAACAGCGAGGCAAAGGCGGCTGATGTTTTGCAAACGTTTTCGGCTTCTTCGTCCGGTATGCTTTCAAAGCCAGCAAAGGTTCGGAGGATGGTGGGTGTTAAGGGCGCCTTTTTGGGATTGATTAATTCAATGTCTTCATAACATGGTCGGACGGCGGCTGTAATTTGTAAGTCGTTTTCACAAGCCAAGGATTTCTTTTGCGGTTTCATAAGACTAATTGTTTTAGTAAATAGTGGCGCAAAATAGAACGGCTGAAAAATACCCTGTCCGGTTTGGGCACGTTTGGGACTGAATTTGGGGCAATGTGGATAAATAAATATTCAACTAAATAATTTAGCAGAGCGGACTATCTTCGTAAAGCCATGATGCAGGAATAATGGCCGTGTTTGTGTTATTCGTATGCCGTTCGGGTGCAATTAGAGCAGACAAAGATTAGCATTAGAGTAGCGTTAGAATACAATACCGACACGATACAAACACCGTTCAACCTTGCCTATGAATGATGCCAAAACGCGATTAAGAGCCATAAAAACAAAAACCTATACACCTGAAGAAGCAGAAGCATTGCTAAAGGAAAAAGACTTGCGCCTGCAATCCTACCATTCTTTACTTACAGATGCCTACAAAGAACTGCAAAGGCTGCAAGCGGAAGTGGATGCGCTGAAAGAAAAATTGATGCAGTATGAAAGCCCTGCCGATGGTTACAGAAAAGATGCCACCTGGATCGGAAAGATTGTTTTTATTCTTCAAACAGCAGAAAGGCCCTTGCAATCAAAAGAGATCATTGAACTGCTGGAACCGCGGGAACCGCTGCTGCGCGATCATCACAACAAACAAAAGTTTTTCTCCGCACTTCTGACAATGGCCGTTAAGCACGGACGAGTGCATCGTGAAAAAAGAAAAGGCGAGAGAGGGTACTTCTATCATTTGTGAAACTGTGTTGTTCGTTGCCAACGAACACTGCAAAGCATAAATTCCGCACAAGCCTGTTTTTAGTACTATTATTATCTGCAAAACTTTGACGGAACTTACCCTGCTTTAAACAACCAATCGCTAATGACTTGCAGCATTTCAGGTTGCACAAACACGTTGAAAACTTCCTTGCTTTCCTTTCCTAAAGGAATAAGAGCTCCAAAAATGGCCGGTTCCGGTTGAGAGAATAACTCTAGGCAATATATCAAGTTCAAAAATGGATCATGATTCCCAACGTAGTCAACACAATAGATTTTGTTGCATCCCATTATAAGATCCTAAGACTTGATCATATAAGCATACAGCAACGGTATTGGTGGGTTTGTTTTCCTACAAAAGCGCAAGCAATAAGGAAGATTGCAATCGAAGCGGAGATCATTAAAATGGCTTGGAAAAAATGAGTAGTTGTTATTCGGCATTGATTAAACGTTGGAAATAAAATTTTTGAAAAGGTTGTTAAATCAATTCTTTTGTTATTTTTACAGTAGAGCTCGCTGAGATACCTTATGGCAAACTTGGTTTATAGTGCTGCGTAGTCTCGTTTGTATCTTAGAAGCACAACGCAAAACCAAACTTCACATAGCCAAGATGACTGCTTTAAAAGCCACCTTTTTGGTGCTTATCGTTTTCGGAGTGCAACTAAAAGGAGTTGCCCAAAATACAGCGTCTCTTCGGCTGCAGAAAATTGTTGATTCCGCCAGTCACTTGCTCCAACCCTTAAACGACTCCTCTGTTTCTCCCTTCATTGATTCAACCTACTTACGTCTCCTTCCGTCAACAAAAGACAATTATTTACTACCAACCTTCAACCAATCTGTTTTCCCTGTTAAAAGAACTGCCATTGATCATGCAATATCTGCACCGCTTATTCAATTACAAGGCGGCTTTATTCAATATGAATGGAATTATTCATCCGGTATCGATACTCCTTTCGTAGAAACCAACATCTCTCAGCATTTCGTTACAGGTGTTGCAAATGTTTTAGTAAAAGATTTGTTACCTCTTCGTGTCACCTATTTTCAAAGGCAAAGCAATTCTTCATTGTTTCGGAATATTCATGATATCAGGATAGAACTGAATCCGTATGAGCTACAGCGAATCCAGATGGCTAAACTTCGCCGCGCATTTCTGTTGCGTATCGAGCAACTTGCAGACAGCAATCTTTATAAAATTGAGCGCCTTGCGGCCTTAAATAAAAATCGGTTCAACGATTGGTTGACAAACCCTTCCGTTCGAAAAAAGTATATCAATTCTCAAGAACTTCTTCTTTCTGCTGATTTAACAGCATCGTTTTCTTCGGAAAAGAGAGATAGTGTTTTAAACGCAGCCAAAAACTTTGTAACGTTTTTTGAGAAAGTAGAGCAATCACAAAAAAAGTATAGGGCGTTAACGGATTCACTGTCGCAAATGGTCCAACAATCAAAGCAAAAAATTTCTTATTTAAAAAGTTTGGTCAATGGCAACTTGATGGACCCTCTCAGTATTCACCGCCTCGAGACCGAATTCTCGGATACAAATCCAGCAGACAAAAAGATGTTGGAATTAACGCGAACCTTAGGCGCAATTCGTGTATTTGAGATGGGAAGGACAATACCTAATTTTAGTCCGCTTACGCTTCGAAACATTAACGTAAAAGGTGTCAATTTCGAGTACAACCGCAACAATTTTTATACTGCTGTTGCAGCGGGCGGAATTGATTACCGGATGCGCGATTTCATCCCTTCCAGGGTACAAACGCCTTCCCAATCCGTTCTCGCGCTTCGAATCGGTTACGGTCGCAAAGAGCGTAATAATCTTATTTTCACTTATCTCAGCGGCAGAAAACAGGTATATCCATTTCTTGATGGTGGCAAGGTCGTTCGTGTGCAAAATATTAGCCTGTCAAGCCAGCTTATGTTGTCAAAATACAGCAAGCTTGCAATAGAATTTGCGGAGTCTATAACACCATTGGATCTGGGCACAGCAGGTGCAAACAAAATATCAAATCGTTTTGCTGATCCAGCGAATCAAGCATTGGCTGTTGGATTGCAATCCATTATACCTGCTACCAAAACAAAACTCGAAGCGCACTACCAACGCACCGGCATAAACTATCAAAGCTTTACGAATTATAGCACAAATTCATCTTCGACGGCATGGTCTGTTAAAAGCCAACAGGATTTTTGGAAACGGTCAATTACGCTAACTGGCGAATTGCGAAAAAATGACTTTATCAATCCTCTTGTCTTACAGCGGTATAATGCAAACGCGGTATTTAAAAACTTAAATCTGATGATTCGGAGACCACATATACCAACCGTATCGATGGGCTATATGCCTTCTTCGCAATACAGTGTGATCGACAGCGTGGTCTACGAAAATCATTATCAAATCTTAAACGGAGTTATCAGCCATCAATATCCTATCGGAGAGGCAAACTGCCACACGTCGGTTATGTTTAGCCGGTATTACAACGACGCGAAAGATTCAGGATTTCTCTATTACAATGCGGAGAACCTCTTTTTTTCTCAAGTTTTTATGTTCCCCTTGTTTTCTGTGAGCACAACCATTTCCTCCCTGTCTAATGGGATCTACACGCTCAACGTGTGGGACGGTGGAATCCGCCTGAACCTTCCAAAACAGAGTTCCTTTGTTTGTGGTGTGAAGATGAACAAAGTGAGCACAGACAAACAAGTTCGTCTCGGGTACTACACCAACGCGAGATTTTCGGTTCGCAATCTCGGCGACCTCAATCTTAATCTTGAACGAAACCAATATCCGGACGGGCATCACCAGTTGCAACAACGGGATTTTTTCACATTAAGCTTTACTCGAAATTTTTAAAAAACAAAAACGTACTGTATGAAAAGATGCGTCCTCTTTCTGGTTTTTATGGGATCTCTTTGTGTGCATGCACAGCTACTTGTGAATGTTCAAGCAGTGCCCGGAGGAATTCATGAAAAGTCCCAATTATGGAATTTGTTTTTGACCAATACTGCAGCAACGCCAATAAATCTGCAAATACAATTGGCACTAACCGACAACAGTAATTCGGTACAAGTGCTTAGCGCTACCACGAAAAGCATTGTTATCCAACCGGGAACCGTCCAATTATCGAACGCATTGCTACAGCCCGTTCAGTACAATGTTTTGGCCGCGTCGTATGCCATTGATGCCAGTGCAAATGGATTATTGCCGATTGGAAATTTTGAAGCCTGTTATAGCTTTTTTGCCACGCGTTTGGATGCGACCACAAAAATTGCAGAGGAGTGCCTCGAATTGGTTGTTGAACCGTTCAGCCCACCGAGTTTGATTGCACCTGTTGATCAATCATCTTTGGATGACAAGCATCCGCAATTGACCTGGCTTCCACCGGTGCCGGTAAATTTGTTTTCCAATCTTAAATACGATTTGCAATTGACAGAAGTGTTGCCCAACCAATCGGCTTCTGATGCGATTGATCAAAACATACCTTTTTTCCACCAACAGTCAATAGGGACAACCACAATATTTTATCCCCTCAATGCGCCAGCTTTGGAAGTGAATAAGCAATATGCATGGCGTGTAATAGCGAAGAGCAACAATGCGCCTATTGGCCAAAGTCAAACGTGGAGTTTCAGTATCAAACCACAGGCAAAAGCAGATTCAATTGGAAGCAATGACATGCCTTATGTTGAACTCAAGAAGGAGCCGTCGGGCTATGCGATTTTTAGTAAAGCGCTAAAATTTAAATACGTAAATGAAAGCGATGATTCTTTATTGCACGCTGTTATTTATGATTTGACGGCGAAAGAAAAACAAGGATATGTCTTGCCTGCGGAGTTATGGCCGCTGAAGCCAGGGCTCAATCTTATTCAATGCCCCATAGCCGTAAATTCTTTTTTCGTTGACAAACACCTTTATTTACTTGACATAACCGATTCGCATCGTCAGACCTGGCAGCTTCGTTTTTTGTACACGTCTCCAACCAAATAAAAAATATTTTTTTCTTCATCAACCTACCAAAACTGAAGTAGATATATGATACTGTACCTCGCTGAAAAGTACCGCAAGCCGGCCACCCTTTTCATGTTGACCATTTTCACCATTCAACTGCTTTTTCCGGTACTCGTTGCTGCTAGAATGCATGTCCCCGTCAGAACCAAAACCGATTTGACAAACAGGTCTCCGTTTGCCAATACTGTTCAATTCCACTCAAACAATGACAACAAGCAGAAGGCTAGCCTTGGAAAAGTTGAAGAGGGTCCGGTAAAGCAACCCTTTATTGATGCGTCTATGGCAAAAACAACAATTGGCAATGGAAGTCCCCTGCATGTTGGCGGCCCGGGGCAACCCGAAATGTCAAGCTTTCAAAGCGTTAACGGCAACAACATGGTCGACTTGTTTACCGGTGATTTTTCCTACAATATCCCGCTGATGGATGTTGGTGGCTATCCATTAAACATTCATTACACGGGTGGTATTACAATGGACCAGGAAGCCAGTTGGGTGGGTCTGGGCTTCAATCTCAATCCCGGCGCTATAAACCGAAACATGCGCGGTCTTCCCGATGATTTTAACGGGACGGACAGTATCACAAAAACACAAAACATTCGAGAAAACAAGACGGTTGGTGTCAAATTGGGAGCACAAGCGGAATTTGTGGGTTCACCCTTAACCGCCGGCGTAGGGATTGGTGTTTTTCACAATAATTATAACGGGTGGGGAATTGAGCAGAGCTTAAACGCGGCGATTTCGTTGGGCCGCAAGAATCAGGGCGATTTGAATGGCAAAGATTCGCTTTTCGCAAAGGGACCGGTGAAAATTGGCGCTGCCTTCAACAACAACTCGCAAACTGGCCTCATGGTGAGCCCCTCCTTAAATGTGATACTCAAAAAATACGATGAAGACCAATTGTCCAGTGTTTCCAGTTTCGGAATCAATACCGGGTACCATACCCGGGCAGGGTTGTCGGCGTTAACGATCAATGCAACCAAACAAAAGTTTCAGCCTTCACTGTTCCGGCCAAATCCAATGTGGGGCGGATCGGACGTAAACATCTCCTTTGTTCAGCCTTCGGTCACGCCCTTTATCACCATGCCTACGACGAGCCAAAATTTTACTTTTCATACAAAAATTGGCTTTGAAGCCTATGGTATGCACGGCAACGTGTTTGTTGAAGGCTATGTCAATAAACAAAAAATTGACGACAAGGATCGGGTGCAAAAATTACCCGCTTATGGTTATCTCTATTTTACAAACGGAAATGGCAACAACAACGCGCTACTCGATTTTAACCGAGAAAAGGAACTGCAATTCAATTATCAATCCACACCGCACATTGCTATCCCCCAGTATACGTATGACGTTTACTCCATATCAGGGGAAGGTATTGGCGGGACCATACGACCCTATCGTGGTGACGCTGGATACATAAGGGATCACCACATGCGCACGCGAAACGGGAACAAGCAATTCTCGCTTGAATTTGGAGGGGGCAGTCTTTTGCACGGCGGATTTTCGTATGATTATGTAAACGCGTATACCGAAAACAATTCATGGACCTCGCAAAACAATATGGCCCAGGCCTTAAATTTTCAGCGCACCGACCAACTGTATGAATCGGTTTATTTCAGAAATCCGGGCGAAAAGACGTCAAATAGCGCAAACTATTACAAACAAATTGGTGATGACGATCTCGTCCGCGTAAAACTGAACCGATCTTCTCTTAGCAACGTCTCGGCAACCAACAGTTTTGTGCGGTATCAAAACGGAAAGGTTGTTGGCGAGGTAGGCGTGAGCGGTCCGTTACGCAAGGAAAACCGGGACAAAAGGAGCCAGGTTGTTACCTATCTCAATGCAGCCGAAGCATCTGTGTATGGATTTGAAAGAAGTATTCAATCCTATAAGGAAAATTCGCTTCCCTTGCAAAGTTGTTCCGATACCGTAGAAAAGATTAAGCGAGTGGATGGTACTGTGCACAAGCCGGGGCATTTGTCTGAAATTGACGTATTGAACGGGGACGGACGGCGCTACATCTACGGTATACCTGCCTATAACATCGAACAGAAGGACGTTACATTCAGCGTCGACAAAGAAACAAACGCCGCGAATGTGGATAGCGGCTTTGTTGCCTATTCACAAAACGATCGTACAGTTGATAACGATAAAGGGAAAGAACACTATTACAACGAAGAAAAAATACCTGCCTATGCTCACTCGTTCTTGCTTACGGCTATTCTCTCTCCTGATTATGTTGATGTAACCGGCGATGGCGTTACCGAGGACGATTTGGGAGATGGCATTAAGTTCAATTACACACGTGTTTATGGTCCCAACCAAGATTACTATGCTTGGCGGACGCCAGGATCAAATTTACGAGTCGCTTCTTACAATGAAGGGTTGAAAACCTACAACCGTGATGACAAGGGCACGTTCTCCTTTGGCAAGAAGGAGGTGTGGTACGTCCATTCAGTGGAATCCAAAACAATGATTGCCTTGTTCAAAGTTAGTGCTGACCGCCAGGACGCGTATGCAGCAGCTGGAGAAGACGGCGGAATCAATACAAATAAAGCGCTCCGCAGACTGGACCGAATCGAGTTATATGCAAAGGCAGATTTATTAAAAAACAAACGAGCCGCACGGCCTATTAAAACCGTTCATTTCGAGTATGACTATGCGTTGTGCAAAAAGCAAAACGGAACGGGCGGAAAACTTACGCTGCAAAAAATATGGTTTTCCTATAACGGCAATGAAAAAGGAAAGCAAAATCCTTATGTATTTCAGTACAGTTCTTTTAATCCGGCCTATCATCCGAAAAAATATGATCGTTGGGGAAACTACAAAGACGCTGATGGCAATCCCGGTCAACTCAACAATGCTGACTTTCCGTACGTCGTACAGGATAGCGTAACAGCCGCGCGAAACGCAAGCGCCTGGCAATTGACGGATATTAAACTGCCCTCGGGCGGCCGCATGAAGATCACGTACGAGGCCGATGACTATGCGTTTGTTCAAAACAAAAGAGCCATGCAAATGTTTTCCCTCGCTGGCTTTGGCAAAACACCAACCGCAACGCCGACCGCTCAGCTCTATGATGGAGATGAATGCGAATACGTATTTGTCGATTCAGATTCGCCGTTGAATGATGCAAATACAATATTGAAAACCTATTTGCAGGGGAATGAATGGATATACATGAAACTTGCCGTGAACATGCCGCCTGATAGGTGGGGTAGCGGCTACGAATTTATTCCGGTGTACGGGAAACTGGCTGCTTATGGCAAGGTTGCTGGCTTGAACAGATTTTGGCTGAAGTTTGAAAAAGTTGACGGCATTTCACCCGCGTTGCGGAGTGCCTTTCAATTCTTAAAAAACAACCTGCCTTCAAAAGCGTATCCAACCTCCGAATTGGGTGATAATGTAGATCTCGGGGATGCGGTAAAAATGCTTTTGTCTTCGATTGGGGAAGTCAAAAAAGCAGTCCTGGGATTTGAAAAAGCCGGAATGACTTATGGGTGGTGCAAAAACGTTGTACTGCCAAAATCCTTTTTGCGGCTGAATGCGCCATCGTATAAAAAAATAGGCGGCGGTTCAAGGGTGAAGCGCATCGAAATTTTCGATAACTGGAACCAAATGACAAACCAGCGGGAATCGGTTTACGGCCAAGAGTATGACTATCGAACCTCGATCGAAGTAGACGGACACCAACAAGTCATCAGCAGCGGCGTCGCCTCTTACGAACCCATGATTGGTGGTGAAGAAAACCCCTTTCGTCAGCCGATCAACTATGCTGAGAAAATCGCGCCTCTCGCCCCCGTATCCTTTCTGTATAGCGAAATGCCGTTGTGTGAGTCTTATTTCCCGGGTGCGGCAGTCGGCTACAGTAAGGTTCGTGTTCGAACCATCAACGCGAAAGCAAAATCAGCCAATGGATGGGAGGAAACAGAGTTTTATACGACAAAGGATTTTCCGACGCTCGTTGAACACACCCTGTTGGATCAGGACGCAAAAACACGCTACGCACCAAGGTTGCAAAACCTCCTGAAAATTTATTCGGTTGACAGGGTTACTGTCAGTCAAGGTTTTAAGGTGGAGTTAAACGACATGAACGGAAAGGTCAAACGCACGGCGAGTTATGCGGAGAATGACTCGATCAATCCCATGTCGTACACGCTAAATTTTTACCGCGTAAATGATGAAAAGGCGGCTACGAAAAAATTAAGCAATACCGTTTGGACGGTTGATTCGGCCAACGGGTTTATCAATAAAAACGGCATGATCGGCAAAGACATTGAAATTATCAATGATTTCCGGCAGCAATTTTCCAGTTCGGTATCGGGTGGTATTTCACCCAATCTGGATCTTTTTCAAATTGGATTTTTCCCGATTCCGATTCCCTCTCTTTTCAAATTCCCCCAGTACGATGAAAGCCAGTTTCGAAGCGCAGCGACGGTGAAGCTGATCCAGCGCTATGGCATCCTGGATAGCGTGGTCGTGAAAGATAAAAGCAGCGTCGTATCAACAAAGAATCTATTGTATGATGGTGAAACGGGCGAGGTTGTCCTGTCTCGAACGCAAAACGAATTCAACGATCCCGTTTACAACTTTAGTTATCCGGCTCATTGGGCATATAGCGGGATGGGAATGGCCTATCAAAACGTACACGGCGTGTTTTCCAATTTGAAACTGGTGAACGGGAAACTCTATTATCCAGGCAACAATACCCCATTTCCGGTTGAGAATTTTTTTGAATCGGGTGATGAAGTATGGCTCAATGGTTTCTTGCGAAGAGCAGGAACGGACGGTAATTGCATGACGCTTTATCCAATTGCACCAATGAATATACCGCTGTTGCAAAAAGCCTGGGTTATTGATGCTTCCAAAGCCACAGAAACCAATCAGGGATTATTCTTTATTGACCAGAATGGAAAACCAATTTCGGGTGAAATTTCGCGGCTAAAAATTCTGCGTTCAGGGCGACGTAATCTCCTCAACGCTTCAGTGGGCAGCGTCCTTTCTATGGGAAACCCAATTCGGCAGGTTTCCAGTGATAGCTACCGGCTTTTGATTGATAGCACCATTAGTGTTATCAATGCCTCTGCAACCACCTACAAAGACATCTGGAAAGTTGAGCAAAGCTTTTATGCCAAAGACACCGTGGTGCAAGTTACAACCTATGGCTCCCGTGTACTTGAGCCCACGATCACGACCCGTCGAATGGTGATCAACGAACGCGATCGGGTCATGGACGAGTCTTCTGTTTCAAACTCTCGATATGCCGCCACAAGTTTTGATTATTTGAAGTCGAGAAGCTGCGTCAGTGGGCATTACTATTTTACCAAAAGCCTCCTGCAATTTGATTTCAGCCAAATTCCTTCCAACGCAACCATTACCTCAGCCGGTATTCAGTTTAGTCCAAGTGTCCCGAATAAGTTGTGGTGGCGCATGCAAATTGGGAACGGCAATCTTTTTTGCCCGACCACATACAGTTATGATTGGTCCCAAGCCACTAATTATTATTTGGGCCAGCCTGCGGCTACGTTGAAACGCATCACGAACGGCTGGAATGCAAATACGCCGTATCTCGGCATCTATTCCGCAGCGGCCAATGCTGCTTCAGTATCGGAGAACAATTATTCCTTTGTCGATTGCAGGGGACTTATTCAGGATATGCTCACCAACCGAAATTTCGGAATTGTATTTGAGTTGAACCGCAAGTCAGTACAGTCCAACATATCAGAAACCAACTACTTAAGCTTTTGTGGGAACAGTAGTGACAATTCAGGAGTGCCCTGTGACAACACCTACGCCGCATCGTCCACGACCCGGGCTGCGAATTTTGCCGCCCAGACCTGCCCGTGCTTTAAGCCACAGCTGTATGTTTCATGGTCTGCATCGGTCGATACGGTTATCTCAGTTTGTCGACCCAACATTGATACGAATGCAGCCAATCCTTACCGATGGGGCATTGTGGGTAACTGGCGCATAGACCGGGCCTACACGTACTATAGTGATCGCAAAGAACGTGATGCGAACATTGCGCAAACCGACATTCGACGAGAAGGAGTACTGAATGCGTGGACTCCGTTTTGGAAATTTGCGTCGACGGCTGTGCGGGCAGATGCTGACTCGACAAAGTGGGTTTGGAATAGTGCCATGTCTGCCTACAACAGAAAAGGATTTGAAACCGAAAATTATGATCCGCTTGGGCGCTATAACGCAGGCCTCTATGCGTATAACGAAACACTTCCGGTTGCTGTGGCGCAAAACAGCCGCTACCGCGAGATTCTTTCAGATGGTTTTGAGGATTATGGCTACAAAACGAAGTACTGCGTATCGTGTGACAATCCGCGAGAAGTCGATTTTGTAAAAGGACAAACAAATGTGAGCCTGGTCGATGAGGACAGTCACAGCGGCCGTTACAGTCTGAAGGTTTTAAACGGAGCTGAAGCGAAACTTACCGTGCCTTTGGCAACATCATCGATAGATGATCCGGCCCAATTTTCCATGAGGGTGGATTCGACGAAGATTTATAGCCTGACCGTTGTTGGAAAAGGAACCGGCCTTTCAGGGGACTATCTTGGCTATCGCGTTGCAGGCAGCCAGTGCATCGGACCCGACGCTCATTTTTACCGAATCGATCCTGTCATCAACTTTTCCTGGAGCACTTATGAATCACCCATTAGTGGAATGTGTTTGAGGCCAAACCGTCTTGGTCCTGATAATTACATCGTCACGTGGACAGGTAAGGTTCAGGCCAAACATTCTGGCAACTATACATTTACCATTGATAAAGGATACGGCGCTGCCTATCTATCCGTCAGCAAGGCAAATACCACCATTGCTGCGGGTACGTCATCGTTTTCGCAAACCGTTGTCTCGGCAGGTCCTCTTTACCTCGATGCCGGAGAACTTTGCACGATTTCCTTGCAATTGGTAAAGAAGAGGGAAAATCCTACCTCTATCCGTTTAAGCTGGTCTTCCGAAAGCATATCTAAAGAACTAATTCCGGTTCAATACCTCTACCCGAGTGGCACAACGGCGGCTGATACGGTAGGTTCGGTGGTGCGTGCGTTTGACTTCTATTGTATAAAACCCCGCAACATAATGCCGCTAAACCCTTTCCGTCCCGTTTTTGCGCCAAGCATAGGATCCCGCATGGTAGCCAGCGCATGGGTGAAAATCGCAGGTGCCGATTGTCAGGTTGCAGACGCTTTGAGTGATGTAGTCATCGCCTCTTTCGATAACGGAAGCCAAGTGTCTTTGCAGAAGACGGGTAACCGGATCGAAGGGTGGCAACGATACGAGTCAGTCGTCGACATTCCGGTTGATGCGACAATAATGTATGTGCGACTCAAGGGTGCAGGACGCACTGTCTATGTGGATGACGTTCGCGTACAACCCTACAACAGCAACATGAAAGCTTATGCCTATGACCCTGTCAGCCTCCGGTTGATGGCGGAATTGGATGAAAACAATTACGCAGGCTTTTATGAATACGACGACGACGGCACCCTCATACGGGTGAAAAAAGAAACCGAAAAAGGCATACTAACGGTCAAGGAAACAAGAAGTGCTCTATTAAAAGACTAACACAATGACAACGAAAATGAAAACGATACTTCCCTACTTTGTTTTGTTCCTTTCTTCCCTACCTTTTTTGGGCATGGCTCAGGAAGTTCCCAAAGGATTGGAGATGGCAGAGATTATGAAAATCTCTGACGCATATCGAACGGCGGCCGATCTAAGTTTTGATTTGCGGTTCACCTATGCCGACAGTGCTACGGCGAACAACATCGAAGAGCAATTGGACGCCCATTACAAGATTCACGAAGGAAAATATTGGAGTTTGGTTGACAGCGTCGAGTTCCTCCAAGGAGGACAATACAACATGGCTGTCAATTACCGCGATAGTGTCGTCGTAGTGAACAATCGGCAGGAATCGACGCAAGTTCTTCAGCTTCCTTTTTTGGACTCTCTGTTTAACGAGGCGAATGTCGCCAGTTTGAACGTCACCCGAATCAATGACTCCACCCGTTCCTTGTTGATACTTTTCAATGCAGGCTCTCCGTACCACAGTTACGAGATTCAGTACGATGTTGTCAGTTACCGTATTCGGCAGGCCAAATACTATTTGACGGATGTTGTCAACTCGCATTCAAGCGGGAGCAGTGTCGTCGCTGTTTCCATGCAGTTTTCCAATTACAGTGACGAGGTGATAAATGAAACCTATTTCAACGAGAGAAAATTTGTCTACCGGGATGCCGATAAAATAAAACTGCAGAATGCGTATACCGGCTTCAAACTGGTACTAAATGGCGAGGTGGTAGAGACAACTGCTCAAGATTGATCCTAAAACAAGGCGAAAACTGACTGACAAAACCTAAACCAACATTACCGCTATGAGACAAGCGCAGAAAAGAAGATTTGCTCGCGTCATTCTTTTGTTGATCATATTTCTCGCAGTACACACCTCTTCGTGGGCGAAAAACGAGCCCCCGTACGTATCGTTACTGCAAGGAAGCGACATCAAGGAGAATGGTGAGGTTACGGTGCAGGATACGGTCTTTTTTAATCCCTTGCTTAAGCCTTCTGTTTTACGGACCAATGCTGTCAACAACATCATCAGCCTTCGGTTAAATGAATATCAAACTCTTTCGCTACCTGATTCTTTTCTGGTAGAAGTAAAGGTTCGGCTCATTTATACAAACAAAGACAACGCAGTTGATTCGGTTCCGGAAAAGACATTCTCCATTACTTATAATCGGTTTAAGTCCTATAAAAGCAAGGATGTTTATTTTTTACAAGGCGCCTACCGCATGCAAGTGAAGGTTTTGTCGGTTACAATTGCCTATGCACCGGAAAGCCAAGTACTGCCGCTGTTGGAATTGGAGAACAAATTGTCCATCGACAGGGACTACGTGATGAATTCGGTGAGTGGTAGTCAAATGAATTGTTCTTACAGTGCGATTCGAAAAGTGGAAACCGATGTTTCTTCTGTTCCCGCATACGGAGAATTAAAAATATCCTGGACACCTACACTTACCGCTCATGCCTACAATGTCGAATGGACTTACATTGACAAGTCGGCCCTTGATAACGGACGTTACAACGATGGCAACGGACAACTGTCAGCCGCCCTCTTGTTCAAAAATAATGCGACACGCATAACGACAGTGTCCGACAACGCCATGATTCCGCTGCTCTATGATGGTGAGGGAAGTCTTTTTTTTCGTGTAAGAGGGGTTCAGGACGATCTTTCGGGCGAAAGAATCACAACAGCGTGGAGTTCAGAGTTTATCAGTGATGGAGGACTTGGAAGATTTGATTTTACAGGCCATGAAAGAAAGCTCAATTGGCAGGCCACCACCACGTTTGCAGAAGAAGCCAAACGAAAATCCGTAGTTCAATATTTTGATGGCAGCCTTCGATCCCGCCAGACAGTCACGCGGGACAATACCACAAAAACAACCGTTGTCGCTGAAACCTTCTACGATAAGCAAGGTCGCCCGGCCATTCAGGTCTTGCCTGCTCCAACATTAAAAACATTAATTGGTTACACGCCTCTTTTAAACGTTTCTAACATTAACGATCGTGAGTACGACAAAGGCATTTACGATACGCTGACCAATGCTTCGGATGTTTGCGATAAAGGTGCGCCGGCCATGAGCACAACCAGTGGCACATCGAATTATTATTCGGCCGCAAATCCTTTACACGACAACGGAATGCATCAATTCATTCCGGATGCGAACGGGTATGCATTTTCTGAAACAAAATACACGCAGGACAACACCGGTCGAATCAACAAACAAAGTGGCGTGGGTGAGAAGTTTCAAATTGGAACAGGGCACGAAACCAAGTATTATTACGGCACACCAGAACAAAGTGATCTTGACGCCCTGTTCGGAACAGAGGCGGGTGACGCTAGCCATTATCAAAAAAATATGGTCCGTGATGCAAACGGTCAGTATAGCGTTAGTTACGTTGACATGCACGGTCGAACCATTGCTACCGCACTTGCCGGTGACAGTGTACGGGGGCTGCGTCGGTTGGGCAGTTACCGCGATTCTATTCAAACGGAATCCCTGTTGACCCAATCAAACAATATCATTTCCGGTACGAGCATTCAGTCGTCAAAAGCGCTGTTGGTGCCCATGGCAGGTGAACACGTGTTTTCCTACAATCTGGGTGCAGAAAGCCTGAGTTTAAAAGATTGCCAGCAAAACGACATCTGTTACGATTGTCTTTATGACTTGACCATCACCATTACCGATGATTGTGGCAATCAGCTGTTGGGTGGCAATCCGGTTGTTTTCAAACGAAGTAATTTCCGGCTGTTTGCCGTTGACACAACATGCAATGTTGCGACCCCGGTTACCGTTGTTGACAGTCTATGGCTGGAGCCCGGGAGTTATAACATTACCAAAACGCTTTCGATTAGCCAAACCGGCATGCAGTATTATCGCGACAGTCTCTTTCTTCCGCATAATACCTGTAAGACGTTTGAAGACATTTTGCGGGAGGAGCAGGACAGTGTTCGCAACGGTATTACCTGTAATGCCAGCGATGACGTTCATTACGACTATGAGAGCTACCGTAGAGATTTGCTTGCAGATTTAGTTCCTCTGGTAGGTCAGTATGGTGATACCACAGCAAAGGCTTCCTGTTATTCCATCTTTAATGATATCAACAACAATTATCAGCGGAGTGATTTGGATTACCGCGACAATGAAGGAAATCCTGCTTTTGTCATGAACCACCTAGGTATCATGGTGCGGCCCCAAGCGCTCGACCGTGATGAGTTTATCCAGAATTTTCAACAAAGCTGGACGGCGGCATTACTGCCATTACACCCAGAGTACCGGACACTTTTAACATACGAATCGTTTGATGCCAGCCTAAAATGGGATCAGGATTTTGCCAACACCACTACTTATGCAGAGGCAAGGGCCAAAGGTTTTCTTAATCCAACGGGCAATACCACTACCATTCCTGCTTCTGGTTTCGGTGTCAACAATGTTGATCCTTTGTTTACGCAATATGTTATTAGCGGTGCAGCGAAGGCAGATCTTGAAAACAATTTGTTTAACCGCATATCCCTTTCCTCAGCATCTGTTTCCCTATGGGGGCTTTCAACGGCTCAGGCGAAATGCCCGAATACCAACCCGGTTGATCAGTCTTGTGTGATACAATGGAACAGCGATTCATTCGATGAATCGCTTCTTTGTGTTGGTGAATTGGATATGGCCTGGAAGGCCTTTCAAAGCGGCTACCAAACGCTCAAGCATGACTGGTTGGTTAATTACTCGATAAACGCAAGCGGCGGCCCTTCCCTAAACTCGCCGTGCATCCGAAATTTTGTTAGAGCTGATCAGGCCTTACTGGATTCAGGGTATCATCAAACATTGGCAGATGTAGCCGTCGGTCAAGCAAAGGTCGAGAGCTTCTATGACGATAATTGCCGCGCCTATGCAACGCGGTGGTGGCAACAATTGCAGACGCCTTGTAATTATACCAGTCCAGCTGATTCGGCAGTAATCATTTCTTATTTGGTTCAAGTTTGCCGCAGTGGTACCGATGTCGATCATCCCTTTGGCTCCAGTACGGTCAAACCGGGTAGCACCAACCGGTTCAAGAGTTTTGAAGAGGTGATTAAATTTTACAACGATTCAACTGGCCGTACAACTGATGTAAATTGTAACGGCTATCTACTGGATCATCCCTTCCCGTACCAGCACAGCGCACCTGTGGTAACGCAACAGATAAATTCAAAGCCGGATGACTGTGCCTGCGGAAAGATCACGACCTACTACAATCAGTACACTTCGGTGGCGGGACAATACAGCAACTTCAGTGATTTTCTTTTCAAAAAATACGGCACGTCAATTTCGCAGGCAAGCCTTGATTCGTTGCGTGGTTTGTGTAGTGGCGCAATTAACTGCAAATTCATTTCAAATTCCATCGCTCTGCCGCCGCTCTTTCAATGTGCGGTCAACAACACGTGTGTACCCTGCGACTCGGTACACAAATATTACAACCTGTTTTTGCAGAAATTTCCGGGCGCAGTTCCGACCCTTACGGAAGAAGATACCGTACAACAAAAAATCAACCACCTTTTTGCAACATATCTGAACCAACAATTTGGTTTTAGCTACGCAGCGCAAGACTATTTGCAATTTTTAGAGCAATGCGGTCCGTCGAACCTTCGGTGCGATAGCCTTTCTTCACTGGTGGACGAGTTTAAGAACTATTACTATTCCAAGCCCGCTGGCAGTGTATACAAAAACTACCGCCTTACAAAAGGTGCATTCGACATGATAAACGGGGCGAATGCACTGCTGAAAGCAAGATATTCAAGTCAGGGTGAGCAACTGCCTTCAGGATGGGCTTTTGCGCCATATAACAACGAATGGTCAGCGAAACTCAAAAGCGTTATCCCAACCCGCGGGTCCGACTCGGAGTATCACGCGATCGTGCCCCTTTCTAGAGACGCAGCATGGCCGACATTCTCTCTTTCGAAGCTTGATAATAACAATGTTGCTGCATCTGATTTTGTTACCAATACAGCAAGCCAATTCGAGCTTTCCAATAAATATTATGCAATTTCAATGCAGGATGTAAAGACCTGCTTCCGAAATATTTTCTCCACCTTTCAAGATAAGGTCCTCAATTCGTTTTACTATTATGGGCTCTCAACACCGACAAGTAAGTATTTACCGGTTACCGACACCACAAAAAATGTGGACATCCACTATTACTTTTTTGCCTTCTTTAATGCCGGCAAATCGGTGACCGATGGAGCAAGTTATCTTTCTTTCTACAAAGACAGCGTATGGAATAGCAGCAAGGATACGTTGATTAATCGCAGTTATCCATACTTATACCTCTCGCCCGGGATTCCCAATTCACAAATCAAAGGCGTAAAAAATTTGCGCTATGACACGCAGGTGTTGCCCGTCACGAATATGGAGCAATATCTGTATTCACCAATTGGCCTAAAAGTGACTGTGGAACTTTTAGACGGCACGGAGAAAGACGCTTACATTCATTCTTTCGACCATCCTTGCTTTAAATGGCAGGAAGCTATTGACTCCAATCTTTACAACCCAGACTGCAGTATAGCATTTACAACCTACTTTAATGGAAAGCAGGGAACCCACTACACCTATGGGCAAATTGATTCGTTGTTCGCGGCGGTTTGCGGTAAACCTTTGGATGTATGTGATGGAGGCTGTGGTGGTGCGAATATGGCAAATTACTCCTGCATAAAAACTTACAAGCCCGGTGTAAACCATACGCAAGCTTTGTTTTACGACGTACAAGCAACAGCTGACGGAGGCTTCCTTTCTGTTGGGGCTGCTGTCGCACCGAACGGAAAAAAAGACGCCTATGTTGTAAAAAAAGACGCAAAGGGAAATGTTCTGTGGAGCCGGTTATACGGCGGAGCGGGAGAGGATGTTTTGCAAAGGGTTTCCCGCACCAGTGATGGCGGTTTCATCGCCAACGGCTGGACGGCTTCCTTCAAGAGTGTTCCCGAAATGTGGCTACTTAAATTGTCCGCTGACGGTGCCCTACAATGGAGCCGTCGCTATTCTGGAAATACGTATAATGGTGAATACGGTGTTGGTGTTATCCAGACAAAAGATAGCGGCTATGCTGTGACTGCACACTATAATTTAGCTCCCTACGATTCCGATTGGCTCCTGGCAAAGTTAAATGCGAACGGACAAGTGTTGTGGAGCAAGCGGATGGGAAGTACTAGTTCTGATAACGCCGGTTCCGTGATAGAGGATGGCGACTCCTTGGTTGTGACGGCCGTGCATTATTCCACTGCAGTAATAGTGGGTTCTGTACCGTTCTCCTATTTCAACGGAATTGTGTTGAAAGTCAGTGAGGCGAATGGTACCGTTGGATGGGCCAAGAGCTATGATCTGGACTTCAACAAAAGTGATTGGTTTGGTAATTTACGCAATACCGACAGCGGTTATTCCATCAACTCCAATATCACCGATGGTTGGAACGTCAACAACCTGCATGCCAGCATGGTTTACATCGACAAAAGTGGCAACATGCAGCGGGTGTTCCGAAACTCCAATATTACCAACACGGAAAGCAATAATGCGGTTGGCTCTGTACATCCGGCCAATGATGGTGGATTTTACAGCCTGTTTGGTAACCAAACCAATGCAGATATCTACATTCAGAAAGCAGATAGGAATGGTATCGTTCAATGGAACAATCGAATTACAATGCCTGGTAACCAGTTTGCCTATAAGCTCGTCGAAATTCCTTGCGGTGGCTTGGCGATATCTGGTCAATCGGATTCGTTGGCCTTGTTCATTCGGACAGACAGTATCGGGAAAACAGCTTGTTTGAATGATACGTTTTCTCTTCCTGTAGTGCAGCCTCAGTATTCAACGTATCCGGTTTCGTTGCCAATCAATTCGTATGTTACACTATCAACAGCTGATGTATCGACCACGGATTTAGGCGATGTTACCAGCGTATCAACAATCTGCGAGACTACTATTCCATCTGATACCAACAATGGACCGCTTCTTTGCGGAAAAGTAGATCCGTTCCCGCCAACCGATTTTGTACAGGAAGACCCATGTGCCGACAGTACAAACATTGCAATCATCCGTGCTACGGAGCGATACCGTCTTTACAAAGATTCGTTGGCAAATGCCTTTGAAGAGGCCTACCAGCAGAAGTGTCTTAATGCTGTGAACTTGGAAACTTTTACAGTAAAGCATCCTGTTAGTGAATATCACTACACGCTCTACTTCTATGATCTTGCGGGCAACCTGGTAAAGACCATTTCCCCGGAAGGCGTTCATCCCAACCGAAATCCTGAGTGGCTGGCACAAGTAACAGTGAAACGGGCTGCGGGCGAATTGTTGGTTCCGCAACACACATTAACGACCACTTATCGTTACAACAGTTTAAATCAAGTGGTGAGTCAAAAAAGTCCGGACGGAGGCTTCAGTGAGTTTTGGTATGATCGCCTGGGGCGTTTGGTTGTGAGTCGCAACGCGAAACAAAAGGCGAACGGGAGATGGAGTTATACATTGTATGACGGGTTGGGACGCATTATCGAAGTAGGGCAGAAAGGTCAAGCCGTCGACATGACAAATGATTTGTCACGTAATCCTGTTAGTTTGTCCAACTGGCTAAAAACGACCTACTTTAATGTTGACGGAGTACGGTGCATGGCGGAAAATGTCACCACAACCATCTACGATGTTGCCGATGATTTTACCGGTGGCGTTTCAAAACCAATTCCGGTTACACAAAAGGCCTACACCTTGCGAAACCGCGTCAGCTATACGCGTACCTATGATTATTTGCATGTAATTCCAATTTCAGTAGTGTTGGGAAGATATGCTCCTCTGTATGGTTTCTTTGATTACAGCACACTTTACAGCTACGACATTCACGGCAATGTGGACACGCTGCTACAGCACTATAACATTGGACTGATGTACGACCACCACGACGGTTTGAACCGCTTCAAAGTGATTGCCTATAAATATGATTTAATCAGCGGTAAAGTCAACGAGGTGCATTACCAGCCGGGACTCGCCGATCAACTCTACCATCGATACGCGTATGATGCTGAAAACCGTCTGACAGACGTTTACACAACGGACAACAAATTGTTGATTGGTGATGTAAGCCTGGAGGAACACGAAGCGCATTACGATTACTACAAACACGGCCCACTGGCGCGAACGACGTTGGGTCACCTTCAAGTGCAGGGATTGGATTATGCTTATACGTTGCAAGGATGGCTGAAAGGAGTGAACAGTACAGGGTTAAGTCCTGACCTTGACATGGGCGAAGATGGCAAACCCGGTGGTATAAATAGATTAGTCGGACGCGATGCTTTCGGGTTCAACTTAAATTACTTCTCGGGAGACTATCTTGCCATCAGCGGGAAAAATCCTTTCCCTGGTCATAGCGGTTTGTACCCACAAGGGCATGCCGATGAATACCGCCCCTTATACAACGGCAACATAGCCAGCATGGCCGTGAACATCGAGAAGTTTAATCAACCGCAGCTTTACAATTATCAATACGATCAGTTGAATCGAATTGTTGGTACGGACGTGTATCGCGGGTTCAACACAGCTAATAATGCCTGGTCTTCGTTTGCGCCTGTTGATGATTACAAGGAACGGGTAAGCTATGACGGAAACGGAAACATCCTCACGTATTTTAGAAATGGAACGGTTGCCAGCGGAAAGCCGCTTGGCATGGATAACCTGACGTACGGGTATAACAAAGACGCCGATGGAAACATTGTGAACAACCGTCTTCGTCATGTGAAAGACGATGTTGCCGCAGCCAATTATGGGGAGGATATTGACAACCAAGAAGACGACAATTACAGCTACGATGCTATCGGAAATCTGACGGCTGATAAGGCAGAAAAAATTCTTAATATTCAATGGAACGTTTATGGAAAGATTAGCAAAATCACAAAGGATGCCGTAAACGACGGTGATGTGCAAAGCATTACCTACACGTATGATGCGGCAGGCAATCGTTTGAGCAAAGCTGTTGTGAAGAAGGGTAGCAGTCTCACTGATTATACCTGGTACGTTCGCGATGCATCGGGCAATGTGATGGCCGTTTATCGCTACAAAGGCGCAAGTCTCACAGACGGCACTTTGTATTTAGCAGAACATCACTTATACGGATCTTCCCGCCTGGGTATTTGGAATCGTAACATCAACCTGGATGCTGCACCAGTAGATGGCGGTTCAGCCAATTTGTTGGGAGCTACCAGTGGCGCTACCTTTGAACGAGGAAATAAGATCTTTGAACTATCGAACCATCTGGGCAATGTCTTGGTGACGGTAAGCGATAAAAAGATCGGTGTTGATGAAAACAATGACGGTGTTATCGATTACTACAAAGCTGATGTCACAACAGCGCAGGACTATTACCCCTTTGGGATGCTGATGCCGGGAAGGAACGGTTACCAAGCACAAGGCGGATGGGCGCAGGGTGGTAGCACCAACGGACTGCCGGCAAGTTTGCAGCTCG
>Ga0308175_100000195_pt1 | contig 47243 bp, 35 predicted proteins | sample PhyCR1_3_FD_203893 | JGI IMG/M metagenome (GOLD analysis project Ga0308175, IMG submission 203893) | Soil microbial communities from UC Gill Tract Community Farm, Albany, California, United States - DLSLS.C.R1 | ecosystem: Environmental > Terrestrial > Soil > Agricultural land | place: USA...
CTTTCTGCTCCCGCCACGACGACCAGAACGTGTCTTTCCACGGGCGGTGAAGGTCAAGATGAGCAACTACGCCCGTAAGCTTCCCAAGAAATCTTCGTCGAGGAGCCGCGTTAAGTGAGCGGCATTGCGGCTAGTACCTCGGCGCAGTGGTTTTGATGGGTTGCCGTGGAGGTCCCGCATAGGGGGGGATCTCGTCACCCGCGGGCGTGGCCGCCGAGGGCCTCGCCGTGCGAGTTCCGCAGCGCACCCACGTCCGAGCGCGTGAAACGACAAACCTCATCGAGCCCGACGGGTCGGGTTCGGGCAGCGCGAGGACTGCTTGAGCACGGTGAGGCCCATCGGCGAGCCAGCCCGCGGGGCCTCGCGCGCTCCCCACCGCCGCATCAGCAACCCATCATCTTCTCTGCGGCGAGGTACTAGCCGCGCGTTCTCGTCACCGCGCGGCGCCACGGGCCACGCGAGGGCGCGGCGCCACGCGATCTACGCCCAACAGGCGGCTAGCTCGCGGCGGAGGCGAGCAGCTGCGAGGGCGCCGTGGTTAGAGGCAGGTATCGCCGCAGACCGAGGCCACCTCGCCCACGCAGGTCGAGTCCCACGTGGAGGAGCAGCAGAACGAGTCCTTCGCGCAGATCGCGCCGACACAGATGTCACACGTCGAGGACAGCGCGCCACCGGTCGTGCAGGCGGAGTGGGCGCAGGTGATGCGACTGCAGCTCTCGTCGCAGATCGAGTCAACCTCGGCAGTGCAGTTCGAGTCCCAGGAGGAGGAGCAGCAGAACGAGTCCTGCGCGCAGATCTTCGTGGCGCATGAGTCACACGACGCGGTGAGGGCGCCACCGGTCAAGCAGATCGAGTGAGCGCAGGTGGTGGTGGTGGTGGTGCACGTACCAGCCGCGCTGCAGGTCTGGCCGGTGGCGCAGGTGCCGCAGGTGCCGCCGCAGCCGTCGCTGCCGCAGTTCTTGCCGGTGCAGCTCGGGGTGCAGGTGGTGCCGCCGTTGAGCACGGCGCCGTTCGGGGTACCGATGCCGGTCGGGCCATCCCAGCCCGCGGCGGCCTTGCACAGGACGCTGGTGCAGGTGCCGTTCGAGCCGGTCGTGACGTCGAAGAACTGCGTGGTGTGCGCGTACGGGAAGCTGGCATCGCCGGTCTTGGCGACGGCGTAGCGCGCGAACACGCCCGCCACGAACGGGCTCGCCGCGCTGGTGCCACCGACGACGATGAACCCACCGGAGTCCTTGTTGAACACCGCGAGGCCGGTGTTCGGATCGGCGACCGCCGAGACGTCGGACGCGGCTCGCTTGCCGCACGCCGCCAAGGGAACCACGGACTGGAAGCTCGGCTTGGTCTCGAGCTTGCTGCACGAGCTGCCGGCACCGCTCCACGCGCCCTCGGTGAAGCCGCGCGCGTTGGCGGTCGACTTGGTGAGGGTGGTGCCGCCGACGCCGATCACCTTGACCGAGGTGCTCGGGTAGTCGGGGGTCGCGCCGGTGTTGCCGTTATCACCGCTCGCCACGAAGGTGTTGATGCCGGTATGGGTGAAGAACTGCGAGTCCTTCGTCAGATCCGTGCCGTCGGACGGTCCACCCCAGCTGTCGCTGATGGCGACGACGCCGGCGATGGTCGCGGCGCCGTTCTGGCCCACGAACAGGCCGTTGCTCGTGTCGTCGTTCGCTTCGACGAACAAGATCTTGCAGGTCGGGCATGCCGCGCTGACCATGTCGAGGTCGAGGGCGGCCTCGACCGTCCAGTCGTCGCCGGCCGGCGACAGCGCGGTCGGCAGCGTGGTGCCGCCGTTCTGGTTCACGATCTTGAGGCAGCCGTTTGCCTTGGTGCAGGGCGGCAGGCCGAACTGGGTGCGGTACGAGGCGAGGTCGCTCTCGGCGTTGGGATAGTGGAAGGCATCGACGATCGCCACCGTGGCAGTGGACGTCTTGTTGGGGTCGAGCTTGTACGCGGCGGCCAGATCCGCCGGACCGAGGCCGGTCGGCGTGGCGAACGGCGTGATGCGGTTATGTTCGTCGGTCCGGACCCGCGCTTTGCAAGACCATTGGCCGCCGCTACACACCGCGCTGTGGGGTAGTTGCGGGATCGTCGCGAGCTCTTGCTCCTCGAGGCTCAGGTTGCTCTCCTGTTCGATAGGAGCGCAGCTCGCGAGGGCGAAGGCGCCAGCGGCAATGGGGAAGATGGATCTCAACGCAAGCAGGGTACGAGTAAGTCTCATTGCGCGGCACGATGCACGAAGACGCACAGCGCGCAAATGTGGGTAACAAGGGTTTTTCTCACCATGCGCCGAAACCCCTTGTACATCGGCAGATCTCACTAAGGCCGAAATCTGTTTTTAATGTATGTGCTTGACTGGCTCGGTTGAAACCCAAAGACAGCGAGTGCCTTTTGTGCGGTATCAGGTACCCCAAACACATACATCTGGCTACACATCTTTGAGATAGCGGTACAAATGAAAAAGGCCAGCTGGCGTCATGCCAGCTGACCTTCTCGGTCGTGACTAGAGCGTTACGTCAGTTGCAGGACTGGCCGCAGACCGACGAGACTTCGCCGACGCACTGGGCGTCCCACTTGTTGTTGCAGCAGAACGAGTCCGCCGCGCAGATCTTGCCGGCGCAGGTGTCGCACGACGCAGTGAGCTTGGTGCCGGTCGAGCAGATGGCGTGCGCGCAGGTGCCGCCGCCGCAGGTCTGATGGCAGACCGACGCGACTTCGCCGACGCAGACCGAGTCCCACGAGTTCGAGCAGCAGAACGAGTCGACCGCGCAGATCGAAGCGGCGCAGGTGTCACACGACGCCGTGAGGCTCCCGCCGGTCGAGCAGATGGCGTGGGCGCACGAGCCGCCGCCGGTGCAGGTGCCGCCCGGGCTGCAGGTCTGGCCGGAGCCGCACGTGCCGCACGAGCCGCCGCAGCCGTCGCCACCGCAGGTCTTGCCGTTGCAGTTCGGGGTGCAGGTGCTGCCGCCGCCGTTGAGCGCCGAGCCGTTCGGCGAACCGATGCCGGTCGGGCCGTCCCAGCCCGCGCCCGCGTTGCACAGCGCGCTGCCGCAGGTGCCGTTCTTGCCGGTCGTGACGTCGAAGAACTGCGAGGCGTGGGCGTACGCGAAGCTGGCGTCGTTCGGCGCCGCGACGCCGTAGCGCGCGAAGACACCCGCGACGAACGGGCTCGCCGCGCTGGTGCCACCGACGACGATCCAGCCGCCGGAGCCCTGGTTGAACACCGCGAGGCCGGTGTTCGGATCGGCGACCGCCGAGACGTCCGACGCCGCCCGCTTGGTGCACGCCGCCGACGGCACCGCGCTCTGGAAGCCCGGCTTGGCGTTGAGCTTGCTGCACGAGCTGCCGGCACCGCTCCACGCGCCCTCGGTCCAGCCGCGCGCGGCGGTGGTGGACTTGACGAGGCTGGTGCCACCGACGCCGATCACGTGCGCCGAGGTGCTGGGATAGTCGGGGGTGGCGCCGGTGTTGCCGTTGTCGCCGCTCGCCACGAAGATGTTGATGCCGGGGTGGCTGAAGAACTGCGAATCCAGCGAGAGGTCGGTGCCATCAGACGGTCCACCCCAGCTGTTGCTGATCGCGACGACGCCCGCCTTGGCCGCGGCCTGGTTCTGCGCGGTGAACAGGCCGGTGCCCTGGTCGTCCTTGGCCGAGATGAACATGAGCTTGCAGGTCGGGCACGCGGCGCTGGCCAGGTCGAGGTCGAGGGCGGACTCGACGGTCCAGTCGTCGTTCGCGGGCGAGTTGCCGGCGCCCTGCGAGTTGTCGATGATGAGGCAGCCATTGGCCACGGTGCACGGCGGCAGGCCGAACTGCGCGCGGTACGTCTTCAGATCGCTCTCGGCGTTGGGATACGCGAAGGCGTCGACGATCGCGATCGTCGCGGTGGACGTCTTCGTGGGGTCGAGCTTGTACGCGCTGGCGAGATCGGCCGGGCCGAGGCCCGAGGGCGCGGCGAACGGCTTGATGTGGTTGGTCTCGTCGGTGCGGACGCGCGCCTTGCACGACCACTGGCCGCCGCTACACACGGCGCTGTGGTTCTGTTGCGGGATCGTGCCGAGCTCGTCAGCCTGGCGATCTCCAGCGTCGGCGTCCTCGCGGTCAGCGGATGCACAGCTCGCGAGGATCAACGCGCCGGCGGCAATGGTGAAGAGGGAGCTGATGGCTTTCATGGCGCCGAGCCTGTTCATCGGGGATGCCAAGATCCGCCGGCGTCCAGCGCGCGCGTCGTTGTGCTCCGTCTTGCGCGAGTTGCGCACGAACCCGCGCGGTCCAAACGAGCTCCGTGGACGTCGTCCACCGATAGAACAGTAGCGGCGACTGCATTTAGCGTCTTTTAACTGTTACGAACGTAGTCCAAGGTACGTATTCTACAGCGCCCTACACTTTCTTCCCGGCCAGCGGCGTTTCGGTTGTGCTGACTGTTAAGACAATTCTTGAGTAGGGGTGCCGCGCCACATCGTCACGCTGGCAAGCCTGGTTGCCCCCTTGGTCAGGCGAAAGGCCCCGAGCTCCCTGTTTTTGACGCACGGCATTATCGAGCTGCGCAGGCGCCCGGCCCATGAGGGGATAGGGCGCCGTTGGCTAGCGGCTGCGATCATGGCGTAGAGTCGGGGCATGCTCGACGAGTCCATGAACCAATGGTTGCGCGGGCTACTGGGTCGCCACGGCGCGATCGCGGGCACCGTCCACGTCGTACGCGGCGAGATCCTTGAGATCGCTGCAGCGCACAATATCCCACCTAAAGTGCTGGAAGTCACAGCCAAGATCCCGCTGGGCAAGGGCATGGCGGGCCTGGCCTGGCAGCACGACAAGCCGATCTCGACCTGCAACCTGAAGGAGGATGCGACTGGCGCGGTGAAGCCGGGAGCCAAGGCGGTGGACGGCAAGGCCGCGGTCGCCCTGCCGGTACACGAGCCCTCGGGAGCGGTCCGGGCGATCGTTGGGCTGGCATGGAGCGACGAGCGCGACCTGGCCGATGCGCTGGTCACGGCCATCGCCGGCGACGCGGCATCACTGCCCTGAGCTGCCGGCTGGGCCACGGCCCCTGCGCGTACGGGGCCGCCATGTGGCCACGGGCCCGTGTGCATTCGCTGTACGTGGTCGGACTAGCGGACCAGCTCGGCGATCGCCGCGGCGACCTGCGGGACGCGGCGGCCGGTCGTATCGATCGTGTGATCGGCGCGGGCGTAGAGCTGGTCGCGTGCGGCGAGCAGGGCGCGGAGCTCGGCGAACGCGTGCGGGTTCTCGGCCATCGGACGTTGATCGCCCTGGGCGACGACGCGGTTCCAGTGATCCTCGGGCCGGGCGCGCAGCCAGATCGTCCGGCACCGCGCGCGCAGCAGGTCGTAGTTCGTCGGATCGTTGACGATCGAGCCGCCGGTCGCGACCACCATCGGCGGTGGCGCCGCGAGCAGCTGGGTCAACACCTCGCGCTCGATGCGGCGGTAATACGCTTCACCGTGGAGCGCGAACACCTCGCCGAGCGGGAGCCCGGCGGTCTGCTCGATCCGCTGATCGAGCTCGACGAACGCGATGCCGAGGCGCCTGGCGAGCGCGGACCCGACCGAGGACTTGCCGGCGCCGCGCACGCCGAGCAGCGCGATCGGCCTCACCTCGGCAGGGGCGTCCGCGGGGCCGAGCAGCGCCGACGGTGACGTGCCGAGCGCGTGAGCGACCTCGGCGAACCGCAAGAGCGAGATGTTGCCGTCGCCGGTCTCGAGCTGGGCCAGGAACCGCTCCGACACCCCGCACTGCGCGGCGAGCTCGCGGCGCGACCAGCCCAGCCGCTCGCGGTGGACACGCACCGCCGATCCGACGGCTTCCAGGTAGCTCCGCACCCATGAAATATAGTGCATCATGATTGATGGTGACAAGCAGTAAATTGCTTGATACGCCTCCTGCATGGATCCGACGCAATTCGAGACCCACCCGTCGCGCTACCGGCACTGGAAGCTTTCGGTCGCCGGGGAGACGGCGACCCTGGTGATGGCGGTCGACGGCGAGCACCCTCACCGTCCGGGCTACGAGCTCAAGCTCAACTCGTACGATCTATCGGTCGATCTCGAGCTCGCCGACGCGATCGGGCGCCTGCGCTTCGAGCACCCCGACGTCAAGGTGGTCGTGATCACGGCGGAGCTCGATCGGGTGTTCTGCTCGGGCGCGAACATCTACATGCTCGGCCTGTCGAGCCACTCGTTCAAGGTGAACTTCTGCAAGTTCACCAACGAGACCCGGCTCTACCTCGAGGATGCGTCGGCCAGCTCCGGCCTCGCGTCGCTCTGCGCGTGCAAGGGCACCACGGCGGGCGGCGGCTACGAGCTGGCGCTCGCCTGCGACGAGGCCATGCTGGTCGACGACGGCAACTCCGCGGTGTCGTTCCCCGAGACGCCGCTGCTGGCGGTGTTGCCCGGCACCGGCGGCCTCACGCGGCTGGTCGACAAGCGCAAGGTGCGCCGCGACCGCGCCGACGTGTTCTGCACCACCGCCGAGGGCATCAAGGGCAAGCGCGCCAAGGACTGGGGCCTGGTCGATCATGTGGTCTCGCGCAGCAAGTGGGACGAGGTCGTCGCCGCTCGCGCCCAGGCGCTCGCCGCCAGGCAGACCGTGGCGCGCGGCCCCGCGGTCGAGCTCCCGCCGCTCGCGCCCAAGGTCACCGATCAGGCGATCTCGTATCGATATGTCGAGCTGGCGATCGACCGGGGGGCACGTACCGCGGGGCTCGTCGTCAAAAGCCCCGAGGCGGCGCCGCCGGCTGACCTGACCTCCGCCGAGCTCTGGGGCCTGCGGGCGTTCCGCGAGCTCGACGACGCGCTGCTCCGGCTGCGCTTCGACTTCCCGGACATCGGCGTCGTCACGGTGCGCACCAGCGGCGATCCCAGGCTCGTGATCGCGCACGACGACGCGCTCGCCAAGGCGCCGACCGGCTTCGCGCGCGAGGTCCGGCTCCTGCAGCGCCGGGTGCTCAAGCGGTTCGACAACACCGCGCGCAGCTTCTACGCGGTCGCCGACCGCCCCGACACGTGCTTCGCCGGGGTGCTGCTCGAGCTCGCGCTCGGCGCCGACCGGTTCTACATGCTGATCGACAAGGCCGCACAGATCGGCGTTGCGACCTCGGTCGCGAACCACGGCTTCATGACGATGGCGTCGGGGCTGTCGCGGCTCGACGCGCGGTTCCTGGGCGAGCCGGTGCGCACCCAGAAGCTGCTCGCGCGCGGCACCGAGGGCCCGATCCCGTCGGAGGAGGCGGAAGGCCTCGGCGTCGCGACGATCGCCGCCGACGAGATCGACTTTCCCGACGAGCTCCGCATCGCGATCGAGGAGCGCGCGTCGCTGTCGCCCGATGCGCTGACCGGCATGGAGCAGTCGCTCCGGTTCGTCGGCCCCGAGACGCTCGAGACCAAGATCTTCGGCCGCCTGTCGGCCTGGCAGAACTGGATCTTCACCCGCGCCAACTCGACCGGCGAGCACGGCGCGCTCACCCTCTACGGCCAGCCCGAGCGGCCGCAGTTTCAATGGAAGAGGACCTAGCCACGCAAGCCCCACTTCCGGTGGGGCGCGCAGCAACGCGAAGCGTTGAGGAGAACCCATGACCGCCGTGCTCACCGACGAGAAGATCCCCAACAACGTCAACCTCGGCGGCGACAAGCGCCTGCAGCGCGCGCTCGAAGCCTGGCAGCCTCACTTCATCGACTGGTGGAAGGCGATGGGGCCGCTCGGCTGGCAGGAGCGCGACATCTACCTGCGCACGGCGGTCTCCGTCGAGACCGACGGCTGGGCCCACTTCGACTACGTCAAGATGCCCGACTATCGCTGGGGCATCTTCCTCGAGCCCAAGCAGGACGGCCGCACCCACGGCTTCGGCGACCACTACGGCCAGCCGGTCTGGGACGAGGTCCCGGGCGAGTTCCGCAACCTCCTGCGCCGGCTGATCGTCACCCAGGGCGACACCGAGCCGGCGAGCGTCGAGCAGCAGCGCAACCTGGGCGCGACGGCGCCGTCGCTCTACGACCTGCGCAACCTGTTCCAGGTCAACGTCGAGGAAGGCCGCCACCTGTGGGCGATGGTCTACCTGCTCCACACCTACTTCGGCCGCGACGGCCGCGAGGAGGCCGAGGAGCTGCTCGCCCGGCGCTCGGGCGACGCCGACAAGCCGCGCATCCTGGGCGCGTTCAACGAGCCGACCTCGCACTGGCTGTCGTTCTTCATGTTCACGATGTTCACCGATCGCGACGGCAAGTATCAGCTGAGCGCGCTCGCCGAGAGCGGCTTCGATCCGCTCGCCCGGACCTGCCGGTTCATGCTGACCGAAGAGGCGCACCACATGTTCGTCGGCGAGACCGGCGTCCAGCGCGTCGTCAAGCGCGCGTGCGAGCTGACCAAGCAGGACGGAAGCGGCGATCCGCGCAAGCTCGGCGGCATCGATCTGCCGACGATCCAGAAGTACCTGAACCTGTGGTACTCGCTGTCGCTCGATCTGTTCGGCGGGGAGGTCTCGTCGAACGCGGCCGATGCGTTCGCCGCCGGCATCAAGGGCCGCTACAAGGAAGATCGCTACGACGAGCACAAGCTGGTCGGCTCGCACGTCGCGATGGACGTGCTCGACGGCGGCAAGATCGTCCACAAGGACATCCCGATGCGCAACGCGCTCAACGAGGTCCTGCGCACCGAGTACATCAAGGACTGCCAGCGCGGCGTCGACCGCTGGAACAAGACGATCAAGGACGAGGGCGTCGACTTCGAGCTGCGCCTGCCGTCGAACAAGTTCCACCGCCAGATCGGCATGTGGGCCGGCCTGGGCGTAACCCCCGGCGGCGAGCAGCTCACCGTCTCGAGCTTCGTCGCCCGCCGCGGCGAGTGGCTGCCCAACGACGCCGACGAGCGCTACATCAAGAGCCTCATGCAGCCGGTCTACGAGCCCGGCAAGATGGCGAGCTGGATCGCCCCGCCAGCCAAGGGCATCAACGGCCTGCCCAACGAGTTCGTCTACGTCCGCCTGTAGCTCCGAGACGGACGGCTGTCACCCGCCTCGCTTGTCGAGATACCTGCGCCCGCGGTTTCGAGCCACGGATCAGTCCAGCATCAGCGAGCAGATCCTGGGCGACATGGTCGAACCCGGTCGGTGATGCCAGCACCGGGTTGGTGCGTTGCCGCGAGCACGCGGACGCGGTCGAGCGGGCATTGACCCGAGCGCGGTAGCGTGGCGGCTCACAACGAGCCCGGCGCGTAGCACGCGCGCGCCAAACGCGCTTGAATGTGCGCGTGAACACGCTCCAGATGCTCATCCTCGCCGCACTCGTCGTGTCGCTCGTCGTGCCGTTCGTGATGCGAATGCCGTCTGCGAGTCGCAGCCGCGCGCGCAAGCTCCTCGCGCAAGCTGAGTGGCTCGACGACAACGCGGGTGACGGCGCGTACGTCAAGGTCAGCGGCGTAGTCAAGACGCACGCAAACGGTGAGCGGTTGCTGTCGCCGCTGACGAAGAACCGCTGCGTCGTGATGCGCCTCCGCGCAGCCGCGCGCCACGGCCGCGATCCGCGCTCGAAGCTCGTCGAGAACGTGAAGATCGTCCCGTTCATGATCGAGGACGAGGATGGCACCGTGCAGATCGAGGCGACCGCGGTGGAGCTCGACGTCACGGGGTTCAAGTCGTCGAAGTGGACGCCCGCGGACAAGCGGCAGGTGCTGATCGAACTCGGGCACGACCGCGCGAATCCCGAGGCATCACACGTCGAGGAGACGCTGGTCGAGATCGGCCAGACGGTCACGGTTGCTGGAAAGCTGCAGAAGTCCGAGGGTGAGCCGAAGCAGCGGCTGGTCGGCGACGCCGAGCGGCCGATCGCGATCACGATCGAACGGGTCCGCGACCGCGATCTGTCTGCCGAGCCCTGAGATGCAATGTAGTGGAAGACCAGCGCGCGCCAGCGAGCTCGGGCGGCTCGGCGACAACCTCTAGTGCACGCCGGTTCAGTACTTGGTCCAAGCAAGAGTACGCGTACCTGTACGCCCTGGCGTGCGATTGACTTCGTTAGAGCAAGTAAGATAAGCATCGAGACAATCGGTGGAGGGATGCTGTGATGACGATGCTGCGATGGGGACTGCTTGCGAGCTCGGCGACCACCTCGAGCTCGGCAGCACGAGCGCTCACTGCCGCATGTCATGCTCCTGGGCGACGTGGGCGACGCGGCCGACGTCCAGCAGCTCGGCGAGCGCGGCGACCACGTGGTCCGGGCCGACGTCCAGCAGCTCGGCGCGCTCCACCGCGACCACGAGCAGTGCGGCGAGGTCCGTGCATCGATCCCCGGGCCTCGAGCAACGGAAGGTGTTGATCTATGGGCGCGGAGGCTCGGGCGAGACAGACATCAACATTTCGTTCGTTTGGACTCCGAGATCCAAAGACGATGCATCCTGGGAGAGCATCGTTGACGCGTTCGAGGCTCTGAACGCGGGCGACTACCTAGACGCTCTCGTGCCCGCAAACGTCGCGTTTGAGGTGAGGCTCGGGCGGCTGTTCAACGATCTGATTCGAGCGAAGACGAGCATCGGCAAGGAACGGGTGGCAAGTTTTCTCTCGGACGGCGCGACGTACGGCCACCAGCTGGATGTGTTGCTTCCGTTTGTCTGCGCAGTGCTCGCGCTTCCGCAGGTGCCGGAATCCGTGGCGCTGGGGCTCAAGAATCTAAAGAAGCATCGCAACTCACTGGCACATACGGGCGAGCCGTACAAGCCCGTGGACAAGGATGAGGCTGTCCGCTTGGCGGTGTCAGCCGTGCTCGGCTGCGTATACGTGGATTTTTTGCGGAAGCGTCTCGGGCTCGAACAGGCGTAGCTCAGCGCCACGACGCTTGGCGGACGTCTTCGTTTGGCCGGGCCGAGCTTCGCCAGCGCGGCGACCTCGTGCACCGGCGAGTTCGACGAGCTCGGCAAGCGACCGAGCGTGGCCCACGGTGAGCGGCGAACTGTCAGACCCGTTTGCCACCCTCACCGCGTGCAGACCGACATCGCCCGGCACGACTCGAGCATCACCGCGCCGGTGTGGCCGCGCTAAGCTCGCGCGATGGAGTGCGCCGAAGCACCTTGGCTAGATGCGATCCAGCGAGCGCGCGAGGCGCATCCCGAGCTCCGCATCGGGGCGGACACGTTCGACGCGCATGCCGAGGCCTGCCGTGGGCGCGGCGCACGAGCCGAACATCTCGAAGAGCTCGTCATCGCCTGGTGTGCCGGGCGTGGCGACGCCCAGGCGCTGCGCCAGCTCGAGCGGATGATCTGCGCGGAGGGCGACGCTGCCGCGCGTCGGCTCGATCGCGCGCCGAGCTTCGCAGATGAGGTCCGCCAGGCGGTGCGCGTGCGGCTCCTGGTCGCCGAGGGCGGGCACGTCCGGCTGCATCACTACGCCGGCCGCGGCCCATTGCGCGGGTGGATCGGCGTGGCGGCGGTGCGCGTCGCGCTCAACCTCAAGCGCGGCATTTCGCCGAAGAGTAGCGATATCCTCGCCGACCTGGTCAGCGGCGAGGACGATCCGGAGCTTCGCCACATGAAGACGCTGTATCGCGCCGAGTTTCGCGAGGCGCTCGAGGCGGCGCTGCGCGTGTTGCCGGAGCGCCAGCGGGCAATCCTGCGCCTGTGCTACGTCGACGGCTTGCAGCTCGTGCAGCTCGCCCGGCTGTACGGCGTCCACGAGACCACCGCGTCACGCTGGGTGAGTCGCGCTGCGACCGACGTGGCCGAAGACACGCGGCAGCGGCTGATGGCACGCCTGGCGCTATCGCCCTCGAGCCTCGACAGCGTGGCCCGCATGGTGCTGAGCAACCTCGACGTCAGCATCGCCCGCGTGTTGCGCGGCTGATTTTTGTGCAGGTTCGGGGACCGGGCCGTGTCGATCGTGCAGGAGGTTTACATGTATCGATCATTGTTGGGATTCGCCGTTCTGGTGGCGGCGTGCGCTACCGAGCCGCAGTCCGCGCGAGAAGCCGATGTCGCCACCACCACCCAGGCTCTCGGGGTCACCAGCGTCACGCGCGAGCACGTCGCCGGCGACGTCTACCACTACGGTTTCGTGCTGCGCGTCGGGGATGGACCCAACGCGCAGCTCCATGTTCACCGTGTCGTACGCGAGCGTGCGCCCTGGGTACCGCGCCACACGACCGGCGCGGTGATGATGATGCACGGCGACTTCGCGACGTTCTCCACGAACTTCGTGCCGGGCCCGAGCGGGATCGCGCCGTGGCTCGCCGAGCGCAGCATCGATGTGTGGGGCGTGGATCGGCGGTGGACGCAGGCGACCGCGACCGCCCCCGATGTCTCGGACTTCGATGCGATGGGCATCACCCAGGAGCTCGACGACATCGCCGCGGCCCTGACGTTCGCCCGCGGGGTTCGCGTCGTCACCGACGCGAGCGCCGATCGCCTGACGTTGATCGGGTTCTCGCGCGGCGGCGAGCTCGCCTACTTCTACGCCTCGCGCGAGGCCACGCAGCCTGCCGCACAGCGCCACGTCAAGGCCATCGTGCCGCTCGACGTCTACGTGTCACTGGCGCCTGCCGACGAGGATCTGCGCCAGTTCTTCTGCACCAGCGCCGAATTCGAGTACGCAGCGCTCGCCGCGGGCTTCGTCGATAGCCCCAATGATCTCCAGATCACGGCCGGCCGCCTCGCGTTGACCGCCCCCGGCGATCAGACGCCGTTCCAGGGCTTCTTCCCGGGAGGAACCAATCGCGACGTGATGCTGGCGTTCGTCGGCCAGACGTACCGGCTGTTTCCCGCGAGCCCGCGCTATCACCTGATCGCGCCGGTGCTCGACGGCGGTGTGCCGATCGGCCTGCGGACCTCGCCCGAGCGGGTCGTCGAGACCTGGCTCGCGAACGCCCCGCCCACACAATCGATGCGCGAGTCCGCCGATACCGACGCGCTGACCTGCGGCGACGCGCCGCCGATCGATGTGCCGCTGTCGCGGATCCGTGTCCCGCTGCTGCTGATCGCCGCCGCCGGCGGCTACGGCGAGCACGCGCTGTACTCGACGACCCTGGTCGGCTCGACCGACGTCACCACGCTCGTGATCCGGCAGCTGCCGGTCGACCGCGAAGCGGAGGACTTCGGGCACGGCGACCTGTTGTTCTCTCCCGATGCGCCGGCGCTCGCCTGGCAGCCGTTGCTGTTGTGGCTGCGCGCACATTGAAGCGTAGGATGGCCGGATGGCAGGATGCATCGCCGACGACGACCTCTTCGAGCTCGCCAGCGCGCGCCGGCGGCTCGGCGATGCGCCGGTGCTCGAGGCGCACCTTGCCGACTGTCCGGCGTGTAGCGCGCTGCTGTGCACGCTGCTCGCCGCGCCGCGCGATGACGCACGCCGCGAGCTCACCGGCACGACGCTCGGGCCGTACCGGCTCGACGGCCTGATTGGCGCCGGCGCGATGGGCGAGGTCTACCGCGGCTGGGACGCGCGCCTTGCCCGTAACGTCGCGGTCAAGGTGCTGTCGCGGCAGTTTGCCGAGTCGCCGGAACGCGTGCGCCGGCTCGAGGCGGAGGCCCGCGCGGCCGCCGCGATCGCGCATCCCAACGTCGTCACGATCTACGACACCGGCACGCACGACGGTGTCCCCTTCGTGGTCAGCGAGCTGATCACCGGCGAGTCGCTGCGCAGCGTGATCGATCGAGCGCCGCTGCCGGCCGGGCGGGCGGCCTTGCTCGGGCTCCAGCTCGCCCGCGGGGTCGGCGCGGCCCACGCGCAGGGCGTGGTGCATCGCGATCTCAAGCCGGGGAACCTGATCGTCACCGACGACGGCACGCTCAAGATCCTCGACTTCGGCCTCGCGAAGGTCAGCGGGGATGGCGATGCGGACGCGACCGAGCCCGGCACGCTGCTCGGCACCGCGGGGTACCTGTCGCCCGAGCAGGCGCGCGGCGAGCCGGCCGACGCGCGCAGCGATCTGTTCTCGGTCGGTGCGATCCTCTACGAGCTGCTCAGCGGCCGGCGGGCGTTCGGCGGCGCGACCTTCGCCGAGCGGCTCTCCGGGGTCCTGCGCGATACGCCGGCGCCGATCGACGGCGCGATCGGCCCGGTCGTGATGCGCTGCCTCGAGAAGGATCCGCGCAAGCGCTTTCAGTCCGCGAACGATCTCGCGTGGGTGCTCGAAGCCCAGCTCGGCGCCGCGCCGCCGGCCCGTCCGGACCGCGCCCGCGGGATCTCGCGGCGGACGTTCGTGCTGGGCACCGCCGCGACCGGGATCGGCGGCGGCGTGCTTGGGCGAGCGCTCGCGCCGGATCGCGGTCGCGCGTTCGTGCCCGAGCTCCGCCAGCTGACGTTCCGCCAGGGCCGGGTCGCGAGCGCGCGGTTCACGCCCGACGGCGGCAGCCTCCTGTACTCCGCCGCGTGGGAGGAGCACGCGATGGCGGTGTTCACGACGCGGCTTGGCGGCGGCGGCACCCGCCCGCTCGAGCTGCCGCCCGCACAGCTCCTCGCGGTGTCGTCGCGCGGCGAGCTCGCCCTGTCGCTCGACCATCGCTTCTTCGAAGGCTTTCACCAGCACGGCCACCTCGCGCTCGCGCCCCTCGAAGGTGGCGCGCCGCGCGGCCTCGGCCTCGACGTGCAGCACGCCGACTTCAGCCCCGACGGCGCCGAGCTCGCGATCGTGCGGCGCGCCGGCGCGCGGTTCCGGCTCGAGCTGCCCGTCGGGCGTGTGCTGCTCGAAGCCGGCTGGCTATCGCATCCCCGGATCTCTCCCGATGGCGAGCTCGTCGCGTGCTGCGTGCACGACAGCCCCCAGGACGACCGCGGCGACCTCGTGCTGGTCCCACGCCGCGGCGGCGCGGCGCGCACGATCGCGACGGGCTGGAGCAGCATCGACGGCCTGGCGTGGACGCCGAGCGGGCACGCGATGTGGATCAGCGCGTCGCGCAAGGGCGGCAACAACTCGGCCTGGGCGATCGCGCGCGACGGCCGCGATCTGTCGCGCGTGCCGTCCGTGGGGCGGGTGCGGGTCCACGACCTCGCCGCCGATGGCCGGCTGGCCGTCACCCAGACCAGCGGTCGGGTGAGGACGATGGCGAAGGCGCCGGGCGCGACCGCCGAGGTCGACCTCGGGCTCTCCGACCTCGCGATGGTCAGCGATCTCTCCGGTGACGGTCGCTTCGTGGTCATCGGCGAGTTCGGCGATGTCGACACCGCGTACGGCGCGTACCTGCGACCGACCGATGGCGGACCGGCGCTCCGGCTCGGGGAAGGCCTTCCGATCGATCTCGCCGACGACGGCCGCGGCGTGCTCGGGTGGCTCTACAAGCCGGAGCCAACCATCGCGGTGTTCCCCGTGCCCGAGGGCCAGCCGCGACCGCTCGCGTTTCCCGGGCTGACCGAGGTGCGCTCGGCGCGCTGGTGCGCGGGCGATCGGATCATCGTTACCGGCGCCGCTGCCGGGGGCCCGGCTCGGCTGTGGCGGCGCGATCCGGATCAGGCGCTCGTGCCGATCAGCGACGAAGCCGTCTTCGGCGACATCGCGGTGAGCCCCGACGGCCGCTCGATCGCGCTGCACACCGGCGAGCGCCTGCGCGTGATCGACGTCGATCTTCGCGCGCCGTCGCGCGTGGTACCGGGCACGTTCGCCGACGAGGCGGTGTGCGGCTGGTCGGCCGACGGCGCCGAGTTGTTCGTTCGCAGCCTGTCGCCGCCGATCCGGATCCGTCGCGTGAACCTCGCGACCGGGGCTTCGACGCGTGTGTGCGAGGTCGCACCGCCGCGGCTCGGCCTGCGCGGCGTCGAGGAGCTGATCATGAGCCAGGCTGGCGACGCCTACGCCTACAGCTACGGCCAGGAGCTGTCGCGCCTGTATTCGATGACCACGGAGGATCCGGGCTCGTGATGCGAGGGGTCGTCGACAGCGCGCTGCTGGGGAGCGCGCTGATCGAGTCCATGACGAGTTGTTGAAGCACACTCGGGCGGGGGGCAATATCTCGGTGTTCACTGAATCCCGTGAACGAACCCAAATGGCCGACACCATCTCATCGTACCTCGCGATCGTCTTTCGCGTCGCGTTCATCCATCGTGTTCATCCATCACCACCGTTGGTCGAGAGAAGTGTTATTTTATCGCATATTTGCGAAATGCATTTCGCGAATGCATTTCGCACCCAAGCATTTTGGATGCTTCGGTGCTGCCCGCTCGAGCCTGCGTAACTCGTGACGAGCGGTTGCAACTGCATTCTAAGTGCACGGGATTCCGCAATTGGAGCGCCGTCGAGCGCATCTGGTTTGGAAGTGGGAGCCCGGGAGCGGGCGCGGGGGCAGGCACGACCTGGGCAGCATGGGAGTTGCACCACGTACGACCTAGTTCACCCGGACCGACCTCAAAGGTATTTGATCCAGGCGGCCAGCGCGGGTCTTGGTGATGTCTTCGAGCCAGGACTCGAACCGCTGGCTTTGCGGTGCGGACTGTTCCGCGGGATAAAGGACCAGCGTCTCCGTGTCGAGCGGAATCACCTCGGCCAGGAACTCGTCCTCTCGCGTTGCTCGATGTTCCATGAACGCCGCGGCGACGCAGGCTCCCGGGGATGGATTCCCGATGAAGTGAAGAACGACCACGAGATCGGTGATGCCGCCATCTCGCAGCTCCAGGCGGCCCCATTCCCAGGGCTCGCGAAGGTCCGCCCAGTACCCACGTTGCTTCGCGAGCTGGACGATCTTGGCCGTGCTCGGGCCTCAGTGCCCCGACCGGGTTCTTGGGTCGAGACGATCGGTACACATGACCGTGTCGCGCAGCGTGGCGTCGAACGTGCGGCGCGGGATCGGCCCGAGATGGCGCTCGAGGCGATCTCCGCTGAAGCGCCACGTCTGGGCGTAGAGGTGCTTCCTGGGTAGCTCGTCATCGGTGATCGCGTCGAGCGGCTTGTGGACGAGCTCGCTCCGACTGCCGGTCAACCGGATCAGCTCGGCGTAGAGGTCGTGCCAGATGAAGTGGCCGGTCAGCACGTTGAGCGGTCCACCGGCCGGACGCGCGAGCGACTCGCCGACGATCGTCGCCAGATCGCGGACGTCGATCCAGGCGTCCTGGTACTGCGTCCACTCGGCGCGGTCGATGCCGGGCAGGACGATCGGCTGGTGATCGACGAGGCGCTGCACCACCAGCCGCTTGCGCGCCGTCGGATGTGGGCCCCAGATGTACGGCGCGCGCAGCGCGACGTGGTCATTGCGTCCCGAGCGGCCGGCGGCTTCGACCAGCAACCGCTCGCAGGTCACCTTGCCGCGACTGTAGTCGGTGTACGACTCGCTCACGGGCGTGGTCTCGGTGATCGGACCTGGTCCGGCGAACCCGTACACGTCGAGGCTGCTGACGAAGACGAACGGCCCGGTCTGCCAGCCCGCGAGCAGGGCCTGCATCGCTGCGATGTCGATGGCGCTGTCGGTGAACGTACACGCGGCGTGGACGATCCCGCTGGTTCCTCGGGTGGCCCGCCGCAGGCTCTCGCGATCGCGGAGGTCTCCGACCGCGATCTCCACCCCATCAGCGAGCGGCCGGACTGAAGCCTCGGTTCGACACAGGACGCGCACCTCGTGACCGCGACGCAGCAGCTCCTCGACCACGAACTGGCCGGTCAAGCCGGTTCCCCCGGTGACGAGAATCATGTGGACTGCATGGTACGGCAGCGGGCGGGGCAAGCGAGCTGCGTCCGCCGTTGATGATGCGGTCCCGAGCGAACGCGGCGGCGGTCCGCTCCCCTGTGCCGCGCTCAGTGACCCTGGATCGCGGGCTTGGAGAAGTCCTCCAGGAGGAACGTCCCCTGCTCGCTCACCGGCGCCACCGGCTGCGAGACCAGGTCGATCGGCAGCGGTCCGCCGTCGAACGCCTTCTGCACCAGATCCGGGAGCACCGCCGGGAACGCCAGGCACACCGAGCTGGCGACCCCCACCAGGTCCGACTGCCGGCGGGCCAGATCGTTGAACGTCGTCGTCGGCGCTCCGCATCCCCTCGGATCGGGTACGCTGATGCCGGTCAGGAATCCAGACAGCGCGGCGGGAGAGCCGAGCGGCGTGGTCGGGCTGATATGCGTGAACGCCGTCTTGGTCTCACCGGCGTGGCACGCGTTGCACGTGTTGAGGCTGAACTGCTGGCGCTGCGAAACAAAGCTGCAACCGAGCGTGCTTGTATCCCAGATGTAGTTGACGTTGTTGCCGGTGACCGGCGCGGCGCCGCCCAGGAACGGCGTTCCCAGGAAGCTCAGCGGTACGATGGTCCCGGGGGGATTCGAGGCGATCCATGTGTCGAGCAAGGTCGAGCCGCTCCAGCCCGGATCCAGGGCGTTGAATCGCACGTCCGGGGTCTGGAACACCGGCGTCTCGTGCAGGAAGCTGAGCGGTGTCGTCAGGTTGAACTGGCGGAGCTCCCACGGCGAGGCGAGCGCGATCTCGTTGGTGCGCAGCTGGTTCAGCGCGCTGCCGTTGGGCTTGCTTGGCGCATCGTTCCGCAGCACGACCTGATCGGTGATCGCCTGCAGCGCGGCGTTGTAGGTGGTCGAGCCGAGCACGAGCGAATTCAGGTTGACCCACTGCTGCGCCCAGCTGCGAACCGGGACACAGCCCTGGATCGGCACGCCGTACTCGAGGATCACGGTGAACGGCAGCAGCTGGCAGGTCCGGCCGGACCCCTTGACCGCGCCGAACACGAACCGGAGCTCGCCGGCGTTGCCGGTCGACCCGCCGTAGCCGCCGGAGCCGGTGCGGAGGTCGAGGCGGTTCACGATCGCGAGCAGCCGGAACGGCGCGATGCCGAGATCGAGGCTGGTTCCGCCGCTCGCCGTGAGCCATGGATTGATGATCTGCGTGGTGATGTTGGGCCGCGCCGGCACGTTGAACGTGTTGATCGTCTGGTTAACCTGCCAGGTCTTCAGCCACTGCATCACGAAGTTCGACGGGTTGATCCCGGTCAGCGGCTGATTGGCCATCTCGGTCATCAGGTGGCCGAACGTGAACGCACCCAGCTTGGTCCCCACGCCGCTGCATGGGTCCCAGGTGCGGGTCGGGTCGCCGGTCCCCACCACGCTCGGATCGTTGATCAGCAGCGACTTCGACGGCGCCGGCGATGCCGGGGAGAAGATGATCGACGGGTTGAACGCGACGGCAACGCCCTTGTTGAAGCTGGCGATGTCGAACGGTGCAGGCGGCACGCTGCCCGACATGGCGCGCCCGTCGAACGTCGGCACGCTCTGGATCTTGAACTCGCTGACCAGGTTGACCTCGTTGCGATTGCGCACCGCGAGCGCCGTGGTGTCCACGTTTGCGAAGCCCGAGTACACGTGATCCTTCGCCGTGACATCGGCGCCGACGCCATCATCGCGAAGGATGATCGGGTTCTCGGTCTGGCCGACCACCAGGTACGGCGGCGCGCTGCCATCCGGTCCCGGCGCCTTGAACGCCGTCACCCGCGCGTTGCCGGCGACGTCGGGCTTGGCGAGCAGCTGGATGCTCAGCCCGTTCGACTCCGTGGCGGCCTGCGAGGCCGTGCTCACCGGAGCGCGGTCGTCGAGGGCGGACGCATCGTCGCCGCTGTCGACACAGCTGGCCAGGAGCATCGCACCCAGCGCTGCTGCCGTGCCTGCCCACCGCGCCCAGCGCCGCCGCTGGGCCTCGAGGTTTTCGATCGTATCAGGTGCATGGTTATTCACGGGCTGCATGTTGTTCACTGCTCTCCTCTTGTCGGGTTTCAACCACCGGCCAGCCCACACCGCTGGGTCCAGGCGCCGGTTCAAGTCCTCATGCATGCGCAGCGCGCTCGGCGGGTCCGAACAGCTGGAAGCACCTGGCCGAGCGGACCTCCCTGCCATCACCGGCCTGGAGGCGGGTGTTCCGTCGCTGTCTCGCCCTGAACGCCGCATCGTCGGCCCTGATAGAGTCCGGTCGAGCCGATCCGTGACACGAAGGGTGATGTTTTCTTGGGACCGGCGACGCGGTGCCCGGTCCGACCCGCCGGCCAGGCCGGGGCGGCGGCGGTGGTCGCGGGCCTGAGCCCCGCTCACCTCGAGGCTGACGCAGCTATCGCCCAGCAGCGAAGGTGACGACGATGGCGACAAGCGCCGCGACTTTCAGTCGCTCGCATCGCTGCAGGCGTACGTGATCGCGGCGCAGGACGCGAGATGCGTGAGGAGCTATCGCCGAAACGAACGCGGCGAGTGGCGCGACGAACCAGAGGTGTACCGCGGGGGCGAGAGCTTCGAGTTACCCAGGCTGACGCGCGCGATCTCGGTCGATGAGGTCTACGACGATATCCTCGACGCGACCGGGCGCTCGCTGTTGCGCTGAATCGCCCGCGTGCCAGACCTGCGCCCGGAGCGTCAGTCGCGCTCGTCGGTGGCGACGGCGGCGGCGTCGCTGTCGCAGTCCTGACCGGCCGTCGCGACGCAACGCATGGCGGCGTCGGCGAGCGCGTCGCCGCCGGCGCGATCGAGGGCGCTGAGCGTGGGGAGCGGGGCGAGCTTCTTCGCCTTGAGCTCGTCGTCGAGGGCGCGGGCGTCCTTGGTGACGATCGCGTCGACCGTCTTCTCGACGTCGCCGAGCTCCTTGCGCAGGACGTCGATGCGGTCGAGCTTGTACTTGGCGGGGCGGCCCTCATAGCGATCAAGCGCGCCGTAGAGCTGGTCGAGGTGCTCGCGGATGCGCTCCTCGCCGGTGATCGCGCCGCCTTCGGTGGTGGCGACGATCTGCTTCTTGGCGGCCTCGAGCTTGTCGGCGAGCGCCCGCAGCTTGGCGGTGAGCCCGTCGCCCTCGGGCAGGCCCTTCATGCGGTCGCGCACGGCGCCGCGCGCGGCGTCGATCCGGTCGGCGAGCTTGGTCACGTCGCCGAACAGGGCGTGGGCCTTCATGACGGCGTCGAACTGCACCTTGCGGTCGGCCGCGGTGTACGGGGCGCGGCGATCGAGGCCGATCGCGAGCTTGGTCTCGACGACCTCGGCGCCGCGGGTCAGCCGCAGGGTGTACGTGCCGGGCGGGACCCGCGGTCCGGTCGACGAGCTGAACGCGACCTGCGCGGCGCGCGGGACCTTGGGCGGCTTGACCCGCATGCTCCACTCGACGCGGTTGATGCCGCGCCGCTTGGTCGGGGTGATCGTATCGACGAGCTTGCCCGCGGCGTCGAGCACCTCGAGCTTGATCGGCCCGTAGAGGTGGCGCGACCGGAGGTAGTACGTGATGGCCGCGCCGTTGGGGGAGCTCTCGCCGCTGAACGTCGCGTCGCCTTCGTTCCAGCCGCCGCGCGCCGGCATGCGCTGCTGGATGGGCCGGGCCGGCAGGAACGCGGTCGACTTCTGGAGCAGCTCGTCGCTGAGCGCGCGCAGCGGCGACAGATCATCGACGATCCACATGCCGCGGCCGTGGGTCGCGATGACCAGATCGCCGTCGCGCGGGTGGATCTGGACCTCGCGCACCGCGACGTTGGGGAACTCACTGCCCTTGAACTGGGCCCACCGGGTGCCGCCGTCGGGCGAGATCCACAGGCCGAACTCGGTGCCGACGAACAGGAGGTCTTTCTTCACGGTGTCTTCCTTGATCGTGTGGGCGTAGCCGCGCACGCCCTGGCTCGGCCCGACGATCCGCGTCCAGGTCTTGCCGTAGTCGGCGGTCTTGAACACCCACGGCGTCATGTCGCCGAAGTTGTGGCGATCGAACGTCGCGTAGGCGACCGCCGGATCGAACCGGCTGGCCTCGATCCAGCTGACCCACGAAGCTTTCGGCAGGCCGGGGACGTTGCCGGCGACGTTGGTCCAGGTCTTCGCGCCGTCGCGCGACAGCTGCACGTTGCCGTCGTCGGTGCCGACCCAGATCACGCTGGCGTTCTTCGGCGACTCGCTGATCGAGTAGATCGTCGTGTGCATCTCGGCCGACGAGTTGTCGACGGTGATGCCGCCGGCCTGCTCCTGCTTCTGCTTCTCGGGGTCGTTGGTCGTGAGGTCGGGCGAGACGCGCTCCCAGGTGTCGCCGCGGTCGCGCGAGCGGAACAGGAACTGCGCGCCGATGTAGATCGTGCCCTTCTGGGTCGGGCTGGCGTGGATCGGCGTGTTCCAGTTGAACCGCAGCTTCTCGTGGTACCCGGCGGTGGGCTGGATATCGCGGGTCGACAGGGTCTTGCGGTTGACGCGGCCGATGTTGCCGCCCTGCGACTCGGCATAGAGCGCGTCTGGATCGGTGGGATCGGGGATCATCCAGAAGCCGTCGCCGCCGTACATGTTCTCCCACCGCGAGTTGGTGACGCCGCCGGGGTACGACGAGTCGCCGACCCAGGAGCTGTTGTCCTGCAGGCCACCGTAGACCTGGTACGGATCCTTGTCGTCGACGCTGACGTGATAGAACTGCGAGATCGGGAGGTTCGCGCCCTTCCACCACCGGTTGCCGCCGTCGTACGACAACCACAGGCCGCCGTCGTCGCCGCCGATCACGTGCTTGGGATTGGTCGGCTCGATCCAGAGATCATGCCAGTCGCCGTGTGAGCCCCCGTTCGCGGTGCCAAAGCTCCGGCCGCCGTCCTCGCTGACCGACAGCCGGAGGTCGGGCTTGAAGATCCGGTTGGGGTTGGTCGGATCGATCACGAGGCGCGCGAAGTAGAACGGCCGCCAGACCATGAGCTGGCTGGTGTCGCGCTGCTCCCAGGTCGTGCCGCCATCGGCCGAGCGATACAGCGCCGACGCCTTCGACTCGACGAGCGCGTAGACGATCTTGGGATCCGACGGCGCGATCACGGCCTCGACGCGGCCCCACGGACCGGCCGGCAGGCCCTTGCTGGCCGCGATCGACGTCCACGTCTTGCCGCCGTCGGCCGAGCGAAACATGCCGCTGCCGCTCGGGGCGTTGGGGCCGTCGCCGCCGGACCGGAACGTCCAGCCCTGGCGGCGGAAGTCCCACATCCCGGCGATCAGGACCTCGGGGTTCTTCGGATCCATCGTGACGCTCGAGCACCCGGTCGACGGGTTTCCGCCCTTGAGCACGAGCGACCACGTCTTGCCGCCGTCGGCGGTCTTGTAGAGGCCGCGGTCGTTCGAGTCGCTCCACAGCTTGCCGGGGACGCACGCGTAGACCACCGCGCTTTGCTTCGGGTGCACGATGATCCGCACGATGCGCTCGGACTCCGGCAGGCCGACGTTGGTCCAGGTCTCGCCGCCGTCGGTCGACTTGTAGATGCCGTCGCCGACCGAGACCGAGTTGCGGGTCCACGCCTCGCCGGTGCCGACCCACACGTTGCGCGGGTTGCTCGGATCGATCGTGACCGCGCCGATCGACTGGACCGGCTGCTTGTCGAACACCGGCTTGAACGTCGTGCCGCCGTCCTGCGACCGCCACACGCCGCCCGAGGCCGAGCCGACGTAGAGCAGGGTCTTGCCGTCGACGATCTTGCCGTCGACCGCGGCGATCCGGCCGCTCATCGTCGCCGAGCCGATGTTGCGGGCGCCGAGGCCGGAGATCGTGCCGTCGTCGAACGTCGCCTTCTCGGTCGCCGGGACCGGCGGGACCACGGCGGCGACCGCGCCGGGCTCGGCGGGCCCCGCGGTGATCACGGCTAGGGCGCGCGTCTTGGGCGGCGGCAGCTTGAACCACGCGTCGTCGGTGGCGACGTTGGCCTCGGCGCGCTCGACGGTGATCCGGCTGCCGCGCGGGCCGCCCCGGCCGCCGGCCTCGATCGCGAACGGAAACCACACCCCGGCGACCTGTTGATAGTTGCCCAGATCGGTCTCGAAGATCTGCTCGGCGCCGCGGACCTTGTGGACCGTGGTGATCCGGATCTCGAGATACGAGTCGGGATCGAGGTAGACGTACTGGATATCGCCGTCGGGGCGGGTCACGCGGAGCTTGTACGCCGGCGTGCCGTCGGTGTCCTCGGTGCCGAGCAGCTCGACGTGGTGGCCCTTGTCGCGCCAGCCGGCGAGCGGGCCGTCGAGCTCCGCCTGCTCGGCGAGCGAGCGCGCATCGTCGTCGGAGGCCTTCTCGGCGTCGAGCCGGCCCTGGAACGGCGTGATGGTCCAGCCCTCGCGGCCATCGTACGCGCTGATCTGCGTCAGGCCCTGCAGCGTGGTCTCGCTGCGCACGGCGCCGGGGCGCTTCTGCACCTGGCCCCACGGCGCCTCGATGCTGCGACCTCGGCCGCCGAACACGATGCGGCCGGTGAGCCGCAGCGTCTTGATCTCGCGCAGCTTGGCTTCACCGCCGCGGGCGGCCAGGTTCTTGGCCAGGATCTCGTCGAGCGTCGCTGCATGACTGGCATGGCTCAGCGACAGCAACATCACCACCGCGATCGCGATCAGGTTTCGCATGCGCCGGATATTGCGCCCGCCTCGCCGGGGAGGAAATAGCCCCCGGGCGCTTGCAAGTTAAATGTTGGCTCGGGCGCGACCTGTCGCGGTGCGTCGAAACAGCCCGGCGAGATCAGGGGTGTGGCTTCGCCTCGCCGCCGCTGCATGGATCGCCGTGGCCTTTCGGGGGCTGCCCGGCCGGCGCCGGTGCCGCGCTCGGATCGCCGCCGGGGGCGTCCGGCCTGGACTCGACCGCCTCGGGCGCGGGTGGGGCGGGGGCCTGAGGCGCCGGCTTCTTCGCGCAGGCGGCGGACAGGAGGATCGCAATGCCGAGGGCTCGCATCCCGCGATGGTAACGGATGCTCAGCGCTTCTTCAGCAGATCGGCGAACGTTCCGAACTTGGCCGGCGCGTGGGACTTCGCGGCCTGGGCGACGTCCTCGGCGTTGCCGTCGGTCGACGATGCCATCGACAGCCCGATCCGCCGGCGCTCCTGATCGATCGCCAGCACCACGGCCTCGACCTCCTGGCCGGCCGAGACGACCTCCTTGGGGTGGTTGATCCGGCGGCCGGCGCCGAGCTCGCTGATGTGGACCAGGCCCTCGACGCCCGGCGCGATCTCGACGAACGCGCCGAACGGCTGGAGCCGCGTGATCTTGCCCTTGACGCGGGCGCCCTCGACGAGCATCGCCGCGGTCTCGCGCCACGGGTCGTTGGCGAGCGCCTTGAGCGACAGGCTGACCCGATCGCCGGCCTTGTCGCCCTTGGTGCCGGGCTCGATCTTCAGCACGGCGACGTCGACCTCCTGGCCGAGCGTCAAGAAGTCCTCGGGCTTGTCGACCCGCGCGTAGCCGAGCTCGGAGACGTGCAGCATGCCCTCGATGCCGCCGAGATCGATGAACGCGCCGAACGGCTTGAACCCGACGACCTTGCCGCGCAGCACCGCGCCGGGCTCGAGCTTCTTGCGGGTCTCGATCGCGCGCCTGGCGTTGTCCTCGTCGAGCAGCGCGCGCCGCGATAGCACGAGGTTGCGCGGCTCGTAGCGCGTGATCCGGAACAAGTGCTTCTGGCCGAGGTAGGTCGCGAGATCCTCGACGAACCGCACGTCGATCTGCGAGGCCGGGCAGAACCCCCGGGCGCCGGAGACGTCGACCGCGACGCCGCCCTTGATGACCTCGGTGACGACGCCCTCGACCGGGATCCCGAGCTCGTACGCTTGCTGGAGCTCACCGCGCGCCTCGGGGCCGCGGCCGAGCTTCACGCGCAGTTTCAGGGCGCCGCCGGTATCGCCCACGACGCGCGCCTCGACCACGTCGCCCAGCTTCACGAGCAGCTTGCCCTCGGCGTCGCTGACCTGCTCGCGGTCGAGCACACCTTCGGCCTTGCCGCCGAGGTCGACGAACACGGTGTCCTTGCCGACCGAGATCACCTTGCCGGTGATCTGGTCGCCGACGCGAGGGCGCTTCTTGCCCTTGGGGGTCTCGCGCTCGCTCTGGGCGAGCATTGCCGCGAAGTCTTCGTCTTGATCGGCCATTCGCGCGCACTCTACGCGGCCTTGGCCGCCCAGGCCAGCGCCCGGCACGCTGACGCCTCGTCATCACCACGTGCCGGTGAAGCGTGCTCCGCGCTACGGCGATTCCATCACCAGGAAGGCGGCTTGCACGGCCGGGTCATCGGCGCAGCGTTCGGACAGCGCCGTCATCCGGGTCTCGAGGTCGGCGTAGCGATCCTGGTGAGCCTCGAGGTAGTCGGTCGCCTCGGCGAGTTTCTGCTTGTCGCGGTCGAGCGCGATGGCGTCGACGAAGTCCTGGCGATGCTCGGTGAACACGCGCTGCATGGCGGCGCCGGCCTGGGCGCACGTGGCCGCCTGCTCTCCGGCGGTGACGACCAGCTCGTGCGCTCGCCAGCCCCGGTCGGCGACCTCGGCCGGCGAGGGTGCGCGATCTTTGCACGCCACAAGCCCGACGATTCCTAGCAGCCACCACGTTGCGATCCGGCGCATCGCGACAACGTGCCATGCTGCGCTGCGGCGGCCAAGCCTTCGCCGCGGCTGGCCAGCCGTTTCGCCGCGGACCCGGTGAGCGCGTGACCTGGAGCAGGCGGTTGACGCACCGGGGCTATCGCAGCGTCTCGGCGCGACGGCTATGCGATCTGGGCCGCGACCTACGAGCACACCGTCAAGAACGACATGGACTCTGGCTGTTGAACGAGATCCGCAGCGTCCGGTGGTCGGACGTCGGGCGCTCGCCGAGGTGCACGAGCAGATCATCGACGACCGCTGGGTCGCGACCAAGCCCAGCTGGGCCGCCCACCGCGACGTCCCGGTAAGCTTCGTCTGCGTCTGGCGCCGCTAGATCGCAGCGTCGGTCGAGATAGGCACTCGACGCTCGAAAGTAGCGCGGGCTTGGTGTTTCGATCGTCAGATGTTCTGAATAGAGTGACGTGTATCTTCATGCCGTCTCCGTCTCTGTTGCACGAGGGCTTGCTCGAGTTGATCCGGGACAAGCCGGCGTTTGCCGCGAGCCTGCTCCGCGATCTATTGAACGTCGAGGTCCCGAAGTTCGACGAGGCGCGGCTCGCCGAGGCCACGCTCAACGAGCTCGTGCCGGTCGAGTACCGCGCCGACGCCGTCGTGCTGTTCGTCGACTTCGTCGACAAGGACAAGCCGGTGTTCGGCACCATCTTCGAAGTCCAGCTCGGGCGTGACGATCGCAAGCATTACACCTGGCCGCTCTACGCCGTCGCCGCACGAGCGCGCTACAAGTGCTCGTTCGTCGTGACCGCCGTGACGCCCGATCCGGCCGTCGCGAGATGGGCCTGCCAGCCGATCGATCTCGGGGACGGGATGATCTTTCGGCCGCGTGTGATGGGCCCAGAGGTCATCCCCCAGGTGACCGATCGCGATCGAGCGTTGCGAGAGCCGCAGCTGGCTGTGCTGTCGGTGGTGGCCCATGGCGGCGGCGATGTCGAGACCGCGGTGTCGATCGCGCGTGCCGCGGTCAACGCCGTTTTGCCGCTCCCGGACGACCAGCGGCTGCTATACTCCGTCTTGATCGAGAAAGCCCTGAGCGAGGCTGCGCGGAAGGCATTGGACATGGAACCCCAGATCGAGAAGTTCTTCACCGAAGCACACCGTCGGTCCTACGACCGCGGCAAGGCCGAGGGTCAAGCCGAGGGCAAGGCCGAGGGTGAAGCCAAGGGCAAGGCCGAGGGTGAAGCCAAGGGCAAGGCCGAAGCGCTTCTGGTGTTCTTGAGGGGGCGCGGCATGGCGATCACCGACGACCAGCAGCGTCACATCATCGCGTGCACCGATCTTGCCACCCTGGACCGCTGGCTGGTTCGCTTACCCTCCGTTGCCTCGGTCGAGGAGCTCCTCACCTAGGATCGATGGATGCGCTATTCGCGGCGGTCGCAACCTTGACTACCGCCTCGAGGCTGCGCGTTCCTGAGGAGGGCGAACAGAAGTTTCACGGAGCCGAGGGGTGAAGGATGACGCGGGGGGCAAGCCATTCGTGGCTTGCAGATATGTGCCAGTTGCACCGATGGACAACGCGATCTTAGTTGGTTACCATTGTGTAATGGAGGATGCTGGAGGGGGGACATACCCGGCGGATTGGGCGCCCGCATCAGGTGTGAGCGGCGCGAGCGCGCCAGGTTGTTCGGCACCAAGCTGAGGAGCCGCAGCGCGCGCAGCTAAAGAATCAGCCAGCGGTGCAGGCGGCGCCGGGAACCTGACTTGGTACCACTGCCAGGCCAGTGCATACTTTGTCGCCCGTTTGGGGCAACACGTTTGCGTCTCCTCCAGCGGCGCGTTTGAGATCGATCTCGGCCAGTGCTCGGAGGGTCTCGCGGCGAAGTACAAGCTTATGGGGTGGGGATTTCTTCATTTCGACACGATACCGCACGCTTCGTGGTCGGCGCACGCCTCGATCACCCGCTCGGGGTTCGGCAACGTCCAGCGCGAGATGTCCCCAGCAAATCCGCGCGTTACGAGGTCGCCCTCGAAATGGATCCCGATAAGAGGAGACTTATGCGCCAACAGCGTCCAGAGCGGTCGCCCACTCGAAGCGTCCCAGAACCGCAGCATCCCATCGGCGTCTCCGGCCACGACCAACGATCCGTCAGGGGAAAGCGTTGTGTCGGCGAAAAAGCGTGAGTTCGCACGATAGGTCTGTCGGGGCGCTCCCGTCGCGCCGTCCCACAGCCGGACTATCCCCTCGTTGCCTGTGGTGAGGATCGCGCGGTCCGACGCAGTGAACTGCGCCGATAACACCTGCCCGGCGTTCCCCTCGAGCTTGGCGATGATGTGATAGTGCTCGAGATCCCAAAGCACCGCTGGGGCCGTGTTACCTGTGTAGCTCGGGACCGTGATCAACCGCAGCCCATCCTGCGACGGCCGCAGCAGCCCGACACGCGTAGGAACCTCGACCTCTGCGAGCAAGTTGCGACGCCTCTGGTCATCTGCATCCGCCTCAAAGACGTGCATCCGGCGGGTCGCGTCGACTGCGACGACTCGACCGTCCGTGAGGAATCCTGCGACGTCGATTCCGAACGGAGATGTGCTCATCGTGATCGGCTCGCGGCCGTCGCGGGTAACCAGCACCGACCCGTCGACGGCGCCACTGACGAGGTCGTGCCCCGTACTGGCGAACGCTACCGCGCTGACGGCGGCGCGGTGCATGATCGTGCGCAAGAGTCTACCGCTTGGTAGCTCGTAGATCGCCACATTCGTGCCTCGCGCGATCGCGACTAGATCACCGGCGACGGAAACGGCGGGATACGCCGATGAAAAGTCACCATCAGCCTGCGTGACGCTCGGCAACTCGGCGATCAGTTGCTCGCGGGAGGTGTCCCAGACGCGAGTTACGTGGTCCCTGCAGCCGATGGCGACAAACCGCCGATCCGGCTCGAGGCTCGTGACAAGACCACAGTCGTCGCTGAGCGGTGGGGTGCTCCAGCGGCGATATGGTGAGGTTGCGTCCCAGACCCGAGCGGTGCCATCCCGCGACGCGCTGATAACGTGGTGCGAGGTCCGGATCGAAGTGCGCAACCCTGACCGGCTTCAGGGACCCTTCGAGCACGGTGATCGGCATCCCGACCACGACGCGAGCACTTCGCCGCGCCAGAGCAGCGCGTCTGGCCGGCCTGGGTCATGCCACTCGTGCGCGGCCACCCGGATCCGCTCCTGCATGCGTGTCTTGGCCTCGATCTCCGCGATCACGTGCGTCGCCACCCAGTCCCGCGCGGTCACGTCGTGGTGCTCGAGGCCGGACGGCGTGGCGAGCAGGAGCGCGCTGTGGCGACCGTGGCTGTCGAACAGGAACAGCTCGCTCTGCGCGCCGTCGGATGGAGCCACCGCCTGCACCAGCGGCCATAGGTCCACGCAGACCCGTCCGGCCCGATCGAGCAGCATCGGGTGGCCATCGACGAGCTCGCCACCCGAGACGGTCACCGTCGAGCGCGGCTGGTGCCGCCGCCCGGTCCACCGCTCGGCCGCGTGGCCGCGCGGCACGACGAGGACGTAGTCGAACACGAAGGTCGCCTTGCGGAGCAGCTCGGTCAGCACGGGGATCAGACGCAGGAGATGCAATCGCACCGCGTCCTCGGTGGCGGCGCGATCGGCCGCCGCACGGAGCGCGAGCCCCGGATCGAGCGCGTCGAAACCGTCGGGATTCGCCACCAAGAGCTCGAGTAACTCCGGCATGGGGTGGTGGCCGCGTGGGCACACCAGTCGCAGCACCATCAGGCGGAGCAACTGGACCCGCTCGTCAACGCTGAGCGTGCGCCGGTCCAGCGCCCGCACCAGCTTGAGCAGCACGGGGTCACCATGGTCCTCGTTCGCCTGCGCGTGCATCGCGAGCGTCATCGCGAGCAGGTAGCGCAGGAGGGTAAGGACGAGCTCCTCGGCGATGTCACGGGCCTGGTGCGCGTTGTGCGCGTCACCCAGCGCGACGATCGACTCGGCGAGCGGCTGCGGCGCCTGGGCCACCCAGGCATCGCGCACGTCTTGATCGATCCGCGGCAGATCCGAGCGGGTGGCGCCGATCCCGGAGGCCGCGCGCAGCGCACCCGCCAGCTCGAGCGCGGTGCCCCAGCGGTCCTCGGGGCGCTTGGCGAGCGCGCGCTGGAACATGCGATCGAGCTCCGGCGCGAAGCTGCCGCCGAGCAGCGGCACCTTGCCGAAGCGATGCAGCCCGGCGTAGGCGGCGATCGTGGCGCCCTGAAACGGCTGGCGACCGGTCAGCGCCTCGAAGGCGACCACGGCCAGCGCGTAGAGATCCGCCGCCGGCCCGACCGTGAGTGGGTTGCCCCACTGCTCGGGGGACATGTACGCAGGCGACCCGACGGCTTGGTTGTCCTGGGTCAGCCTGACGTGGTCACCTTCCGGCGGCGGACCGGCCGCGGGGTCGGTCACCGTCGACTTGCCCGGCGCGCGTACCACGCCGGCGGGGCTGTCTCCCGAGACCTCGTCGGTCGCCGGCAGGGCCAGGCCGTCGAGGTCAGGCATATCCTCCGGCGGCACCGCGCCGTCGAGCAGCTTGGCGACACCGAAATCGAGCAGCTTGGGCAGGAGCTCGCCCGCCCGCTCGATCACCATCACGTTCGACGGCTTGACGTCGCGGTGCACGATGCCGCGCTCGTGCGCGGTTTGCACCACCGCGGCGATGCGCTCGAAGAACGCCACGAACTGCCCGAGCGGCATCGGGCCGTGCCGGGTCAGCCACTCGGCGAGCGTGACCCCCTGGACACGCTCCATGGCGATCCAGAGCAGCTGATCGCGATCCTCGATGCCGAATGCATGTTGTGGGCGGCATAGGGGTGATCGAGCCGCGATGCGAGCTTGGCCTCGCGCAGGAAGCGTTGCACGTTGGTGTAGCGTCGGCGCAGCTTCCCGTGGAGGACCTTGATGACTGCTTCACGGCCCAGCGTTGGCTGTTCGCAGCGATACACCGCGCCGAACCCGCCTTCGTCGAGCAACTCGCGAAGGACGAACCCTCCAACTTTTCGCCCGCAAAGATCGTCTTTGCCTGTCATCCCGCGACGCAAGGTAACACCGGTGATCAGCAGATTGCTCGTGCGCGCCTAGAAGATTGGCCTGAGCCAGCTCTTTGCCTGGAAGCATCAGTCGATCTCACGTGCGAATGCTTTGCTCGCAGCTGCCCGCAGTAGAGCATTGTCGAACATCCGGATCCGATACTTGCAGGGTGCCGAAGCATCGCTGTTAGTTCAATGCTGATGCTGCATGCGATGGGATCGGTGTCACGGCGACGAGCCGCGGCGCTGTAGCACGAGGAAGAACACGCGGCGGTTCTTGGCCCGTGCCTCCGCGGTGTGGCGCCGGTCCAGCGGCTGCGTCGCGCCGGCGCCGGTGACGTCGAGGGTCGTGGCGACGACACCGCGTGCCACCAGCGCATCGGCGACGGTCTGCGCGCGCGAGAGCGACAGCGTTGCCGGCTCTCGCTCGGTAGCGTCGGTGTTGCCGATGACCTGCCACCTGGTGACCTCGCCGGTGCGCAGGGAGCAGCGGAACATCTCGGCGGTCGCGTCGAGGACCGGGCGCTGCGTGTCGCGCAGGCTCGCCGAGCCGGGCTCGAAGTAGACCTGGTCGAGGATGAAGCCACACTCGTCGCTGGCCACGACGGTGACCTTGCCGGGAGCGTCGCTCGGTACCGTCGCCTTCATCGTATCGCGAGGAACGCTCGCCGTCGGATCGGTCGAGGTCGGTGTGGGCGGTGGCACGCGCTCGCAGCCGACGAGCACGAGCCACAGCGCGCCGGCCGACAAAACCCGGCTCTTCATCACGACCACGATGGTGCCATGAACGCGGCCGCGGCCGATGCGCTACCATGCTCCGGCACCTACGTTCCGGTACACCGCAAGGTGTGCCGGTCGCGCTTTGCCCTACAAGCAGCTGCCGCTCGCGAGCGTGCACTTGCAGCAGCAGCCCGGAGGAGGCCCGGTGTAGCCCTCGTTGGCCGTGAACCAGTCGCCACCCTGTTGCGTACACGCGCTCTGGGAGGTGGCGGACGTCGCGCGAAAGAACGAGCCTCCATCATTCTGGCAGAAGGCGTCGCACGTCCCGTTGATCTCGGACGACGCCTGCCCCTCGGGCTCGGGGTCGCCCGGGCGTGAGAGGTTGGTGCAGCCGAACAGCATCACGCACAGCGCCAGGGCGCCTGACAAAACGACTGTCTTGACAATGTGATTCATGAGGTCTCCTCCGGAGCGCATCGTTAAGGGAGGAGGATTGTGAAGTCAACGGTTCGCGGCCCGCGTGACGGCTAGGAAAGTCTGACGCTGACGCGGCCTCCGCATGACTCAACCGGTCGTGATCGACACGGACTTGGTGACCAGATAGGCCTCCAGCGCCTCCGGCCCGCCTTCCGAACCGTAGCCGGAGTCCTTGACGCCGCCGAACGGCATCTCGGCCGATGGCGTGGCCGGCTGGTTGATCCACAGCATGCCCAGCTCGAGGCGCTGCGCGAGCAGGTGGGCATTGCGGATCGATCGGGTGAACGCATAGCCCGCGAGGCCGTACGGCAGGCGGTTCGATTCGGCGATGGCCTCGTCCAGCGTGTCGAACGCCCGCACCGCGGCCACCGGACCGAACGGCTCGTTGTTGAATACATCGGCATCGAGCGGCACGTCGTTCAGCACCGTGGGCGCGAAGAAGTTGCCGGTCTCGCCCACACGGTCGCCGCCGAACAGCACCTTGGCGCCCCGCTGGCGCGCATCGCTCACCACCTTGCCCACGGCGGTCAGCCGCCGGGCGTTGGCCAGGGGCCCGAGCGTCGTGCCTTCGGCCAGGCCGTTGCCGAGCTTGAGCTTCTCCGCATGCCCCACCAGGGCCCGCACGAAGTCGTCGCGCACACTGCGATGCACGAGGAAGCGTGTCGGCGAAATACACACCTGCCCCGCATTGCGGAACTTCGCCGCGCTGGTGGCCTTGGCCGCGAGGGCGATATCGGCGTCCTCCGCAACGATCACCGGTGCGTGGCCCCCGAGCTCCATCGTGACACGCTTCATGTGCCGCCCTGCGAGCGCGGCCAGCTCCTTGCCGACGGGAGTCGAGCCGGTGAACGTCACCTTGCGGATCGTCGGGTGGGGAATCAGGTAGCTCGAGATCTCGGACGGATTGCCGAACACGAGGCCGACGGTCCCCGGGGGCACGCCCGCATCGACGAAGGTGGCCAGGAGCGCGGCCGGGGATGCCGGGGTTTCCTCGGGCGCCTTCACCAGGAAGGAGCAGCCGCTCGCCAGCGCGGCGCCGAGCTTGCGCACGATCTGATTGATCGGGAAGTTCCACGGTGTGAACGCCGCCACCGGGCCGACCGGCTCCTTGAGCACGAGCTGCTGCACGGCGACGTTGCGCGATGGCACGATGCGGCCGTACACCCGCCTCCCCTCATCGGCGAACCACTCGATGATATCGGCGCCGGCGAGCACTTCGCCGCGTGCTTCGACGAGCGGCTTGCCTTGCTCCATCGTCAGGAGCCGCGCGATCGTATCGACGCGCTCGCGTATCAAGCCCGCCGCCTTGCGCATGATCGCGGCCCGCTCGTTCGCCGGCACCCAGCGCCATGCGTCGAAGCCGCGCTGGGCGGCGGCCAGCGCGCGGTCGAGGTCGGCGATCGACGCGTGGGCGACGCGACCGATGCGCTCGCCGGTGGCCGGGTTCAGCACCTCGAGCGTTTTTTGGCCCGCGGCGTCCTGCCAAAGGTTATCGATGAGCAGGCGGGTGTCAGGATACGGAGCATCGGTGGTCATCGGGACCTCTTTCGAGACGTTGTGGCTCACGCAATTCTGCAATGAAGCGGCCTCCGCGGCATCCCGGCGGGAGCCCTATCGGTTGTTTCAGCGTCGCAAGTTCATCCGCAGCGCTGGAGGGAGACCGCTGCCGCCGCGATCACGATGAGGGTCGCGCCCAGCGCCCACAGGCGGCGCGGAAGCTTTGCAGGGGGACGCGAGGCCGATGGCGCCCTCGGCGGGCGTGATGGCCGCGACACCACCGGCTGGCTCGCGGCGAGGGCGTCGCGCAGCGCGGCCCAGAACCGGCCGACATCCTGATAGCGCTGCATCGGTCGCATCGCCATCGCCATCGCCATGACCGCCTCGACAGCGGCCGGCACCTCGAGCCCGACGGCGCGGGGCGTGGGCTGCACGGCATCGTCGCGGGTGCGTGTGAGCGCGGCAGCCGCCGAGCCCTCGGTCACGGGCCGCCCGAGCATGAGCTCGACGCACAGCAGGGCGAGCGCGTAGACGTCGGTCCACGGGCCGGTGGGGCCGAGCGCCGGCAAGAGCTGCTCGGGGGCGGCCGAGGATGCCTGGGCGCCGTCGATCGGCGACGCGGCGTGCGCACCGCGCTGGTCGCTGTCGAGGCCGGCGAGCTCGGCGATGAGCTCCCCGTCGACCCGGGCGAGCGAGATATGGTCCGCGCGGACCGTCCCGTGGACGACCCCGCGGCCGGCGGCGCCTGCAAGTGCGCGGGCGATCGGATCGAGGGTGCGGATCACGCGCTCGAGGGGCCACCCGGCCGCGGTACCGCCGGCCCGCTCGGTGCGCAGGAACTCGGCCAGCGTCCGCCGCTCGACGAGATCATCGATCGCGGCGGATCGATCACGCAGCGGGGGCGTCTCCACCGGTGAGGGCGTGCCCGCCGCCGGCGCTGTGCCCGTCGCCGGTTCACGGATCAGCGGTGCGTCGTGGTGATGGGCGAGCAGCGACAGGACCTCGTCGCGCACGGCGTCGTCGTCGGCCAGCGCGGCGATCACCGCGGCGCGCTCCTCGGGCGCCCAGCGCATCGCCTCGCGGAAGATCTCCTTGACCCGAGCGTAGCGCTGCCGATCCACGGCTACTCCGATCGCAGCTCGCGCCGGAGCCACGCCGCGACCATGGTCCACTCGGCCTCGACCGCGCGCTTGGACATCCCGAGCTGCTGCGCGCACTCATCGACGGTGAGCCCGCCGAAGAACCGCAGCTCGACGATCCGCGCCTGCTGGGGGTCGAGCTCCTCGAGGCGCGTCAGCGCCTGATCGACCGCGAGGACATCGGCGTCGGTGCCCGCCGAGAGGCCCAGCCCGTCTTCGAGGGAGACCTTGACCTGATCGCCGCCGCGCTTGTCGCGCCTGCGCCCGCGCGCGTGATCGACCAGGAGGCGGCGCATGGTCTGCGCCGCGACCGCGAAGAAGTGGTTGCGATCGTTCCAGCTCGCCCGGTCCTGGCGGATCAGCTTCAGGTAAGCGTCGTGGACGAGCATCGTGGCCTGGACGGTGTGGCCGGGCGACTCGCGCTTCATCAGCGCCTCGGCGCGCCGGCGCAGCTCGTCGTAGACGAGGTTGACCAGCTGCGCGGCAGCCTCGGGATCGCCGCCGCTCGCCGCCGCCAGCATGCTGGTGATATCGCCATCGTCGGCCGGCATTCTCCGCCGAGGCTATCACTCGCCGCCGGCCCCGCCCAGCATCGCCCGGGACACCGGAGGCGGCCGGCTCCGCGCGATGGGTGAGCTGCGCGCGTGCCCCAGGAGCAGCGGACCCGCGGCGAGCACGACGATCGTCACGATGATCCACAGCCAGGCCGCGCAGACGAACGGCGAGCGAGGCGATGCAACGTTCATGACGGAGCGACGACATCACGACGTGTGCCAGCGTTGGGCCGCAGTGATCGCGCAGACCTGCGCGACCCTGCTGTCAGCGTGACCGCGGTGCACCGCGCGGCGTGTGCCATGCAGGCAACCTGGTTACCGATCCATGCCGGTAGTTGCCCTGCGCCGATCGCGCACGCCGTCGGACCGGCGACCGGTGGCCAGGGTGGCGATGATTCGTGACCAAGATCGAGAGCTTCGGAGCGAGGCCAGGTGCCGCATCGCGCTGGCGATTGCCGTGTTGACGAGGACGCCATCGCTTATTATGCTTGGCAAGGTACTGCGCGGAGTTGGTCGGAGGGCGTGATGGGTGGGTGTGCAGACAACGCGATGTTGTTGGCGGGTGACACGAGAGAAGCCTCTCGGTGTTGCGCGTGCCCTCCCGCGAGACGATCGGCCGTGTGGACGGCTTTGGCCCGGGCACGTTGCGCGGCGCCAGAGCGGCACCCTCTTGTGGCGGGAAGGAACATCATGTCCAGGTCTCAGGAATTGACGAGAGCTCACGGCGAACTGACGAAGGCACACGGCGTCCATCGGTTGCTTCACGAGATCGTGAACTATCCGAGCCACGTCCAGCGCACAAACTCACCGGCCTACACGAAGATCCACAAGGAGATGGTCGATCAGCATGATCTGCCGTGCCTCGCGTGCGGGGTGAGGAAGTCGACGCTGGACGATCCGAAGGCGAACCCGCACGGGGCGACGCAGCTCGAGACCCATCACCACGTCATCGAGTGGGCGCTTGCCCACGCCATGGATATCGAGAAGTTCAACGAGCGCATCGTCGGTCACATGAGGCATCGGCCGTATCACGATCCGATCTACGACAAGGACTTCACGGAAGAGCAGATGTACGAATGGGTCGATCATCACCCGGACAATCTCTGGGTGCTGTGCGACGTCCATCATCGCCACACGTTCTTCGGGATCCACGAGATCTCGATGCCGGCCTGGGGGCCGCAGGATCTGGTCAGAGCTGACTTCGAGTACATCCCGTCCCAGGGCGATGGCCCCAGCCCGAGCGCCAAGAAGGCCATGGCCTTCCGTCCGCCATCGGCGCGCGGGGGCACGGCCGGCAAGACGGTGCGCCGTCGCTCGGCCGGCTCGAGATGACGTAGCCGAGCGGTGCGTCGCAGGTCAGGTCGGGACCTTCTCGCCGGGCTTCGGCTCGGCGAGGAGGGTCTTGAGCGAATCGGTCGTCTCCGCCGGCGCGGCGGCCGCCGACAGCTGCTTGGCGTTCGCCGAGCCGGCCGCGAGCACCGAGGCCGCGTTCACGGCGGCCTGGGCCGCCTGGGCCGCCTGGGCCGGGTTGCCGCCGGCGAGGAGCTCGATCGGGACCGGCAGCACGATGGTCATGTTGGGCTGCGCCGCGACCTCGACCATCGTCTGGTAGAGGCGGAGCTGCAGCGCCGCCGGATCGCCGGCCATCATCCGCGCGGCCTCGGCGAGTCGCTGCGCCGCCTGCAATTCGCCCTCGGACATGATGATCTTGGCGCGCCGCTCGCGCTCGGCCTCGGCCTGCCGCGCCATCGCGCGCTTCATCTCCGCCGGCAGCGAGATGTCCTTGATCTCGACCGCCGTGATGTTGACGCCCCACTGCTCGACGCGCGCCTCGAGGATCTCCTGGACCTCGGTGTTGATCTCGGCGCGCTTGGCGAGCACCTCGTCGAGCTCCATCCGGCCGATGATCGAGCGCAGCGTGGTCGCCGCGAGCTGCAGCGTCGCCGGCAGGTACTGCTCGACCCGCAGGATCGCGTCCATCGGCGACGAGATCTCGATATAGACGACCGCGTCGACGCCGATCGAGATGTTGTCGCGCGTGATCACCTCCTGCGGCGGGATCTGGATGACCTTGGTGCGGGTGTCGACGACCGTCGAGCGGTCGATGCCGAACGGCAACATGATCACCACTCCGGGCCCGAGCGCCTTCTGGCGCGCACGCCCGAGCCGAAACACGATCGCGCGCTCGTACTCGCGCAGCACGCGCAGGCTGGTGAGCATGCCCATCCCCGCAACGAAGGCCCCCAGGGCAAGTAGAAGCATCATGAGGGAGGTATAGCCCCGATCGGCATCGTGGGGATCGCTACGTGCGCCACGACGGCCGTCGATCGGCATGCGCCGCACGTGCGAACGCGCCGCGGCCCCGCGAGCCCCGACTCACTCGCCGCTGATCTTGGCCATCGCGTCGGCGAGCCTCTGGTTGTCCTTGCAAGCGTTGGCCGCCGGGGCGGCGGCGGCCTCGGCAGCCGCCAGCTTGTCCTTCGAGGCCGCGTCGAGCTTCTTTTGCACGTCGGGGTGCGCCTTCTTGTAGGACTCGATCGCCTTGAACAGCGCGTCGTTGTCGGCTGAAAACTTCGTGAGATCGTCTGCGAGCTTGTCGCAGTTCGTGCCCGCGGCCTTGAACACGGCGGTCATCCTGTCGAGGGCGGCCATCGACTGGTTCATGTAGTCATCGTCGGTCGCGAGCATGCCGTTGGCCGCCGGCGGGGCGGCACCGGGGTCAGCCGGCTTGGTCGCGCCACTCGCAGCCGTGGGCCCCTTGGCGTCCTCCTTCTTCTTGCAGCCGAGGAACGAAAGGGTCGTCGCGAGGACCAGGATCGAGAGCGTCTTGGAGCACAGCATGGATGGTATGCATCGCACGATTTCGCGGGCCGCTGGAGGGATTGTTCGCGGGGCGAGTCAAGGCGATACCGCGGTCGCCCCCGTCGCCCCGTCGCCCCCGTCGCCACGATCCGGGCGGCCTCGATGTGGTCGGCGATGGCCGCGACGCCGACGCCCGCGGTGACGTTGGCGAACACGGTCGGGCCCGTGCCGCGCATCCGGTGGGCGTCGCGCGCCATGACCTCGAGGCTCGCGCCGACCAGCGGGGCGAGGTCGATCTTGTTGATCACGAGCAGATCGGACTGCGTGATGCCGGGGCCGCCCTTGCGCGGCACCTTGTCGCCGTCCGCGACGTCGACGACATAGATCGTATAGTCGGCGAGCTCGCGGCTGTACTGCGCGGCGAGGTTGTCGCCGCCGCTCTCGACGATCAGGAGCTCGGGGGCGACGGTCTGCATCAGGTCGTCGAGCGCGAGCAGGTTCGGCGTGATGTCCTCGCGGATCGCGGCGTGCGGGCAGCCGCCGGTCTCGACGGCGCGGATCCGGGCGAGCGGCAGGGCCTCGTGCCGGGCGAGGAACTCGGCGTCCTCGCGCGTGAAGATGTCGTTGGTCACCACGCCGAGCGAGCGGCGATCGCGAAGCGCGCGGCACAGCGCCAGCACGAGCGCGGTCTTGCCGCTGCCGACCGGGCCGCCGATCCCGACGGTGAACGCGCGCTGCGTGAAGTCGCGGGCGAGCGGCCGCGCCCGCTCGTCGAACCGCCCGGCGTGCTCCCAGATCTCGTGGTGGTGGTCGCCGCCACCGGCGTGATCGTGGTCGCTGGAGTGATCGTTCATCCCGAGGCCGTCGTGGTCGTGTCGCATGTGATCTTCTAGGATTGAAACAGCCGGGCGTAGAGTCGATCGTGCGCGGCCTGCGCGAGCTCGATCATCGGCGACGCCGAACACGCATCCGCGGCGCCGAGCTCGGTGGTGCCGGCGAGCGCGCGGGCGGCGACCGGTGCGGCGGCGTACAGGAGGCGCTGGGCGCGCAGGGGCCCCACGACGCCGAGCCGCACGGCGGCCGAGAGCGCCGAGCGCAGCGTCGTGTACATCACGAGCTCGCGCGTCTCGCCGAGCCCGGTGCGATCCGCCAGCGCCGCGCCGATCGCGACCGGGGAGGTGTCCGCACGGCAGCGCGCAGCGCACGTCGAGCACAGCCGCAATCGCGAGCAAGAACGCCCGGCCCTGCGCGCGGCTCGCGCGGTTGGCGACGTGGTTCGTGGTGAACCGATCGCACGCGCGATCGGCGGCGTCCGCGTCGCCGGCGTGGGCCCCCGCGAGGAACGGCAGGACGGCGTACGCGGTGTGCCAGGCGAGCTCCTCGAGGCGCACGGTCAGATCGGCCTCGCCCTGCAGCATCCCGAGCGCGCGCAGCGCCTCGAACCCGAACGAGTGGGCGAACCCGCCGGCGGGGAACGCCGAGTCGGCGAGCTGCCACAGCAAGGGGACACGGTCTTCGAGTCCGCCGGTCTCCGTCCCGTGATGAAGAACGTGTTCGGTATCCTCTGGTGCAGCGAGCCGGACAGCACGAGCGTGAAGACGGATGAGTTTCTGAAGGTGGGCGGGGCCAACCTGCGGGCGGGAGAGGGTTGGCAACGGTTGGTGGCGCTGCCCGTGTGCACGAGTTGTCACGCGAGGCTCGACTACTCGATGCAGTTCTCCCAGGGCTTCCTGGACGTCCGCGTCGGAGCTCACTACGAGGCTGCCAAGCAGCGCACCGGCACGATGAACTTCTATGCGCGGAACATCGATGATTTCCGCGGCAAGGATGTCGCGACGCCGATGGGGTTTGCCCGGCTGTCCATGAGTCAGCCGGAATTTGGCGAGTGTTTTGCTCACAAGATCAACCGGCACATCTATGGCCCGAACATCGAGCTCGACGACGAAGCCGCGCTGCTCGAAGGCTTCGATCCCCAGCGAACGACGTTTCGTGGGATGATGCGGACGGCCCTGTTACGATATGCGCGCAAGCGTCTGTCGGGCGCGCCTGCCACCGCGAACGCCATCGGCGCCAAGGCCGTCGATGCGGTCATCGCTCCATCGGACGGCACGGCGATTCCGCTGTCGCATCCAGCGGTCGCGCTCATCTCGGACCACTGCATGGACTGCCACGACGGCCCGGATGGCGAGAGCGGGTTCGATCTTCGCGAGTACCTGTCCAGGCAGATGATTCCGCCCGAGACCTTCAACAAGATCCTCGATCGTGTCTCGGCGCGCCAGATGCCCCCGATGGGTTCCACGCTCGAGCTGCGGCAGCGATGGGCGCTGTTGACCGAGCTCGTGGCGTTGGAGTTCCGCAACGATCCGGCCAAGCGCGCACGCGCGCTGCGCCACGTGGTGGGGCAGGATCGGGCGAGCAGCACCTATCCGTTCGAGGCTGCGATCACGTCGATCGAGGACGCCGCCGGCGTGCAGCTGGGTCGAACCTCGCGCAGACGAGCGAACACCGGCCTGGCTGCAAGTGCGAAGCGCTTCATCGAGGGCGACGTGTCGCTCGAGAACCTGCAGTTTTCGCCCGACTTCTCTGCCGCGACAGGGCTCTTGGCGCTCGATGCCTGCAAGGCCGCCGGCTTTCGCGACGCGGCCCTCGATGAATGTCTCGCACGTGCCACCGATCCCGCGCTCTACATTCGACCGGCGCCCTATAGCTCTTCGATGTTACCAGCGCCCTGATCATCGGTGGTCGGACCCGCCGGCGCCGGTTGCGCCAATCCTTGCGTGCAGCGTTGGCATGGCGCGCGGGGTGCGGCGTACTGTCGGGCCCGCATGGCCACCAAACATCTGTTTTGCCTGTTGTCATGGCTGGGGCTGGCTGTCGTGGCGGTTCCGCGCGTCGCCCGCGCCGATTGCAAGACCGTCCTGGCGGCGCTCGCGGACCGCGTCGCCGATGCGACCTGCTCCGACAGCACCGATCTCACGACAAACAATGCGGCGACCACGCCGCAGAACAACTCGATCGCGAACCTGGCGGCGGGGGCGTATACCCCGCTGACCGACCGCGGGTTGATCTCGCCCGATCCGCCCAATCGCACGGCGATCGATCACGCCGTCCCGGGGATCCAGGTGAGCGGACGGTTCACCAGCGACAAGGCCGGCCAGGCGCGCTTCGTGCTCCGGTTTCCGGCGGACTGGAACGGCCGCCTCGTCGTGGCCGGCGCGTCGGGAACGCGCAGCGAGCACAACGGCGACTTCACCTGGAGCGACTACGTCCTCCAGAAGGGCTACGCGTACGCGTCCCAGAACAAGGGGGTGTGGAACGCCTCGGTCGTCAGCACCACGTCGCCCACCCAGCCGGCGGCCGACCCGACGTCGTGCCGCCTCAACCCGGCGTCGCCGGTCTGGGTGCACTTCTTCGACAATGACCCCGGCAAGCCGTTCACGCAGTGGACGCAGTACATGCTCGAGACGGCGCGGCTCGCCCAGCGCGCCGCCGAGGCGCAGTACCACCGCCGCGCCCAGCGCACCTACGCGGTCGGCACCTCGAACGGTGGCTACCAGGTGCGCCGCGCCATCGAGGAGGCGCCCGACCTGTTCGATGGCGGGGTCGACTGGGAGGGCACGTTCATCGATCCGCACGGACCGAACCTGCTGCTCGATCTGCCGCCCGCCGTGACGAACTATCCGGCGTACCAGGCCGCGGGCTTCGACCCGAAGAGCCCGGCCGCCAAGGCCATCGAGGCCGCCGGGTACCCGCCGGACATCACCAAAGACAAGACCTCGTTCTGGGGGCTGCACTGGACCCAGTTCTGGGAGGTCACGCAGTGCCAGTGGCAGAAGCGCTTTGACCCGACGTTTCGGACCTACGGCGGCGGGCTGAACGAGATCGGCGGAACGGGCGGCTACGACTACGCGGGACGGGCCGCCAAGGATCCTTCGATCGCCAAGGGCCTCGCCGCGGTCGCCACCACGGGACGGATCAAGCGGCCGCTCATCACGGTGGCCGGCACGATGGACGCCCTCTTGCCGATCCAGCACGGCGCGCGTGCCTACGAGGCCCTGGTGCGCCACGCCCCGCGCGGCAACAAGGCGGTCCAGTACCGGCTCTACGAGGTCCAGAACGGTAACCACATCGAGACCTTCAAGAACACGTTCTCGCAACTCGAGTTCATTCAGCCGCATGCCCAGCGGGCCTTTGATCTGCTGGTCGACCACGTCGAGCACGACGCGCCGTTGCCGCCCAGCCAGTGCATCCCGCGTGGCGGCGCCATCGCCACCGCTCCCTCGCAACCCGGCCACTGCGCCCAGCTGCTGGTGCCGTAGCCGTCCCTTCTCGATCCATTCACACGTTCGGAGTGAGCCATGAACCAAGCCAAGCCTCGCCTGCTCGTCGTTGTTCTCACCCTCACCGCGGCGTGTGCCGTCGACCCCAAGGACGGGCCGCCGGTCGGCGCGATCGCCCAGGCCGTCACGCTGTCCCAGGTGACGAGCTTCGGGAGTAACCCGGGTAATCTGAAGATGTTCGTCTATGTCCCGGCCGGCCTGCCCTCCGGCGCGCCGCTGGTCGTGGCGATGCACGGCTGCACCGAGAGCGCCAGCGTGTATTCGACCGAGACGGAGTGGGGGAACCTGGCCGACCGCTTCCAGTTCGCCGTGGTGTTTCCGGAGCAGCAGACCGCGAACAACTCGTCGAGCTGCTTCAACTGGTTCCAGCCCGGCGACATCGCCCGCGATCAGGGCGAGGCGTTCTCGATCAAGCAGATGGTCGACACGATGAAGTCGACCCACGGTAGCGACCCGGCCCGCATCTTCGTGACCGGCATGTCGGCGGGCGGCCTCATGACCGAGGTCATGATGGCGGCCTACCCGGACGTGTTCGCGGGCGGCGCGGTCAACTCCGGTGGCCCCTACGAGTGCGCGACGAGCTTGACCGCGGCCAGCACCTGCCAGCAGGGCAGTGTCAGCCACACCCCCCAGCAATGGGGCGACCTGGTTCGCGGTGCCTTCCCGGGCTATACCGGGCCGTTTCCGCGGCTCGTGGCGTTCCACGGCTCGTCCGATTTCACCGTGGCGCCGGCGGATCTGCAGCAGTCGGTCGATCAATGGAGCAACGTGCTCGGGATCGACGAGACCGCCGACGTCAACGAGACGTTCCGGACCTCCACGCACAAGGTGTTCCGCGACGCGAATGGCCGGTCGATGATCGAGACCTACCTCATCTCGGGGATGGGCCACGCGCTCACCGTCGACGTCGGCACCAACGTCGACCAGGGCGGCGCGACCGGCGCGTTCTGTGAGGACCACGACATCTACTCGTCGTTCTACGCGGCGCAATTCTGGGGCCTGACGGGCACCGGTGGCGGTGGCGGGAGCGGCGGCGATACCGTCGCGCCCACGGTGAGCATCACGTCGCCCGCCGGCGGCGCCACGGTCAGCGGCTCGCTGGCGGTCACGGCGAACGCGAGCGACAACGTCGGCGTGACCCGCGTCGACGTGTTCGTCGATGGTACACTCGCCGGCAGCGACGCGACCGCGCCGTACTCGGTCGCGGTCGACACCACGACGCTGGCGAACGGCTCGCACGCGATCTCGGCCAAGGCGTTCGACGCCGCCAACGACGCGGGGACCTCGGCGACCGTGACGGTCACCGTGCAGAACGCCGGCGGGGCTGGCGGTGGCGGCAAGTTCCTCGAGACGTTCTCCAGCACCTCGGGCCCCGACAACCCCGGTTGGACCTTCGGAGGCTGGACCTTGTCGACCAAGGACGCCACGGGGACGGCGGGCTCGAGATCGCTCAGCGCAACGGCCGCCCCGAAATTCGGCACCGTGACGCAGACCGCCAGCTGGGCCGGCCTCGCGCTCGGCACCGCGCCCAAGCTGAGCTACGTCCGGGAGCTGGCGCTGTCCGATGCAAACACCACCGCCAGCTCGGGCCTGAGCGTCATCATCAACGACGGCTCCGACCACGTCGTCGATGCCAAGTCGATCTCGGGCCTTACCTCGTACAACGAGTCGAGCTTCACGGCGCGGACCGGCATCGATCTGTCGGCGTTCGCGGGCAAGACCGTCACGCTCAAGCTCGTCCTGACCGCCAGCGATACATCGTCCACGGTGACGAGCGCCAACGCAGTGATCGATCAGATCCAGATCCAGTAGCTCGAAGCTCGAGCGATTGCCGGTCGCCTTGAAACGGTGTGTTGCTCGCCGCGCGCTGACCTGGTCGCGCGATCAGGTCCCTCCCGACCCGTTGATCGCACCGGGACTGTTCGCATGGGCAGGGCGCCGCCGGACCAGTGGCTGCGTACCTGTTCAGCTACCTCGGCGTCACCTCACCGCCGTGTTCGCCGCCTCAGAAATTGGAAAACGCCGACTCGACACAATATGAGGCAGAATTGCCCAGCTGACGTTCGCGGATCGCGGCGCTCGCGTTAGTCTGGGCTCGCTCATCTTGCGGCCACATCTTCCAGAGAGAGAGGCGTAGTATATGAAGTCCCTCGTCCGACTCACGCTCTCGACGTCGCTCGTGCTACTGGCGATTCCGCGCGAAACCGTTGCCCAACCGGCACCCCCGGCACCCCCACCGCCGGCCGATAACACGGGCCAACCGCCAACGCCTACGCCTGACTCGCCGCCTCCCCCCGAGGCTACGCCTCAGCCGCCGCCCGAACCCGCCGCCCAGCCGCCGCAGCCTCCGCCGCACGCCGACCCGGTCGCGGCGCGTGGCATCGAGTGGACGTCGCTGCGCCTCCTGCGCGAGAAGGGGATCATCTCCGAAGCGGAGTATGCGTCGGCCGTGAAGGACCTCGGCGGGGTCGGCGCCTCGACCGACCCCATCACCCTGGTGGTCTCCAAGTACAAGGTCTCGCTGTATGGCTTCGCCGAGGCCGACCTCCAGTGGGACTCGACCCAGAGCTGCCAGGAATACTGCAGCAACTTTCCGATCCAGCGGCCCGGGACGTACCGGGGTGAGCATAACCGGCTGGTGTTCAGCCCCCGCGACTCGCGGATAGGTATCCGGTTCGCTGCCCCGGAGGAGCACGGCATCCGCCAGAGTGGGCTCCTGGAGCTGGACTTCCTGGGTCCGACCGCCACCTCCGAGCAAGGGACGTGGACGAACCCGGTCTTTCGTATTCGCAGCGCGTACTACAAGCTCGAGACCTCGCTCGTCGATCTCCAGGTCGGACAGACCGGAAACATGTTCGGGTGGGGGTACGCGTACCTGGTGACCGGGGCGCAGTGGCCGGGGCTGCCGGGCCAGATGTACCAGCGCACGCCGCAGATCAGAGTGTCCAAGACGATCAGGACCGATGCGCTGACCGCGGATCTCGCGGTCGCCGCCGAGCGACCGGTGCAGATGGACTCCTCGGTTCCGGAAGGAGTCGCCGGCGTGCGCCTTTCGTTCAATAAGTGGATCGGGTATCACATGCTCTTCCTGACCACCCCGCTGGTCCAGCCGGCGTCGATCGCCGTGACCGGTGATGTGCGAGGTTTCCGGTTCTCCGAGTTCTCGACCAACCCCCACGTCTCGAACTTCCGGACCGGGGGAGGGATCTCGATCGACGCCTTTCTCCCGATCATCCCGGCGACCAAGGCGTCGCATGACAACGCCCTGTCGCTCAGCGGCGAGCTGGTCATCGGCAAAGGGACCTCGGATATGTACACGGTGCTCAGCAACGCCAGCCCGGGCAACGCGGCGATCCCGCCGGCCATGCCGGGCGGCACCCCCGGCACCTACGTGCCGAACTTCGACCCCGGGTTCGCCGCCTATGACGCGACGGGGCACATCGAGCTCATCCAGTGGACCTCGTACATGCTGGGCGTCGAGTACTATCCCCCCGGCCTCGATGGCCGGCTCGGCCTGTCCGCCAACCACGGGCACATGGAGTCCTCGAACGCCAAGAAGTTCGGCGATCCCACAAAGACGCGCGACCACGAGGACTTTTACGCCGCCGGGGTGTTCTTCGAGCCCACCAAGCAGACCCGCGTCGGCATCGACTTCGGGTACTATGGCGACCACTACGTCGATGGCGTGAGCGCCACGAATTACTCGGTGATGCAGAGCTCGTGGCTGTTCTTCTAGGCTGACGTTTCGGAGATTCTGCGCGACCATCATGACCGGAGGGGTATCCCGATGATGCCGATGCAGCTCACCTCGTGGCTTCTGTTTCAGAATGCCGCGGACCATTTTGGAGAGATCGAGATCGTCAGCAAGGAAGGCAGTGGGGTCCACCGGTACACGTACCGCGACTTCGCGCGGCGCGCCCAGCAGCTGATGCACGCGCTCGACGCCCTCGGGGTCGCCCCCGGGGAGCGCGTCGCGACGCTCGCCTGGAACCACTACCGGCACCTCGAGTGCTACTTCGCGGTGCCGTGCACCGAGCGCGTGCTCCACACGCTCAATATCCGGCTCTCGGTCGAGGATCTCTCGTACATCATCGAGCACGCCGATGACCGGGTCATCTTCGTCGATCCCGATCAGGTCGCGACGCTGGAACGGCTCGCGCCCGCGCTGTCGCGCGTCGCGCACATCGTGGTGCTCGGCTCCGAGGTGCCGGCCTCGACGCTGCCCAACCTGGTGGCGTACGAGGATCTGATCCGCGGCCACTCGACCAGCTATCCGCCTCGGGAAATCCCCGAGGCGACGCCGCTGGGAATCTGCTACACATCGGGCACGACCGGGCGCCCCAAGGGCGTCGTGTACACGCATCGCTCCACCTTCCTCCACTCGCTGGCGGCGACCTCGGCGGCGGCGTTCGCGCTGGGACCGGCAGAT
>Ga0308175_100000196_pt1 | contig 46986 bp, 28 predicted proteins | sample PhyCR1_3_FD_203893 | JGI IMG/M metagenome (GOLD analysis project Ga0308175, IMG submission 203893) | Soil microbial communities from UC Gill Tract Community Farm, Albany, California, United States - DLSLS.C.R1 | ecosystem: Environmental > Terrestrial > Soil > Agricultural land | place: USA...
AAGTTGTAAAAGGAGAATCCTTGCCTGTGGTCATTGCCGGCGATTTTAACGCACAGCCGGGCAGTGATGTAATAAAGCAACTGGATGTCCAATTCACCAGAACCTGCGTTGGCGACTGTCCGTTTACCATTCCTGAAACGGCTCCGAACAGAACGATTGATTACATCGCTTTTAGTCCCGGTAAGTTTTCTGTGTTGGCACACAACGTAGTGGACGAAGCCTATGCCTCTGATCACCGGCCTGTAAAAGCAGTACTTCAATTACGTTAAGTCATTGTTCCATGATAAAAGATTCACGCTTGTTTTCATTCACCCTTGGGTTTGTTTCACTGTTGGCTCTTGCCGTTCCAAATAATGCCTCGGCGAAAGATAAAAAGGAAGGTGATATCTTATCCGCAGCACGAAGCGTTATAGGGCGAGCTATTGGGACAAAGGCACGAACCATCGGCTTGCAATTGATTCCATCTGCGAACGGAAAGGATACTTATCAAATAGAAGCCAGGAATGGAAATCTTTTTATAAGCGGAAGCAGCGCAACAGCCATCACTTATGCTTTTCGTATCTACATGCAAAAGAGTTGTCACAGCATGATAACCTGGAGCGGCAAGCATTTGGGCCCGCTGCATACATGGCCCGATTATGCAAAAGAAACCGCTGTGTCACCTTATCAATACCGCTACTTTCTTAACGTAGTAACCTTTGGTTACACCACGCCGTACTGGGATTGGAAAAGGTGGGAGAAGGAATTGGACTGGATGGCTTTGCACGGCATAAACATGCCGTTGGCTACCGTGGCCAGTGAGGCCATTGCCGCCAGAGTTTGGAAGAAACTGGGCTTGACCGATGCGCAGATTGCAGAATTCTTTTCAGGACCTGCGCATTTACCCTGGCACCGCATGGGCAATCTGAATAAATGGGATGGCCTGATTCCATTAAGCTGGCATCAAGACCAGCTCCAACTGCAACACCGCATCTTGTCCCGGATGCGTGAATTAGGCATGCATCCCATTGCCCCGGCCTTTGCCGGTTTTGTGCCGGAAGCGTTTCAAAAATTGCATCCGGAAGTTCCTGTAAAACGGTTAACGTGGGGTGGATTCCCGCAGGAATACAACGCCTTTGTAATGGCGCCGAATTCGACTTCTTTTGAACGGACGGGCAAGCTATTCATTCAGGAATGGGAGGCGGAGTTTGGCAAATGTCAATTTTATCTTTCCGACAGCTTTAACGAAATGGATGTACCGGTGCCAAAGGGCGATACAGCCGCCAAGTACAAGCTTCTGACCGAATACGGCGCATCCATTTACAAATCAATTGCCGCCGGAAACCCCGATGCGGTATGGGTTACACAAGGATGGACGTTTGGCTATCAGCACAACTTCTGGGACAACGCTACGCTAAAGGCCATGCTAAAAGGCGTGCCTGATGAGAAGATGATCATCGTTGACTTAGCGAATGAGTTTCCGAAATACATCTGGCATGTTGAACAAACGTGGAAATCGCAGCAAGGATATCATGGCAAAAAATGGATATACAGTTACGTTCCAAACTTTGGTGGCAAGACAACTTACACAGGAGATCTTTCTTTGTATGCATCAGGTTCGGCAGCTGCGTTGAAGTCGCCGTATGCCAAAACGTTGATTGGCTTTGGCTCGGCGCCCGAGGGCATAGAAAATAATGAAGTGATTTACGAATTACTGGCCGATATGGGTTGGGCGAGTGATCAAATTAATCTTGACCAATGGCTGGCGGACTATTGCGTTGCACGCTATGGTGCTTATCCCGATTCCATGAAAGAAGCCTGGAAGCTTTTGCGTCAATCGGTTTACGGATCGTTTTCTTCTTATCCCCGGTTCACCTGGCAAACAGTGTTGCCCGATCAAAAACGCAGAGCCGCCCTGAATACAAGCGCTGAATTCTTGCGGGCCGTTAGAAAGTTTTTGGCAAGTGCCGATGAGTTAAAATCTTCCACACTTTATCGCAATGATGCCATTGAGTTGGCGGCTCTTTACTTATCCATCAAAGCCGATGACCACTATAAACTGGCCCTTCATGCCGACTCGCTTCAACAAGTTCGGGAACGTGAGGGTGAGTTGGCAAAAGCTGTGAGTTTGCTAACGGCCGTTGACCGGTTATTGCAATCGCATCCAACGGATCGCTTACAACCGTGGGTGGACGCCGCCAGGGCGCATGGTGTCAACCTTAAACAAAAAAATTATTATGAAGCCAACGCAAAGCGGTTGATTACAACCTGGGGTGCAGCGCAAAGTGATTATGCAGCCCGGATGTGGAGCGGCTTAATAAAAGACTATTATATTCCTCGCATACGGTTACAGCTTTCCGGTAAGAAAAGTGCCTTGGCCGGATGGGAAGAAGCATGGATTAAACAACCATGGAAAAACACAACGCAGCCTTACGCCGATCCGTTGCGCGTCGCCAAAGAAACGGTCAACGAGAATTAATCATTTTACTGAACAAGTGATCACGATGTTTTATCAAAAAATAAAAATTTTTTTGCTTCTGGTTTTAATGACTGGATCATTAATGACTTCGGCTTCGGGTGACGAAAGGCGCAATGATGAAAAAAGCATGGCTGTGTATGAGCTAATCAGTAGAGTTCTGCCGCATCAAGCAAAATATTTTGCTATTAGCTTTATTGAAAAAAAGAACGGGAATGATTGTTTTGAAATAGAAAGCCTTGGCAACAAGATCATGCTGCGTGGCAACAACGGAATTTCAATCGCCAGTGCGCTGAATTATTATCTGAAAAACGTTGCTCATTGCAGCATTACCTGGAACGGAAGCAATCTTCGTCTGCCCAACCCGTTACCGGCTGTAAAGGAAAAGGTGCAAAAGGAAACGCCATACAAGTACCGGTACTATCTCAATTACTGCACCTTCAATTACACCATGAGCTGGTGGAACTGGCAGCGATGGCAAAAAGAAATTGACTGGATGGCCTTGAATGGCATTAACATGCCGCTGGCAATTACAGGCCAGGAAGCCGTTTGGAACAGGGTTTACCAAGCAATGGGATTGTCGCAAGATGAACTGAAAAACTTTTTTAGCGGGCCGGCTTATTTCAGTTGGTTTTGGATGGGCAATCTTGATGGCTGGGATGGACCGTTGCCGGAAAGCTGGATGAAATCGCATGAAGCCCTGCAAAAGCAAATTCTTCGGGCAGAACGGGCTCTGGGCATGACGCCTGTGCTTCCTGCTTTTACCGGACATGTACCCTCTGCACTGAGGGCCAAATTTCCAGCCACGAAATTTAAAACCACTAACTGGAATGGGAAGTTTGGCGACGTGTATCTTCTCGACCCATCCGATCCTTTGTTTACTACCGTCGGCAAAAAATTTCTTGAAGAACAAACAAAGACATTCGGGACGGATCATCTTTATTCGGCCGATACTTTCAATGAAAATGTACCGCCCACAAATGATTCTGCCTTTTTAAGTGAGGTGAGTAAAAAAGTTTACCGGTCAATGGCCGCCGCGGACAGCAATGCCGTTTGGGTAATGCAGGGCTGGCTGTTTCATTTCTCTGCCAGGTTTTGGCAGCCGGCGCAAATAAAAGCACTGTTGAATGCCGTGCCGGATGACAAGATGATTTTGCTGGACTTATGGAGCGAAAAAAACCCGGTGTGGACGAAAACAGAAGCCTACTATGGCAAGCCATGGATCTGGTGCATGCTGCACAATTTTGGCGGCAATATAAGCTTGTATGGGCGCATGAAGAATGTTGCGGCTGATCCGGCAGCGGCGTTCCACAAGTCAAACAAGGGCAAACTCCTCGGCATCGGTTTGACGCCGGAAGCCATTGAACAAAACCCGGTGATGTACGAGCTGATGATGGAAAACGTTTGGCGTGATGAACCAATAGAACTAAATGCCTGGCTGAACGAATATGTCTTGCGTCGTTATGGCAAAAGAAATGAGGCTGTGGAAAAAGCCTGGCATATTTTAAAAGAAACGGCTTACAACGATAGTATCACCAACGGTGGCCCGGAGTCAATCATTTGTGGAAGACCAACCTTTTCGCCCAACACAAGAGGCGTCACCACACGATTATCCTATCGTGCGGAGCAACTGTTGCCCGCCTGGACGTATTTCAATCAGGCAATCCCGGACTTAAAGGAGGCCGAAGGATTTCAATATGATTTAGTGGATATAACCCGTCAGGTACTGGCCAACTATGCCAACGCACTTCAACAACAATGTACACGGTTATACAAGAAAGGTGATGTTGACTCTTTTATAAAACAAAGTGATGCTTTTTTGCAGTTAATCAGCGACCTGGATGAACTGCTCGCAACAAGAAAAGATTTCTTGCTTGGTAAATGGTTGAATGACGCTAAGCGTTGGGGAACAAGCAAGGAGGAGAAAAACCTTTACGAAAAGAATGCCCGCAATCTCATCACTTTGTGGGGTGATAAGAACAGTACCTTACGCGAATACTCCTGCAGGCAATGGTCGGGTTTACTTAACGGGTTTTACAAAAAGCGATGGGAACAATTTTTTTCTTATGTCATCAGGCAGATGAAGAAGAGAGAGGCTGTTGATGAAAAGAAGTTCGACAATGGGATAAAGGAGTGGGAATGGAACTGGATAAACAGCCATGAAATTTATTCAAATGAAACGAAGGGAGACGCAATAACCACCGCGAAGGAAATGTACAGGAAGTATAAAGATGCTGTGACAAATATGTACAAAGAATCAACAAAGTTTGATTAGCGATTACAAAGAAGGCGGATGGTTTCCCGAGTGGTCGAGCCCCGGTTGTGCCGACATTATGGTCGGCAATAATTCTGCCTCTGTTGTTGCTGATGCTTATGTGAAAGGCTTGCGTGGCTACGACATTCAAACACTTTACCAGGCTTTGTTGCACGGCGCCAATAACGAAGGTTCGGTGTCGGCGGTTGGGCGCAATGGGGCTGCCTACTACAACGGTTTGGGCTACGTGCCCTACGATGTTAAGATTAATGAAAGTGCGGCAAGAACGCAGGAATATGCCTACGATGATTTCGCAATTTACCAACTTGCAAAAGCACTCGGCCAGCCGCAAGCGGAGATTGATTTGTATGCCAAACGTTGTCAGAACTATCGCCATCTTTTTGACGAAGGAACAAAGTTGATGCGGGGTAAGAACAAAGACGGACGGTTTCAGTCTCCCTTCAATCCATTCAAATTGGCGATGCGTTTACCGAAGGCAACAGTTGGCATTATACCTGCAGCGTTTTTCACGACGTTGCCGGCTTAAAGAAATTGATGGGCGGCAACGAAAAATTTGTGCAGAAACTCGACTCTTTTTTTGCCATGCCGCCTGTATTTGACGAAAGCTATTACCGAAGCGTGATTCACGAGATTCGCGAAATGCAGGTTGTAAACAGTAAATTGGAACGGGGCGCTTTGGAATAAAAACTGGATCCATCATTTTGATTTGATCAAGGGCGGAACATTAAAGTTTAATATGACCAATATTCAAACAAGAGCAGGGAACAAAGAAAGAAGACACGCATTCTCTTTTCTGAGTAGATTTCGCCTTTATCTTAAATTGTTAGTCAAACAAAATGGCTAATGGCCGCGCATTAATCGTCATCTGGAGCAGAGCGGACAAAGGTCGAACCAGATTATAAAACTTTTTGTCGCTCATCGGGCGTAAACAATTTTTTGACGTAGTTCTTGAAATGAACTAAAGCGAGTGAAAGCCTGCCTAATTCACTCTGCGGTCTCCTAATTTTTTAAAAGATTGTAGTTGATTAACGATCAACAAGTCACATTGGAAGATTGAAATCCTGGCGGGAGCACGAATTTTCGAAGCCATGTAAACTGTTGGTTTATGAGGCTTTTCTTTTTCTCGGTTGTGTTGTGCGTGCTGTTCTTTCTTTCGGCATTGGCTAATTTACAGCCACTACGCCTTTCATAGACCCTATGAGAATTTCACAGATGATCTATGCTTCATATTCTAACGCTCCAGATCAATTATCATTTGGTGGGATTTGCTTAATATGTAGGCGAATTAAAAGAAGATTGCTGAATTAACTGTTTTGCCGTGAACGCACTGCTGTATCTACTGGTTTTTTTCGCTTCATTTTTGGTAGATGTGATTCCGTTTGTGGGACCACCGGCATGGTCTGTAATGGTGTTCCTGCAGATAAAATTCGATCTCGATATCTGGCCTGTACTTTTTTTGGGTGTTAGCGGCTCTGCTCTGGGAAGATATGTTTACAGTTGGTATATAAAAAGTCTTGCCGAGCATATCGTAAAAAAAGAAAAATCAGAAGACCTGAACTTTCTGGGCAGCCGGCTTTCGGGCAAGACCTGGCAGGTTTTCCTTTTCGTTTTGCTTTATACGCTGATCCCCATTCCCACCACGCCGCTTTTTACCGCCACCGGCATTGCCCGCATAAAGCCCTTGCACATCATGCCGCCTTTTTTCATCGGCAAGTTTGCCAGTGATGCGTTGATGGTCGGCACCGGGCATTATGTTGCCACCAATCTTTCTTCTATGACGCAGGGATTGGTTTCGTGGCACAGCATCGCCGGAACAGCCGTTGGCTTGCTCATCATCAGCCTGTTCTTTTTCATTGATTGGAAAACACTTTTGCTGCGTAAAAAATTTAAAGTGAGTTTCCATATTTGGAAGTGAAGAAACGGTTAGCGTAAACAGAGTGTCCTCTTGTTGGTAAAACGGGAGCCTGGAAAAGAGAACGTGAAGTCTGTTGGTGTGCAGCGCCGTATTAAATGCAAAGGCTTTAATTTAACGAGAATAAAAGGGTGGCGAAAACCATCCTTCTTAATTTTGCAGCATGACGACTACATCGAAAATCGGAAACATTTTCCTGCGCATTTTAAAAGCCATCTTTCTTCGGAAAAAAGATTGTTGCAAATAAAACCAATCGGCCAGATCATTTGCCCGTTGTCTTTTACCGGCATAATTCACAAGCTGATTTTAATTCCACCGTTTACCACAAACCCTTCCAGCGGTGCGTAGATGTCTTTAAAGACCGGCTCTGTTATCGGGCCCGAATAGATGCTTTCAAACTTCGTTTGCCGCACATCGCCAAAGTTTTCAAAATTTATAAAAAGAGAAAAGTGTTTCCATAACTTTTCAGCTACAAGGCCCGTAAGCCAATAGCCTCTGCCTTCGCTTCCGTCGGAGCGTTTTTGTTTGCTGAAATAATAAAGTTCCGAGCCAAATTTCCATTTGCCTTCGGCCTCGTAAACCAAAGCAGCATTGAAACGGTGGTTGGGCGTGAGCGGGTTGTCAAGGCTTACGCCTTGGTCATTGATTTTTGCATTGGTGTACGTGTAGCCTAAATACAAAGTCAGTTCATCGTAACCCAATTTGACGTTTGTTTCTGCGCCTTTTGAACCAATGTGTCCTGCCAGGTTTTTGAATGCGTATAAACCGTTTGCCGCCGCAACTAACGACAGAGGATGATTCAAATAAGTATAAAAGAAAGCCTGATTGACGCTAAAAGAAAATTGACCAACCGATGTTTTGTAGTTGACATCCCAATTAGCGCCATAGCTCTTTTCCAACTCATTTGTTGAAGCATTAATGGGCAGCACGTTCTTGTATAAGAGTCTTTCGCTTTCCTCCGTAAAAATGGTTGGCGTTTTATAGCCCAGGCCTCCGCCAATACGGCTGGTCAGTTTCGGCGCTATTCTAAACAGCGCCGAAAGCCGCGGCAACCATGCGAAACCATAATCGTTCACGTAATCGCTTCGTAAGCCCGTTTCGATTGTAAGCCAGTCCGCCGTGTTCCAGGTGTTTTGTACAAACGCACCAAACGTTGTCTGGTTATAATTTCGAAGCCTTGCAACGGTTGACGGCGTTTCCTTGAATTGATCGGTCAAAATGTTTATGCCGGCAACCCAATCACTCTTCTCCGTTTTGTTTACATAGGTTGCCTCTGTAAAACTGTTGGTTTGCGCCCCTTGAAATGAATAGTCCTTGCTGTTGATGGTGCGGATAAAATAGCCGACGCTGTTTTTAATTTGCAGACTGCTTTCTTCGCTTAGCCGATGATTAAAACTTAGTTGTGTTGAGAGACGCTTTGTTTTATTTCTTTCAAAATAACTGTGAGTGCTGTCGCCCTTGCCCTCAATGTAATTGATGTCGCCGCCCAGACGGTTCTCAAAAGTTGTGTTCACACCAAGGTTCAGGCTTGTTTTTTTGTTCAGGTACAGGAACAATTTTGGGTTAACCGTGTAACGTTCAAATTTTGGAATGGCGGTAAAAAAAATATTTGCAGGATCATAAGCCTTGTTTGTGTTTCGGGAAACAAACAAGGTTATGCCGGCCTTCTTAAACTTCTGACCATAAAAGCTGCTAAGGTCAAGCCCGCCGGCAGACGTTGCATTGATATGAAAATTTAGTTCCCGTTTATCAGTTGGTGCTTTGGTAATTAGATTAATTAAGCCGGCGATGGCGCCGCCGCCGTACAAGGTAGATGAGGCGCCCTTAATGATTTCCACCTGGCGCAAGTCCAACGGCGGTGTTTGCAGCAAACCAAGGCCGCTTGCCGCCCCGGCATAAACGGGGAAGCCGTCTTTTAGTATTTGCGTGTACCGGCCATCCAAACCCTGGATTCGAATACTTGCGTTGGCGCTGGTGGCGGAGGTTTGCTGGGTTTGTATCCCGGTACTTTCGGCCAGGAGCATCCGTATGTCGCCGGGACGCATGGTGGCTTCTTCGTGTACTTCTTCTTCTGCAATCACTTCTACTCTTGTTGGCGTATTGCGTATGCTGCGGTTCGACCGTGTGGTGCTTACCGTTACTTCATCTAAGGCTTGTTCTTTCGGCTTTAAAAAGAATTCGATTGTGTCCGTTGTTGCAAGCGGGAAATCGAATGCCTTTTCCATCTCTTTATATCCGCTGAACGTAACCTTGATGAAATGCCTTCCGTTTGGGATGGCATCGAAAACAATAACGCCGGTTTCGTTTGCGACAGCAGCTAATTTTAACGTTTGAATTTGCGCCGTTGCGCCTTGTAGCCGCTCTTTGCTGTCTTCGTCTTTGACGATGGCTTTGAACCTGTTTTGTGCTGTTGAAATCAAAGGAATAAATAATAAGATAAGGATAACTCTTTTCACAAATGATTGAATTGATTTTTAAGAAAGCCTGCTGCTCACAAAACCCGCAAGATCGAAAAATAACTTGACGCGTTGGCTCATTGAACGAAAACAAACGTTGAAATTAATGCGAAGGATTAAGCTTCACTACAGCACTTGCTTACAAAAACAACTTCCTTTGTTGCAATCACAAAATTTGCATTGAAAATTTCTGCGTAATTGATCATTCCAGTTACATTCCTGGTTAGTAAAATCGGTAGATTTTTGGATTTCTTACCGGCATCCTTTAATTTACTTCTTCATTCCCGCCGTTCCGTTGAAAGCCCGGGTTGTTGTATTGTGGTAGCATCCGTAATCGAATGAGACAAGAGCCAAATTTCTTAACCACTTAACCTGCGTTTTATGACGACTTCCTCTTAATCGTTTGGAGTAACTCCCGCAAAGTCCAACTGTATTACAAACACTTTTCAAACTTGTTTTATGGCCAAACTCGATCCGGAACTTCAGGTGCTCCTGGCAAAGAAGAAGTATTACGACGAGCATCACGGCCTCTATGAAAAGCTGCCGACTTCGCAAAAACTCGAAGATCCTGTCAACATTGCCTTTACGTACAAAGGCTCGTTGAGCGAGATAAAAGTTCCCGCCTTTTCTCCTTCTGCCGGCGCCGGTGACGTGGGCTACGCAACCGTATCCCTGGAGGTATTGCAAGCCCTGGCCAATCATCCGGCTATGATTTCCATTGAGCGGCTGCGGCGTAAATCCATTGGTCTCGACACCAGCACCCACGAGATTTTGGCCGACCAGGTCTGGAGCCGTTCGGGTGATAATTTTTCGGGCTTCAGCGGCGAAGGCGTTGTGGTCGGCATCATTGATACCGGCATCGACTACAAGCATCACGGCTTTAAAAATGCCAACGGCACTACCCGCATTTTAAAAATTTGGGATCAGACCATCAAACCCGGCGCCGGTGAAAAATCACCCGACAGTTTTAACGACGCAACGTTGGGCGGCGCGGTAAACATTACTTACGGTGTTGAATTCAATCCGGGGCAAATCAACGCGGGTATTCGCCACAAGGACACCAATTCGCACGGCACACACGTAACGGGCATTGCCGCGGGCAACGGTTCGCAATCGGGCAATTGCCATTTGTCTTATCATTTCATTGGTGTGGCGCCAAAGGCCGACATCATTGCGGTGCGTATGATGGGGCTTACTACCGGCGACGATTTCACGCAGCTTCCGCCCGGCACCAAAAGCGTCATGACGGACGCCATCAAGTACATCATTCATGAAGCCAAAAAAATACTCAAGCCTGTCGTCATCAACATGAGTCTCGGCACGTTTACCGATGAAATGAACGGCCTGTCGGCAGAAGCAAAAGAGATGGACAAGATACTCACCGGCAATCCGAGCGGTGTGGCCCTTGTATTGATTTCAGGTAACGACGGCGCCAGCAATTTTCACGCAAAGGCCGATGTGCCGGCCGCCGGCATTTTGCCCATTAAGTTTACCGTGCAACCGGGTGATACGCAAACGCGAAACATCGTGATTCTTTACACCGGCGCCAATGTCAGCATTCAGTTAACTTCTCATCTTGGTGCACCCAATGGATTGATACCCTGGATAGCGCCAACCGATCCTTTTGTGCACAACCCAAAGCCCGGTGCAAACGGCACCAATGGCGAAGTGAACATTTCGCATGATACCACAAACCCAACTTCCCGCATCGCGATTGAGATCGTTCCGCCGCCCGGCGGTGTAAATATTGCCGGTGACTGGACGATTGAATTAAAAACAACCAACGGCGTTGCCACGGCGGTAAATGCACTCATCCTTTACGGAACGAACAACAACCGCTCTTCGCCAAAATTCCTCGACCACATTTCATCGCAGTTAACGCTGTGGCAGGAATGTACGGGCAACAACGTGATTGCCGTTGGTTCTTACAACGATGAAGGCGGCGCACTGGCTTCCAGCTCGGGCCGTGGCTTAACGCTTGACCTGCGCATGAAGCCCGAAATTACCGCGCCGGGTGTGGGAATTTTGTCGGCGGCCAGCAACGATGCGGCATCGTCCGAAGGCGGCGATTACCGCGGTTGCTGCTGCGATTGTTGCCAGGATTTTTACACCACCAAAAGCGGCACTAGCATGGCCGCACCGCACGTAACGGGTGTAGTTGCATTGATGCTGCAGAAGAACAAAACGCTTGGCTTTACTGATATTAAAGGCAAGTTGGTTGGCACTGCCCGTCCCGCACCCGGCGACGCACCGCCCGATGATGTAGCAGGATGGGGCACCGGAAAAGTAAGCGCAAAAGCCGCCGTGGACGGCATTGCTGCCGTGGCTGCGCCGGCAATTGGTGGCGGTGCTGACGGTGGCCCCGATCATTTTAAAGCGGCGCCGAAAACCGAAATGCAAAACCTTCAGGAGCGTTTTCTAAATACCTATCGCGGCAAGCGGCTCAAAGGTTTGTTGCGGCCTTTCTTTCTTGAAATTCGAACGTTAATTAATACCAATAAAAAAATAGCAACGGTGTGGCACCGCAGCAAAGGCCCTGCGTGGATGAGCGCTGCTCTTCGTGCGGCTTCGCAGCCCGGCGAACCCGTGCCGCAAAGGATTGAGGGCTTTTCTCTGCCTGAATCTGCGCACGGCGTTGCAACCATTCTAAAAAAATATTGCAGTCCATTGCTGGTTGCGCATTTGGAGGAATGTGAAGACGAAATACGCCGTTTGAAAGAAGGAATGAGCGTTTATGAATTGATTGCTTTGCTGGAAGAACCGGCATTTAATCCTGCCTGAAAACACCCCGGATAAATTTTTCGGTTGAACTCTCAGCAGCGAATCCGCCTCTTTGAAGCTTGCGCTTTATGAAACGATGCAGGAAGTGAATACGTGGTTTGGACAAACAGCATCACTATTTCGAATCGTTTTAAAAACTCTTTATGCCAGAAGCAGCCGGAACGCTGGAAACCCTTGCGCTTGAATTGGGCAAAGCACTGGAGCCATTGCCGGAAATACTGAAGCCGGATATGTTTGCCCGTTTGGGTTTGCCCCTGCCTTCGGCCATTGTCGGCAACGGCGGCATTGCTACAAAGCTTACCGAAGCGGCCGCAAAAGCCGGCGAACTTTCGCCGAAAATAACGGCACTGGCAAGCGACATCACGGGAGGCAACGAGATCGGCATCATCAGCAACGGCGCACAACTCATTGCCGTCATTAGCCAGTTGGTGGTAAAATTTGAAGAACTGGGAACGGCTTTGAGCAACGCCGCCAACGCCCTGCCTCCGGCAGATAAAACAGCCTTTCAGCAATTGGCCGCGCAACTCCCTGTTCGCATTCTCGAGTATTCTCTGGTTGGTTATTTGAACGAGCGGCTGCCGAACCTGACAACCACATTGAATCTTTTGGGCATTGTTGACAAAGAAGTAAAAGTGCCCGCAACATTGGAAACCGGCACCTCGCTTCCGGTGGTGATTCCGCGGCGTTTTTACCTTGATCGTTTGCCGCAACTCTTGTCAGACCCCGTTGATTATTTCAAGCAAGTTTACAAGCTTGGCTTGCCCAGCTTCACGGGACAGGAGTTGATGGAAAAGATTCAGGGCCTGTTGGCCCAAATCGGTTTTCCGGCTGAACTCTACATCGTCGGGGGACATCTTACACTGGAAGCTTACATCTTCAAAATACAAACCGACACATCAACCAATCCACCGGGATTAAAATTTGAAATCAATGTAAACGGCGCGCAGGACTTCGACCGCGATTATCCTTTTTCCGATTTGTGGAAAGGCACGGTACACGTACACGCGGGTTTTGCCGCGGGCATCAGCGGCACCTTGCGACCGCCGTTTGAACTTGCCATCAAGCCGCCTTCGGGCAATCTCGTTCTTGACTTGTTGTTGGGAATAAAAGCAGCAAAGAGTAACAACGAACCACTCAACATTTTAAGCCTTACCAAAGGCGCAAAGCTTGAAGCCAAAAGCATCAGCGGAAGCGTTGGCGTGAACATCAATCTTGGTACGGCGGGTGGTGGTATGTTACCTGCGGTTCAAATCGGAATCGAAGAAGGCAAGCTGATTATTGACTTCTCCGAAGGCGATGGCTTCATTCAAAAAATTCTTTCGGGTGTTCATGTGCAAGCGGATTTTGGATTACTCGGGTCATGGAACCCGAAAGACGGTTTGCGCTTGCAGGGAAGCGGCGGTGTGGAAGTCTTTATTCCCATTCATCTTGATCTTGTCATTGTTCAAATCAACGGTCTTTATTTCAAGATTGCCTTCTCCACTGAAGCACCGCTAAAAGTCAGTTTGGGTGCGCAAATTACCACCAACCTCGGTCCGCTGAAAGCTGTCGTGGACGGCATTGGCGTGAACATTCCCGTAACCTTTCCGGCTAATGGAAAAGGACGACTTGGACTTGCTGATATTGACTTTAAATTTCAACCGCCAAAAGGCATTGGCCTCTCTATTGATGCCGGCGTAATCAAGGGCGGCGGCTTTCTTTCCATTGACGTTGACAAAGGCGAATACATTGGCGTTCTTGAATTGAGTTTCCAAGGCTTTATTGATCTGAAAGCTATCGGCATCATCAACACCAAAATGCCCGACGGCAGCACCGGCTTTGCGCTGCTTATTTTAATCACTGCTGAATTCACGCCGATTCAACTTGGCTTTGGTTTTACGCTCAACGGCGTTGGTGGTTTGCTCGCTGTCAATCGCAGCACCGACCTTGATGCGTTGCGCACTGGTGTGCGAACGGGCGCCATCAGCAGCATACTTTTCCCGCAAGATATTGTTGCCAACGTTACCCGCATCATCTCCGATCTGAAAGCCATCTTCCCGATTGTGGAAGGCCATTTCATCATTGCGCCAATGGCGAAAATTGGTTGGGGAACGCCTACACTTATTACGTTGGAACTTGGCGTCATCATTGACATTCCGGTACCGCAACTAATTATTCTTGGCGTGTTGCGTTGCGTGTTGCCAACCGAAGACGCGGCCATTTTAAAATTACAAGTCAACTTCGCCGGCGGCATCAACTTCGACAAAGGCTTGATCTGGTTTGATGCTTCGCTGTTTGATTCACGCCTGTTGGTGTTTACACTCACCGGCGACATGGCGCTTCGCATCGGTTGGGGCGATGAAAAAGTCTTCATCATTTCCGTTGGTGGTTTTCATCCAGCCTTCCACGAAATACCGAAAGACCTTACAGGCATGAAGCGGTTGAGCATTTCGCTGCTCTCGGGCGACAATCCACGCATTACCGTTGCGACCTATTTCGCCATTACGTCAAACACGGTGCAATCCGGTGCAAGAGCCGAGTTGTACGCAGAAGCCTGCGGCTTTAACGTATTTGGCTATATCGGTTATGACTTGCTGGTGCAGTTCAGTCCTTTCTATTTTATTGCCGATATTTCTGCGGGTCTTGCGTTGCGTTCTGGAGACGATGAGATTGCGGGCATTCACGTGCATTGCCAGCTTTCCGGCCCAACGCCCTGGCACGCGGTAGGCGACGGAAGCCTCGAAATTTTGTTCTTCAGCATCAGCGTAGGCTTTGATGTAACATGGGGTGAAGACGCGCCTTCTCAACCCGAAGAACTGGAAGACGTACTGGCCGATGTGGTGAATGCATTAAACGACGACCGCAACTGGAAAGCCACGCTGCCACCGAATACGAACACCAACGTTACCATCAAAAAGATTGAACTGCCGCCGGATCAAATCATCATTCATCCGTTCACGCTTTTATCCGTAAGCCAAAAGATAGTACCGCTGGAGATGGAAATAAACAAGTTTGGCAACAAGAAGCCGAAAGCGGATACAAAGTTTGTATTAACCAACAATGAAGGCGGTACGCCGGTTTACGTGAACGAAGAATTTGCCGTTGCCAATTACGTGAAGTTGAGCGACAGCGAGAAGCTTTCCCGCAAGTCATTCGAACAAATGAAAAGCGGCCTCCAGTTTCAAACCACGAACGACATTCTTCACGGCGTGGAATTGCACAAGGACGTGACCTATGAATTGAGCTATGTTCACCGAAAGAAAAACCTCGTCATTCGCCTGCGCATTTTCAAACTTCTGTCGGCTGCCTTCAACGTGTTGGTGAAAGGAAGCGCGGTGCACAAAAATGCTTTCTCCGTAAGTAAAAAAGCACCCACCAATCCGCCCGCAAAAGTGGCCGTGAGCACGCCGCCTTACAGCGTGGTGAACGTAAGCGATTTGGCGTTGGCGGGCACAAATACCTTTGCCGCTTCCGAAGCAGAAGCATACGCGATACACGACGAATTAGTACGGAAAAATCCTTCGCTCAAAAATCAAATCCAGGTTGTTTCACAATTTGAATTAAACTAACATGGCCATCACCGTTGCAAAATATACGTTCGGTTCTTTCCTGCGCAAAGGCATTGGCAGTAAAATTGAGCAAGTAGATAATCTTGGCGACGGCACGCCAACCGTCACGCAACGTTCAACCGTAGATGTGGACGTGAAGATTAACAGCGCCACCGTGCAGAAGCATTTTCAGTTGCTCGGTCCGGGCGACATCATTGGCATCAATCCTGCGATGGTGGTGCGCACCGAACCGCTGAATTGGATTACGAATTTTGAGCCCAACTATCTTCCCTTCATTGAGTTTTACGACGAAGATTTTATCTGGCGTTACACGCCGGCAAAAGCCGCTGCGGCCAATCTTCGCCCGTGGGTTGCGTTGATCGTACTGAAAGAAGACGACAAGCCGGAGCAAAGTGAATTTGTGTTGAATGATAAAAAGATGCCGTTGCCAACGGTGATTGTAGAGTCGGCTGATAATTTGCCCCCGCATACGCAAACCTGGGCCTGGTCGCATCTGCACGTGAACGAAGGCTATAATTCAAAAACAGAGTTCGAAGAATTTTTGCAGTCGCTTCACGACTTAAACAATCCCAACGCCGACAAAATTATTTGCCGCCTGATGTGTCCAAGAAAGCTCGAGACAAATCAAGGTTATCGGGCATTTGTTGTGCCTTCGTTTGAAACGGGGCGGCTTGCGGGTTTAGGGCTTGATCCTTCGGCCGTGGATGCGCAAACTCCTTCGTGGATAGCCGGCGGTGCAAACATTGAACTGCCTATTTATTACCAATGGTATTTTAGAACGGGCGACAACGAAGATTTTGAATCGCTAGTGAAAATTCTGGAGCCGAGAGTGATGGACAAGCGCATTGGCATTCGTGACATGAACGGCTCCGCGCCGGGTTTTGGCATGACGGAAGGAACCGATATTGGCAACGTGGAACCGCCGAACGAAGGCCAGCCTTTCGTCATTGGATTGGAAGGTGCGTTGATGGCGCCAACAACGAAATCCAGTCCGCAAGTGATGGACACTGGCCGTCCTTTTTTTGCGCAACTGCAGTCCATTGTCAACTTTCCCGCTGAACTCCAAAAAACATCAAATGGTTCAAGCGACCCAGTAGTCAGTCCGCCTATTTATGGAGAGAATCATGCGCTGCAACACGAATTGATTGTTACAAATAATGGCTGGCTTCATGCACTCAACAAAGACCCTCGCACAAGGGTTGCATCCGGCTTTGGAACAAGCGTTATTCAAAAAAACCAGGAAGATTACGTGGCGAAAGCATGGGAACAAGTGCAAAAAATCTTGGAAGCAAACCGCAAGATTTTGTTTGCGTCTTTTTCGATGGCCTTTACGCAAACCATCAAAACAAATTTCATTCAAAAGCTGGCGCCGGAAAAAACGTTGCTGTTCTTTTCGCCCATTTTGAAAAAGGTAAAAGGCTCGCCAACAACCTTGCATTTTCAAATGGAAGAAAGCCGGCTGCCGACGGCTGCCGTAAGTGTGGCTTTTCGAAGAATATTGCGGCCACGCGGACCCATTCACAAGAAATTAGTAGCATCAGATACTTTGTTCAGCCATGCAGGACTTATCAATGATTTAAACGACGGTAAAATATCCGCTGCACCACCAAAGAGGCCACCGGTTGACATTAACCGCGTAGATGAAATCACGAAGAATTTACCCGGTGAAAAATTTAGTCCGGTTGTGAATTGGCTGCTGCAAAATAACCTGCTCCTCTTAATCATCTTGGTTGTTGTATTTCTGTTTCTTGCCATTGTTACCGGCTTGTGGGCACTGTTTGTTGTGCTGGCGGTTGCGGCCGTTGGTCTTTATGTCTATTCCAACAATTTTAAAAAATTAGCAAACCAGAAAGAAGCCCTGAATGACCCGGCTACGTTGGTGAACGTGCTGCAATCAACGCCAGCTTCTCCAAACTTTACGTTTACCGAAACTGATCCCGTAGTGAAAGAAACATCAAGTGGTTCAACAACGGTTACAACCACAACGGCACAAAGTTCAACATCGGCCGATGCTATTACTTATACAACGGTGAGTAGCAAAACAACAGCAACGTCAGGGCAAGACAACCTCGAAGCTGCGAACTTTCGGTCGGCTGCAATTATCCTGAACAAACGATTGGAAATTAAGGTGCCGGAGAAAGTGTATCAACCCTACAGCATCGCCAACGCTTATCAAAAACTCACCGAAGCCACCGATCCGCGAATTGTCTTTCCACGCATGTTGGCTTCGATGGTTTTCTTTTCCTTCAACAAAGACTGGCTGTTGAAATTTGAACACCTGGTTCCGGCAATGGCTTATCCTGATTTCCCCGACCCGATGTACGAAAAGCTGCGGGACATTTCTTCCGAACTGCTCATCCCAAACCTGAATCTCATTCCGCCCAATACCATTTCGTTGCTTGTGACCAATCCGCCTTTTATTGAATCCTATATGGTCGGATTGAATCATGAATTCGGCAAAGAACTTTTGTGGCGAGAATATCCAACCGATGAAAGAGGAAGTTATTTCCGGCAGTTCTGGGACGTGAAGGGAATCATCACCAACGAAACGGGATTAACGCCCGAACAACTCACGGAAAAATACAAGGACGTGAAGCCGCTTGACCAATGGGGCGGCAGCAGCGAATTGGGCCATCACAACAACCGCAATCCGTCGGGGAAAAAACAAGTGGTGCTGGTGGTGCGGGGCGAACTGTTGAAGAAATATCCGAACACCATCGTTTACGCACAAAAAGCACACATCTACAAAAAAGACGGTGTGCCCGACGCCACAAAAGAACCCGTGATTATTGAAGTGGAAACCGAAGCGCAGATGGCCGACGAGATCATGTTTCCCCTGTTCAAGGCCGATGTGGTTCCCGACATAAAATTCTTTGGTTTTGATCTTACCATTCCGCAGGCAAGAGGCGCCGACAATCCAACAAAAGAAAGCGATGACTGGGGTTATTACTTCGTGATTCAACAAGTTCCCGGCGAGTCTCGCTTTGGCATGGACATAACCTTTGATCCCGATGATGACCCAACGACGCCGATTACTTGGGACGACCTGAGTTGGGACAAATACACGCCAACAAAAAGCTTTATCAGCACAACGGTTAAGCCCACGGGTTTTACGCCTGCTGGCACTGATGAAAACATTAATCAATGGGGGGAGAACGCGGCACGCATGGCTTACGTACTTTATCAAAAGCCGGTGATGATTGCCGTGCACGCAAAAGAAATGCTGGAGAATCTTGATGCATAATGCAAAATTTAAAAGGCGAAATGAAAAATGATTTGAATGATTGCAGTTCGACTTCTTATAAGCATAAAGTTTGTCAGGCTGAGCCTGCCGAATCATCAGGTGACAAAGCATTTGTGACTATTCACCAAATACTTTTCGTGCCTTTTTCATTTTGACTTATAACGCTTCTTAAACGAACCAACATGGGTTATACCGAATCACTTGACGCCATTCGAAAAGCAAGGGAAGAAAGAGACCAGAGCAAGGATGAATTGTACGCCTTGCAGATGCAATACCTGATGCTGTCGCGGGAGCAAAAGAAGGCCGCTGCAAAAGACGTGATTGAAGACGCGGCCACGGCTAAACAGATTGATGCTTTGCGCAAGGAGATTGCGGAGCTGCAAAAAAAGATTGACGAGATAAACGCGCAACTGGCAAAACGAAAATCACTTGTGGCAAGGTTGAAAGAATTGCTCGACACGTTGCACGCATTGGAAGATGAGTTACAGAGTCTTGAGAATAAAATTGCCGGCATTCAAAACGAATTGGAGAACGGCGAACTTTCCGACGAAGAAAGAGAACGTTTGAAAGCTCAACTTGATGAATTAAAGGCACAGGAAAAAGCCATACAGGATAAAATTTCTGCGCTGCAACAAGAGATGGAAAACGTTCGTGCGCAGTTGGCAAACACGCCACCAGCCGAAAGTTTAGAAGCCGATAGGCGAGGATTGCAGGCGCAGATTGATCGTTTGAAGAAACAGATTGAAGTCGTCATTGCGCAAGCAAACCCTTTTCGTCCCAATGAAAGCGAACGGCTGAAAGCCCTGAAAGACGAAATTGCCCGCAAGCGAACGGAAACAAAACGAAGAGAGACCGTTGTGGCGGGTAACATCGGTGATCTGTTTCGAGAACTGACGCCGCAGCAACTCATTCAACAGTGGGAAGACAACACACCCATTGCTTTGTTGCCATTAAGACTCGAAACAAAGTTCCGGCAAACGGCTAATGGCCAGGAATTATTGGTGCGCATTTATCCCGATGACATTGCCGTGGTCACACACGAAAAAGTTTTAACCGATAAAGAAATTGAATTCGGGACGGCGCTTTGGAAAACCTTGTTTGCGGCGGGTGATGATTTGCAAAAAAAGCGGGATGCCTGGAAAGTAGTGACGGATAAATTTGGCGTGAACCGCGCAACTTGGGTTGGCCGTCAAACAAAGCCGCTTAACTGGGACAGTCGAGGACAATTACAAAGTGCAGATGATTTGCATTTTCCAATCTTCGATGTGACCAAACCCGATAAATGGACAGAAGCTCCTCATACGAAAGTGCTGCCCGATAGATTTGTCCTTCTCGGATATCGGGCCAAGGAACAGGTATTGTCGCAAATAAGCAAGCAAGTGGCTGATGTGGTTATTCTTGGGCCTGCGCCGGTTGACGACGGTGAGCAACCTTCGGTAACAAGAGATCCGGCGACAAACCGTATAATTTATGGCGATGATTTTAAGTGGGTTGCCGACTTCGATTTGGCGGTAGACTCCGGCCTTGGTTTTCGCGTTCCGTTGCAAGACGCGGAAGCAAACACAGGCTATGATCAACTGCTTGTTGTCGGTCTGAAACTAAGCGCCAACAAAACCGGCAACCAAGCTTTTTTTGAAGAGTTGTTGGAGAATCACCGTTATTCCATCAAAGGTTTGAGTTTAATACAACAAGGCACGCCGACCAATAACACCGAGGCCGAAGACGCGGGCTATTCCCAAAACCAAAGCGTTGACGACATCATTGCATTCATCGAAAAAGACCAAACGCTTTTTGCACCTGTTGCAGATTTGAAGGAAGCCACTGATGGGCAACGACTGGCGGATTATCTCGGCATTAACTACGAAGTGCTACAAACCGTACAAAACGCAAACATCTTTGATCATAAAGAAGCCGTGGCCATGAACACGGCGCTGTATGCAACCACGCTTGGTTATTACATGAACAGCATGTTGAACGAGGTGTTGAGCGACGAAGACTTAATCAAGCTGCGAACGCATTGTACAAAATATGTGACGGGTCGTGGACCACTGGCCGCGTTGCGAATTGGCAATCAGCCATACGGCATTGCGGTTACAAGTTCGTTCAACGATTGGACGTATTCAACCAATAACGACATCGTTATTTTTCGCGACAGGTTTTATCCTACACTCTTTAAGGTTTTGCAATACATGTCGGGTGAATGGAAGAAAAAGGTTGGCGAATTGGCGCACATAACGAAAAGAGGAAGCGCCGGTGAAACGCTGATGTCAGTGCTCGGCCTGAATCCAACATCGGTTGAATATTTTCAGCGCATTGGATATTCGTACGATTACTTAAAAAACCTTGATGCTTTCGGCTGGGGCGGCAAATATTTTAGCGATGTTTTTGGGATGGTGCTTGAAAGCATGACCGTTCGCACATTATTAAAAAACTTAGGTTACAGTCAAAAGAGCGATGACGGTACGCTTAAGCCGTGGCCTTTGCTCTTGCAAATTATTTTTCAGCATTACCACACGCAGCTTGACAACAAGAATTTGATTGACGGCGAACCTTTGTCGGAAGAACATCTCATCAAACCTTACGACGAAGCAGCCAACCTCAATTACATTCATTGGTTGCTGGCCAATGCTGCTGATGAAGACGGCTTGCAAAAGCAAGATTTTGGAACAGCGGCCAAACCGCATTCGCTACTTTACCTCATGCTGCTGAACAGCATGATACTGGAAGCAAGCCACAGCATCTTTCTTTATTTCAAAGCCAACAACATTGTTGCAAACGAATTGGTGCGTTCACGAAAATTTATGAACATCAGCAGCGCACCATCAGTTAGCCCCTGGGAAGTATTCAAAGCGCCGGCAAACAAACTCGTGGACACCGAAGCCTCTACTTTGCCCTTGTACCAATACATTCACTCGGAGATTCCGCCCTTTACTATCGTGAGTAACCTTGCCGAAAACAAATGGGCTTTGAATGTGTTGAAAGACTTGCCCACGGCCCGTTTGGAGCGAATCTTTGCCGAACACATTGACAGTTTATCCTATCGTCTTGATGCCTGGCAAACATCCTTGTTTGATGCACGGCTACAACAACAACGCGGCATCACCACAACGAACGAACAACGACAAATGGGCATCTATCTCGGTGCTTACGGTTATTTAGAAAATGTTCGGCCCAACAACAAGCGCATCAAAATAAACGAAGAGAGATTGCCGCTGGCTTTGCGTGAGCAAACCGATAATTTGTTTGTAGAAAACGGCAACGGAGGTTACGTGCAGGCGCCAACGCTGAACCACGCAACGGCGGCGGCCATTCTTCGCAACGGTTATTTAACGCATGCTTCTTCTGCCGATAAAGAAACCTTATCGGTTAACCTTTCATCCGAAAGAGTGCGGCGTGCAAAGTATTTGCTCGACGGTGTTCGCAACGGGCAAACGCTGGAAGCCTTGTTGGGTTATCAGTTTGAACGGGGCTTGCACGATTGGAGCACACGTGCCGTAAACCCGGTTATTCTTAACCAGCTTAAACCCATTTTTCGGCAAGCCTTTCCGCTAAAGAAAACCAAGGTGCCGCAGGAAGGAAAAACAACTGGACCGGAGGAAGTGACCAATGATTATCATGTTGTAAATGGTTTGGATTTGGCGAACGTAGCAACGCCTTTTCCTTACGGCATTACAACCTTTCCTGCTTTGAGTGCAGAACAAATCAGTGCCATCGAATACGAAAAAGCGCAATTAGAAAACACGCTTGATGCAATGCGTGATGTGCTGACATCAGAAAGCGCTTACCAACTTGCGTTAGGCAACTTCGACAGAGCCGCTTCGGTAATGCAAGCAGTATCAAATACCAACATCACACCTGAAATTGAAGTCATTGATTCGGCACGCAGCACCAATCTTTCGTTCACCAACCGAGTGGCGGTGCATTTCGATTCCGCATTTGCTGGCAATCCCTGGCCGGCCATTCTGCTTACACAAAAAGCGCAAACGGAACAAGGCCTGAATCATTGGCTCGGCACCTTGCTTGGCGATCCAATGAAAGTTGAATGCACCGTTCGGGCTGTTGATGCGAACGGCCTTGTATTGAAGCGGGCCGATAATTCGGATATTGTTAGAACGGTTACGCTTGCCAACCTTGCCGTTCAGCCTTTGGATTTTGTTTTACTCATTCGAAACAAGTTGGAAGAATCGGGAACATCGGAACTGGAAAGCCGCATCCGTTATTTCTTTGCGCAAGCAGAAGATTTAGAAGACAACGTAATTGTAAAAATTGATTTCAGTGAAACAAGCAACGACGCCGATCTTTCCATTCGTTCGCTGCGCGAAGTTTTGCCCTTTGCCAATTATTTGCGGGAGTTAATCAGCGGTTCAAAAACATTGACCGCAAGAGATTATGAACCGGCGTCAAAAGTGAAAACAGCATCCGTCGTTGACCCCAATAACGTCAATGTTGTTGACCTGCAAACAAGGGTTGAACAAATTTTTTCTTCTTTTGAAACACAGGTTGCCGGTTTAACAACGGCCGTTACAGACGCTGCACTAAAAACAAAAACAACTACCGATGCGTTACGCAACAAGCTGAAAGAATTTGCGGATGCAGGTTTTGTCTTTGCCTTTCCGCAATCGTCAGTAGGCTTTGAAGATGCGATGATTGACTTGTTGGTAACACAGGGAACATCCGTGTTGAAACGCTACGCTGATATAAAGATTGAATTCAACAAGAATCTTGCGAAGGTGAACGATGCTTCAACCGGTCCGGATGAAAAAGTTTCCCTGCTTACAAGCATGGCGAAAAGCTTGTTGGGTGCGGATTATGTTCTTCTTCCCCGCTTCACTTTCAACAACACGCTTGATGTGGCCAAGGCTTATGGTGCAAAAGATGATTTGCTGACGTATGCAAAAGATGTGTTGAAGATGAAGTTGCCGGTTAACGAATGGCTGCACGGCGCTTCTTTGGTTCGCAAGAAAATGCATACGCTGGAGATGGTGCGCTTGCTGAACGACGGCTTTAATGACGCACCGCTTGAAGCTTCGCCTATTCAATTGCCTTATCGCGATAAAGACACCTGGCTGGCAGTTGAATATCCCGAAGGAACAACCATCGTTCACGACACGCTTTCGTTTGTGCAATACACGCCGCAAGGCTTTAATGCGGCAACGGAACAGTGCGGTCTTTTGCTTGACGATTGGACAGAAGTTATTCCAAGTAAAGAAGAAGTGTCGGGTATTGGCTTTAATTACAACCAGCCAAACTCATCGCCACCGCAAACAATATTGCTAGCTGTTACACCGGAACAAACAGGCCATTGGCAATGGGAAAGTTTGGTGGCAACCATTCTCGACACTGTTGACCGAGCGAAGGAGCGTGCCATTGAACCCGACCAACTTGATACCATACCCGGCCTCACGACTTTGTTGCCGGCGGTGCTGGCTGAATTCAGCACCAGTGCGTTCACGCACATTTCGCTGGATTACTCTTTCAACATCAAAAAAGTTTTTGAAGAAGCCACCACTTTGTACAGCCTCCAAAAATAAAAGTATGGTACAGTTATCGGAAAAAATGAGGGCAACGCCGAATTTATTGAATGCTGCCTTTCGCATTCCCACCATCACCGCTTACAATCGTCTGGAGGCGCGGCCGCGTACCGAGAATTTTGAACGCAGTCTTCGCGCCGAAGTGCGTGACGCTTTGTGGTTTCTAACAAGGCAATGGCAAATGGGCGAACTGGAATCGGAGGATGCAGGTTCGGCCATTAATGCAAGAATCATCACGCACCAACTTCACGTGGACCGCATTGCTTTGAAAGATGACAAAGGCCGATTGTACAACGAAGCAATGCCAATGGAAACCCTTGTGGAAAGGGAACCGGTACGCTTCTCGCAAGCCTTGCGCATACAAACCGCACAATATTTTTTGCAGTTGCATTCGCCGGGGTTTAAAACAAAATATTTTCCCCGCTATCTCGCCGTTTACAAATTAGAAACGGCCAAAGAAGACGATTATCGCGGACAAATAGAAGGGCTGAATCTTTATTTGTCAACGGTAAAACGTGGACTGAACGGTGAACAAATGTTGACCGACATGCAGGCCGGGACTTTCAAGACAAAGTTTACAATTGATGGCGGCGACGAAGGAATGCTTGATGAATACATCGCCGATTTCCTGGCTTGGTTTAGACGGCAATATTCACAACCGGTGCAAGATGATTTTGCGTGGGATTCAAGAAAACTCTCGTATAAATTTTCGGTGGCGGCGCCTAACGGTCAACAGACGCAACTTGTTTTGCAGAGCGAAAACTATTACCAAGGCAAACTCGATTGGTATGATTTTGACGTGGATCTTTCTTTAAGGCAATTGCCCGTTGATGCGCCGGATCACCTACCGGTATTGCAAGAAGATGTTCCCGTTTCATTTATCCCCACCGCAACGGTTTTCAAAGGCATGCCGGCCCAGCGTTTTTGGGAGATGGAAGAGCGGCAGCTAAACTTTGGAAAGCTCAACGCAAAAACAACGGATCACTTGTTGTTGTTGTTTGCAGAATTCGGTTTGGTTTACGGCAACGACTGGTTTGTGATTCCGTACAAAATGGCCGTGAACACGCTTTGCGAAATCAAAGGCTTTGTCGTAACCGATGTTTTTGGCGACCGCACATTAATTGAAGCAGCAGACGCAGGACTCGACAACGACTGGCAGCATTGGAGCATGTTCAACCTGAGCAACAAGGATCTTTTGGGCAGCTATAATCGGCAGTTCTTTTTGCCGTCAACGCTCATTTATTCTTTGCAAAGCGACCCGATTGAGAAAGTAAATTTCTTGCGCGACGAAATGGCCAACATGGTTTGGGGCGTGGAAGAAATCATTCCCGATGCAACAGGCAAAGGCATCAACGGCAACGAAGCCGCCGATAAAACCGGTGTGCAACCGCCACCGGTCACGCCATCCGACGCAAAGGTTCGTTACCTGCTGGGTACAACCGTACCCGAAAATTGGATTCCGTTTTTGCCCGTGCACAAACCCGGCAGCAATCAGGATATCAATTTTCAACGAGCCGCCATGCCCAAACTTGGTGTGCCGCCAAAGGACATCATCAAACCAAAAGGCGTAATGCTGCAAGAGGTGCCCACGCCTTATTTCATCAACGAAGAGGAAATTCCTTATTCGGGTACGCTGGTTTCAAGAGCTTATCAGCGGGTGCGTTGGTACAACGGCAAAACCTACATTTGGGTTGGCCGTTACCGCGAAACAGGAAGGGGAGAAGGAAGCAGCGGCTTGGCCTTTGATACGATACTGCCTGCTTGAACAAATAAACAGCAAGCATTCAACGCTCTGACGCAGTTTACGTAGTTGCTGACTGACTACCGCTTGCGCACCCATTTACTGCGCAACCTATTTTTCAATAAAAAAAACTGGAACAGCAAGATTAAGATTCTACGGGAACTTGCTAACGCTTTTGTCTTAAAGTACACGGAGTTTCTGTAATAGCAGGACAGCGTAGGTTGGACGTAAACGATTCAGCAATGATCTTTAAGTTTTACCATTCATGCACGTCATAAACTTACGATTGAATACAGCAATGAAAGCTAGTACTACACCGGCGCTTCTTGTTTTTCTTCTAACAAGTAGTTTTCTTTCTCTTGCGCAAAAGCAAGGTGCTTACAACGCAATCTATTCCGGTATTCCGTGGTTTGATGACAGCGGCAATGTAGTGAGTGCTCACGGTGCTTGCATTATACAAGACAAAGGCAGATTCTATCTTTTTGGTGAAAAACATTCCGATACCAACAATGCTTTTGCAGGCTTTACCTGTTATTCCTCTGCAGATTTATACAACTGGAAGTTTGAGCACATTGCACTGCCGGTGCAGGCCTCGGGTAAATTAGGACCAAACCGTGTTGGCGAAAGGCCAAAGGTGATGAAATGTCCAGGTACCGGAGAATACGTCATGTATATGCATGCAGACACACTTGGTTATGTTGATCAGTATGTAGGCTATGCCACAGCAAAGAACATTACAGGTCCCTATACTTTTCGCGGGCCGTTACTCTTTGACGGAAAGCCTGTTCGCAAATGGGACATGGGTAGTTTTCAGGACAAAGACGGAGCCGGTTATATACTGATACACGGAGGAGAAATTTACAAGCTCAGTGATGATTATAAGAGCATTGCCGAAAGCGTCAATAAAAGCATGACTTCCGGGTTTGAAGCGCCTGCTATCTTTCGTAAAGACAGCATCTATTATTTTCTTGGTTCTGATCTCACAAGTTGGGAGCGAAATGATAATTATTACTTCACGGCTACTTCACTGAAAGGTCCCTGGACAAAGAGAAGTTTTATTGCACCCGAAGGCACACTCACCTGGAATTCGCAAACAACGTTTGTGTTGCCGGTTGTGGGCTCGAAAGAAACAACCTATATGCTGATGGCAGACAGGTGGTCATTTCCCAAACAGGCATCCGCAGCCACTTATGTCTGGCAGATGATTACTGTTTCAGGTACTTCTATCTCTGTTCCTCTTTATTGGGAAGCATGGCAAGTGAGTACAACAACCGGCGTAGCAACACGGGTGAAGGTTGGTGAAAGAGCAATTGAGAATGCCGATAAAAAATACATCGCTTATTCCGGTAAATGGCAGAACGATACATTGTCGGTGAGAAGCGCAAACGAAAAGGACGCTTCTTTTACGGTAAAATTTAAAGGAACACAAATTGGCTTTTCCGGTCTTGCCCGCCCCGATGGTGGTTATGCCCGGGTAACGCTTCAAAACAGCAAAGGGAAAACAATACTGTCTTCGGTTATAGACATGTATTGTAAATACCCGGTTTTAACGCTGAAGTTTTTAAGTCCTGTTCTTCCAAAAGGCAATTACATCTTCACTGTTTCTGTCCTTGGCGAACGGGGCAACTGGTCGGATAAACGAAAAAATATTTACGGCAGCAAGGGCAATGTTGTTTCACTGGATAAAGTGACGATCAATGAATAGAATAAAAACCTTTGCGGATTAATTCAACAACAACACAAAACAAATCTTGATTAGACGATGTTTTTAAACGATTACCGTTACTTAATCGCTTTTGCAATTTTAATTTCGCAGTTTGCTGCTGCGCAGAAAAATACGTTTCCAATTTTTACAAGTAGTGCGAAGGTTTCCATCCTTTACGATAACAAATCAACCAAACTCGATTCCATTGCGGCTAACCTTTTAGCAGAAGACATTGAAAGGGTGACTTCTTTTAAGCCCGCCGTGACAACCGACATTGCAAAAGCAAAGGGTAATGTCATTATTGTTGGTAACGTTCAATCAGGTCTTGTTCAAAAGTTTTTAGGCAAGCAATCATTGCTCGATAAAAATCTACAAGGCAAATGGGAATGCTTTGGGTTGAAGGTGATTGACAAGCCATCGTCCGCCGTTTCAAAAGCCTTCGTCATTGCCGGCAGCGATGCAAGAGGCACGGCCTACGGTGTGTTTACATTGTCAGAAAAAATCGGTGTTTCGCCCTGGTATTGGTGGGCCGACGCGCCGGTGAAACAACAAAAAGAATTAACCGTTACACAAGACGATTTTATTTCCTCACCGCCTGCTGTAAGATACCGCGGCATTTTCATCAACGACGAAGATTGGGGATTGCAGCCCTGGGCGGCAAAAACATTTGAACCCGAAACCGGCGACATCGGCCCAAAAACATACGCCAAAGTATTTGAGCTGCTGCTTCGGTTAAAGGCCAATCTTATTTGGCCGGCCATGCATCCAAGCACCAAGGCTTTCTTTCATTACCCAGGCAACGTAACCACCGCCAGCGATTACCAAATCATCGTTGGCTCTTCTCATGCCGAGCCGATGTTGCGAAACAACGTGGGTGAATGGAACGAAAAAACAATGGGTCACTTTAATTACATCACCAACAAAGAAACCGTTTACAAATACTGGGAAGACCGGGTAAAGGAAAGCCGTGGCATCAATGCGATGTACAGCATCGGTATGCGCGGCGTTCACGACAGCCAGATGGAAGGCGTTAAATCGGCAAAAGAAGCCGTGCCTTTGCTGGAGCAAATCTTTCGCGACCAGCGCAACCTGTTGTCGAAATACGTGAACAAAGATGTTGCGGCTATACCACAAGCATTTACCGCTTACAAAGAAGTGCTGGATGTTTATGATGCCGGTTTAAAATTGCCCGATGATGTAACCCTTGTTTGGCCAGACGACAACTACGGTTACATTCAGCGACTGAATAATGAAAAAGAACAAGCACGCAAAGGCGGCGCTGGCGTGTATTATCACGCATCGTATTGGGGACGGCCGCACGATTATATCTGGCTGCCCTCCACACATCCTTCATTAATGAGAGAAGAAATGATGAAGGCTTACCAAACGGGAGCCAATCGTTTGTGGGTTTTAAATGTAGGCGATATAAAACCGGCTGAATACAACATACAGGAGTTTTTGGACATGGCGTATGATGTAAAGCCATTTAAAGAAAGCGGTTACGCCAAACAACATTTGCTGCAATGGGCAACGTCTGTCTTCGGAAAAGAAAACGGACAAAAAATAGAGGCCATCCTGTGGGAATATTATGGCCTGGCCTTTGAACGCAAACCGGAGTTTATGGGCTGGAGCCAAACAGAACCTACAACGCAAACGCAATACACGGATTTTAATCATTTTTATTTTGGTGATGAAGCGCAAAAGCGAATTGACAAGTACAACGCTTTGGAAACAGGCGTAAAGAACTTGCGGTTGCAAATGCCTTTCAATGATGCGGATGCCTTTTACGAGTTGGTGTATTACCCGGTTATTGGTGCTTCGTGGATGAATAAAAAGTTTTTGTACAGGGACAAATCTTTTTTCTATGCAAAGCAAAACAGGTTAAGTGCATATGACTATGCGCAACTGTCAAAGAGTGCTTATGACAGCATCGTAAAAGAAACCGAATACTTTAATACGGTGATGGCCGGCGGTAAATGGAAAAACATCATGTCCATGAACCCAAGAAGTCTGCCTGTGTTTCTTTCGCCGGTTCTGCCCAACGTCAACATAGACAGCACGAACACATGGAGTGTGGCACCGGAAGGTTTTGTTACAAAAGACTCTTCTCTTTTGGAGAACAAGAGTTCGTTGTCGTTGCCTGCTTTTGACAATCTTAACAAACAAAAATATTTCATAGATATTTTCTTAAGTAAACAGCAAACAGTAAGCTGGTCGGCGTCTGTTTCGCACAATTGGATTCGCCTTTCTGAAAATAACGGAAGGCTTCTCCCTGAACAGGGAAAGAAGCAAGAACGCATTTGGGTGGACATTGATTGGAACAAGATGACGAACAGTGAAAAGCAAAACGGTACGATCACTTTTTCAGGTAGCGGACAACAAGTGGTTGTAAACATTCGGGCAAACAAAATAGCCAAGCCTGAATTGTCGGGCTACGAAGGTTTCGTTGAAAACAACCGCTTTGTTTCGATGCACGCAGTGCATTTCACGAGGCAAACGGCCAAGCCGTTATCGCGGTGGAAACTTGTCAGCGGTTTGGGCTATGCGGAAAATGGATTGGAGTCTTTCCCGATTTCAACAAAAGGCCAATCATTAAGCAATGCTGATTCTATTAAACGCAGCAATGCGGTTGTGGAATACGATTTTTATACGCTTACGTCAGCCACGCCTTCCGTTACCGTTTTTGCACTGCCCACGCACCCCGTCAACAATAACTTTCGTGTACGCTACGCTCTGTCAATTGATAACGGTCCATTAGAAATAGTTGACATCAAAACGTTTGGCAGAAGCGAAGAATGGAAACAAAACGTTTTGCGCAACCGGGCGGAACGAAGAATCGGGCTGCCTTTTCTGAAAGGGGGAAAACACACGCTGAAAATTTATTGTATTGATCCCGGCGTTATTCTTGATGAAATACGCATTGATTTGGGAGGCCTGAAAAAAGCCTACAGTCTTTTGCCCGAAACGAAAATCAGCACCCGGTAAAACTTTTAAAAATGATGAGGTGTGAATGTGAACGATTCTTGCTATTTCAAAAGTGTGAGTATCGAATGCGTTAGGGAAGCCTTTGCAAGTGATTTCGTTTACTGGTTGTATTCATCATCAATTCAATTGATGAAAACGATGAACCGTATTCTTAGCAAAGATGTCTTTGGTGTTTGACAAGTGATGTTTCAAGTATTACAAATGGATGCAAAAAAAATAGCTGCGGAACGAGCGGTTGAATACGTTCAACACGGTATGACGGTTGGCCTTGGTACAGGCACCACTGCTTACTGGGCCATTTTAAAACTGGGACAAAAAATCCGGGAAGGACTCCGCATCAATGCGGTAGCAACATCAATTGGTACAGAGAAACTCGCAAACGAAAACAACATTCCGATTGTACCCTTTTCAAAAATAGATTCAATAGATTTGGCCATTGACGGTGCCGATGAAGTGGATGCACAAAAAAATCTGATCAAAGGCGGCGGTGGCGCTTTAACAAGAGAAAAAATCATTGCCTACAACAGCAAGAAATTTATTGTCGTCGTTGACGAATCGAAGTTGGTTGAACAATTGGGAAAGTTTCCCTTGCCGGTAGAGGTTCTTCCCTTCGGTGCGGAACTTACGGTTAAACATATTTCATTGATGGGCGCTGAAGCGAAAGTCAGGCAAGAGGCGAACGGAAATTACATTACTGATAACGGCAACCTGATTGTTGATTGCCGGTTTGGTTCCATAGACAATCCGGCGTCTTTGAACGCAATGCTGAAAACAATTCCGGGCCTTGTTGAAACAGGGATTTTTTTAAACACCCGTGTTAGTGTTGTGGTGGTAGGATTTAAAACGGGCGATGTTAAAGAACTTTAATCAGCGCCACTCTTCTGCAGATCGTTACGATATTTTTAGTTAGTCATTTGGTAATGTGAAGCAGCCTTTCTCTTCAAGTTTTAGTAAAGAAAGTTGGCCATCCGTTAGTGCAAAAGAATCTGGCTGTGATAAATTAAAACATTTTTTTATTACAGGCATTGTTGTGTTTTGCGCTGAAAAAATTTCGGCCTCTTCGAAATTTATTTCTCTATTTTCAAACCTCAATATCACTTCACCCTAAAACAATTCTATCCCGCACATGGGCGATTTTCAAATTAAAGTTCAACCGAAAAATTACGACGTTGTTATTGTTGGTTCCGGCGCCGGCGGCGGCATGGCGGCTTACATGTTGGCCAACGCAGGTTTAAGCGTGGCGCTGGTAGAAGCCGGCCCAATGTACGACCCCGCAAAAAACGTAACGCAATTAAAATGGTCTTACGAATCGCCGCGAAGGGGCGCCAGCACCAAGTTTCGGCCCTTTGGCGATTTTGATGCCTGCTATTGGGGATGGGATATTGACGGCGAGCCCTACACCAAAGCAGAAGGCACAAAGTGGGATTGGTGGCGTGCCCGCATGGTAGGCGGACGTACCAACCACTGGGGGCGGATTTCGCTACGCTTTGGCCCCAAAGATTTTAAGCGAAGAAGCATTGACGGCCTGGGCGACGATTGGCCCATAGGCTACGAAGACGTAAAACCTTTTTACGACAGGGTGGATAGACTCATTGGCATCTTTGGTACCAACGAAGGTTTGGAGAACGATCCTGACGGCGTCTTTCTTCCACCGCCAAAGCCAAGGCTGCACGAGCTCTTTATCAAGAAAGCCGCAACGCAGGCCAGCGTGAAAGTAATCCCGTCGCGCATGTCAATTCTTACCCAAAAAATAAACGATAGTCGCGGCGCTTGTTTCTTTTGCGGACAATGCAATCGCGGTTGCCAGGTTTACGGCGATTTCTCTGCTTCTTCTGTATTGGTAAAGCCGGCCATTGCCACCGGCAAGGTTGATTTGTTCGACAATGCCATGGTCCGTGAAGTGCTCACCAACAACGAAGGTCTCGCCACCGGTCTTTCTTACGTTCACAAAGCCGACATGCAGGAATACCAGGTAAAAGGCAAGACGGTGATTCTTGCTGCCAGTGCTTGTGAAAGCGCAAGGCTCTTGCTCAATTCTAAATCGGTGCGTCATCCAAACGGGCTTGCCAACAGCAGCAATGTGGTGGGCAAATACCTGCACGACAGCACCGGTGCTTCGCTAGGGGGTGTGTTGCCGCAACTCTTCGACCGCAAGCGTTACAACGAAGACGGCGTGGGCGGTATGCACATTTATTCGCCTTGGTGGCTCGATAATAAAAAGCTTGATTTTCCACGCGGTTACCACATTGAATATTGGGGCGGCCAGAGCATGCCGGCTTACGGTTTTGGCTGGGGCATTGAAAACCTGAACGGCAAATACGTGGTGAAAGGAAAGCAGAAAGAGGCCGGCGGTTACGGCAAGTCGCTCAAAGAAGATTACCGCTTTTTTTACGGCGCAGCCGTAGGCATGGCGGGACGTGGCGAAGCCATAGCGAGAGAAGACAATTTATGCGAGATTGATCCGAACGTAGTGGACAAATACGGCATTCCGGTGCTTCGCTTTAACGTAAAATGGAGCGATTACGAAAGAAAGCAGGCAAAGCACATGAAGGAAACGTTTAAAGAAATTATGCACAACATGGGTGCGGTGATTACTTGGGGCGGCAACGATGACGAGAAGAACGATTACGGTCTGGAACCACCCGGAAAAATCATTCACGAAGCCGGCACCGTACGCATGGGAAGCGATCCGAAAAAATCGGCGCTCAACAGCTATAACCAGGCACACGATTGCAAGAATCTGTTTGTGATGGACGGCGGCTCATTTGTTTCGCAAGCCGATAAAAATATCACGTGGACGATACTGGCTTTGGCCATGCGAGCATCGGAATATCTGGTAAGCGAAATGAAAAAAGGAAATATCTAATTGTCGAAAACATTCATTACAAATAATCTCATAAAATGCAACAGCTTGTCAGGCTGAGCTTGTCGAAGCCAGTGTGCAAGGCGCTTCAACTCAAATGCCCGCGCTGCAACCCTTCGGCAAGCTCAGGGTGACAACGCACAAGCGAATCATTTGTAAAACCAGTTCTAATCTTATCAACAATGGACAGAAGAAAATATTTAAAAGTCTTGGGGCTTACAACGGTATCGGGCAGCTTGTTGTTAGACGCTTGTAAAAACGCCGATCCTAAAGCAGCGGAAAGCGGACAAAAAAATAATGATCCTTCAGCTCTTGCCTACGACCGCATGGAAGAAGAAACAGCGGCCTACAAAAAAACAATCGCTGAAACGTTTTTTACGCCACACGAAATGGCCACCATCGCCATTCTGAGCGATATTATTATTCCGGCTGATGAAGTATCAGGCAGCGCTACGCAGGCAAAAGTTCCCGACTTCATTGAGTTTATTGTAAAAGACAAACCCGAGTTTCAAACCCCCATGCGCGGCGGCTTGCGCTGGCTGGACATGCAAATGACAAAGCTTTACGGAACATCCTTTAAAGACAGCACGCAACAGCAACAGCTTTCACTGGTTGATGCCATTGCGTATCCGACAAAAGCAAAGCCCGCAATGAAGCAAGGCGTTTCGTTTTTTAACCTGATGCGCAACCTGACGGCTACCGGTTTTTTTAGTTCCGAAATGGGCATTAAGGACATGGGTTACGCTGGCAACAAACCCACGCAATGGAACGGCGTGCCCGATGACGTGTTAAAGCAATACGGTCTTTCGTACACCGAAAAAGAATTGAACGAATGCGTGAAGTTTAGTTGAGAGAAGGTTATTTATTGTTTCATTAAACGAATCATTCAACACATTTCATGAAACCGGGTTTTCTTCTCTTCTTTCTTTTTGTTTCGCTTCTTGCTGCCGCGCAAAAACCCAAACTTTTGGTGTTCTCAAAAACGGCGGGCTATCATCACGCATCCATTGCGGCTGGCATCGTTGCCATTCAAAAGATGGGCGTTGAAAAAGGTTTCGGTGTTGACACGACAACCAATGCTGCCTTGTTTACCAAAAGGAATCTAAAGCAATACGCTGCGCTGATTTTTTTGAGTCCTACCGGGAACGTGTTTGATACAACGCAGAAGCAAGCCTTGCAAGATTACATTGAAAACGGCGGCGGTTTGGTTGGCATTCATGCGGCCACAGATATGGAGTACGGCTGGCCGTGGTGGGGCAAAGCCATCGGCGCTTATTTTAAAAATCATCCAAAACAACAAACCGCAAAGCTGCACATTGTTGATTCGGTTCACGCGGCCACAAGAGGATTGCCAACAACCTGGGATCGCTTTGACGAATGGTACAATTTTAAGAACATCAACCAGGATTTGCACGTGCTGATCACCCTCGACGAAACGTCGTATGAAGGCGGAAAGAACGGTACTTTTCACCCGGTGGCCTGGTGGCACAACGTTGGCCGGGGCCGTGTGTTTTATACGGCGCTTGGTCATACCGACGCATCGTACAGCGAACCGCTTTTTTTGCAGCATCTTGCCGGTGCCATCGCGGCTGTTTTGGAAAGAGATAAAAAAAGGAAAGAAAAAAATCTTTACTTAGTAAATAAAATTTCCTGCGCTGCGACTTGTGCTTGCCATTGCGTTTCAAAGCAGGATGCACTGTAAAAAATTTAAAATTCACCTATGTGTACAACGACAGGTTTCTTCTTTATGGCCGGCAGTCTTCTTCTCATTAATGCCGCAAACGCTCAGCAAAAAGCAAAGCCCGAAGACACGGAGTTTTATACTCCTGTTCCCAAAGTAATAGATCCCGGCAAGGCCGGTTGCGGCGTTCCTTCGGATGCCGTTGTGTTGTTTGACGGAACGTCGGCGGCTCAATGGGTGAGTGCTGCTGATTCTACAAAAGCCGCCGGCTGGACGGTACAAAACGGCGTACTGAAAGTAAACAAACAAGCTGGCGACATTCGCACCAAAGCATCTTTTCTCGATTATCAATTGCACCTTGAATGGCGGGTGCCCGAAAACATCACCGGCAGCGGGCAGGCAAGAGGCAACAGCGGCATCTTCCTCGCTTCTGTTTACGACGGTGGATACGAGCTTCAGATTCTCGACAACTACAATAACAGCACCTACACCAACGGACAAGCAGGCAGCATTTACAAACAATACGTGCCGCTGGTGAACCCTGTACGTCCACCCGGCGAGTGGCAGGTGTATGATGTCATCTGGACAGCGCCGCGTTTTAAAAAGGACGGCAGCCTTGAATCACCCGCAAGAGTAACGGCTTTGCTCAACGGCGTGCTCGTTCAAAACAATGTTTCATTGAAAGGCCGCACCGAATACATCGGCCAGCCTTCGTACAATCCGCACGGCGCTGCACCCATTAAATTGCAGGCGCACGGCGATCCAAGCGAACCAATCTCCTTTAAAAATATTTGGGTAAGACCGTTGTAATCGCAACGTCGCAGCACGTGTAATTGAGCCTTCGCGTTATTTTAAAATGTCCTTTTTTTGTTGGCAACTTGACTGTTGTGCAAGAAGAATGCAGACAAAAGAAAGACGTTGAAGCCGTTTAATTTGCAGCGCTCAGCTGATTGTGCTGCTTGCTGTTCCTATTTTTGCACCTTCGTTTACACCCAAAAATTTAATTCGCATGAAAGCATTTTTAGGAACGGGCTTGTTGGGTTCCAATTTTGTAAAAGCCATGCGCAAGAGAGGAGAGGACGTGCAGGTTTGGAACCGCACCGCTGCAAAGGCAAAGGCGCTGGAAGAAGTTGGCGCAAAAGCATTTGACAATCCTGCCGATGCTGTGAAAGGCGCTACCCTCGTTCATCTTACATTGAAAGACGATGTTTCTGTAAACGAAGTGTTGGAGGCGGTCCGAGACGGACTTGCGCCGGGCACCGTTATCGTTGACCACACGACAACCTCAAAAGAAGGAGCCATACAACGTACAAAAGAATGGAAAGGGAAGGGCTTTTTCTACCAACACGCACCGGTGTTTATGGGCCCTGTTAATGCGCTGGAAAGTTCGGGTTTCATGCTGCTTTCCGGTGACGAAGCATTGATTGACCGCATAGAGCCGGAACTGCAAAGGATGACGGGGAAGATTCTTCGTTTTGGTTCGGAAGTGGGCAAGGCCGCGGCTATGAAACTGGCAGGCAACGCTTTTTTGGTTTGCTTCACTGCGGGCATTCGCGAAACGCTTTGCCTGTCAAAAGCCCTGGGCCTTGCCGTTACCGATTTGTCCTCGCTCTTTGATGCATGGAATCCCGGCACACTTTTGCAGCCGCGTTTAAAACGAATGACAGCAGGTGATTACACAAATCCTTCGTGGGAATTAAACATGGCAAGAAAAGACACCGGCTTGTTTATAGATGCGGCGCAGAAGGCGGAAACAGAACTAACGTTATTGCCCGTCATAGCATCGTTGATGGATAGCTGGATTGAGAAAGGTTACGGCCACAACGATTGGACGGTGATTGCGAAGGATTGTGCGTAAGCGTTGTTAGACAAATACCGGTCTGTTCCGCTGTTTGCGCGACGGTTTTTCCTTGCGCAATTGGCCGCGCAACTCTTCAAGGCGTCGAGCCTTGTTCTCAAATTTGATGTTTGCTGTTTATCGTCCTCAATACATTTGCGAAGTGGAGGGACTTCTCAACAATCCAGTTTACCGTGCATTGCTTTCGGGTGATAAACACCTGGGCTTCGGAGCCGATAAGGTAAGAGCCTTTGACGAAGCCGTTTCTCCTTTCGTAGCTTTTGAAGAAGGTTATAAAAAAGGCTTTGACGACCTGTACGATCTTCTTCCTCCCGCAAGAAAAATTCTCTACGCAACACCGCACTTCATTACCCAACCCAAAGGCTGGCAAATACTGCACGAGGTAAAAGGCCAGCAATTTGTTTTTGAGGCCGACAATACTGCTGCGTCAAGTTCGTTCGATCTTGTTCCCTTGCGCGAAGAGCACGTTGAGCAAATGATGCAACTGGCCGCGCTGACAAAGCCGGGACCTTTTGGCCCGCGAACCATTGCCTTTGGACACTACTTCGGCATCTTTGAAAGCGAACGACTCGTGGCCATGACGGGTCAGCGTTTACACGTGCAAGACTTCACGGAGATCAGTGCCGTTTGCACGCATCCCGACTATCTTGGCAAGGGTTATGCGGCTGCTTTGGTGCAGCAACAGGTGAACCTGATTTGCAGCGGGGGACAACATCCTTTTCTTCATGTGCGTGAAGACAACGAGCGGGCCATCTCACTCTACCAACGCCTTGGCTTTAAGGTACGCGGGCCTATGAATTTTTATTTTATGGGAAAGCAATGAAGTTGGTGCGGGACTGCTTTTTGCAAGCTGTTCAATAATTCTGCGCGGCGAGCGTAGTCAAAGAACGTCTTCAGCAATCTTTTATACATCAACAATTAAATTTTGACTCATGAAAAAAAGTTTAGTCAGCGCCCTTTTGATGACGGTTGTTGCAATGACGCTTCACGCACAATGGAGTGCCGATCCCTTGGTTGGAACACTGGTTTCCACTTCGTCGGTAGCCAATTCCAAAACCAGTAACGTTGCTGTTACAGACGGCGCTGGCGGTGCCTTCGCAGGCTGGATTGACACGCGGCTGGGGGGCACGCCTACTATCTACGTTCAGCGCATACTTTCTAACGGTATAAAAAAATTTTCCAGCGATGTTGTGGTTTCAAACGCAACAGGTGCGCAGTCATCTGCCAAAACAAATTTGTACCTGATTAGCGACGGCGCCGGCGGCGTGATTTGCGTGTGGCAGGATGCCCGTAACGAATCAACTTTCTTTCCTTCCAACGACGATATTTATGGGCAGCGGATTGATGCAAACGGAAACGTTTTGTGGGCAGCCAATGGTGTAAGATTGACCGTGTCGGATAATTCAATTTCCAGTAAAACAGCTCCTGTCATTGACGTTGTAAATGCAACGGAAGCCATCGTGGTTTTTGGCGATACGCGAAACAACACACTCTTTAATTTGTTCGCACAAAAAATCTTGTTGAGTTCCGGCGCCACACAATGGGCGGCCGACGCAAGCGTGAGCGGTTCCGTTAACGGCGTACAAAATCAGCAGCAAGTAGCCAACGACGGGGCCGGCGGTTTATATATTGTTTGGCAGGATCAACGTGCAGGTGCATCATCGGCCGATGTTTATGCGCAACACATCAACAACAGCGGCGGCATTGTTGCAGGCTGGGGCGCCAACGGAACGGTGGTTGCCAGCGGAAACAACGTTCAAAACGAACCGCAACTGGTAAGCTTGGGAACATCTGGATTTATTACCACCTGGGAAGATGCAAGAAGCGCTGCCGGCGCTTACGATATTTATGCGCAACGTTTTAATGCTGCCGGTGCTGCCCAGTGGACAGCCGGCGGCGTAGCCTTGTGTACAGCCACTCTCCTTCAAACCAATCCGCAGATTGTTGCAAGCGGAAGCAATTATATCGTTGCGTGGAGCGATGGTCGTGCCGGCGCAACAGACAGAGATGTTTATGCGCAGGCTGTGGACGGAAGCGGCACAACGTTGTGGACCGCAAACGGCGTGAACGTTTCAAATGTATCCGGCACCAATCAGCCTTTTACCTACACAGCGAACACACTGGCAATCGGCATTTCGATGGCTTCGGATGGAAACAGCGGTGCTGTTATTGCCTGGGATGATGCAAGAATTTCCGCTGCAAACGTGGATGTTTATGCGCAACGCATCAGTTCAACCGGCACTTTGCTTTGGTCGCCTTCAACGGGTGTGGCCGTGAGCACGGCCACGGGTAACCAGGTTTCACCGCTTGTTGTTCCAACTCTTAATAACGGCGTCATCGTTTCGTGGCGTGATAGCCGCAGCGGTCTTGCCAACAGCGAAATTTTCGCAGCCCGCGTGCAGTCAAGTGGCACGCTTCCGGTCCGGTCTTTAACGCTTACGGCTACGGCCAAAACGTCGTCTATTGACCTAAAGTGGAATACCGTTGATGAAAGCAACCTTTCTTTTTTCAGCGTTGAGAAAAGCCTTGACGGTACGACTTTTTCAACCATTGGATCGGTAAAGGCAATTGGGAATGGAAGCAACAGTTATGTTTTAACGGACAAACATCCGGCTAAGGGAACAAACTTCTACCGCGTTAAATCTGTTAATGTGAACAAGAGTTATGCTTATTCCGCTACTACAGCCATTGATTTTAGCGGAGGCGTAAAAGCATTGCTGGTAGTTTATCCCAATCCGGTGCGAGGCTTGGCTACACTGCAACTGAACAACCTTGCCAACGGAATTTATGTTGTGACCGTCCGTGATTTGGCAGGTCGTGTTCTGATGCAGCAATCAGTTTCAGTTGCGGGCAATTATCAGCAAACGACACTCTCGCTTCAGAGTTTGGCCGCAGGCTCATACCTTATTCAAGTAGAAGGCAACAAGACAGCGCTCAGTACACAAATTCAAAAAGAATAAAAGCCCGGAGAGTGTGGCATTGTTGGTTTGAAGGAGAAAAGTTTTGAGACAAAATCAAAGCAAAAGCCGTTGCGAAATCAACGGCTTTTTGTACAGAAGTATTCGTTGATGCATCTTCACTTTGCATCTCACATTTTTGAGATTCTGCCGGCAGGCGGCACTCTTTACCCGATGGAATAAACCAGGTTTTCCAATTGCCGGCGGTTGGTTCTGTTTGTGCGAGTGAGCAGGTGCAAAGCAGTAAAGCAGTTGCGAAGAGAAGCAGGTGCAGGATAGTCTTTGTCATACGCTTTGTTTTGTACAACAAGAGTATTTCATTTCAGAACGTTCTTTTCGCCGCCGTCAACGAACAGCGGGTTAGCGTAAACAAACGACTTTATTTTGCTGAAACGAAGTTTTAACGGCTAATGCACAAGTTCAACATTCAGGAAGGCAGAATGTAATGGCGTGAAAGTCTTCCCCCTTTCGTTGATTGACCGTTCGGCGTTGTTCATTTACGTTAAACTCAATCCCGTAGCCTCCACAACATCAGGCGAAAGATTTGCCGATATTTATCTGCATGAACAGCAGAACGAAATCGCCTGATGCAAAACTGCTCCGGTTTTATTTGTGGGTTGGACTTGGCTATTTTGTTTTGGGCGTACTTACGTTGCACGGAACGTATCCCGGCCGGTTTGCCGCCACCGTATTCAACAACCTCTGGGCCGCTGCTTACGTTACCGTTCTCAATTTTATTCTCTTCCAATACACCGTTCCTTTTGTGTTGAAGAAAAGAAAGCTTCTTGTCCACAACATTCTGCTCGGTCTTTTTCTTTTGTGGATTCATTTGTTGCTTTATTCTTATGGCGCTTACGCCTGGCGGTTGTTGGGCATACAACTGCAGGTTTACACGCCGCTCAAAATTTTTCCTTCGGTTGAACGTGCCCTCGAAAACCAAATGGCCTACAGCACCGGATCGATTTTCTTTTTCGGCATTGTGCGACACGTTTACAACTACGTAAAACTCCGGCAGGCTACGCAACAATTGCGCATTCAAAAACAGGAAGCGGAATTGAATTACCTGCGGTCGCAAACCAACCCGCATTTTTTGTTCAACACACTGAACAATATTTATTCGCTGGCAAGAGACAAATCAGACCTTGCGCCGGAATCCATTCTACGCCTGTCGAAAATCCTGCGCTTTATGCTGTACGAAACCGGTGGCGACTACATCAGCATCGAGCAGGAAATTAAAGTTATTGATGATTACATTTCGCTTGAAACTTTGCGTTACGACGAAACGCTGCGCATCAATTTTCACCACGACATAGAAGATATGAAACAGGCGGTGCCGCCGCTTTTGTTAGTTCCTCTTGTGGAGAATGCGTTCAAGCACGGCGTTTCCGAAACGAGGGATCAACCTTTTGTGGACGTTCATCTTTCGTTACGGCAACGGCAGTTAAGCTTTGTGGTAAAAAATTCTGCGGAAGCCGTTTCGCTGGAACAAGGCGTAAAAGAAAACATCGGCCTTGCCAATCTGCGGCGACAATTGGAGCTGCTGTACAAAGAATTTAGCTTGTCCGTTCGGCACGAAAAATTTGTGTTTACGGCGGCGTTAAAAATAAACCTGGCAAGTCATGTCTAACGTTAAATGCATCGTTGTGGAAGACGAGCCCCTGGCCGTAAAAGTTTTGACGGATTACATTTCGCAAGTGCCTTTTTTGGAACTACAAGCCACGTTTAAAGATGCGTTGCTGGCTACCGATTACCTCCGCGAGCACGACACCGATTTAATTTTCTTGGACATTCATTTGCCAAAGCTCAAAGGCATGGCTTTTTTGAAAACACTCACGCATCCGCCGGCAGTCATCATCACCACGGCTTACCATCAGTATGCAGTGGAGGGATTTAATTTGGCCGTGACAGACTACCTGCTAAAGCCATTCGAGTTTGAACGTTTTTTAGTGGCTGTAAACAAAGTAAAAACAGCACAAAGAGCAGTGCAGGAACCAAAAGAAAATGCGGAACAAAAAGATTACCTGTTTTTAAACGTGCAAAAAAAGAAGGTGAAGATTTTGTTTGCCGATATTGTTTACATTGAAAGCCAACGGGAGTACATCAAGATCGTAACCACAAGCAAAGTGTTTGTTTCCAAAATGAGTACAAACGAGATTGAAGAACTCCTGCCGCCGCATCTTTTCAAACGCATTCATCGTTCGTTCGTCGTTTCTGTAAACAAGATTGAATCATACACCGCCGAAGCCGTTGACGTGAACGGCGTGTCCATACCTGTTGGCCGCGGCTACCGCGACGTTATTGAAAATTTATAAGTTCATTCCTCCTTAAACCTTCGGCAATTTCCAACCGTTGTGATAATCCGGTATGCGCAAACGTTCCGCTTCTTTCTGTGCAAACTTGTTTGCGGCAGCGTCCCAAAGAATGGTTTCGCCGGTGCGGTAGGCAATGTTGCCCATGTGCGAATTAACAGCTACTCTCACGCCGGCTTCTATCGGGCAATTGAGGAGCCCTTTCTTTCGCGTTTTTACGGCTTCAATAAAGTTTGCGGTGTGTTTGTCAAGGCCTTTATCGCTTTGCGCTTGCCAGGCTACCGCTTCCATTAGTGGCTTGTCTTTTTCTTTATCAGGGCGTACTTCCCAGCCGCCGCGGTTGAGTAAGAGTGTACCGTTGTGGCCAATAAAAGCAATGCCGTGTTGCATGCCGTAAAGTCCTACGCCGGTGGAAAGATTTTGCTCCCAGGTCATTTGAAAATCGCCGTAATTGTACAGCGCCGTCATCACGTCCGGTGTTTCTCTTGCATCGCTTGGAAAAACGTATTTGCCGCCCGAGGCAGTAACAGATTTCGGCACGTCGGCCTTCATGCCCATCAATACCATGTCAATGAGGTGTACGCCCCAGTCGGTCATCAGGCCGCCGGCATAATCCCAAAACCAGCGGAACTCGTAATGAAAACGGTTCTTGTTGAAGGGCCTTTTTTCTGCGGGCCCCAGCCACATGTTGTAATCAACACCCGCGGGCACGGGTTCGTTGGGCACAACGGGAAGGGGCGTGGTGCCGCCGCGGTACATCCAGGCTTTTGCTGAAGATATCTTTCCCAACTTACCGCTGTGTACAAAGGCAATAGCATCCTGGAAATGTTGTTGGCTGCGTTGCCACTGCGCCACTTGTACAATGCGGTTGGAATGGTTTGCAGCGGCCAGCATTTGCTGCGCTTCGTAAATGGAATTGGCCACAGGCTTTTCCTGGAAAATATCTTTGCCTGCGGCAATTGCATCGGTCATGATGAGGCAATGCCAGTGATCGGGTGTGGCAATGACGACGGCATCAATGTCTTTGTTCGCCAGGAGTTTCCGGTAATCGGTATAAAGGGTTGGGCGAATGTTGATCTTTTCCAAATCGGCTTTACGCTGCGACAAAATGTTTTGATCAACGTCGCACAACGCGGTACACTGAACCTCGGACATCCGGAGTAAAGAGGTGATGTTGTTCCATCCTTGTCCTTTGCAACCAATCAAACCAACGCGAATAACATCGGAAGGAGAAACGCGGCCGCGCAAGGCAGCCAATACCTCCATTGGAACAGCGGCTGCGATGCCCGTTCCCAATCCTGTAACAAGAGTGTTGCGAAGAAAATGCCGTCTGTTCATGTGGAATGGATTTGGTTTGATGAGTGCTAAATGTAAAAAAGATTTTTTCTACTGCGGGTTTGCCGCTTTATCAGGCGATATTCCAGTTTGAAATTCGAATAGAAAATCAGCAATAAAGTACTTTTATATTATGAAATCAAGGTTGCGTAACTTCTTCGCCGTCCTTATTTTTTCATTAGTGGTTATGTTACACTCTTCCGTTTCTGCACAAGGGAAATCACCGTATGTTCGAATAGCAAAAATTACGGTGGACTCTGTTCAACTTGAAAATTATAAATCAGCCTTAAGGGAACACGCAGAAGCGGCTGTGCGTAAAGAGCCGGGTGTATTGACATTGTATGCTGTGTATGACAAAGATCAACCGACAAACATAACGGTGTTTGAAATTTATGCAAGTGTATCCGCTTACCAATCACATATTAAAACCCAGCATTTTTTAAAATACAAGTCCACTGTAAAGGACATGGTTAAATCACTTGTTCTTACCGATGTAGTTCCAATTGCCCTCGAAGCAAAACGAAAAATTCCAAACTGAAACAGTTTTTATCATCACCACTGTTTGCCCGCTTTAAAATTTTCCGAAGCCAGTGAGTCAGCAACCTGCGTGACGCTTCCTTTGACGGCACCGTTTTCCAACAGCCATTGTTCCGTTACCAACACGCCATTCTTGTCGCAGTAATCTATTTCAAGCGCAGCGCCTTTTATTCGTAGCAACACATAGCCATTGTATCCAAGACCCGAGCCTGGTGACGTTTCGCGTTCGTCCACCATCACCAGTTTCGAAAAACCTTTTTGGCTTTCGCTTTTTTTGAAGCCCAATTCAATGGGCATTCCACCATGACCAATGCAACGGCCGTAAGCCGTAACGCCGTTTTTTAATTGCGCTTTTTCGTACATCGAAAATTTGTGTTCGTGTCCGAACAACCAAACAATCGGACGGTCTTTGCCGATAAAGCTTGCGAGTTGTTCAGCAGGTTTCGTGTATTCGGCTTCGCCTTTAAATGCTGAAAGATATTGATGATGCGTCAACACTATAATCCCGCGTTTGTCATTTGGGTCGCCAAGCTTCACTTCATTGGCTAACCAATTCATCAGCTTGTCGTCGAAGCGGCAGTTGGGCGAAAGAAAGGAGATCATTTCAAGCAACGGAATTTTACCAATGGAATGATAACCGGTGTCGAGACCAAGAATGCGCCAGTGTTCGTTTTCCAAACAAAAAAAAGCCGCGCCTTGTCCGTTGAAATTTCCGTTGCTGCCCTTCATGCCGAGTGCGGGCAAAAGGTCGCGGTAATACGCAATGCCTCTTGCGTACATTTCATGGTTGCCCAACAAAACAAAACTTCCCTGCGAACCACGCGGCCAGGGACAATCATTGCCCAAAAAATTAGCGGCAATCTCTTTGGGTTCGCCCACGTAATACGTATCGCCCAAATGAACGGTATAGTGCGGATTTTGTTCTGCCATCTTCGTGGCTACTTCGCAGGATTCAAATGTAAACGTGGCCCAATCGGCCGCCACGCCAATCACCGTTTCACCTTCGTTGTTTAATTTGTAAACGCCGCGATCATCGCCTTTGTATTCGGCATAATCAGCCTTTTTCCCAAAGCGGTTAATGACGTAATATTTCAACCATTGCCAAACGGTCTTAGTAGTGAATTGTGTCAGCAAATGCAGCTTGCGCTGCGCCGCTGTTTTTATTTCACCGGTGGCTTCCTTTGCATCTGCACTTGCTTCCGATTTTTTTATTTCGGTATTAAAATGATTGGCGGCAACGGAGCGGCTCAGGCCTTTGTAATCGTCCTGGCTGCGCATTTGTGTGAGCGGTTGATCGGCCATAAAATAATTTTAGAAGCGGTGTTGAAATTTGGCTTTGCTTTCAATGACTGTTGTTCAATAACAACTAAGGATGACTGTTAAAATTGCGTTGGTGTTTGCCGGTAAAATTTAGCCGAAGCGTTTGCACAGAGAGAGGATATAACAAGATACGGCGCAACAATGGCTTGCACAATTCCTTTACAAAATTGCTGATTTGGCTTAGTCCTTTCATTCGCTTGCAACGGTCTGTTTTCTAAATTGCAAGGCCGTTCAAAAGGCGCAGGACAGTGGCCGCACCAAAATTGCTATCTTAAACCCGCTTAATAACCACACGCTATATGAAGAAAAACAGCTTGCTTCTTTTTTCTCTTTTCGTTTGCTTTTTTGCAGCCGCACAAAAGGCGTGGAAGCCCTTGTTTAACGGCAAAGATCTTTCCGGTTGGAAACAATTAAACGGCAAAGCAAAATACACCGTGCAAAACGGCGAAATCGTTGGCACAACGGTGATGGGCGAACCGAACTCTTTCCTCGTTACCGACAAAGATTACGGCGATTTTGCGCTGGAGTTTGAATACATCGTTGACAGCACCATGAACTCCGGCGTGCAGTTTCGCAGCGAAAGCAAGGCCGGTTACATGAACGGCCGTGTACACGGTTACCAATTTGAAATTGATCCTTCGCCGCGTAGATGGAGTGGCGGCATTTACGACGAAGCCCGACGCGACTGGCTTTACGCAATGGACCTGAATCCTTCTGCCAAACCGGCTTTCAAACAAGGCCAGTGGAACAAAGCAAGAGTTGAATGCATCGGCAACAGTTTGCGTACCTGGCTGAACGGCGTGCCTTGCGCTTACGTAATTGACGACCTAACGCCAAAAGGTTTTATCGCTTTGCAGGTTCACGCCATCGGCAAAAAAGAAGACGAGGGAAGACAGATACGCTGGCGCAACATCCGCATTCAAACCCAAGGAGTGAAACCTTCGCCGCTCAACAACATTTTTGTGGTGAACCTTCTTCCAAACAATTTATCTGAAGCCGAAAAGCGAAACGGTGTTTCCTTGTTGTGGGATGGCAAAACAACGGCCGGCTGGCGCGGTGCGTACAAAGACAAATTTCCCAAAAAAGGTTGGGAAGTAAAGGACGGTACGCTGAATGTATTGGGATCAAACGGCGCAGAAGCAACCAACGGCGGCGATGTTGTTACCGAAGGCGAATACGGTGCTTTCATTCTTCAATTTGATTTTAAGCTCACCGAAGGCGCCAACAGCGGGGTAAAATATTTCGTAACGGAAAAAGAGGCCAATCAAGGTTCTGCCATTGGATTGGAATATCAAATTTTAGATGACGAAAGACACCCTGATGCAAAGCTTGGCGTGGTGGGAAACAGAACGCTTGCATCGTTGTATGATCTTATTCCTTCTTTACCTGAAAAAAGAGCACGAAGAAAAATAGGCGAATGGAACCGCGGCATGATCGTCGTTTATCCCGATAATCACGTAGAGCATTGGCTGAACGGTTGGAAGGTTTTGGAA
>Ga0308175_100000197_pt1 | contig 46909 bp, 36 predicted proteins | sample PhyCR1_3_FD_203893 | JGI IMG/M metagenome (GOLD analysis project Ga0308175, IMG submission 203893) | Soil microbial communities from UC Gill Tract Community Farm, Albany, California, United States - DLSLS.C.R1 | ecosystem: Environmental > Terrestrial > Soil > Agricultural land | place: USA...
AAGTCCCTGATGCCGTACCATCCGGAATCGGTCACAAAGGAGCTGGCCAGGTCCGTGATCGTGAGTCGTTCTAGCGTCATCAAGAGCGTCATCACCGGAGTCGCAGGTGGCGCCTCTGTCTCGTTTGTTGCGACCTCGATGCTGCCGTTGAGCAGTACGGTGATGGGAGTTACCACACTCTTGAACGGCATCCTGCTGACAAATTCGTTCTCAACGATCCTGGGATCGACGATTCGAAAAGTCGGGGAATCGGCACCGTTGATCAGCAAGACGGTCTCGAACCAGGTCGACCTGTTCCACAAGAACGAGTTTCCATTGATGATGAAAAAGTTCGCGTTCAAATCCTTCAAGGGCTCGTTCTTGTTGGCTACCCTGTTCGGAGGGGGAAAATACCTGAAGAACCTAAAAAAGGACAAGTCCGACTGATAAGACGATGCAGGAGCAGACCCGTCCTCATCGCGGGAGTCGCGCCACCGAGCTCGCCGGCTCAGCCGACGGACCGCGACGGAAAGACGAGCACGCGGCCGCCAGTGGGCACGGTGACCGCCTCCCCGCCCCGCCGGATGAGCGAGAGGTGCACGTGAAGAGGAGGAGGGAAAAGGCCGCCGCTGCTGCTGACCTATGAATAGGAGCCCCGGCCCGGCTCACACGAAACGTATCGGGATCTGCAGCTTCTCCTCGTAGTACAGGATAGTTCCGCTGAATCCCTTGTGATCCAGAACCATCTTCTTCTTGGGCTTGGGGGTCTCCGATCCGGGGGTCTCCGATCCGGGGTCTCCCGCGGGGTTGATTTATGACGCGGTTGGGACCACGAGCTTAGGCTCGCCAGCAGCGGCTTCGGGCTACTGGGCTTGTCCGGCTTGTCCGGACTACGGACAATGTTCGGCCGTATTCCGGACAAAACACAAAACACCCCTCCCGCGACATGATTTCACCACGTTTGCGGTGGTCCATTTCCTGCCTGCAGAACCCGCATGACGATCGCGATCCTGCCGATGCGAACGGAGCCGGTGCCATGAGCTTGCCTCGCGAGGTCATTCCTGGCCGGTTCTACATGGTCACGCGCCGCTGCACGCAAAGGCAGTTCCTGTTGCGACCGGACGAGGAGACCAACAACTCCTTCCTGTACTGCCTCTCCAAGACCGCGCAGCGATTCGACATCGCCGTCCTGCTGACGTGCGCCATGTCCAACCACCACCACACCGTGATCTTCGATCGCCACGGTAATGTCCCTGCATTCACCGAGCGCTTTCACAAGCTCCTGGCCAAGAGCCAGAATGCGCTGCGTGGCCGATGGGAGAATCTGTGGGCGAGTGAGCAGGTCTGTGTCGTCAGCCTCGTCGAGCCTACCGACGTCATGCACAAGCTGGTGTACGTCGCGACCAACCCGGTCAAAGATCACCTCGTGGAGAAGGTGTGCCACTGGCCCGGCGTCAACGGACTCGCAGCGCTACTCAGCGGCCGCACGCTGGAAGCGACTCGCCCCCGCCACTTCTTCCGCCCCGCTGGTCCGATGCCCGCGGCGGTGACGTTGACGTTCGCGCTCCCGCCCGAGCTCGGCGACTCGCAGCCACTCCACGCCGAGCTGCGCGCGCAGGTCGCCGCGGTGAAGCCGCCATGGCCGCCGAGCGCATGCGCACCAGCGCCCGCGTCCTGGGCCGGCGCATGATCCTGCGCCAATCGTGGCGCGCCTGCCCAGAGAGCCGCGAGCCCCGGCGCAACCTTCGGCCACGGCTCGCCGCGCGCAACCAGTGGGCGCGCATCGAGGCGACTCCTGCATCGGTGAATGCCCGCCTTGCGGCGATCATCGGATGGCCCCTCGCGTGGTCCAAATTTCAGCTCGCGTCGCCCCGCGATCCGCGATCGCGGTCCGCCCGGCGCCGGCGCGAGCTAGCGCCAGCGCTTCGGCGCGAGGTTCACCGCGGTGCTCACCCGGCTCGGCGGCAGGGACCGCCCCGCCGTGATCTCCACCGGCAGCGGCTCGACGCGCGCGGGGACGCGTTCGGCGCGCGCGGCTGCGGAGAGCTCCCGCGCCGCGGCCTTGCGCGAGCCGAACGACAGCGCGAAGTCGACGCGCGCGCCATACGCGGCGGCGAACGCCGGCGAGATATCTCCGAACCGCGACACGACCTCGATCCACCCTACCCGGCGGCTCCGAGCAGGTCCAGTTTCTGTCCGCACCCGCTCGCCCCCTCCCCGGATGCCCCGACCGTGCCCTTGCGCTTGCCGGACTTCGACGAGTCCGGCCGGTCGGGTTCACACGAAACGTACCGGGATCCGCAGCTTCTCCTCGTAGTACAGGATAGTCCCGCTGAATCCCTTTTCTTTCAGGACCAGCGTCTCCTTGGGCTTGACCAGGGCCAGCTTGCCATCCTTGGCGTAGTACAGCTGGCAGTGCTCCTCTTTGGCATCGACGTGCGCGAACAGCCCGCCCGCCGGCGGCGTATATACGAGTTGATCGAAATACTCTTCCATCGAGTTCGCGAGCAGGATGTGAACATCCGGCGGCCCGTCCCCGAACGCCATGAGCGTTCCATACTGGTGCTCTGCGCAGATCTCGAAGCCAAGCTTGACGCCACCGACCACGACCGAGCTCCGGCGATTCTCGATCGGTGGGAGCCCCATCACCATGGCATCCTCGTCGAGGAACCAGTGATATTCAAAGTCGCTAGAAGATGTGTACGGTATTTGCTTGTGGTATTCGATGATCTTACGGCCATCGTAGAACCCGCCGAGGACATTCCTGTACGAGAATGCCTTTTTCGCCTTCGACGTGTATTCCAGCTGCCCCGTCCACTCCTCGTTGAGGTACTCGCGAGCGACCCCCTCGGGGAGCAGCTCTTTATTCATGATCTTCACGCCCTCGAGGTGCTTGTAATGAGTCTTCAGGTCCTGGAAGGCGAAGCTGTCGGCGACCGGGACGGTCCCGGGAACGAGCAGGACCTTCCCCACGCCCGCCGAGACCTTGGCCATGGTGCTAAAGCATTGACTTACCTCCTTGGAGGAAAAGGCGCCCTTGGGCGAGCCGAGATCGTTCCAGAAAAAGAACTCTGGAGCGAGCAGCATCTTGAACACGGAATCGTCTTTGAGGCTCTTGAAGCAGCTCTTCGCGAGCTTCGCGATGGCCTCTATGGGCAAATCGCAGCCACCGAACTTGTTCTTGGTTCCGTCACACTGAAGCATCACGATCTCGAAGGACTGGCTCTTGGTCCACCGGCTGCATTCCGTCTTCGTGTGGTTCGTCAGACCCAAGATCGTCGGGAAGAACGCTTCACAGGTCGGGCAGATCGGCATGGCGAGGTGGCTACGAGCCATTCTTGCCCTTGCCCTTGCTCGACTTCGAAGGCGTCGCGCCCGGCTGGACGATCTCGTCCTCGTCGAGCTCGAGCTGGATCTTCGCCGGCGGGCTGTCGTAGAGCTGCTTCCAGGTCGTGCCGGTGGCGTCGGTGAACAGGAAGTACACGGCGAGGGCGCCCTTCGCGGGCTTGTCGATCGTGACCGCCTGATCGATGCCGGGGAACACCACGAAGGCCGCCAGCACGGATTCGTCCGGGCTCACCACGAGCTGCGCGACCGTGGCGTACGGCTCCTCCGCGAACTGCTTCAGATTCACCGTGCGGACGAGCGCGTGCAGCGGCCGGCTGTGGTTGCTCGTCGGAGATGGCGCCACCGAGATCGTGACGGTCGGCTTCGACGCCGAGCCGCCCGCGGCCGACTTGTTCTTGCTGCCGCCGCAGCCGGCGAGCGCGGCGACGACCGCCGCGATCGCCAGCGCGCCTAGCGTCCGATCTGGAACAGGGCCCACGGGTCGGCCTCCAGGGTAAGGGTGACCGAGCGAGTCTGCGATCCGTCGAGCGGGATGTCCCACACGCGCGCGCCGCTCTTCGCCTCGCACGTGCTGGTGGTGGTCTGCGGGCTCGTGGAGGTCGGCGAGCGCGAGCGGCAGAGCAGCCGGTAGAAGCTGAACGGGGCCTCCGACTCGTCGACCGAGTAGGTCGCGGTCTCGGTGGCGCCCGGCTTCCGCATGTCGATGATGAGCGAGGATGCGCCCTGATCCCACCACTGCAGCGCGAGCGTGCTCGAGACGGGGCGCTGGTTGAACGCGTACACCGCGCTCGAACCCGAGCGCAGATAGGCCATGATCGGCACGCGCTCGTCGACCGCGCTGCCATCGAGCGGCTGCGGGGTGATCTTGATCGGGAGCGCGGTCGGGTTGCCGTCCCCGTCCCACAGCGCGCGGGACAGGCGCGCCACGTCGTTGATCGTGGTGAGGGCGCCGGCCGGTCCGGACAGGCCGGTGAGCCACTGGTACTTGCCGTTGCGCTGCACGGTGACCGCCCCGAGCCAGCGCTGGAAGGCCGCCCAGAACGCGCCCGGCTGCTTGCCCTGCGCGCGCAGGACGTCGAGGTCGGCGATCGCGGCGTCGGTCTTCGCGCGGACGCGGAACGGGAACCGGGCGAACAGCGGCGCGATCACCGGCGAGAGCTCGCCGGTCCACGCCTTGCCGATCGCGCGGTCGATGTCGGCGGTGCCGAACGCGTAGACGGACCGCACCGGGGCCAGGAACGGCTCGTGGAAGCTGGTGTCGACGTTGGCGCCGGTGAGCCAGCCGCTGACCTGCGCCACCTGATCCTTGTCCGCCCCGGTGAGCTTGTTCAGGGTGAGCGTCCCGGTCGCCGACAGCGTGCTCGCGAGCGTGGGGAGCGCGCCGGTCCCACCGTCGGCCGAGGCCGCGCCGCTGCCACCGCCCGCGCCGCCCCCGCCGCCCCCGCCGCTGCTGCCCGTACCGCCATCGTCGCCGGCCTCGAGCTGCGCCGCCAGCTCGGTGACGATCTTCTGGTAGGGCGCGAGGCCGGGGATCGTGCCCTTCGCGGGAGCGAGGAGCTCGGCGAGCGGGCGGAAGCTCGCGAGGCTCTCGTCGATCACCTCGTAGTACGGGCCGTCGCCGAGCGCCGGCGTGGCGTTGACGGCCATCGTCGTCAGGAAGCGCACGAACCACGACGACGGCTGCGCGAGGGTCGCCAGCGCGTACGGCAGAGCCTGCTCGCTGCCGGCGTTGAACTGGAAGCTGTCGTAGTAGGCGCGTAGCGCGCGCGCGTAGCCGCCGGCGTAGCTCTCGGTCTCTCCGAGATAGATCCGCTTCAGCTTCGCCAGGTCGTCGTCGGACAAGCCCAGCTTGCCGGCGCGCGTCGTGGCGAAGTCGAGCGCCGGCTTGACGTACTGCGCGAACGCGGCGGCGGTGTACATGCCGGGGAGGCCGGTCTTCGCGCCCTGCGAGCCGGTGCCGGCGCCGACGTCGCGCAGGGTGGTGCCGGGAGCGAAGAAGCCGATCGCCGGCGCGGTCTTCGCGTCGCTGCGGTTGCGGACGTCGACCCACTCGATCGTCTTCGAGGCGGACGCCTGCGCGATCTTGCGTCGCCACGTCGCGACGTCGAGCTTGAGCTCCTCGGTGCCGCCCTCCTTGTCCCGCGAGACGCTGTACATCTCCTTGCCGCTCGCCGGCACGGACAGCATGCGCTCGAGGTCGCTGCCCAGCTCGGCGAGCGAGCTCGGCGTGGTCGGCGCGAGCTGTCCGTGCTGCACGGTCGTGCTGATGCCGAGCAGCGCGGCGCGGTTGGCCTCCACCCACTCGGAGCGGCCGAGCGCGCTCTCGAGTAGCTTCGTGATCGGCGGGTACGTGGCGAGCGAGAGCTGCGCCGAGATCAGCTCGACGATCTGCTTGCGGACCGTGTACTCGCGCTCGTCGTAGAGCTGCGGCGGATCGACGTCCAGGCCGGAGAGCTCCGCCTGCGTGAGCAGCGCCGTCTTGTCGTACAGCGGCTTGACCTGGTCGAAGATGTAGCCCTGCCAGTCGCTGCCGGTGTACACGGGATCGAACGGCTCGGCGACCTCGTACTGGTCGCGGCTGACCTCGAGGTAGGCCGCCACCACGGCCTGCGACAGCCCGAGCTTCGACGACCACAGCGGGAGCTCGCCGCGAATGAGGGCGCGCAGGCCGTTGGCCTCCGAGGCGTAGAGGAGCGCCACGAGGTACAGCATCGTCGAGCGGTTGACCTTCGGGACCCGGAGCTTCGGGAGCAGGTACTGCTCGCGGAGGTCCTTCGCGAACCGCGCCTCGAGCACGCGCTTGCGCTCCACGTAGGCGCGAGCGAGCCACAGCCGCTCGCTCCTGTCCATCCGATCGATCACGGTCACGACCCGGCGCGCCTGCGCGTCGTTCGCGCCGCGCGCCGACGGCGCGAGCGCGCTGTAGCTCGCGACCACCTCCTCGGCGGCCTCGACCCGCCCCCCGTGCCACCACATCAGCGCGAGGGCGGCGAGCGACCCCGCCGCGGCGAGCGCGAGGCTCGTGCGGCGGTGGAACCTGCGCTGCCGCGCGATGCTGTCGCTCACGAGCTTGCGGTCGACCACGAACGGATCGCCGACGTGGTTCTCCGGCGTGAGGGAGCTGAGGTGCAGGCCCGACGGCGCGTAGCGCGCCTGATCCGGGTCCTCGCCGGCGAGGCCGCGGACGAGCGGCGCGAGCTGCGTGAGGAGCACCGGGAAGGTCGCGTAGAAGCCGACGAGCCGCGAGAACTCCTCGCCGGTGCGGTGGGTCAACCCATAGGCGAGGTTCGGATCGTGCTTGGCCATCACCGACCGCGCCGCGGCGAGCAGCGCGTCCGCGTCCGCGTAGCGCTCGGTGAGCGGGCCGATGTCGAGCGCAGCGTGGTCCGCGCCGAGCACGCTCACGAGCTCGTCGTAGCCGTCGATCTGATCCATGTTGCTGAGGCAGACGCGGACCGGGACCTTGTCGCGGACGCGCCGCGGCAGCGCGCCGATCTTGCCGCGGACGAGCTGGGCCAGCTCGCGGATCGCGTCGGGCGGCGTGGCGGACAGCGCGCGTGCGTTGACGACGACCACGACGGTGGCGCTCGGGCCGGCGTGGCGCCACAGCCGGGCGAGCGCGCGGCGGGTGGCGCTCGTGATGTCGTGCAGGAGCGGCGCGGACAGCTCGTGGACGACGACGCCGGAGCCCAGGTAGAGCTGCAGGTGCGGGCTGTCGACCGAGCTCGGGTAGAACTGGTTGGCCTGGGCGCGCCAGTCGACCCGCGCGTCGATCAGGTGGCTCTTGCCCGAGCCGGCCTCGCCCACGACGATCACCGTCGGGTAGTGGCGCGCGCGCGCCGGCAGGTCGCGGTAGAACTGCTGCCACGCCGTCGGGATCTGGGCCGCGAGCGACGGGTCGCCCGCGGGCTTCGCCGCGGTATCGCGCGAGCGGCGCCAGCGCACGAACAGCCAGATCGCGACCGCCAGGACGGCGAGCACGACCGCGACGACGATCACCGCGGTCCACGGAACTGCATCGAGCATGTCGCGCTACTCCTCCCCCGCGGTCGGCCACCGGGGGGCCAGCAGGGACTGCAGGAGGTCTTCGAGCTCGTCGAGCGCTTGCTCCGCGGCGCCGGCGTCGAGCGGATCGAGCGCCGCGGCGAGCTTCGCCTCGGGGACGGCCAGCCCGCGCTCCTCCGCCTCCCCGAGCCCGGCGGCCGCGGCTGTGCGTGCGAGCTCGTCGAGCAGCACGCGGTACGCGATGGCGACCGGCAGCGGCGGCGGGATCGCCGGGATCGCCGGTGACGCCGCCGAGGCCACCGGCGTCTCCTCCGCCGGCGCCGAGATCTCCGCGGGCGCCGAGACCTCCACCGACGCCGCCTCCACCGCGCCGCCGGTCACCGCGGGCTGCTCGGCGCGCTCGCGTGCGGCCTGCCACGCAGCGGCGAGGCGCGACGAGTCGAGCAGCTCGTCGAGCTCCAGCACCGGCGGCTCGTCGACGACGCTCATCGGTTGGACCACGCCGTGAGCAGGACGGCCACCACGACGACGGCCAGCGCGGCCACGACGTAGTACAGCACCCGCGACCGGATCGGCGACGCCGATGGCGCCGCGGCGGGCTCGCGCGCCGGCCGCTCGGGCTCCGGCGCGGTGATGCGCCCGCGGAGGCGCTGCTTGTAGGCCTCGAGCGACGCCGGATCGTCGGCGTACTGACCCTCGAAGCCGTCCGCGAGGCAGAAGTAGTAGACCTCGATCACGAGGTCCGGCGGCGGCTCGCCCTCGAGCATCCGATCGATCAGCCGGAAGAAGTCCGAGCCGCCGGTGTTGCGGCGGAACAGCTCCTCCTGGAGGAGCGGCCAGCTCGGCGCGAGGTACGCCGGGAGCCGGTCCATGATGCGCTCGTCGCAGTACAAGACGAGCGCGTGCATCGCGTGCTCGACACCCTGCTCCGCCGCCAGCGCCGACCGCAGCTCCTTGATCCGCGCGAGCACGTCCTGGTGCAGCCGATGCAGCGCCTCCTGCTCGACACTCACGACCGGCGCGGCCGCGACCGCGGTCACCGAAGACGTCGCCGCCGACCCCCGCACCGGCTCGCGCCACATGCGCGTCGTCTGCTGGGGCGCCAGCGCGCGCGGCGCCGAGCTCGTGGCCGCCGCCGGGACGCCCCCCGCCGTCGCGACGCGGGGGGCCGGCCGCGCCGTCGTCGCCCGCGGGGGCGGCTGGTTCGGGTAGTCGCCGACCGCCTTGGCGGCCAGCTTGTCGATGTCGTCGCGCGCGGTGAGGATCGCGCGCCACCGGTCCTGCTTGAGCCCGTCCTGCGTCACGTTCCACTCCCGATCATGAGCAGCGGGCGCGCCCCGGAGATCCGGCGGCGCACCTCGAGCCGCACCGGGTTCGCCCTCCAGGCGTCGAGCAAGAGCTGGATGCAGCGCAGGTAGTCCTCCATCAGCCCGAGCCGATCTTCGTCGATGTCGCCGATCGTGATCTGGTAGACCTGCCGCAGCCCCCCGCCGCGCAGATCGGCGGGCTCCTCGCGCGCCTCGACCTCGAGCAACTCCGCGTCGAGGCCGGCGTGGTGGCTATCCGCGTCGGCGCCGAGCTGGGTCATGAGGCTCACGAGGTCGGCCCGGTCGAGCACGCGGCTCGCCCGCCGCGACAGGACGTGCAGCATTGCCGCCGGATCGCGCCCCAGCGTGCTCGGCCGGTGCGGCACCAGCACGCCGAGGAGCCGCAGCTCGACGCCGTTGAGGTGCCGCTTCTGCAGCTTGACCTCGAGCTTACCGACGGCGACCCGATCGAACCCCGGCTGGTACCAGCGCGCATCGACGGAGATCAGGCGCGGCGCGGTGAACGCGCCGGGCATCCGCACCACGAGGTCCGCGTAGGACGGCCCCACGTCCTCGTCCGCGTCCTCGTCCTGGGACCGCGGGTCGAGGCCCGCACCGGACGCCTCCGCGTCGTCGCCCCCGCCCTCGCCCTCGTCCAGCTGCTCGATGTCGTAGCTCGGGTCGCCGCCGCCCGCGAGGTGGATCGGGAGGATCGGCTCGCGGCCCGCCGGGGACTCCTGGAACACCCCGATCACCGAGTGGAGCACGTACCCCTTGCTGAGGTCCACCGGAGCGATCGAGAACCGCGAGCGCGTGCCGTCGGCCTTGATCGGCGCCGCGGCGTCGCGCACGAGGTTCTCGATCGGGATCACGAACAGCCGGAACACGTCCTTGTTGACGACGAGCTCGTCCGGCCACTCCTCGTCGAGGTCCAGGCAGAGCCACGCCTGCCGCCACGCCGCCGCCGGGCGCGGCAGCGAGACATTGAAGCACAGCTCCTTCGCCGGGAAGTGGAAGAACGACCGGAGCTGCTCGATGCGGCTCCCCGTGCCCGGCTCCGCCTGCGCCCGCGGCGCGCTGCCGAAGCTGATCTGGCAGGGCGCGCCCGGCCGCGACGGCTCGGGCGCGTCGCCATAGAACACCGAGACGCCCTCGAGCAGGAGGTGGCGGCGCAGCGCGTAGTGGAAGCGCAGCGACGCCTCGTAGTCGTTCAGGTAGCTCACGTGGATCGCGAGCGGCTCGGCGACGTGCTCGACCTCGCGGCGGGCGCGGATCCGGATCACGAGGCGGAACCCGCTGCCGCTGCGGAGCTGCCGCTCGGCCAGATCGATCTGCAGCGGCCGCAGCGTGACGTCCGCCATCGTCGCGAACAGGCCGAGATCGCTGTGCGCGCTGGTGCGGTACTCGGTGGGGCCGTGCGGGGCGGACAGCCGCAGGAGCGTGCCCGCCGGCAGGGGCGCCACGTCGCCGGCCAGGCCGTCGGGGAGCGCCTGCACGAGCCCGCGCGCCGGCTGCGGCGTCAGGAAGTCGTCGAGCTGGCCGCGCGCGAGCTGCAGCATCGAGCGGCGGAGCTGGTCGCTCGCCGCCTGCCGGGTCCGCGCCGAGAAGAACGCGATCGACTCGATGAGCCGGCGGACGTCCGGATCCTCGCGCGGCACGTACGCGGCGTTGCCGGTGCGGCGGGCGAGGAAGTCGTCCACCGCCTTCAGCTCGGCGAGGAAGTCGTGGTAGAAGTCGCGGCTCACCACATCATCCCGCGTTGATGAGGGTGCCCTTGATGGTGGTCAGGTTGCCGCCGAGCGTCGCCATCCCCGACGACTCCGCGCTGAGCTGCCCGTCGGCCTTGATCGACACCTGCGCGCCGGACAGCTGGGCCTGCGTGCTGCCCGAGAGCGTCAGCGACGTGCTCCCCGACACCTCCGCGGTCGCCCCCTTCATGCTCGCCGCGCTCTGCGCCGTGGCCTTCACGTTGGAGCCGTCGAGCGTCAGGTCCGAGCTCGCCGACTGCACGAGCTTCGCGCTCGACGTGAGCGTCATGTCCTTCGCGCTCTCGATCGTGACCGTGTCGTCGCTCTTGTGCGTGGTGGCCTTCGTCGAGCTGCACGTGATCGTGTTGGTCGCCTCGATCGAGAAGTCCTTGCACTTGATCGCGATCGCGTCGGCGGTCTGGGTGATCGTGCTCGTGTTGTCCTGGCCGGCGACCTTGATGGTCAGCGTGGTGCCGTCCATCGTGATCGTCTGCGTGATGTTGGCGTCGGCGTTCTCGACGGTGACCGTGATCCCGGCCGTCTTGCTCATCTCGACGGTGCACACGAGCTTCCCCATCGCTCACTGCCCCCCTTCCTCTTTGACCTGGAGGACGAGCGTGCCTTCCTTGAGCTGGATCAGCGCGGTGTCGCTCTTGTTCGTGCGCTTCACGTTCAGCACGGGGTTGTCGCCGTCGTAGACGTGGTTCACCGACGTCTGGCTGTCGTCGGCCTTCCCGAACAGGATGTGCTCGCCCTGGACGTCCATCGACAGCGGCGCGCCGGTGCGCCACTCGAGCAGGCGCGCGATCTTCGCTGCGTGCACGTCGAGCGCGAGCAGCACGCGCTCGTCGCGGTACGACGGCAGGTAGATGTTGCCGGAGCCGAAGATCGGCTCGAGCGGCGCCGTGACGATCTGATCGGACCACAGCGGCACCTTCACCTGGTACTCGTCGAGCGAGGTGTCGGCGTCGGTGTAGACCTGGTAGGTCTTCTGGCCGTCCTCGCCCTGCTCGCTCACCACCTTGCCCTCGACGTAGCCGGGGTACACCGGCGCGCGGAACGGCGGCCGCTCGATCCGCGGCTCGGCCTCTTGCTCGAGCACCGCGGCGAGCTCTACCTGGTAGCGCGTGTCGGCCTGCTGCGCGTCGTGGACGAGCAGCCCCGGCGCGGTCGCGCGGAGCCGCAGCCCGCGCACCCGCCAGGTCACGCCGGTGAGCGCGCTCTCGCTGCTCCACCGGTTCGCCGCCGCGAGCTCGACGAGCGTGCCCGGCGCGAGCGCCGCGGCCGGCAGGCGGGCGAACCGCACGTGCGCCTCGTAGCGCGGGATCACCGCGAGCTGGGTCTGGAGCGTGACCGCGGTGTCCACGTCCTGCGCGATCGGCGTGCGCAGGAGGATGTCGCTGCGAATGCCGGTCGCCGCCTGCGCCTGCGCGATCGCCTCGGTGCGCGTGCCGGCGACGTAGCTGTTCAGCACCACCGGCGCGTGGCGGGGCACCTCGGGGACGTAGAGCTCGGTCTCGCCGAGGTCGTCGCCGAACAGCTGGACCGTCGTGTCGCCGTCGGCCTTCGCGGCGGCCACGAGGTAGCCGGCGTTGGCGTAGTCGTACGCGAACACGCCGCCGAGCCCGCCCAGGTACCAGCACACGAAGTCGTAGAAGCTCGCACCGAGATCGCGCGGGAGGTGCAGGAACACGAGCCCCTTGGCCTCGGTCAGCGCGCTGAAGTCGTAGGTGACCGTGATCTTGTCGCCGAGGTGATCGTTGATCACATCGACCATCGACTTGCTCGTGTAGAGCTGGCAGGGGTAGTGCTGCGTCCACAGCACGGCTGCCGGGTCGGCGAACGCGATCCGGTAGCGCCGGACCAGCACCGAGGCGTCCGTCGGGTCGCGGAACAGGACTTCGGACACCGCCTTGTCCGTCACGAGGCCGGCGAGCGAGATCGACTCGATGTCATCGGCGTCCTGGGCCGCCGCGTACACCGGCGCCACCTGGACGGCCACCTCGATCAGGTCCGCCTTCAGGAAATCTGTGACGAGGTCGTCGGTGAAGCCGCCGCCGTGTGCCTGATCGTCCTGCACCACGAACGCCAGCGAGCCGGAGAAGCCGTAGCTCTGCAGGTCGAGCGCCAGCTCCTTGACGCTGCCGCCGGGGATCGCGTGCGCGGTGCCGCCGATCGTGAGCGTCAGCGTCACGGCGAGCCGGTCGTCGAAGCCGCCGCCGCCGCCGGCAACGGTCGCGAGGTGCGGCGCGCTCATCGCGGACCACCGTTCGCCACGCGCACCTCGACCTTCTGGGTGGTGCTGTCGATGTCGACCGCGAGGACGCAGTGCTTGCCGTCGACCCGCCCCATGATCTCGAATCGCACCATGTCGTGATGATAGCCGCCGAGGAGGCGCACGGCCGGATCTTCGATGCGCGGCTCGTACCGGCGCACCGCGTCGAGCAGCTCGACGCGCAGCGTCTCGACGGCGCGCTGCGTGTTGGGGTGCTTGTTGTAGTCGAGGTAGTCGCCGAGCCCGAACGTCGGCACCACGCTCCCCACGCCCTTGCGCGTGTTGAACACGAAGCCGAGATTCCGCACGACCTTCGCCACCACGCGCTCGTGCGGCAGCTGCGCGAGCCGGCCGAGGAAGCCCTGTCGCCCGCGCGTCGGATCAGCCATGGCCCGAGCTCTGCCAGAACAGGGCGGCGGAGATGGCCTCGAGGCCGGGCAAGACGGCGAAGCACAGCGCGCGCTCGCCCAGCGCCTCGCGCCACTCGCGGCTCTTCGTGTCGAGCTGGAACACCACGGCGCGGTCACCGAACGTCTGCGCGAAGCCGAGCGAGGGGAGCCGGCGCCGCGGCACGCCCTCGAGCGCCTTCGTGTAGACCTCCTCGGCGCGCAGCGGGCTCGCGAGCTTGATGTCGTCGAGCGGCGGCGTGACGGTCGCGGCGGTGGCCCCCTGCGGATCGCTCTCGATCAGCAAGAACACCTCCCCGGCGGCGCGCAGCTCGTCGGAGAACGCCTCGGTGACGAACCAGTACTCGTCGCGGTGGAACTTGAGCCGCGCCGAGACCTGCGTCGGGGCCCCGAGGCCGCGGGTGAGCTCGCGCGCGAGCCCGCCGAAGCAACCGCGCAGGTCGTCGTGCTGGTAGCGCATCGCCCACGCGCCCTCGGTCGCGCTCCCCTGCGGCACCACGGCCTCGAGGTAGAAGTCGCGCAGCGCCGCGAACAGGTAGTAGGGATGGAGCGCCACCGTCTGGGTCTTGGCGCCGTAGCCGTGATCGGCGAGCACGGTCCGAACCCGGTACACGGCGGCGAGCACCCGGCGCACCTCGGAGAGCGGATCGCCGGCGGCGAGGCTGTCGGCGGCGCGCTTCACGAGCTCGCGCTCGAGCGCGGCGATCGAGGTCACCACCTGGTCGAACGTGTCGCGCAGGAACGGCGTCGGACCGCGGCCGAGCCGGAGCAGCGGCGGTACGTACGCGGCGAGGGCCCACGCGCCGTCCGCGAAGCTCAGCTCCGCGAGCTTCATCCGCTCCTGCACGTTCTCGAGCCGCGGCTCGGCCGAGATCTCGATCTGGTAGATCGAGCGGAGCACCGCCGGCTCGTCGCCCTCGTAGGCGACGAGATCGGCCGCGTCGTCGGGCCGGCGGTCGGCGCGCACGTGGAGGTAGACCGACACCGGGCCGGCGCCCTTCGCCGGCAGCTTGAGGTTGCGGGTGGTGAGGACCGCATTGCCCGGGACGTCGATCAGGAGCCCCGATGGCAGCACCACGGTGAGCGCGGCCAGCGACAGATCGCCGCTCGCGAGCTGCGCGTCGCTCCACGGCAGGCGCGCGACGCCGTAGCTCGGCAGCCCCCAGAGCTGTGCGCGCAGGCCGAGTTGCTCGAGGAGCGCACCCTCCTGCGCGGCGAACTGGGCCGGGTGCAGCACCTGCCCCAGCTCCCAGCGGTGCAGCGCGAGCTTGCGGTAGCTCGGCCGAGGGTGCCAGTCCTCGGTGGGGGCGCTCGCGTCGCCTGACGTCGGGTCATCCATGAGCGTCCCCACCATCGGCCGGCGCTACTTCTCGACCTTCATGCCCCAGGCCTTCACCACCTTGTCGGAGAACGAGGTCGCCACCGTCACCGTCTGGGCCGACGGCTGCGGGTTGATGCCGATGTGGAACGCGTAGTTCTGCGGTGAGTAGACCTCGCTCGACGCGTCCTCCGAGACGGACAGGGTCAGATCGCCATTGCTCTTCTCGACCAGGCCATTGAGCGCGGCGTCGTCGGCGCCGAGCAGGCACTTGAAGTACGCCTTCTGGAGCGGGTCGTACTCGTACACCGCCATCTTGAAGGTCACGTCGACCTTGGCCAGGCTCTTGTAGATGAGCGACAGGAGATTTTGCTTGTTGTAGACCGAGATCTGACCGGAGAAGTGGAATGGATCGGTGACGCCGAGCTCCCAGAGGGCGCCCGAGAGCACCGCCACCACCGGAAGATCGGTATCGGGATTCATCGGATCCTTCACCGTCTGATCGGCCTTGAGCTCCTGATCGCCGATCTTCAGCGAGGTCAGGTACCCGACCGGGGTCTGGACGTCCTTCTGATAATCGTAGCCTTGCTTGACATCGCAGTTCTTCTGGAACGTAGGCATGAGCCGACTCCTTCCCTCTTGCTAGAACGTTGAGGCCGCGTTCACTTCGCGCCGCCGAGAGCGGCCTCGAGCCGGAGCTCGACGTCCATGCCCTGGAACTGGATGTGGGGCAGCACCGAGACGACGCAGTTGTACCAGCCGAGCGGCCCCGGCTTCTCTTTGACCTCGACCGACATCGCCTTGAACGGGTAGTACAGGAGCGTCAGATCGTCGGGGTTGATCGTGGTGGTGACGTAGTCGATCAGCCAGGTTTCGAGCATCTTCTGGATGTACGGCCCGTCGGCGGTCGAGCCGATGTAGTCGCGCACCATGGCCTTGACGTAGTGGGCGATGCGCGTGATCGAGAACGTATAAGCCAGGTTGCACACCAGATCGGCGTTCTTGGTGGACAGCTCCTCTTCGAACTCGATCGCTTTCTTGATCGAGCGCGCGCTGAAGAAGGTCGCGTCCGCCGTCCCCTTGCGGTGGATCAGCGTCATGAACCCGGTGTTCGCGAACTGCAGCTCTCGATAATCGGGGATCGCGATCTCCACCGGCGGCTGGGGCTCCATGTATCCGTGGTGCAGCACCTCGTGCACCGGCAGCCCCTGGATCAGGCCGCCGCCGACCGGGCCGACGATGTGCTGGCACCAGCCCGACGCCTCGAACGAGCGCACGAGGTTCTTGGCGAACAGCACCGCCGCGCTGCCCCACAGGTAGTCCTTGTTGGGGTCCACGACGGTCTCGACGAAGTTGACGAACTTACTCTTGCCGGTCTCCGCGTCGTACGGCTTGCGCAGCAGGAACCGGGGCAGCGCCAGGCCGATGTACGCGGCGCTCGGCGACGACCGGAACTCGTCCCAGGCGCCGAACTGCGGCATGCTGAGCAGGGTCTCGAGGTCGTCCTTGCGCTCGAGCTCCGGCCACGACTTCACGCCGAAGAACTCGGGCTTCACCGAGGCGATGAACGGGCAGTGCGCCGCCGCGGAGATCTGTGACATCGTCCGCAGCCACTCGATGTCCTCCTCCTCGCTGTCGAACTCGTAGAGGCCGATCATCGTGCCGAACGGCCGGCCGCCGTATCGGTCGTACTCCTCGACGTAGACCTTGCGGAACAGCGCGCTGTTGAGGATGTAGGCCGAGTGGTCCTGCAGGTCCTTGGCGAGCGTGTCCTTGTCGACGTCGACGAAATCGACGATGACCTCGCTCGAGGTGACCTGCTTGCAGATCTCCTGGAGGGAGCGCCAGTTCCGCTCGAGCAGCTGGAAGCTCGGGGTGTGGAGGACCTGCTGGATCTGGTCCTGGACGCGCACGTCCATCAGGTCCGAGAGCCGATCGATCTCGAACATCACCGTGCGGATCGTGTCGACGTTCGCCAGGTCGGCGTTGGCCACGAACACGGAGAACGCGCTGACGAAGCGATCGGTCTCCGAGAAGTCGTCGTCCGGCTGATCGTGGAACTCGAGGTTGCCGCGCTCGGCGAGAGGCGCCGCCTTCGCCGCCGCGTTCGCCGCGTCGGCCGCCGTCTTCGCCGCGGCGGCCGCATCGGTCGCCGCCTTCTTCGCGGCCTCCACCTGGTCCGCGGTCGCCGTCGGCGGCGTCGTCGCCGCCGCGTCCCGCTTCGCCGCCGCGTCCGCCGCCTTCGCCGCCGCATCCTCGGCCGCCTTCTTCGCGGCCTCCGCCGTCTCCGCCGCCACCGCGAACTTCTCCGCGTCGGCCGCGGCCTTCTCCGCGTCCTTCGCCGCCCGGTCCTTCGCGTCGGCGTCGGCCTGCGCCGCTTTCACGTCGTCCGCCGTCGCCGTCGGCGGCGTCGCCTTCGACGCCGCGTCCTTCGTCTTCACCGCGGCGGCCGCGTCGTCCGCCGCCTTCCGCAGGTCCGCCGCCTTCTTCTTCGCCGGGTCCACCGCCGCCCGCGCCTCCTGCGCCGTCATCGCCGGCGCCGAGGAGCTGACCAGGAGCTGCAGGGACTTCCACGAGCCCGCGGTGCCCGAAGCGGAGATCAGCGTCTCGAGCAGGGCCTTGGAGGCGGCGGGCAGCTCGGGCGCCTTGATCGGGGGCAGCCGGCTCGACTCGATGAGGAGCTGCCGATAGTACGTCTTCAGGTACTGCTGCAGCCCGACGAGCTGGACGGTCTGGTTCTCGAGCAGGTCCTTGAACGCGTCGCGTAGCTCGGGGCTGCCGGAGATGTACGTGCGCAGCTCGAGCAGGATCCGCCGCAGCGTCACCAGCCGGCGCGTCTCCGGCACGCTCTCCGCGATGGCGGTCGGCTTGGCGTCCGCGAGCTCGAACAGCGGGATCGTGAGGGCCACCGAGACGTCGCCGGAGACCTCGTTGTCGAGCGCGAGATCGAGGTCGGTCGGCGCCGGCCCGGCCGCCACCGCCAGCGCGTACTTGCCGGTCACCGTGCCGGTGACGCCGCCCTTCTCGAGGTCGCCGCGGACCTTGCCGGTGACCATCAGGGTGGCGGTGGTGACGGTGGGCACGCCCTTGGTGAGCGCGACGCCCTCGAGCTTGCCGCTGATCTTCACCGGCCCCTCGAAGTCGCCGAGCCCGTTGTCGTTGCGCGAGCCGCTCACCACGCCCGTGCCGCTGATGATCAGATCCGCCGTCGTCGCGCCCTTGTCCGGCTGCTTCTTGAACTTGGCGGTGATGCGACCCGTGAGGCGGCCCGTGAGCGACTGCTGCAGCGCCTTGGGCTCGATCGGCGCGGTGACGTTCAGCTCGTGCATGAAGCTCTTGAGCTCCATCCCGGGGAGGATCGAATGCACGTCCCGCTCGTCGAGCGTCTCGTCGCTGGCCCCCGTGAAGTCACCGAGGACGAGGAGCCGCATGGGAAGCTTCACCTTCTTCGGAGTCCCCTCGATCTTCGTCCGATAGGTGATGTTCAATCTGGATCGAGGAACTGGCTTGCTCATTCTCCCCCTGCTTTCATCGATGAAGAGTCCGCTGAGCGGACCGAAATAACAGTAGCCATCACCGGCCCGCCCTCCCGATGTTGGGAGTGACTGTAGGGGCAAACCCAAAGGGGGTCAAAAAAAGCGCCTTTTGCATACAGGCGACCTCCGCCGGCCGCGCTCGTCGGCCGGGCCGGTGATCCGCTACCAGGGACGTGCGGCGAAGCCTCCGGGCCAGAACTCGGCGCAGCGGAGCACGGCGTCCTTCCCATCGCCCAGGGTGACGATCTTCTGAACGAAGAGCTTCCAGCTCCCCTCCTCGTCGGCGACGCCGAACACGGCGCCTCGCGAGCTCAGGAACTTTGCGGTCCCTACACCCATGAGACGCCGATTCGTGCAGGCGGCCTTCTTCTCCTGGTCCTGGCTCGGCCGGCCGATCAGAACCGCATACTCTCGAGGCGTGACCGCGCCCGCGGGTTTGACCAGCGGCCAGCGGATGCCTGAATGGAGGAAGCTGCGGCTCATGTCCTCTGGATAGCTCCGACACGCCTCGAACATCACGTCATTGCGTTGATCGATCACCTTCAGCGCGATCGGCTCCATGATGGAGCTGTCGGCGACCGGGCTGTAGTCCTTCAGCGTGTTCATCGCATTTGCGTGGTAGACGCTGGGCATGAGGGTGATGCCCTCGGCGACGACCGCACACCCGTTCAGGTTGGCTGTGAAGAACAGCTTGGGCTGAGGGCGTCGTTGTGATGCCAGGCGGACCTTGTACGCCTGGTGCTCGCCCCACGGTAGGTAATAAACAGGCTCCGTCCCCTCGCCCGGCTCATCAGAGATCGTCACGGACAAGCAACCAAATTTGTCCGTCTTCGCAGCTGCGTAATACTCGACGGCGCTGTCGACATCGAAGATCTCGACGCGTGGTAACTCCAGTCCGACGGCCCCGAGCTTCTTGCACTGCGGGGCTACACCTAGCTGGATGTTCATCGCCCACGCCTGACCTACCTCCAGAGGTTTCGCGATCAACTCGGCGAGCATCGTTTTCCGATGCCGGATGCGGCGAAGCCCACCCCAGCAGCCACATACCTTACATGCTCGCCGGCCGGTGAGCAAGCTCGCTGGCACGGCACGTCAAGCCCAAGCGGCGGTTGATTGAGTTGCTCAGCCGGGTATCGAAGCGACTCGGAGGCACCGGCCGCCTGGTGGTCGTGGTGGACGGCCTCGAGGAGCCGCGCGCGGAGCCTGGTGACAACCCACTGCCGCGCTTTTTGCCACATGTGATGCCCGGCTGGGATCCGGTTTCTACGCGCGACACGGCCGACGTACCCGCACCTGAACTGGCGCGAGGCGTGAAGCCCGGTTCGGCGACTCGACCTCGATGACGCCCCATGGGCGGCATCCAATGAATCGGTGGTCCGCGGGTTCTGGGAAGCCGTTAACCCGGAGTACCAGCCGCCATTGTCGGACGAGACGATCGCCACGGTGATCTGGAGATCTTGCAGACCGAGATCGCAAAACTTGAGCCCGCGGATCGGGGCGCCTACGATTTCGACCGCCGGGCGGCATCGCCCAATCGGCAGACCTGCGCCCTCGCCCCCCCCATGGCCGACTCGCCGTTCACTCCAGCGTTCGCTCTCGAGACGCCGACCGTGCACGGCAGGCCCGACCTCGGCTGGCTCGCGGACAGCCAGCGGGAGCCCGCGCGCTTCGTCGCGGCGCTCGAGCGGCAGGCGCAGGGCCTCGGGGTCGGCTCGCCGAAACGCTCGCCGGAGGGCGGCGTCGACCTCTACCACGCCCTGGTGGCGCGCCACCTCGGCGGGGGCCGGCGCGCGCTGCGCTGGTACGCGCGCGCCGCGCTGTCGGGCGCCGGCCGCTGGGACGAGCTGTCGTTCGACGAGCTCCACGCGCGGTGCACCTACCGCGCCGCGTGGTGGGCCGAGCACGGCGTGGGCCCGGGCGCGCCGCTCTGCGTGATCCTGCCGTTCGGCGCGGAGCTGGCGATCTCGCTCCTCGCGGGGCTGCGGCTCGGCGCGGTGGTGTCGTGGCTCGATCCGCTGGGGCCGGACTTCGTCGCGAACCGCCTCGACGCGTTGAAGGCGAAGCACGCCGCCACGGAGCCGTTCCTCGCGCGCGTGCTCGGCCTGGACGAGAAGCTCGTCTTGCCGCCCGACGCGCTGGCGCCGCTGCCCGAGACCTCCTCGCACACCTACGGGCCGGGCGACCCGTGCCTGCACCTGTTCTCGCCGCTCCGCACGGAGCTCCGCGCCGCGGTGCCCGTGACGGCGGCGGTCGTGTACGCAGGCGCGCTGCGCGACGGGCTCGCCTGCCTCGCGCTGCGGCCCGGCGACGCGCTCGCGGCGCCCGGCTTTCACCCGCTGCAGCACCAGCCGGCGCTGCTGTTCGCGGCGTGGATCCTCGGCGCGGCGTACCTGCACGTGAGCGAGGCCGACGCCGTGCGCGAGCCGGCGCTCCTCGATGACACCCCGCTCCGCACGCTGGGGCTGACGCCGCGCGTCCGCGATGCGTACCTCGCGGCGCGCCGGGGGCACCGGCCGCCGTGGGCGCACGTGACGCGCAGCCCCGAGGAGCGCTGCGACTGGCAGGCCTGGCGGGACTTCCTCGACGGCTGCGACCTCGGCGAGGCCGCGTGGTCGACCCTCGTCGTCGACGCCGCGGCGGCCGGCGCGCTCGTCTCGTCGGTGCGGCGGCCGGGCAAGGACTACCTGCCGCACCTCCAGGAGGTGATCCCGGCGCCCGGCCGGCCGTGGACGCTGCTCGACTTCACGCGCAGCGGCCAGCCCGCGGCCGCGGACGCCGGGGTGTACGCGCGCGTCAGCGAGGGTAAGAAGCCCAAGCCGCTCGATCCGCAGCACCTCGTGCTCGCCCGCCGCGGCGACGAGTACCTGTACGGCGGCACGCTCGCGCCGCGCCGGTGCGGCCGGGTGTACCCGACCGACGAGGTGATCGAGGTCTGCGCGAAGGCGCCGTTCCTCGACGGCGCGGCCGTGGTCCCGGTGCAAAGCGGTGGCTCCGCCTCGGAGGCGCGGTTCGTGCTGGTCGGCTTCACCGGCGACGAGCCGGCCGACGCCTTCGACGCCGCGCTGGAGCCGCGCCGGGCCGCGCTGCAGAAGCTCCTGGCTGGCGCGCTCGGCGACGACGCGCTGCCGGATCGGATCGAGCTGTTCCCGCTGTACGCGCGGAAGAAGAAGGGCGCCGTCGATCCGGCGTGGTGTGAAGGGCAGTACCTGGGCGGCACGCTGTTCCGGAAGGCGCAGACGCCGATCTTCCGGCGCCTCGGCGGGCTGCGGCGCTCCGTGCGCGCGGCTGCGGCGGCGACGAAGGAGGCGGTGTGGCCATAGCGGTGTGCACCGGCGCCACCATGATGTGCAGCTTCGGCGTGGCGCCGTCGACACTCGTGGTGCTGCCGCCAAAGCGCGTGATCACGAAGACGCCGTCCGCCAACAGCAGCGACTTCATCCCGGTCGCGAACATCCCGCCGTTCGGGGCGTGCACGTCGCTGTCGAACCCGACCGTCGCGGCGGCGACCAGCGCGGCGCTCGGCGTCCTGACGCCGATGCCGTGCGTGCCGGTGACCGCGGCGCCGTGGGTGCCGGGCAGCACGAAGGTCATGAACGGCGGAATGCCGGCAGTGGACAATAGCTGCAAGCTCATGTGCTCCTGGGGCGGCGTCATCCAGGTGCTGAACCCCGGCCAGACCGTGGTGATCGTCGGATGAAGGGCGACGCTGCCGAGCTGCGCGCGGATCTCCTCGACCGGCCGCTCACGGCCTCGCCCGAGGCCGAGGACACGGGCGCCGCCGCGCGGATCGCGCGCACCGCGCAGCTCGCGGACCGCGGCGAGCACGCGTCCGCCGCGCGCGACGCCGCCGAGCTGATCGAGGCCGGGGTCTACGACATCCGGCTGATCGGCTACTACCTGTTCGGGCTGTTCCTCGAGCGCGGGGTCGCCTACCTGCCGGTGCTGCTGGAGCGGGTCGGCGGGCTCGTGACCGAGCACCTCGCCGCGCTCGGTCCCGCCCGCCGCAAGCTGCAGGTCGTGAACAGCGCGACGACGTGGCTGTTCGAGCACGTCGCGCTGCGCCTGCAGTTCCACACCAAGCAGCGCGACGCCACCTGGGAGGCCTGGCGCGAGGGGAGCCACGCCGAGCTCGTCGAGCAGATCGCGGCCGGCTGCACGAAGCTCGCGCTCGCGCTCGAGTCCGTGATCGACGCGCCACTGGCCGCCGCCCCGCTGGGGCGCGTCCGGCGCTGGGCGAACGACGACCTGCGGCGTGCCCTGGGCCGACGCGAGGCTCCGGCGAAGGGCGCGCCCGCGGCGGCGCGCGCGCGTGGTGATGCGAGGTCCGCCGGCGCGGAGCCCGCCGTCGCCTCGCCCGACGACGCGGAGTTCGCCGACGCGAAGCCCGCTGGCGTCCCGCCCGACGAGCTCGCCGAGGATCTGCCCGCCCCCGACGACAACCTGCCCGCCGGCGCCACCGCTGGGTCCGACGAGCCGCCGGAGCCGGAGCCGGAGCCGGAGCCGGAGCTGGAGTCGGAGGACGAGTACGCCCCCGAGGACGCCCCGCCGCCCCGCCGCACGCGGGCACGCGGCCGCCCGGCTCCCGCCGGTACCGCGGATGAGCCCGTCGTCGCCCGCGCGCCGGCGCTCGCGGTGCTGCAGGCCAAGTTGCGCGGCTTCGAGGACCTGATCGCGCGGGGCGAGCTCGCGAAGGCGGCGGTCGTCGCGAGCGACGTCCGCGCCATCCTCGCCCACTTCGATCCGATCGAGTACTTCCCGGCCCTGTTCGCCGGCTACTTCAAGGTGCTGCACCAGGTGGTCGATGATCTGGCGCCCTACTTCGACCGCACCGGCGATCCGTCGTGGGACGCGCTCGTCTCCTATTACCGCGCCGACCTGCGCGCCTTCCTGGAAGACGAGTGAGCGCGGCGACGCCCCGCCCGGCCGCGCCCGGCGTCCCGACCACCGATCTACGATCGCTCCAACAAGCGATCTGCGCGCGCGTGCGCGACTTCGAGATCGGCGCCTTGCTCGATCTGCTCGCCACGATGGGATATCGCCCCGCCGACATCTGCTTCCGCGCGCACCTCGCGGAGTCACCGCAGCCCACGCTCCTGCACCACATCGAGTTCACCGACCCCGAGGGCACGGTCGCCGGCCCCGCTCTCCCCGGCGGCTCGTCCGTGGAGCTCGCCAGCATTGCCGAGCTCGCCGCCGAGACCATCGCCGCACCCCCGCCCCGCCGCCGCGGTCCTGGGCCCTCGCCCGCGGTCGCCGCCTTCCGCGCCGGCGGCCCGCGCTCGCAGGTGACCGTCACCGTGAACCTCGGGCTGCTGAGCTGCCGCTCGCCGCTGCCGTCGTACTTCCAGCAGCTCCTCTCCGATCTGGTGATCCGCGAGCCGCTCATCGAGCTGCTGCGGTTCATCGATCGCAACCTCCTGCACGCGCGCCTGACCTGCGATCGGCCCGAGCACCTCGTCGAGCGGTGGGACCAGATCACGAGCGACCTCCTGCGCATCCACGGCCTGGACTCGCTCGTCGGCCTCGGCTGGCTGTTCCGTCACGTCTTCCCCGAGCTGCCGGTGCGCGTCGAGCGCACGGCGGAGCGGCTGCGCGTGCCGTACGCGTCGGCGCGCCTCAACCTCTCCGCACTCGGCAGCGCGTGCCTCGGCGGGGTGACGCGGATCGACGTCCACGACTTCCAGGTCACGCTGCGCGCCGAGGAGTCCCTGCTGCGGCCCGGCCTGCCGTGGGTGCGCGAGGCCGACCGGCGGCTGCGCGCGATCGTGTTCCCCGCGCTCGAGCCGGTGGTCATGAACCTGACCGTCGTCCTCGAGCTCGAGGACGACCGCGCGATGGCCGTGCTCAGCGACGGCGCGGGCCCTCTCCTCGATAGCTACCTCGGCATGGATCCGCTCGGCCGCTCCGGTGACCGCGGCCTCCCGGTCCGCCGCGTCATCCTCTACCGCGGGTACCTGCCGCGCGACGTGCTCGACCTCGATCGGCTCGAGGACGCGCTCGCCGCGGGCGCACGGGCGACCCTGTCCGCCGCGGACCGCGCGCGCCGCGCCGCCCCGCCGGCCCCGGGCGACGAGACCGTGGCGACGCAGCTCCGGACCGAGCCCGACGTCGATCGCGAGTTCGTGCTCTCGATCGACCACCGCGGCCGCCTTCACCGCTTCCGGACCGCGGTGCGCTGGGGGGCGCGCGCCTGGTTCCGCGACGAGCCCTACGCCATCGAGCTGCACGGCGACGGCCTGGACCACGTCGCGGCCGACGCCGACGCGCACCCCCGGGTGTGGCGCCTGCTCCGCGACCGCGCCCGCGACGACCTCACCGCCGAGGTGTCCGCCGCCGCGCTCGCGCGCTACGATGCCGACACCGTGACCGAGGAGATGGTGGCGGACCTGCTCGCGCGCGGCGACGACGCCGCGCTCCACGCGCTCCTCACCTACGGCGGCGCGCGCGACGTGACGTCCGAGGCGTGGGAGCGCTTCCTCCGCGGAAGTCGCCAGTCGTAGTGGTGGCGCGGATCGTCAGGTGCGAAGAACGAGCCTCGAGAGAAAGGAAATCAGATGACCGTTCACTACCTGGAGATCGTCAGGGCCAAGGCCATCACGTCGAAGCGCACGGCATCGTCCGTCGTGTGATCGTAGAGATCGCAGGTACGCTCGAGCAGCTCTCCATTGGCCACTTCGAGGGGCCAGTCCTGCATGTACCCGTCCTGGCGAGGCAGCCCGAGCGCCTCGGCAACGATCGGCTCGGCTGCACCCGCCCAGCGGGGCGCGGCCGTCCGCGCGAGCGGGTTCTCGACGGTGGGCGCCTCCTCGTGCACCTCACCGTCGCGACGGACCAGGTCGCGATACCACCACCGGTCCACATACCCCGGCCGAGCCGCGCGGTCGGGGCTCCAGGAACCACCGGCGTCGGGCGGATCGTGGAATGCGTCGAGGATCTGGTCCTGGTGATCAGGGTCGTCGCGGGATGGCCATCTCCCGCGGTCGTCAAGCGAAGCGTCGCGTCCGTCGCCGAGGCATCCGGCGCGACGGGCCCCCAGCTCCAGCCCTCCACGCGCCAGTGGAAGGCGCCGCGGAGCGTCCGTCCGTGCACGGCGTCCGCAGCGTCGATCGCGAGCGTGCCTGTGTGCATGCGAAGGAGGACATCCCGACGGTCGGCCGGCGTCAACCCCCTTCATGACACCCGCGTGGCGCATGACGTTCGCCGAGCCTGCGATGTTTACCGCACCGCCGAGCGCTCGCGCATTCCAGCCTCCTGCTGCTTCGCCGCATCGGCTCGAAGGTTGGCTCACCGCTCGTCGCGCTCGTTCTCGGTAACACCATCCAGGAGCCACCACTGGGCGTTGCCTCCCGGAACTCGCCCGGGGTCTCTTCCCCGGAGCCACGTCTGCGGAGGGAGCCCCGTCAACTGGAGCACGCGCTCGGTCTCCACGCGCTCGCGCCACCATACTCCGACCGGGCGCCTAGAGCGCACGCGCCGCGTCGGCGTCGTCGTGCTCGAACGCGGTCGCCATCCGGTCGAGCTGGCGCTGCGTGAGGCCGCAGTCGCTTGCGAACCGGCGCCGGCGGCGGGTCACGGCGGCGACCTCGCGGACGATCGCGCGCGCCCGCGCCGCCTTGACGTTGAACTGCGGTGCGATCGCGAGCACGCGCGGAAGCGGCGCGCCCGGGTCGTCCTCGTCGATCGCGAGCGCGTGGACGCGCGGCCGGACGTCAGTCGGGACGGGGTTGAGATCGAACGCGGGGGCCAGCCGCCATCCGCCGAGCTCGTGCAGGAACCCGTGGTTGCGCAGGTGATCGTCGACATTCGAGACCAGCACGTTGAACACGACGCGTCGCCACAGCTGCTCGAGATCGCGCGCCGGCGCCGCGCCAAAGCCCTGCAGGAGCTCCGCGAGCTCGAGGTAGCTGTGGGTGTCGCCATCGCGCGCGGCCATCGCGGTGAGCGCCGACATGTACGGGATACGCTCGGCGCCACGCCGGTCGAAGCGCTCGACGATCAGGACCGGCTTCTTCAGCACGGTCGCGAGCTGGCGCCGAGGCACCTCGATCCCGACGGCCTCGGCCATCGCGAGCGTCGCGGCTCGCAAGCCAGGCATCATCGTACTCGAACGACGCGCTCTCCCGGCCCGAGCGGGCGCGCGCCCACAACCGGCCGACGCGCACGCCGCCATCGATCGCCAGGTAGACGTCGACGAGCCGCTCCATCACGTTACCGGGGCGCGCCTTGGGATCCGTACGCGCTTGGGCAGCCGCTCCTCGTCAAGCGCGAGGCCGAGCCGATCGGCCTTCGGATCGGCGAGCTCGGCGAGCCGGTCCGTCATACTGAGCACGAACAAGACCGTCGCGTAGGTCCCGAGCGAGACCCCGGGATCTCCGCGCTCGACCCGGCTCAGGGTCCTGCTGCTGATGAAGGCGCGCTCCGCCATGAGCGACATCGGGATCCGGCGCCGGCGCCGTGCGACCGACAGATCTTGCCCCAGCTTCGAGAGGGCTCGCCGGACCGAGATCGGGACGGCATGCGAGGTCTTCATAACCGGACATAAATAGCAGGTATGGTCGTTTTACGCGAATCTTATGTCACATCATGAGCCCATGAGGTCGTCGCCGAGGCACGCGACGATGAGCGCGTAGAGGCCGACCGCGTCGAGCACTTCAGTCACCGAGCAGCTCTGCGAGGTAGGCGGTCGCGGCGCGCTCGAGCTCGTAGCGGAGCTCGGGCGCGAACTGCGTCTCCACGCAGATGCCGCGCGCCACTCCACCAACTTCAACCAGGAGGTTCTCTATGCATGTTCTTTCGGAGGGTGCGGCGCGACCCCCAGCGTCGCGTCCTCACCATCCCCAAAGCCGAGGCGATCATCGGTGGCTCACTCAGCCGCCCGTCCAAGATGCCATGCCCCGCCTGGGACATCTCCGAGCGGGAGTGCCGCCGCGGCAGCCACCTGGCCGCGAAGTCTGGCACCATCTGCTCCGCCTATTACGCCCGTCGCGGCCATTCTCGAGTGCTGCGCCGTTCCCCGTCGCGAACCAGGATGTCCGCCGCAGTCCACGCCGAGAGCGCGGCGGTCGCGGTATAGCGATCAGCACCGAACGCCTCGCGGTAGTCGGCGTTGGTGATGCCCCCGCCTCGTGCATCCTGAGCTCGAGCAGCTCGATTGGGCTGGCCGGGCGCGCCCCGCCGCCCGAGGTCTCGCTCGACGAGCTCCGGCTCGGTCGGCCGATCTGGTCGCGCACGCCCCGGCGATCGCGCGGTCGCTTCCGGCCGGGCGCGCCCTCGAAGAGCGACTTGCGGTCGTGGTATTGCCCCATGATCTCTCCCACAGCCTGACCCGACAAGGCGCCCGCGCCTGAAGTTCAGTGGATCAGTGTGGAAGAGCGACCCCAACGGGATTCGAACCCGTGTTACCTGCGTGAAAGGCGGGTGTCCTAGGCCTCTGGACGATGGGGTCTTGTCAAGGTGAGGGTGAGCCCAGAAGGTCTCGAACCTTCGACCCTCGGCTTAAAAGGCCGGTGCTCTACCACTGAGCTATGGGCCCTCAGGCGTGCGGCGCAATCTGTATGATTTGAGACGAGAATGCAAGATGGACGCGCGCCCCGTGAGACTATCCTGAGCGGTTTCAGGTAGATGAATGCGGGTCAGGGTCGGGTAAGGGGTGAGCTTGGGGTGAGATCTTGGCTTCCGGAGCCGTACGTGGGTACCCTACCTTTTGTCACATGGACAAGCGGGAAGCTGTACGCATCCCCGTCCGGGTCCCGGCGCTGTGCCGGTCGCTCGGCGTCGTCATCGACGGGTTTGTCGAGGATGTATCGCGCACTGGGCTGTTTTTGCGGACGCCGAAGCTGGTGGCGGCGGGATCGCCCGCGGAGATCGAGCTGGAGCTGACCGGCGAGCCGTCCCTGAACCTGCACGTCGAGGTGGTGCGGGTGGAGCACCGCCCGGAACGCGCCGGGATGGGGCTGCGGATCATCGTCGACATCCAGGATCGTCGGATGCTGGCGAACTTCATCATGCGCCAGCACGCGACGCTGCGCTGAGGTTAACAAGGTTTTCCCAGCCGATTCGATGGCTTGGTGGCTTGATAGGGCGGCGCGCGTTGTGGCTATGATGCCGCTACAGTCACTTGCTCCCGCCCGTGCCGCCCCCAGAACTTCGAGGCCCGCGTGGCAAATCAGCCACCCGGCGAACGCTGCTCGCCCTGCGCGATGCCATGACGGATGGTGAGCGCGTCGCGGCCAGCGCCGCGATTTGTGACGCAGCGAACGCGCTGCTGGCGGCGAGATTGTCGGCGGGCGAGGTGGTCGCGCTGTACTCGGCGAAGGGGAGCGAGGTGGACACGGCGAGGATCGACGCGTTCGCACGCGCGCGGGGGTTGGTCGTGGCGTATCCGCGCGTGATCGCGAACCAGCGGCAGCTGGCGTTTCATGCGGTGCCGCTCGACGAGCTGGCGCCGAGCCGGTTCGGGCTGCGCGAGCCGAACGCGGATGTGCCGGTGGTCGCCCTCACGGACATCGCGGCGTTCATGGTGCCCGGGTTGGCGTTCGATCGCTCCGGTGGGAGGATCGGCTGGGGACGCGGGCACTACGATGCGACGCTCGCGGTGGCGTCGCCGCGTGCGTTGCGGGTGGGGTTGGCGTACGAGTTTCAGCTGATCGAGCACGTGGCGTGCGAGGCGCATGACGTCGCGCTGCACATCATCATCACCGAGGTTTCGACCCACATGGTCGTGTGAAGCATGGATGCGCTCTACATGTTGGTTGCGGTGGGGTTCGGGCTCGCCGGTGGTGCGTGGCTCGGGACGCGGTTGGGTCGCGCGCGCGGCGATGGCGGCAGCGCGCAGCAAGCGGCGGCGGAGGCGGAGCGGATCCGCGCGGCGGCGCAGGTCGAGATCGAGGCGATCAAGAAGGCCGCCGAGGTGGACGGCAAGGAGGCGGCGCGCAAGCGCAAGGCCGAGCTCGACGACGAGCTGCGTGCGCGGCGCGCGGAGCTGCAGAAGCGCGAGGAGGGCATCTCGCAGCGCGAGCGCGAGGTCGAGAAGCTGCGGCGCGACGCCGAGCGGCGGACCAACGAGCTCGACAAGAAAGACAAGAGCGTCGACGGCAAGATCAAGCAGGCGGACACCGCGGTCGAGAAGGCGGAGACCGCGCAGGCCGAGGCCCGCAAGAAGCTCGAGACGATCGCGGGCCTCAGCGAGGAGCAGGCGCGCAAGCAGCTCGAGGACGAGGTCCGCGGGCAGGCGTACGCGAGCGCGGCGGTCGACATCAAGCGGATCGAGGACGACGCGCGCAAGGAGGCGACCGCGCGGGCCAAGACGATCGTCGCGACGGCGATCCAGCGGTTCGCGAGCGAGTTCGTGCACGAGCGCACGGTGGCCGTCGTCCCGCTGCCGAGCGACGACCTGAAGGGCCGGCTGATCGGGCGCGAGGGGCGCAACATCCGTGCGCTCGAGGCGGCGACCGGCATCGACATGATCATCGACGACACCGCCGAGTCGATCACGATCTCGTGCTTCAACCCCGTGCGGCGGGAGATCGCGCGGCTGGCGATCGCGGCGCTGGTGGCCGATGGCCGGATCCACCCCACGCGGATCGAGGAGGTGGTTCGCAAGGCGGAGAAGGACGTCGAGAAGGTCTGCAAGGAGGCCGGCGAGCAGGCGGTGTTCGACCTGGGGCTGCACCGCGTGCACCCCGAGCTGGTCAAGTACCTGGGCCGGCTCAAGTTCCGCCAGTCGTACGCGCAGAACGTGCTGCTCCACTCGGTCGAGGTCGGCTACCTGTCAGGGCTGATCGCGGCCGAGCTCGGCGCCAACGTGAAGCTGGCGCGGCGCGCCGGGCTCCTGCACGACATCGGCAAGGCGGTCGATCACGAGCACGAAGGGCCGCACGCCGAGGTCGGCGCGCAGCTGGCGCGCAAGCACCAGGAGTCGCCGCGCGTGTGCCAGGCGATCGCGTCGCACCACGGCGACGAAGGCGGCGCGCAGCCGCAGGTGCTGCTCGATCACATCGTCGCCGCGGCGAACTCGCTGTCGGCGGCGCGGCCGGGCGCGCGGCGCGAGCAGCTGGCGTCGTACATCAAGCGGCTCGACGATCTGGAGGCGATCTGCAAGCGGTTCGGCGGCGTCGAGCGCGCGTACGCGCTGCAGGCGGGCCGCGAGATCCGCGTGATGGTGATGAACGATCAGGTCGACGACGCGCAGGCGATCGTGATGTCGAAGGAGATCGCGCGGGCGATCGAGAACGAGGCGACGTATCCGGGGCAGATCCGGGTCGTCGTGGTGCGCGAGACCCGCGCGTCGGACTACGCCCGCTAGCGCGTGTCCTGGCGCGTGCCCTAGCGCGTGCGATGGTGCGGATCCTCGGGCTCGTGCTGGGGCATGTGCATCGACAGCTCGGCCTCGTGAGCGCCGACGATCAGCTCGCGCAGCGCGACGAACAGGAGCGCCCGGGTCTCCGACATCGCCCGCACCCACGGCGCCCGAACGTTGCTGATGGCGCGCAGCTCGCTGCGCAGCTCCGTGCACACGCCGTCGATCGCCTGCAAGCTGGTCGACAGCATCCGCTGGTGCTCCTGGTGCAACGCGCGGAGCGCGTGCAGGTTGGCCTCCAGCAGATCGCGCAGCTCGAGCATCTCGGGGCGGGTCCTCGGCAGCGGCGTGGCCTTACTGGCCGAGCGGGGCCGCGGGAGACGAGCGCTGGACGACGGGCGGTCTGAGGTGGCTTGCGTGTTCGTCATGGAACCAAGATACGCACCGGCTTGGACAACCCTTGTCACGGCGACTTGGCAGGCATATACTTGAAATTCCTTGTATAAAAGGGGCGATCTCAACCACATTTCGCGGGCGCTTCGGGTCCTGGACGAACTTCGCGGGTTTCGGCGCGGCCGCCGGCTGTCCGAGGTCGCCCGGCAGCTCGGCGCGAGCGAGCGGACGATCCGCCGCGACCTGGCCGACCTGCGCAGCGCGGGCTTCGAGATCGAGCACGTCGCGATCGAGGGGCGCGCCGGGGCACGGCTGGTCGAGCGCACGTACTCGAACATCGCGATCACGCGGCGCGAGCGCTACACGCTGCTGGCGATCGCGAGCCTGTTCGATGTCCTGCGCGGCACCCCGCTGTGGGAGGACGTGGCGAGCCTGCAGAAGAAGCTCGAGCAGCGGATGAGCCCCGAGGAGCGCGCCGAGCACGCCCAGCTCGGCGACCGGTTCGCGTACGTGCCCGACGGCGGCACCAAGGCGTACGACGGCAAGGAAGACATCCTCGATGCGCTGCTCACCGGCGTGCTGTCACGCCGGGTCGTCCGGTTCGCCTATCGCGGCTCGCGCGGCCGCGCCGGCGAGGGCTATCTCGCGCCGTACACGATGCTCCTCTACAAGCACGGCCTCTACGTCGTCGGGTGCCGGCTGCGCGAGCCCGCGGAGGGCCGCGCGATCGATCCGGCCACGCGGATCGCGGTCTACGCGGTCGAGCGCTTCACCTTTGCCGAGCACCTGCGCAACGCGGCATTCACCGCGCCGCCGGGGTTCCGGATCACCGAGCTCCTGAACGGCGCGTTCGGCATCCACGTCACCACCGAGGCCGCGCCGCACCGGGTGGTGGTCGAATTCTCCGCCGAGAAGGCGGCGTTCGTGCGCGCGCGCGTCTGGCACCCGACGCAGACGTTCGAGGAGCTCGCCGACCAGCGCGTCCGGCTGACGTTCACGTGCGCCAACCTCATCCCGGTGGTCTCGTGGGTGCTCGAGTGGGGCCCGCACGCGCGCGCGATCGAGCCTCCGGAGCTGGTCGCCACCATCATCGCCGAGCTCGACGCGGCCCGCCGCGGCTACGAGGGGAACGGTGGCTAGCCAGGACGCTCATCTTCGCCGGCAGCCATCGCGATCAGCTGCTCGCGCTTGAGGCGAAGCTGGCTGTGCCCGCGACCTTCCTGGACGCGATCCATGAGCAGGATCACCGCATCGAGCACTTGCTCGGGGCGCGGCGGGCATCCCGGGATGTAGACGTCGACGGGGATGACCTGATCGGCGCCGGGCATCGTGTGGTAGTTCTGGTAAAATCCGCCGGTCGACGCACATACGCCGAACGCGATCACCCACTTGGGCTCGGCCATCTGCTCGAACACCCGCTTGAGCGCCGGGCCCTGCTTCTCGGTGATGGTGCCGACGATCATGAGCAGATCGCTCTGGCGCGGCGAGAACCGCGGGACCTCCGCGCCGAACCGCGCCATGTCGTACTTCGGGCCCTGGACCGACATGAACTCCATCCCACAGCACGCCGTCACGAACGGATACGTGAACAACGAGAATTTCCGCCCCCACTCGGTCATTCGCGCGAGCTTGCTCTGCTTGGCCCACATCGCGGCATCCTCGAGCCGCGTCGTCATCACCTCGACACTCACGGGACCACCGCGCAGCAAGACGTCGCCATGGTTATTTAGATGCAGGACTCCTGACGTCGTAACCAACAAAGTTCCGGCAAACGTCGGATCGTGGAGGCGACCGAATCGCATCAGGAAATGGCCCACGGCCTCGGCGAACCTCCTGCCTCTGGCGCTGCGAACGGGCCCGCGCGATCAGGTCCCGCGGATCATGCCACCGTCCACGAGCAGGCACTGGCCGGTGACATAGGACATATCGTCAGAGGCGAGCGCCGCGACGGTCCGGGCGAGCTCCCCGACACCGCCGATCCGGCCGGTCGGGATCTTGGCGAGGGTGGCGGCGTCGGCGGGGTAACTATCGACGAAGCCCGGCAGCACGGCGTTGACGCGGATACCGTGCGGCGCGCCGCGCTCGGCGTGCAGCTTGACCCACGCCGAGAGGGCCGCCCGAAACACGCTCGACACCGGGCGCACCGGGTCGGGCTCGACCGCCGAGTAGCTCGAGACGTGCACGAAGGCGCCGCCGCGCTGGGCTTCCATCACCGGCGTGACGAGGCGGGCCAGCCGCATCGCGCTCTCCAGGATGAGCTCGTAGCCGTCGCGCCACGCGGCCTCGCTGATCTCGAGGAGCTTGCCCTTGGCCGGGTGACCGGTGTTGTTGATGACGACGTCGATCCGCTGCCAGCGCTCCATCGCTTCGGTGACGAGGCGGTTCAGCGCACCGGCGTCGGTGACCGATCCGGTGACGGCGAGCCCGCCGAGCTCGCCGGCGAGCGCTGTAACTTCCGGGCCACGGGCGAGGAGCGCAACCTGATGCCCCCGCGCGTGGAGCTCACGGGCGATGGCGGCACCGATACCTTTGCTGGCGGCAGTAACGAGGGCTACTTTCACGCGTCGTATCGTACACAAGATCTCGGAGCCCGCCCGGACCCGGCGAGGAACCGCGTGAGTATCGGTCACTGGAAGTAGTCGGCGATCGCGCGCACGAACTCGGGGGCGACGTGCGTGGCCGTGCCCTTGGCGCCGCGCTGGAGCTGGACGCCCAGGGTGATCGGGACCGTGCCGTGCGGCGTGACGACCCCGAACGCGATCACGAACAGGCTGTCGTCCGGCGGTGCCTTGCCGCACAGGAGCTGCGTCGCCCTGGGGTGGTGCTCGTTCCAGGCCTGACACGCGGCCGGGCGGCGCGCGATATCCGCGAGCGAGTCGATCGTGCCGGTCTTCGCGCCGTAGATGACGATCTTCGGATCGGCGAGGAGCTCGCCCAGGTGCGCGTGGGCGGTCCCCGCCGTCTGCACGACGGCGCACAGGCCCCCGTCGGCCCCGAGCACGGTGCTGGCATGACCCTCCGCCTTGGTACACGACCACGCCGGGGTCACCCCGACGGCCGGCGCCGGAAACCACGACGCCGCGAGCCGGAGCGCGCCCGGGGTCGGATCGTAGATCACGCGGCCGAACGCGTCGGTCAGCTGGGCGAGCGAGCCCGCCGCGTGGACGCCCGAGCCGCGGAGCAGCTGGAAGTACTCGCGGATAGGCACCTTGGCCTGCGACGGGCGATCATCGCCGTAGAGATCGAGCTGATCGGGCCCGAGCGCCACGAGGTAGCGCAGATCGCGGCCGGGTCCGGCGATCGGCAGCGCGCGCGCGGCGCACACGTCCGCGCGTGCGGCGGCGACCTCGCAGCGCCCGTGATCGCCGAGCAGGCAGAGCGGACGGCCGAGCAGCGCCTCGACGCGCGACCACAGCGGCGTACGGCGCAGCCCGTCGATCGCGAGGTTGTGGCCATCGACGATCGGGCCCTTGGCGTCGGCGATCTGGAGCGGGGAGCTCGCCGGCCAGCTCGTGAGATCGCTGGCGACGATGTCGGCGAGCGACACCGGCTCGCCCTTGACCGCAAATGACCCGTCCGGCAGGCCCAGCCCGAGGACGCCGAGCGCGCCCTGGTACCAGTTGAGCGAGCGGGCGAGGTAGTCGTGCAGATCGGCCGAGGTCGGCGCGTCGGCGAGCGACGACGGCGGGCAGTGGCCGAGCAACGGATCGACCGCCACGCCGTGATGGGCCTTGCAGCCGGCGGCGTGGCCGTCGGCGGTGAGCGTCAGCTGCGGCAACACCTGCGGGAACGCTTGCTCGGCGGCGCGCGCGACGATCGCCTTGAACGTCGAGCCCACCGCGATCGGCAGGTTCCACTCGACGCGCTCGGCGTCGGCCTCGCCGCGCGCCTCGCGCAGCTGGACGAGCGCGGCCTCGGCGGCGGCATCGATCGGCGCGTACGCCAGCGGCGCGCGACCGGGGACGACGTTGCCTTGCGCGACGAGCTCGCCGGTGTCGCCGCGCAGCACGACGTACGCGACCCGCACGGGCGTGACGTCCTTGCCGGTATGCAGCTTGGGCGCCGCGATGATCTGCTCGGCGATCGCGTGGAGCTTGCCCGCGAGCTCGGGCTGCAGCGCGACGCGGCACTCGAGCACGCCGTCGAGCGGGCTGGGCGAGCACACCCGATCGCGCGCGATCGCAGGCGGCGCGAGCGTGCCGCAGGAGGCCGCGGCGGGCGTGGCCTGGTGGAGCGCGGCGTGGATCCAGCCGTCGAGCCCGAGCGAGCGCGCGACGTCGAACGGGTTGACCCAGCCGAGCTCGGGCAGCGCGGCGCCGTAAGGGTACGCGCGGCGCGCTCGATCGCCGACCGAGCTCGTGTCATCGGCGAGCAGCGCGTCGACCACCGGCGGCGAGCCGATCCATTCGCGCGGCGGGCGAAACAGCGCGACGCGGCGGTGCGCCGGCGCACCGGCGGCGATCAGCGTCACGCGATCGAGCAGCACGTCGGGGCCGTGGGTCATGCGGCGCCAGGCCGGCGGCTGGCCGGGCTCGGCCACGAACAGCTCGGCGCCGCCGTGCAGCATCACACCGCGCGGGGTGGCGCGCAGGTCGAGCGCGACGTCGTCCGCGATCGCGACGCGGCTCGCCGGCGTGAGCCCCGCGGGCAGCTTGGCCAGCTCGGCGGCCGGCGCGCCGGCGCGCAGCCGCACGATCCGCGCCCCGGCAACCAGCTCGCCGAGGTCCTCCGCGGCGACGCCCATCGCCTCGCCGACGACGCGGATCCGCGCCGCCCGCGCCGCCCGCGCCGGCGCCCGGATCGCCGCGATCAGCTCCTCCGATAACGCGACGCTGCACGAGCCGCGGAGCTGGCCAGGCCGCGGGCCGTCCGCCGGTGCGTTCGGGCCGCTCGCGGGCGCAGGCGACCCGCCGGATGGCTGTGCACGCGACTCGCCGGGCGCCGGCGCGTTCGGGCCGCTGGCTGCCGCAGGCGACCCGCCGGATGGCTGTGCACGCGGCTCGCCGGGCGCCCGCTTGATCTCTCGCTCGCTCTCCCGCTCGATCTGCAGCCGGATCGTCGGGATGCCGGCGCGCAGGGTCGCGACGCAGGCGTCGCCGTCACGCGCGAGCCGGAAGCTCCCCGCGGGGCCCTGGCATGCCGGCAGGGCGGCGAGAAGGCGCGGCCGATCGCGCGCCCACATCGCGCCCAGCTCGCGGTCGAACCGCGCGGTCGCCTCGTCGCGCGGGGTGCCGGCGATCCCGGCAGGGACGACCTCGTCGAACGAGGCGCCGGTGTGGGCCGGCCACGGGCACGCGATCGTCCCCGCGTAGCCGAGCGCGGCGTCGATCCGCGCGTCCTCGGTGGCGACCCGGCCGAGCGCGCTGGCCCCGGCGCGCGCGACGATGATCACCGCCGCGATCGCCGCGACGCCGAGGGCGCCGAGCACGATCGCGCGGGCGCGCCGCAGCCGCGCGGTGCGGCGCACGCGTTCGTCGTGGGCGACGTCGTCGACCACGTCGTCGTCGCACAGGAAGCACCACACCGCCCCGAGCACGAACAGCCAGAGGTCGGCCGGGCTGTCGATGCCCAGGCCCGGCCAGCTGATGCCGGTCAGCGGCAGGATGCCGAGCGAGGCGAGCGGCTGGTACACGGCGAGCCCGCCGACCACCGTGGTGATGAGCCAGCGCGCGCGGTGCTCGCGGCTGGCGTGACGCAGCCGGAGGCTCGCGATCGCGCCGCCGCCGGCGGCGATGAGCAAGAGCAGGCCGATCGTCTGGGTCACGCCGCCGGCGCCGGTCTCGCGCGCGACCAGCACCGGCAGGTAGTCGTTGTCGATCGAGCGCGAGACGCCGAGATCGCGCACCCGCGCGCCGAAGTAGCCCTCGCCGGCCCAGCGGTCCGCCGCGCCGGTGGGCGGCAAGGCGGCCTCGCGCCACGCCGACGCATTCGCGACGAACGTCCGCTCGTCGCGCAGCACCGCGTAGCCCGGATCGAGCACCGCCGCGACGCGGCGCGCCCCGACGGTCTCGCCGCCCGTCGCCCGCTCGACCACCACCTCGCGCGCCCCCCACACCGCGAGCGCGGCGAGCGCGGCGCACAGCCACGGCGCCCAGCCGCGGCGATGCGAGCGCGCGATGATCGCCGCGGCCGCGAACAGCGCCGCGATGACCAGCGGCGCATGCACGACGACCATCGCGCCGTTCGCGAACAGCGCGCGATCGCTCGCGACCAGCGCGGACGCCGCGACGCCGATCGCGAGCACGATCCCGGCGGCGCCGTGGACGGCGAGCAGCCGCGCATGCTCGCGCTCGAGCAGGCCGATCCGCGCCGCCTGCCGGGCGTCGTAGGCCGCGTCGTGGCCCGCGACCAGCATCGCGAAGGTGAGGCCGAGCCCGACGATCGCCAGCGTGACACCTGCGTCGTAGCGCGCGAGCGCGAGCGCCGCGAGCACGAGCAGCGCGATGCCAAGCACGCGACCGCCGAGCGACGTCTCGTGGACGAGCAAGCGGCGCAGCGCGGCGTGCGCGGCGAGCACGAGCGCGTACGACAGGCCGAGCTTGACCAGCGCCGAGCGCGGCACGACGAGCTTGCCCAGGACCGCGCCGGCCGCGATCGCCAGGAGGCCGAGCTCGGGCGCGAACCGGGCCGCCACGCGCGACGCGCAGGCGCTCAGCACCGGCGCGAGCGCCGCGCCCAGCGATAACCCGATCACCCCCGCGCGCGAACCCGTGAGCGGCGGCATGCCGCCGGCGACCGCCGCCGCGATCGTGAGCCACGCGGTCCACCCGAGCACCGCCGCGAACGCCCGGCGCCCGGCCGAGGCCCCCGCGAGCGCCTCGTGCGCGAGCACCGCATTGCCGGCGAGCGCCGCGCCGATCGCGATCACCGCGAGCTGGTTGTCGACGAGCCGCGGCCCGGCGCTGGCGAGCTCGCGCAACATGTCGATGCGATACGCCCACAGGAGCCGCCAGCTGCACAGCGCGGTCAACGACGCGCCGAGCACGCACAGCCGCAGCGCCCGGCTGAGCGACCGGATCCGCCGATCGCGCCGCGCCGCGAGCACGAGGGCGATGAGCAAGATCAGCGGCGGACCGCCGATCGCAAGCGCCGCCCGCAAGCTCCGATCGATCACGCGATCGGCGTCCGGCACGAGCGGCACCCCGGCGATCACGAACGCGCCGGTGTCGAGCACGCAGCCGCCCTCCGTCGCCCGTACCCGCGGCGTCACGGCGGACGCACCCGGCGGCCTGGGCGGCGACCCGGCACCGGTCACTGGCGACGACATTCCCGCGGAGGGGCCGGCGTCGGGCAGCCACGCCGCGCAGTCGGTCGGGTCGGCCGGGATGGCGAGCATCGCCGCCGCGCCCTCGGGCGCGAGCACGTCCCACGTCGTCAACCCGGGGATCACGTCGTCCGCGCCGCCGATCCGCAGGGCATCGCCGGCCCTCGCCGTGAGCTGCTCGGCGACGAACCGGCCGCGCCACACAAGCGGCGCGACCAGGAGCTCACCTCGACGAACGTAGCGCACCACGAACGCACGCCGCGGCGTGGGCCCGTCGCACTCGATCACGGCGACCGCCGCGCCGGGCGGCAACGTGTATGCCGCATCGCTCACCGCACAGCCGCGCGCCGTCGCGACCGCCGCGCCATCATCGGCATGCACCGCGGCAAGCACGCCGCCGTGCACCACCGCACCGCCGCTCGCGCCAAGCTCGATCCGCGCCAGCTCGCCGCCGTCCCCGGGAACCCGGAGCGCGGCATCGTGGGCGTGGCCGATCGCGATCGCGGCCGTCAGCGGAACGCGCACGCCGTCGACGGCGAGGTGGACCAGCGCGCCATCGCGCAGCTGGGTCGCCCGCCCGGTCGTCGCCGCCCGGCCCCCCCACGTCCACACCGCCGCGACGACGATCCCGACGTACGCGATACCAGCGAGCGCGATGATCCCGCGGCCCACGACGTCGGCCGGCGTCGCCCGCCCGCGCGCCGACGCGACCAGCGTCGCGACCAAGAGCGCCAGGAGGCCGAGGAACCACCCCACCGCCGTCATCACGCTGCCTCCTTGCCGTGCCGTGTGGCCCCTCGCAGCGCCCCGCCGGTGACGCGCCTACCGGTGGCGTCGCTCACGGTAGCTTCTTGTGGGGCCGTGGGGTGCCGCCCTTGGGCGGAAGCGCGATAGGCGATGCCGAGCCCTTGGCCGCTCCGGCTGCCTCCGGCGGCTTTGCGGCGTTGTCGGGCGGTGCCGCCGGTTTCACCAGGGCAGTCGGCGCCGCACCGCCTGGCTTTGCGCCCGCGGCGGCAGGGCCGGGGCTGCCGCCCACGTTCGCACCCCCCGAACCCGCGCCTGCGCCGGGCGCCGCTGCGTCGGAGCTACCCGCGGCGCTGCCGGCGTTCGTTACGCTCGCGGCGCTCTGGGTGCTCGTCGGATCGGCCGAACCACCCGGCACAAGACCTTGCGGTGAACCGGGCGGCGATTGCGGAGCGGCCGTGGACTCGAGGCGGATCGGCTCGACGACCGGCGCGGCGTCGGGCTTGCGCAGCAGCAAGGCCACGAGCAGCGCGTTCGCCAGCACGATCCCGGCCACCACGATCCACAGCACGCGGCGATCGCCGTCGCGCTGCTCGGAGGCCGCGCGCGCCGCGGCGCGGGTTCGTTGCTCGAGCCGCTCGATCTCGGCGGTCAAGGCCCGCAGGCGATCCGCGATCGCGCGATCGATCCCCGTGCTCGCCACACGCGCGACCGCGCCGTCGATCACCTCGCCGATGGCGGCCGCCTCGCGGTCGACCTGCGTGCGCACCTGCGCACCGAACCTCGACCACTCGGCCAGGAGCTCGTCGGAACGGCGCAGCACCTCGCCGAGGTGATCGCTGACATCATCGAGCACACGCGCTGCTTCACGCATTGGTTCCCTCCACGAAGAAGCCGGCACCTCGCGCGCGCCGACCGCGCCACCGTACCCGCGCCACACCGCCCGCCCCCCTGCTACGAAGATAGTCGTTCGCGTTCTCCACGCCCGTGTCGCCGAGGATCTGCCCGGTGCGCGGCTCCTGCAGAACGCGCACACGCTTGCTAGCGACACGGGTCTGGGCTCGTCGCTCGTCCGTTAACCGCCGTATTGCGAGTGACCGCCAGTGCCATCTCCACGACCGACCGGCGCTTGACCACCCGGCCGTGCCCAAGGAGCTGGCCGGCCGCCCGTCACGGAGTCTCGTCCAGCTACGCATGGTGGGCCTCGACGAGCACGCGCAGCGAGGCGGTGCGCTGCGCGACGGCGGTGAGCAAGGCCTTGCGGCGCTCGGCAGAGAGCAGCGCGTACCAGCGCGCCTCGGCGATCGCACCGCCCGGGTCATCACCGTCGGCGAGGCGCGCGAGCACACGCAACGCGACGAGGTCCGCGAGCCGCGCCGCGAGCGTCTCGGCTGCCGGCGACCGATCGAGGCGACCGCGCCCCCAGGCGTGCAGGACGTCGACGATGCTGGCTCCGCCGGCGAACTCCGCTCGTTCCTCGGCGGTCAGGACCGCGCCGGCGTCGATCGCCTCGAGCGCCACGCCGACCTGATCGACCGTCTCACCACGCGCGACCGCCAGCTCGCACAGGAGCGTCCAGGCCCCCGCCGCGCGCGACACCGGCTCGCGCCAGGCCCGAGCGGCGAGCTCGGCGACCCGATCGCGCGCCCCGCTCGCGCCGGCGGCGCACCACACGCCGCACCGCGGCCTGGCGCCTGGCTCCGGGAGCACGCGCTCGATCGAGGCGATCCAGGGCGGCAGCGCGGCGCTCGTCGGATCATCGACGCGGGCCGCCCCACCCGACAGGAGCGCCCGCACGATGCCAGGGACATCGCCATGCGTCGCGCGCGAAAGCCCCGCGAGCTCCTGAACCGCGAGCTCGCGGCCCGAGGACGCGGTGGCAACCGCCTCGGTCCACGGCGCGGCCGGTGGCGGCGCGAGCGCGGCGAGCAGATCGGCCGCCGGGAGCTCGCCCTCGACGACGCTGAGCACGAGGCCGACGTAGCGGCGGCCATCGAGCGGCGCGGTCGACGCGAACACCTGGCCCCACGCGACCCGCCCGCGCTCGAGCTGCCACAGCACCGCCGGAGGCTCGATGCCGCGCACGCGCTCGACGAAGCCCGCCCGCAGCTCGCGATCCCCGGCCGCTGCCCCCTCCGGGTACCAGTGAAACTCGCCGCCCGTCGCCCGCGGGCTCGGATGCTTCTGCAGCCAGGCGTGGCGGTTCATCGCGACCTCGCAACCTGACCACTCGTCCGCAGCGCGATCGCGAGGCGTCGCGCGCGCGCCATCCGCAGTGCCCGCAGCGCCTGCTCGCGATCCAGCACGACCGCACGCGTGCCGTCACGGATGCCCTCGGGGACGCCCCCGGCGATACCCCCGGCGATACCCCCGGGGACGTCACGGATGCCATCGCTGATGCCCCCGGCGATGTCCCCGGGGCCACCCTCCGGCGATCCTTGCGGATCCCACTCGCCAGCAAGTCCCCGCTGGAGCCCCACGAACCCGCCACCCTCGACGCCGGGGCTCCGCTGGGCGCGCCCGAGTCCCGCGAACCCGCCACCCTCGACGCCACGGCTCCGCTGGACGCGCCTGGCACGCGCCCGCCATCGCGCGTGGCGAGTCATCGCACCCCCGGCAGATCTTGCGGTCGCGCCCATACCTCGGGCTCCGGGACCGACACCTGGACCGACACTGGGACCGGCACCGGCACCGGCACTGGCACTGGCATCGGGGGAGCGGTCTGCACCCTGGTTGGCGCGGACGCCGGCGCCGCTCCCGACGCCGCTCCCGACGCCGCAGGCGCGGTTGCCGCTGCGACCTCGTGGCGTGAGACGTGCCAGCGGACCATGCTCACGACCCAGTCGAGAAACCGCGTCGCCGCCGCACCGCTGAACGCTCCCGGGCCGTCGTCGTAGGCATACGCGATCGTTGCCGCCTCGCGGTCGACCTCGACCTGCGTCTTGATCGCCGTGTCGTAGCGCAGGTACGTGAGGCGCACGTCTTGCTCGCGGCCGTCTTCGGCGTCCAGGCAGTTCGCCCGAACCTGCTCGCGGGCGACCGCGCATGCCGGCGACGGCGCCTCGCCGCGGCCGGAGGGCAACACCGAGACCACCTCGTCGCGGAGCGCGCCCCGGGCGCAGATCGGGTCGACGACCGCCCACCGGTTGATCGCGATCATCGCCCGCGCCGCCGTGCGATCGAGCGCGGCGAACAGCGGCAGGAGCTGCCGCATCCGTTCGTACGGGCTGCCCTCGTCGGCGGTGCCGAGCGCGATCGGGTTACAGATCAAGACCGGGGCGAACGCGTAGGCGCGGCCGAGCTCCTCGGCACGCCGCCGCCGGCCCTCGACGAGGTGCGCGAGCAGGTGGTAGTAGTCGGCGGCCGCGGCAGAGTACACCTGCTCGCCGGCGACGTCCCAGAACGCGACCTCGACGTCGCCGGTGCGTGCGATCCGGCGCCGCGAAACCAGCGCGGCCAGGCCGACGACGAGCAGCCCCGTCGCGCCGACGATCACCCCGGCCTCGGCCCCGAGCCGCAGCCCCGTGACCGCGCCCAGCGCGATCAGCGCGACGCCGAGCACCAGCGCCGCGGTGACCCCGGTCGCACGACCGGCGAGCCGGAGGGCGCCGAGCCAGCTCAGCCGATCGAACAGCCCGGCCGTGCGCATGCGAAACGTGAAGTGCGGCACCACGCCGGGCGGCGTCGCGTCGGGCCGGGGCGCGCGCGGATCGAGCACCAGCTTCAGGACGTCCCGGTTGAGCAGCTGCTCGGCGCCGTCGAGCGCGGGCGCGTGCGCGTGCATCGCGCGGATCGCGTGGACGATGAACTGCGTCTTGCCGTCGCCGCGGGCGCCGATCACCGCCAGATCGATCACCGCCGTGACGTCGTCGGGATCGGTCAGCGTCGCGAGGCCGCGCAGCTCACCGACGGGCTCATCCGCAAACAGCGAGGTCCGCGGCAGGGCAGAACCTTTCATGACGCCGTAGATCCACGACCTCACCTGGCGGTGGACACGCGAGCAACGGCCGATCCCACGAGCACCCACGTGGGCCCCCGCAGGACACCCCTGGGACGGAGCAGATCCACGACCACGCCTTTCGGTGGACACCCACCTATCGCGAGCCCTCCGCGCCCGCGACCCACCACACGGGTGGCAATCGTGATCCAAAGGCTTTCCACGACTTTGTGGCGCTGCACGACCGCGGTAGGGTCGGGCCCAATGGCGTTCCTCGACGAGCTCAACGACCGCGGCCTCATTGCCGACATCACCGATCGCGACGGCCTCGCCGCGCTCCTGGCGAGCCAGATCGTGCCCGTCTATGCCGGCTACGATCCAACGTCACCGAGCCTGCACGTCGGCAACCTCGTCCCGACCATCCTGCTCAAGCGCTTCCAGCTCGCCGGGCACCGGCCGATCGTGCTGGTCGGCGGCGCCACCGGCATGATCGGCGATCCGTCGGGCAAGAGCGCCGAGCGCAACTTGCTCGACGACGCCACGCTCGCCACCAACGTCGCCGGGATGCGCGCGCAGCTGTTGCGGCTGCTCGACTTCGACGATCCCAGGACCGGCGCCGTGATGACCAACAACATCGACTGGACACGCGGCGTCACCTACCTCGACTTCCTCCGCGATATCGGTAAATACCTCACCATCAACTACATGCTTGGCAAGGACTCGGTGAGCAAGCGCGTCGAGAGCGACGCGGGGATCAGCTACACCGAGTTCTCCTACATGCTGCTCCAGGCGTTCGACTTCGTGCAGCTCCAGAAGCTGCATGGCTGTCGGCTGCAGGTCGGCGGCTCCGATCAATACGGCAACATCACGGCGGGCTGCGAGCTGCAGCACAAGCTACGTGGCCCCAAGCTGTTCGGGCTGACCGCGCCGCTGCTCCTCGACTCGAGCGGCGACAAGATGGGCAAGACGTCGACCGGAGAGCGTATCTGGCTCGATCCCGAGCGCACGACCCCCTACGCGTTCTACCAGTACTGGCTCAACCGCAACGACGAGGAGGCGCCGCGCCTGCTCCGGCTGTTCTCGCTGCTCCCGCTCGCCGAGATCGACGAGCTCCTTCGCGTGCACGACTCCGATCGCAGCCGGCGCCATGCCCAGCGCGAGCTGGCGCGCGCGCTCACGGCGTGGGTGCACGGCCCCGACGTGATCCCGCGCGTCGAGGTGGCCAGCCGCGTGATGTTCGGCGACACCCTCGACGGCCTCACCGACGCCGACCTGAGCATGCTCGCGGGCACGGTCCCCACGGTCGAGGTCGCCCGCACCGAGCTCGCCGCCGGTGTCGGTATCGTCGATCTGCTCGCGCGGACGATCGCCGACTCCAAGGGCGCCGCGCGCCGGCTCGTCACCCAGGGTGGCGCGTACATCAACAACCACCGGATCACCCAGGTCGAGCACCAGGTCACCCTCGAGCACCTGGCGACCGAGACCATGATCGTCGTGCGCGGCGGCAAGAAGGACTACTGCCTCGTGCGAGTGACCTGACGCGCCCCGCGGCGATGCCAAGCCCGCGGCGATGCCAAGCCCGCGGCGATGCCAAGCCCGCGGCGATGCCAAGCCCGCGGCGATGCCAAGCCCGCGGCGATGCCAAGCCCGCGGCGATGCCAAGCCCGCGGCGATGCCGGCCGGCCCGCGGCATTGCCAAGTCCGCGGCGATGCCGGCCCGCGGCGCGCGTGCCGCAGATCAGTGCTTGGCCTTCAGGGCCTTGAACACAAACTCGACGATCTGGTCAGGCTTGATGAAGTCCTTGCCCCACTTGTCGTCCCACTCGGCCGTGAGCTTCGCCTTCTGAATGGCCTCGAGGGTCTTGCCCGCGTCGACCTGCTTCTTCACGCGCGTGCGGATCGTGGCCAGCATGTCGCGCCAGCTCTTGAGATCGGCCTTGCCCGAGAGCGCGCCATGGCCGGGGATGATCTTGAACGAGTCATCGGCCATGCCGAGCGCCTTGTCGGCGGCGGCGATAAAGCCATCGAAGTTGCCGCCCGAGCTGAGGTCGACGAACGGGTAGGAGATCGTCATGAAGCAATCGCCCATGTGGATGACCTTCGCCTTGGGGAACACGACGATGGCGTCGCCGTCGGTGTGCGCCGGGCCGGCGGAGATGACGTGCAGATCCTCGCCGTTCAGGTGCAGCGTGACATCGGTCGTGAACGTGACGATCGGCAGCGCCTTGGGCGGCGACGGCGGCACCTTGCGCTTCATGATCTCGATGAACTGCTCGACGCTCATCCGCTTGCGGACGTTGTCGTGCGCGATGATCACGGCGCCGGCCGCCGCCATGTTCTCGTTGCCGCCGGTGTGATCGCCGTGCCAGTGCGTGTTCAGGACGAACTTGATCGGCTTGGGCGTGATCGCGGCGATCGCCGCCTGGATCTTCGGCGTGAGCGGCGCGAACTGATCGTCGATCACGACGACGCCGTCCTCCCCCACGGAGACGCCGATGTTCCCACCGGCCCCCTCGAGCATGTAGACGCCCTCCGTGATCTTGGTCGTCTTGATCGTGACCTTGTCGAAGTCTTGCTGCTGCCCGTACGCCGCACCGGCGAGGAGCGAGATCCCGAAGACAACAAGCAGGCTAGTTTTCCGCATGCGCGGACTATATCCCCACCGCTGCCGCCGCAACCCAGTGGCCCGACGAAACACAGAAGCCCAGGCGCGCCGATCTCCACTCTTACCGGTCTTTCCGCGCCCCGCCAATGCGCAGCGCCGCGGCGCGGGGGCGCTACGACGCGAGATATTCTCAGGCCGACGGGATCGGCGTCGGCCAGTCGTGGATGGCACTGCCGGTCATCGGGATACAGTGGCCAACAGACGATATGCCACGGCGGCCGACCAACCCCTTGAACGAGAACATGGTGACGCGGGAGGGTCCTCCCTGACCGTCCTTCCACACGACGGCAACGCGCCGCGCAGCGACGCGGGCTGGGTCCGGCGCGAGATAAATTGCACGGCCGGGTGGTCATGCGCCGGCCGGTCGTGGAGATGGCACGAACAGTGGGTCGCAATCCGGTGGTCGACGGACGAGCGACGGGCCCAGACCCGCGGCGCAAGCAAGCGTGTACGCGATCTCCAGGAACCTGCGCGCGGAGGGGAGCTGCGCGAGAGGCGCGGCGCGAGAGGCGCGGCGCGAGAGGTGCGGCGCGAGAGGCGCGGCGCGCGGGAGGCGCGGCGCGGGAGGCGTTGGCGCAAGCGGGCGCGCCGAAAAAGCAGAAGGCCCACTCTCGCGAGTGGGCCTTCAAAACCCCGGCAGCGTCCTACTCTCCCACAGGGTTGCCCCTACAGTACCATCGGCCCTGAAAAGCTTAACTTCCGTGTTCGGGATGGGAACGGGTGTGACCTCTTCGGTATAGCCGCCAGGAAAAAAATTAACGAAGTGCGAAGCTCGGCTGGCTCAATAACCAGCGATTTGGTCAGCAACACTCAGATGAGTGTGATCGTCCTACCAGAAAGAAACAACCACAAGCATTGTCTTCAGATGGGTCGCGATTGCTGATGGCCTTGACCTTCTCCCGGCGCGACTCGAACTGCAGTGACAAGTCACTGCTGCCGGATCGCCAGATCCAGCGTGCTCGATTCGCCGACGCCCGAGCTCTTGCGAGCTCTAGCGCTGGGAAAAATAGGTGGTCAAGCCGCACGACCGATTAGTACCGGTAAGCTCCATGCGTTGCCGCATTTCCACCTCCGGCCTATCAACCACGTAGTCTACGTGGGGTCTTCAGGAGCCTTACGGCTCGGGACGCCTAATCTCGAGGGGGGCTTCCCGCTTAGATGCTTTCAGCGGTTATCCCGTCCGAACATAGCTACCCGGCGATGCCACTGGCGTGACAACCGGAACACCATAGGTTCGTCCAACTCGGTCCTCTCGTACTAAAGTCAGCTCCTCTCAAGCGTCCTGCGCCCACGACGGATAGGGACCGAACTGTCTCACGACGTTCTGAACCCAGCTCGCGTACCGCTTTAATTAGCGAACAGCTAAACCCTTGGGACCGATTTCAGCCCCAGGATGCGATGAGCCGACATCGAGGTGCCAAACCACGTCGTCGATGTGAACTCTTGGACGTGATAAGCCTGTTATCCCCGGAGTACCTTTTATCCGTTGAGCGATGGCCCTTCCATGTGGAGCCACCGGATCACTAACACCTACTTTCGTACCTGCTCGTCTCGTCGGACTCGCAGTCAATCCCCCTTATGTGTTTACACTCGACGCGTGGTTTCCAATCACGCTGAGGGGAACTTCGCGCGCCTCCGTTACTTTTTGGGAGGCGACCGCCCCAGTCAAACTACCCATCAGACAG